>WBZQ01000078.1_pt2 | contig 43419 bp, 27 predicted proteins | sample 5204251 | NCBI WGS metagenome assembly WBZQ01 (sample SAMN12412402, study PRJNA552823) | activated sludge metagenome | isolation source: activated sludge from nitrification reactor of wastewater treatment plant... | place: USA: Virginia | collected 2017-09 | reverse complement strand
CCAGGACGGCGAGGATCCGCTGGAGGGTGGCCGGTATTCCATCGAGAGCTACCTCGAGTACCAGGCCGAGAAGCTGATCGAGCGGTTCGATCCCGGAAGCTTCGTGCTGCTGACCGAAGTGGTCAACGCCCACGATGTCGGGCGCAACCGTGGCGGCGTCCACGCCGCGCTCGGCAACTGTACCGTTCCTGTTGTCGTCGGTGGCATCGATTCGGACATGCTGTTCCCGCTGCGCCTACAGCAGGAAATCGTCGATCACCTGGGCAATGCCGTGGGCGGCCTGCACGTTGTGCACTCGGACAAGGGACACGATGGTTTCCTCGCGGCGACCGACGAAGTCGCCGAGGTCCTGAGGTTCACGGCCGAGGTCGCGCGGCAGTCACCGTAAGTCCTCAGACACCGGCCTCCAGGGTGGGCGGTCCCGCCCTACGGGTTCTCCGGCTCCGGTACCTCGGTGCCCGACTCGGGGCCCGGGGCCGGAGTCGACGGTGCGACCGGCTGAATTTCGGTCGGTGCACCGATCTGGGTGCCGGATCCGATTCCTGCGTTCCCGTTGCTCTCGGACGGTTCGGAGGACGGCGAACCCGAGATACTCGGCGTCGGGGTATCTGACGACGACGTGCTTGAACTCTCCGGCGACGACGGTTGCCCGCTCGATGACGGTGGCCGGGTGATCTCAGGGGTCCGGGTCGGCGACGTGGTCTCGGGCCGTTGGGGAGGCGGGACCAGCGTCGTGGTGGTCGGCACGAAGCCGTCACCACCGGGAGGATTCGGGATCAGGGTGGTGGTCGACGACACTTCCGGGGGCGGCAGTTCGATCGTGGCCCAGCCCGGCAGTTCGCCCCACGACGGGTCGGTTGTGGGCACCCGGACGGACAGTTCGGTCCGGCGATGCTCGGACACGTGCTGATATGGGCGCGAGGTCGCCCCGGCCGCCGTGGACTGGTCCACGGGCGGATCCTCGGCCATGCTCAGCGTGTCACCGGGGCTCGTGACCTCCCGGCCCGACAGCGTGGTGCCGACCGCGTACAGGGTCATCAGCAGCACACCGACGATGGCCGCGACCACCGCGAGCGGCATCGGGGACAGCAGTCCGCGGGTGATCCCGCCCCCGATGACCGCCTGCCGTGAGGCTGCGGGCCGCGACGCGGCGAGCCGTGCGGCGCCGATCGCCGATGCCAGCTCCGGCGTCGCCGGGACCACGGGGTCCCTGCCGCCGTGGCCGGTCACGATCATCTGCACCGCCGGAAGGTTCGCGAGCCCGCCGACCAGGACCACGGCCTCCGGGTCGACCCCGCGCTTCGCCGCGGCGGCCAGGCCGTCGGCGACCGCGTCGCGGGCTTCGGCGACCATCGGCTCCACCGCATCGGTGACCATGCTCTCAGTCACGTCGACCTTGCTGACTCCCGCGACGTGCGCGGCCTGCCCCGGCGTGCCGTGTTCGGACTGGGACAGCTCCTCTTTGGCGGTGCGGCAGGCGCTGATCAGATCGCGCCGGCCCTGGCTGAACGCGGGGCCATCGGCGATGTCCGGTTCGGACCGCGCGACCGACCTGGCGATGGCCTCGTCGACACCGCGGCCGCTGATCGCCCGCGACCGCAGCACCTCCCCGGTGCGCAGTGTGGCCGGGTCGAGGGTGTACATCGACATCCCGCTGTCGCCGCAGTCGACGACGAGCACCGACGAGTACCGGTCGATCTCGCCCGTACCCGCGAGGTATTTGGCGACGGCCTCGTCGTCGCCGAAGAGCCGGATCTGCCTGCGGGTACCCGATCCCTTGCCTTCCACGGCACGGCGGCGGGTGCCGACGGGGGTGGCCACGCCGATGGCCGCGACATGCAGTTCCTGGTCGCCGGCCGCGTTGAGCATGACGTCGATGCCGGCATTGACCCGTCCGAGGTCGTCGAGACCGTCACGATGGTCGACGTCGATCACCCTGCTGTCCACCACGCTGCGCCCCGACTCGTCGTCGGTCAGCAGGACGTAATGCACCAGTCCGCGCCCAACCGACACCCCCAGGGCTGTGGAGCCCTGGCCCGGTATTGCGCTGGGTGTTGCTGGAGAAGTGATGCGATCTCCCGATCGTTTGGGGGTGTTCGAGATCCTATTGTAATGAATCCGTGCCCAAAGAGTCGATTGACGTGGCCAGCCAAAGTACTGCGACACCCGCGGACGCCATCAGTACCGAATCAAACAGACGCCCTCTGACCTGCAGTAATCCCGCGCGTTGCGAGGGCAGCAGAGCCCGCAGAAGTGAACCGAGCAATAGGGCCGAACCGAGGACGAAAACCCCACGCCGCCATCGGTCGAAGGTCACCAGGATGGCCGCGATCAGCGCCGCGAGCAACACCAGCAGGTACGGCAGCTCGACGAGCACAGTCCGCAGCGCTCCCGCCCGCGGGTGTTCGTCGTCCGGCGGGGAGAGCACGGGCGGGGTGTCGGGCGTCTGTGCGGTCATCGGCGTGCGGCGAGCTGCGCCTCGGCCCGTTCGACGACGTTCACCAGCAGGAACGCCCTGGTCAGCGGGCCGACTCCACCTGGATTCGGGGAGACCGCACCGGCTACATCCCATACGTCGGGGGCGACGTCGCCGACGAGGCCCTGCTCGTTGCGGCTGACGCCCACATCGATGACGGCGGCACCCGGGTTGATCATGTCGGCGGTGATCAGATGGCCGACTCCCGCCGCCGCGACGACGATGTCCGCGCGCGACACCTCGGCGGCCAGGTCGCGGGTGCCGGTGTGACAGAGGGTGACGGTGGCGTTCTCGCTGCGCCGGGTGAGCAGCAGCCCGATCGGCCTGCCGATGGTGACACCGCGGCCGACTACGGTCACCCGGGCACCGTCGAGCGGGATGTCGTAGCGGCGCAGCAGGTGGATGACACCGCGCGGGGTGCACGGCAGCGTCGACTCCTTGCCCAGCACCAGCCTGCCGAGGTTGATCGGATGCAGCCCGTCGGCGTCCTTGTCCGGATCGATGCGTTCGAGCGCTGCATTTTCGTCGAGGTGCTTGGGCAGCGGCAGTTGCACGATGTAGCCGGTGCAGGCCGGATCGGCGTTGAGCTCGTCGATCACGGCGTTGAGCTGATCCTGGGTGATGTCGGCGGGCAGGTCGCGGCGGATGGATTCCACACCGATGCGGGCGCAGTCGTTGTGCTTGCCCTTGACATACGAGTGCGAACCAGGATCGTCGCCGACGAGGATGGTGCCCAGTCCGGGGACGATTCCCTCGGCCCGCAACTTCTCCACCCGCACGCTCAGATCGGCGAAGATCTCGTCGCGGGTGGTCTTACCGTCAAGTCGTATCGCACTCACCCGGCCATTGTTCCACTTCCGCTCCGCGCGATGCCGCAGGCCGCCACCTGCGCCGGTGCCATCGGGCTGCGCCGGCGCCGGGGCGAGCCACTAAGCTGACCGGCATCATGTTCCGGATCATGTTCTTTCAGCCCTGCATTCCGCCCAACACCGGCAACGCGATCCGGCTGGCGGCCAACACCGGGTGCGAACTGCATCTGATCGAGCCGCTCGGCTTCACCATGACCGACGCCCAGGTCAAGCGCGCGGGACTGGACTATCACGAGATGGCCAATGTCACCGTGCACCCCGACCTGACGACCGCCTGGGACGTCCTGCGGCCCGAGCGGGTGTTCGCGTTCACCGCGCACGCCGACAAGCGGCACACCGACATCGCCTATCAACCTGGTGACGTACTGCTGTTCGGACCGGAACCGACGGGCCTGCCCGACGAGGTGCTGACCGATCCGCACGTCACCGACCGGGTCCGGATCCCGATGCTGCCGGACCGGCGCTCGCACAACCTCGCCAACGCCACCGGCATCGCCATCTACGAGGCGTGGCGTCAGCACGACTTCGCCGGGGCCGTCTGAGGACTTCCGGGTCTGCCAGGCCCGGGCATCTGCTACCTGTGGGTGATGACTTCCCCTCTCTCCCCCACGGGTCTGCGCATCGAACACATCCCCGTCGCCATCGACAACACCGATGACACCGGGGACGCGGGTGTCATCACGGTGCTGACCATCGACCGTCCGCGGCGCGGCAACGCCCTCGACAATCAGACGCTGACCGAGCTCCACCGGGCGCTCGACGCGATCAACGGCGACCCGGTGCAGCGCGCTGTGGTGATCACCGGCGAAGGATCGATCTTCTGCGCGGGCGCCGACATGAAGGCCGCACCCGACGACCTCACCGACCTGACCGCTCACCCGTACGCCGCACTCACCGCGTCGGCGCCGACGTCGGTGGAGACGATCCTGGCCGCACAGGAACTGATGGCCTCGGCGTTCGAGAAGGTCCACCGGCTCCGGCAGCCGGTGATCGCGGTGGTCAACGGCGCCGCGGTCGGTGGTGGGTTCGCCCTGGCCCTGGCCTGCGACATCCGCTACGCGACGCCGTCGGCGAGCTTCGGCGCGGTGTTCATCCGGCACGGCATCTCGGCCTGCGACATGGGCGTCAGCTATCACCTGCCACGTCTCGTCGGCGCCTCCCGGTCGGCCGAGCTCCTGCTCACCGGACGGGTGTTCGGCGCCCAGGAGGCCGTCGACATCGGGCTGGTCCTCGAACTCGCCGACCCAGGCGCCGCGCTGGACCGAGCGATCGCGAAAGCCCGTGAGATCGCGCAGTATTCACCGCTGGCGGTCTGGATGACCAAGGAGACGATGTGGCAGACCGTCGACTCCCCGAACCTGCGGCACGCGCTGGATATCGAGAACCGGACGCAGGTGATGTGCACCGGCACCGGCGATCTCACGCGGTCCTTCAGCCGCGGGCCGCGCTGAACCGCTGACCCGTAACCTGAACGGAATGAAGGTCACCGCTGACGACATCCGTGCCGCGCACGCGCGCATCTCGGGTCTGGTGCGGCGCACTCCGGTCCTGCGGACCACGATCGACACCGTCGACGGGCCTGTCGAGGTGGCATTCAAGCTGGAGTTCACTCAACTCGGCGGCAGCTTCAAGGTCCGCGGCAGCCTCAACGCGACAGTGCACGCACAGGAGCAGGGGTCGTTGGACGACGATGCGGGGATTCTCGTCGCGTCGGGGGGTAACGCGGCGATCGGCGCCGCACACGCCGCCCGGATAGCGGGGGTGCCGTGCACGGTGGTGGTTCCGGAAACCGCACCCCAGGTCAAGATCGCGGCGCTGCGCGAGCTGGGCGCTCGGGTTCACCTCGTCGGCGACCGCTATCAGGTGGCCGCCGACTCCGCCGCGTCGATGGCACGGGAGTCCGGCGCACTACTGCTGCACGCCTACGACCTGCCCGACATTGTCGCCGGCGCGGGGACCATCGCGCTTGAGCTGTCCGACGACATCAGCGGGCCACTGACGATCGTGACGTGTGTGGGCGGTGGTGGCCTCATCGCCGGCCTGACCTCGGGGATGCGGCCGGGTGACCGGATCGTCGGCGCCGAACCCGCCGGGGCGTCGTGCCTGAATCAGGCGCTGGCCGCGGGTAGGCCGGTGCCCACGGAACTCGACAGTATCGCCGCCGATTCGCTGGGCGCCACCGAGGTCGGCGGCATCTGCTGGCAGACCGTGGCCGGACGCCACGACGTGTCGAGTGTCGTGGTGAGCGACGACGATATCGTCGCGGCACGTACCGCGCTGTGGCACGATCATCGGCTGCTCGTCGAGCACGGCACGGCCGCCGCCCTGGCCGCAGTCACCACCGGTCAGGTCACCGGCGCCCCGGATTCGACGCTCTGCGTGGTGCTCTGCGGTGCCAACACCGGACTCGGGATGTGAGCGAAACCCCCGGCGTACCGGCCCATGACCACCGGAAACACCCGAATTGTCCGATATTTCACCATTTCTGTCGATCGCTCAACCGATTTCACCCAACCGCGACAACTCTGGCTTATCTGACAGACTTTTTGTCGCTTACGATCACGGCGTGAAGAGATGGCCGATGGTCGGGCGCGCGAAGGAGTGTGCCGCAATCAGGGACGCGCTGCGTGCCGATGCGGCACCCACCGTCGTGGTCGCCGGCCCGGCCGGAATCGGCAAGACGCGACTGATCGCCGAGGCCCTCGCCGACCATTCAGACCTGCGGTGGGTGCATCCGTCCTTGGCGGCCGCCGCCATTCCACTGGGCGCATTCGCCGAGCACGTCGACCCGGTGATCATCGATCCGCTGCTGCGGATCCGGGCCCTCATCGACACGTTCACCTCGGGGGACGGCGAGTCGGTGGTGGTCATCGACGACATCCAGGTCCTCGACCAGATGTCGATGATCGTCGTGCAGACGCTGATGTCGATGCCGTCGGTCCGGGTGGTGCTCGGCTATCGCACCGCCGGCCGGCCCACGCCCCTGATCGCCGAAGCGCTGAGCACCTCCGGAGTGCTCCGCATCGACCTGGAACCACTCTCCCGCACTGCCGTCGACGAACTCGTCGGGGAAGCTCTCGGCGACGATGTCAACCGGTCGGTACGCGACGAACTGTGGCGCCTGACCCAGGGCAACTCGCTGTATGTGACCGAACTGCTCAGCGACCCCGAGTCGCTGGGCACGGGGTCGGTGTGGGGGTCGGGCTGGCAACTGACGGGCACGGTGAAGGTGCCCCGGTCCCTGATCGACGTCGTGTCCACCAGGATCGGCGATCTTCCCGAGAACACCGCCGATGTCGTCGACCTGGTCGCACTGGCCGAACCGGTCCCGGTATCGGTCATCACGGCCTTATGTGCTCCCACCGCTCTCGAAGATGCCGAGAGCGCACACCTGGTCACCGTCGACGACAGCGCCGACGGCGGCGTACGGCTGGCTCATCCGCTGTACGGCGAGGTGCGGCGGGCCGGCTCCACCGCCACCCGGATGCGGAGGCTGCGGGCGATGCTCGTGCGCGAACTGCACCGCCAGCAGGTCCCGGGCATGCAGGTCGCCAGCAGCAAGGGTGTGCTGGCGCTGGCCGCCGAGCAGTTCGAGGGACGGGAGGAGATACTTCTCGAGGGTGCCGTCGCGGCCGCCGGACTGGCGGCCTTGCCACTGGCGAAGGAACTGGCGACGCAGATCGGTCCCGGTGCGCACTATGTGGACGCGCAGTTGCTCCTGGCGCACGTGTCGACACTGATGAGGGACTCCGAAGCCGTCGAACACGCACTCGTCCGGGTGCATCACAGCGATCTCGACAACGTCCAACGCGCCGAACTGCTGCTGCAGGAGAACTACCACCGGCTGTGGTCGTGCAACGACCTCGCCGCCTCCGTCGCGGTGATCGAGGCGGCCCGTGCCGAGGGACACATGTCGGCGAGCATGATCGCGGCCCAGATGATGCACGACACCGTCCTGTCCCGGCCACGCGCGGTGATCAAGGGGGCTACGCTCGTAGCCCACGCCACTCCGGTGAGTGACACCGCGCGCATCACCGCGGACTGGTCCGAGATCGCCGCCCGCGCCGATCTCGGACAGATGACATCGGTACACGAGGTGGCACTGCGCGCACACGCCCTCGCCGACCAGAGTCCGTGGGGCACGTACTGGCGAATGATCCTGTGCGATATCCATATTCGCGCGTGCCAGTTGGGCAGCCAGGGGGCCGTGGCCGTGGAGATCGCCAACGCGCTCAGAGACCGGATACCGGCATCCACCGACGATGTCGAGGGCTGGATCCTCGGATTCGGGGGTGTCGCCCAGTTCTCGGTCGGCAACCTGACCGGTGCGGCGGATCTGCTGGCCAGGTCCCTGGCGGCTTTCGACGCGGTGCAGTCCCCGCCGCAGATGTGGTTCCCGTTCTGTCTCAACGCCGCCGAGGTCGCGGCGAACATGGGCGATCCCGACCGGGTCCGCGAGTTGTTGTCCCGGTTGACCTCGCACAAGTGCGCCGGATTCGCGTTCCGCATGTCGCGGGTGCGCATCCTGAAGGCGTCGCTGCACGCGATGGAGGGCGCGACGTCGGTGGCCGCCGCCGTCGCCCTGGCGACGGCCGAACGCGCCCACATCGACGGGCAGCTCACCCCGGAGATGCTGTGCCTGCTGTACGCCGTCCGGTTCGGCGACACGACGTGCACCGACCGTCTCGCACAGCTCGCCGACGAGTTGCCCGAGGTTCCCCGCGCCCGCAACACCCTCGCCCATGCGCGGGCCTTGGCCGCGGCCGACGGTGAGGCGCTGCTGGTGGCCGCGCGTGCCCACGCCGGGAATCTGGATCTTCCGGCGGCGGTTGACGCCGCGGCCCAGGCGGTGCAGGTGTTCCGGCGGCAGGGCCGCAGCGGGGCGGGCCTGACCGCCCACGAATACGCCACCGAACTCGCCGGCCGGTCGGGCGCCGACACCCCGACCCTGCGCACCGCGCTGTCGACTGACGGCCTGTCGGACCGACAGCGGGAGATCGTCCGGCTCGCCGGACAGGGCCTGAGCAACAAGGAGATCGCCGAGCGGTTGGTGCTGTCGGTGCGGACCGTCGAAGGTCACATCTACCGGTCCTCGCAGATCCTGGGCACACCGGTCCGGCGGCCGGTGCGGCTCACGGACCGCGACGGCTGATTCGGGGCCGGTTCAGCCGGCCCTGCTCAGTCGACCCGGAACCGCTTGGTGCGCGCGGTTGCTCCCCCGATCAGCGCCACCTTGCTCTTCGGCACACCGAGGTGTTTGGCGAGTAGTTCACCCACGGCCTTGTTGGCCTTGCCCTCGGTGGCGGGTTCGCGCACGAAGATCGTGATCGCACCCTCCTCGTCGGCCTCCACCAACGGACCCTTGCTGCTGTTCGGTTTCACTGTGACCACAACGGTCTGCGACATCACTTCCCCGATCGTCGTTTTCGTGTTTCCTCTGGGCGGGCACCGGTCGGTGCCGGTGCCGCCGGCCTCACTGCCAGTCTGTGTCACTGCCAGTCTCGGGAACGGGTCCCCACCCGAAGGTCCATCCGCTGCAGCCGGTCCGCGACCACGGTCACGGCCCCTTCCGCGTTCTGCACCTTTCCCCGTACCAGCAGCGCGGGTGCCGAGTGTGCCAGATCGCGGTACCGCGACCACAGGCCCACCGAACACACCACGTTGACCATCCCCGTCTCGTCTTCGAGATTGATGAAGGTTACCCCCGACGCCGTCGCGGGCCGCTGACGATGCGTCACCGCACCGCCGACCAGCACCCGCGCGCCGTCCGCCACCGACAGCAGCCGGTCGGCGGGGATCACGCCCATCGCCTCCAGACGCGGCCGCAGGAACCGCGTCGGGTACAGGTGCGGGGTGATCCCGGTGGCCCACGCGTCGGTGGCGGCGAGTTCGACCTCCGACAGACCCGGAAGCACCGGCGCCGGCACCGACGCCTCCAACCGTAGATGATCGGCCCGGGCCGCCGCAGCAGTACCCGCCTGCCAGAGCGCCTGACGCCTGCTGAGCCCGAAACAATCGAAAGCACCCGCGCCCGCCAGACCTTCAAGATGTCGAATATCCAATGCGGCACGGCGAGACAGATCTTCGAGGTCTGTATAGTCACCGCCCCGGCCCCGTTCGTCGACGATCCGCTGCGCCACCTCGTCTCCCACACCGCGCACCGCGGCCAGGCCGAGCCGCACCTGCGTGCCCGCGTTCTCCAGCGTCGCCCACGGCAGGGACGCGTTGACATGCGGCCGGTGCACCAGCACCCCGTGCCGCCGGGCGTCAGCGACCAGCGACTGCGGCGAGTAGAAACCCATCGGCTGAGCGCGCAGCAGGGCGGCGCAGAAAGCCGCCGGATGATGCAGTTTGAACCACGCCGAATAGAACACCAGCGAGGCGAAGCTCTGCGAATGACTTTCCGGGAAACCGAAATTGGCGAATGCGGCCATCTTCTCGTAGATGCGGTCGGCGGTCGGTCCGGTGATTCCATGCAGACTCCGCATGCCGCCGTAGAACCGTGCCCGCAGTTCTTCCATGCGCCGGGTAGAGCGCTTGGAACCCATCGCCCGGCGCAGCTGATCGGCCTCGGCGGCGTTGAATCCTGCGACGTCGACGGCCAATTGCATCAGTTGTTCCTGGAACAGCGGCACACCCAGGGTCCGCTCCAAAGCCTTACGCATCGATGGATGTTCGTAGGCCACTTTCTCTTTTCCGTTGCGCCGCCGGATATATGGGTGCACCGACCCGCCCTGGATGGGGCCGGGACGGATCAGCGCCACCTCCACCACGAGGTCGTAGAACTCGCGTGGCCGCAGCCGCGGCAACGTGGCCATCTGCGCCCGCGACTCCACCTGGAACACCCCGACGGAGTCTGCGCGGCACAGCATCTCGTACACGGCAGGTTCGGACAGGTCGAGCCTGGCCAGGTCGACGTTGATACCTTTGTGCTCGGCCAGCAGGTCGATGGCGTAGTGCAGCGCCGACAGCATCCCGAGGCCGAGCAGGTCGAACTTGACCAGACCGATTGCGGCACAGTCGTCTTTGTCCCATTGCAGGACGCTGCGGTTCTCCATGCGGGCCCATTCGGTGGGACATACGTCGGCGATGGGCCGGTCGCAGATCACCATGCCGCCGGAGTGGATGCCCAGATGCCGGGGCATGCCGAGGATCTCACCCGCCAGCCCGGTGACCGGTGCCGGCGCCTCGTCGGGGTTGCGGCTCCACGCGTCCTGCTGGCCGGGCGCGAAACCCAACGCCCGCGCCATGTCCCGGATCGCCGACTTCCCCCGGTAGGTGATCACATTGGCCACCTGGGCGCTGTAGTCGCGGCCGTAGCGCCGGTACACGTACTGGATCGCCTCTTCGCGGCGATCGGATTCGATGTCGACGTCGATGTCGGGGGGACCGTCGCGCGCCGGTGACAGGAACCGTTCGAACAGCAGCTTGTTGGCCACCGGATCCACATTGGTGATGCCCAGTGCGTAGCAGACCGCCGAGTTGGCGGCGCTCCCCCGGCCCTGGCACAGGATGTCGCTCGCCTTGCAGAAGTCGACGATGTCGGCGACCACCAGGAAGTACCCGGGAAAGTTCAGCGAGGCGATGACGGCCAGTTCATGCTCGATCTGCCGGTACGCGGCCGGGTGTTCGGCCGGGGTGCCGTAACGCCGCCGGGCGCGCCGCATCGTCAGCTCCCGCAGCCAGGAAATCTCGGTGTGCCCCTCGGGAACGTCGAAGGGCGGTAGTTGCGGGGCGATGAGACCGAGTTCGAAGGCACAGTCGGCGGCAATACCCACCGCGTTGTCGATGGCCTCGGGATGGCCCGGCAGCAGGCGCATCATCTCGTCGCCGCTGCGCAGGTGCGCACCACCCACCCCGGGCAGCCAGCCCTCGATGGTGTCGACATCGGTGCGGGCGCGGACCGCCGCCACCGCCATCGCCAGCCGCCGCCGGTCCGGTGCGGCGAAGTGCGCCCCGGTGGTGGCCACCGTCGGCACCCCACAGGCCGCGGCGAGCGACGCGAGGGCGGCGTTGCGCTCGTCGTCGTCGGGCAGCCCGGATGCGGTCAGTTCGACGGCCACATTGTCGCGGCCGTACCGGTCGACCAGCGCGTGCAGTTCCGCGCGTGCAGCTGGCATCCCCGCCCGCTCCAGCGCCCGGCGCACCGCGCCCTTACGACACCCGGTGAGGATCAGCCAGTGCCCGGCCGCGGCATCGGGCAGTGTGTCGGGTTCGTACCGCAGCAGACCCTTCTCCCCGCCCGCCATGTGGGCCGCGGCGATGGTGCGCGAGAGCCGCCGATACCCTTCCCCGCCGCGCGCGATCACCAGCAGGTGTTCACCCGGCGGGTCGGGGACACCGGTGCGGGTGGCGTCGGGTTCCAGCGACAGTTCGGCCCCGAACACCGTCGGCAACTGATACTCGCGGGCCGCCTCGGCGAACCGGACGATCCCGTAGAAGCCGTCGTGATCGGTCAGAGCGAGGGCCTTCAGGTCCAGTGCCCGCGCCTGCGCGACCATCTCCTCCGTCATCGACGCCCCGTCCAGAAAGCTATACGCACTGTGCGCGTGCAGTTCGGCATAGGCCACCGCCGACACCCGCCGCTCGACGTCGTCGGCCGCGAAGGCCCCCCGCTTGCGTGACCAGGCCGGCGAATCGTTGCCGTCGCCCGGCACATATGTCTGCGCCATCCGGCCACCGGAAGCGGGTGCCCGCCCCGACAGCACCCGCTCCATCTCCGACCAGGTCGGCGGCCCGTTGTTCCATCCCACCCATCCAGTGTATCGAACATATTTTCGATACATTGGAGGTCTAGTGCGTCAAACTTTCTGGCAGGGTCGTGCACAGGGGTCGCCGGAGCAGCTAGGGTGAGCTGCGGCGCTTGACCTTCGAGTCGAGTTGAGGGTTTACCGTGAGTGCATGGGTTCGTATCGCATCTCGGAGTTAGCGCAGCGCTCCGGAATGACTGCCTCAACGCTTCGCTTCTATGAAGACCTCGGTCTGCTCACCGCTGAGCGCACACCGTCGGGCTACCGCATGTACGACGACACCGCGGTCGACCGGCTGGAGTTCATCTCCTCCGCAAAAGCAATGGGTATGACACTCGATGATATCCGAAACTTGTTGCAGGTCTGGCAGTCCGGCGCGTGTGCGTCTGTGCGCACCGAGCTGGCACCATTGATCGATCAACGGCTAGCTGACACCGAGCAGCGGATCGCGGAACTGACCGCCTTCGCCCAACGACTGCACTCGATAAGGTCGGGTCTCGCCGGGCCAGCGCCCTCGGGCGCGTGCAGACCGGGTTGCGGATGTCTCATCGACACACCTGCTCCGCTACCGGCGGGGCGTCGAGATCTCCGTCTGACTGCCGCTGACGCAGACGTTGTCGATGAAGCGCCGGCCATCGCGTGCTCACTGGGTCGCGATGAACTCGGCGACCGGGTCCAGGACTGGCACGACATCCTGTCCACCGCAACCAGCCGTGGCGAGGTGGGCTCCGCGGGACCGACGGTGGGAGTCCGGTACGACTTCACCGCCGCTGCTGCGACGACGGCGGCGCTGGCAGGACTGATTGCCGCCGAGTCGCAGTGCTGCTCGTTCTATACCTTCACCTTAGGCGTGAGCGCCACTGAGATCACACTCGACGTGCGCGCACCCCAAGAAGCTCAACCACTGCTCGACGACCTCTTCGGAACCATCCCAGCCAACGGTCACTAGCTCGACCAACCAACTCGCTTGTGCCCGCGCCATATGGTGCGGGCACCACCACGTGCAAGGAGGGCCTCACTCGTGGCCAGACCTGTAAGACTCGTCGCCTGGATGGAACACCGGCAAGTCCCAATCTATCTGGCGGCGATGGTCGTTGGTGGTGTTGTCGGCTTCGCCGCACCCGGTAGCGGCAGCTCACTCGAGCACGCCATCAACCCGGCCCTGGCCGGGTTGCTGTACGTCACCTTCCTGCAAGTACCGGCCGCCGATCTACTGCGCTCGCTCAAAGATGGCCGGTTCGTGGGCGCGGCGTTGGTGATCAACTTCGTCATCGTCCCGATCGTCGTCGCCGCCGTGTTCCTGCTGCTGCCCGCTGACCAGACGATCCGGGTCGGGGTGCTGCTGGTGCTGCTCACGCCCTGCGTGGACTACGTCATCGTGTTCTCCGGCATCGCCGGCGGCAACAGTGAACGCCTGCTGGCATCCACACCGTTGCTGCTGATTCTTCAAATGGCGCTACTGCCAGTGTTTCTCGTGCTGTTCATGGGTTCCGACCTCGCCGACATCGTCGAGGTCGGACCGTTCCTGCACGCCTTCCTCATCCTTATCGTCATCCCACTCACCCTGGCCTGGCTCACCCAAGCCTGGGCCGCCCGCGCCCGCAGCGGCCGCCTAGTCGCCGCAGGCGCCAGCACCCTGATGGTGCCGCTGATGGTCGCCGTACTCGCCGTCGTGGTCGCCTCCCAGATCCCGAAACTCGACAACAACCTCACCGACGTCGCCTCGGTCATCCCGTTCTACGTGGCGTTCCTGATCATCATGGCGTTCGCCGGCACACTCCTCAGCCGCCTGTTCCGGCTCGACGTTCCGGCCAGCCGCGCCATCACCTTCTCCGGCGCCACCCGCAACTCACTCGTCGTTCTCCCCCTCGCTCTCGCACTGCCCGCCGGCTACGAACTCGCCGCCGCTGTCGTCGTGACCCAAACCCTCGTAGAAATCATCGGAATGGTGGCCTACATCCGCATCATCCCGCGACTCCTCCCCAACGCTGTGAACAGGTAAAACGCGCCAAGAGCTTGACGCAGGACAGATGGGTGGGACCGGCGCATATCCCGCGCCGGTGCCGTGTCCACCACCTCGCGGGACCGTCACCTGGCACGGTGTAGTCATGCGCGACCCCCTGGCACCGCCCGGCCTCACCCGGCGGAGCATCACCTTCGACATCGTGGTGGCCGCCCTCTTCGGTCTGGTCGCCATCCCCATCCACGCGTTCGAGGGCACCTCGTCGGTGGTGGCCGCGATACTGGTGACGGTGGCGCTGGCCTGCCGCCGGATCGCACCGTCGACCATGATGGTGTGCGCACTGGCCTCGGCGGCCGTGCAGTCGATCGACCTGCGGATCGCGGTGCTTCCGTGCGCCGCCTACGCGATCCTCTTCTACACGGTCGGCGACCACCCCGACCGGCGGGTGCGTTTCGGGTCCCTGGCCGTGGCCGTCGCCGGATCGATACTGGCCGGGATCCTGTTCCCGTTCGTCTACGGCCTCGATGACGGGCTGGCCGACAGGGCCGCCGGGCACCTGATCGGCGTGCTGGGCTGCGCGGTCGTCGTCGGCGGTGGCTGGGCGACCGGTTTCATCCGCCACCAGCGGCATTCCGTGGAACAGGCCCGCGTCGCCGAGACCATCGCCGAACTCGAACGCAAACGGCTCCTCGACCTGTACGCCGAGCAGACCGAACGCACCCGGCTGGCCCGCGACATGCACGACGTGGTGGCGCATTCGCTGGCCGTCGTCGTCGCCCAGGCCGAGGGCGCCCGGTACGCGATGGCCACCGACCCCGGCGCGGCACACGACGCCCTCGGCGTCATCGCCGACACCGCCCGTGAGGCGCTGCGCGATGTCCGGGGGCTCCTTGAGGAACTGCGTCGGGACGACAGACCCGTCGAGGTGACGGCCACCGCTCGCCGGCGCCTCATCGAACGCATGCGGGCGGCAGGCATGACCATCACCGACCTCACCGGATCACCCGGGCACATCGCCCCAGAGATCGCCGATTCCGCGTTCCGTATCCTCACCGAATCACTCACCAACGCACTCAAATACGGTGACCTGCACCAGCCGGTCAGCATCGCCGAACACCACTGCGACGGTCGCTACACGCTCACCGTCCGCAACACCGTCGCCGCCGATCCGCTCGCACCGGGCGGAGCCGGACATGGCATCGTCGGCATGACCGAGCGCGCTCAGCGCGTGGGCGGCACCCTCACCGCGGCACCGGACGGTGCGCTGTGGGTCACCGAATTGACCGTCCCCGAAAGGACTTCCGCATGATCCGCGTCTGCCTCGTCGACGACCAGCCGCTGTTCCGCGGCGGCATCGCGATGATCATCGACAGCCAGCCCGACATGAGCGTCGTGGCGCAGGAGCCGTCGGCGATCGGGCTGACCGAACGCATACGCACAGTGCGGCCCGATGTGGTGCTGATGGATGTGCGGATGCCCGGCATCGACGGCATCACCGCCACCAGGGATCTGGTGTCCGGGCTCGGCGACGAAGCTCCGAAAGTCCTGGTGCTCACGACCTTCGACGAGGACGAGGCGGTGGCATCGGCCATCGACGCCGGGGCGAGCGGCTTCCTCCTCAAGGACGCCCAGCCCGACTTTCTGCTCGCCTCCGTCCGTGCCGTGGCCGCCGGTAATCAGGTGGTGGCCGCCTCCGCCACTCAGCATCTGTTCGAACGGCACCGCGCTCGTGCAGGTGATCCCGGCCCCGAATACGAGACCCTCACGCCCCGTGAACGGGAGATCCTGGTGCGCGCCGCCCGCGGACTGTCCAACGCCGAGATCGCCGACGCCGAGGTACTGTCGGAGGCCACGGTCAAAACCCACATCTCCCGGATCCTCACCAAACTCGCACTGCGCGACCGGGTTCAGCTCGTCGTCTACGCCTACGACCACCATCTCGTCTGACCATCGCGGGTCAGGAGCCCAACCGGGACACCGTCGTACATCCAGAGATGTATACCGGTCATCCCGGCCGGGTACCGGATATGGTCATCGGGGCCGATGTAGCCGCCCCGGATCCGAAATAGCGTTGTCGGCATGATGATTCACGCGCACCCCGGACCACCCATCCGCCATACCCAGCGGCCCGCCCCGGCGGTCGTCCTGCGGAACGTTTCCCGGACCTACGGTGATCCGGCCAACCCGGTGCACGCACTGCGCGACGTGTCGGTCGACCTGCACCGACAGGAGTTCACCGCCATCATGGGCCCGTCCGGATCGGGCAAGTCCACTCTGATGAACGTGATCGCCGGACTCGACGAGATCACCGGCGGACAGATCTGGCTGGCCGGCGACCCGATCGGCACTCTCGACGACACCGCACGTACCCTGGTGCGCCGCAAGCACATCGGCTTCATCTTCCAGTCGTTCAACCTCATCCCGACGCTGACGGCCGAGGAGAACATCACACTGCCGTTCGTCCTGTCCGGTGGCCCGATCACACCCGAACAGCGGGCCTGGATCGCCCATCTGGTGGGGGTGCTCGGCCTGCGCGACCGCCTCGACCACCTGCCGGCCGAACTGTCCGGCGGGCAGCAGCAGCGCGTCGCGATCGTGCGGGCGCTGGCGAGCCGACCGTCGATCATCCTCGCCGACGAACCGACCGGCGCCCTCGACACCCGCACCGCCCGCGAGGTACTGGCACTGCTGACCACCGCGGTCCGCGAATACGGGCAGGGCATCGCGATGGTCACCCATGACCCGCTCGCCGCGTCCTACGCCGACCGGATCCTGATGCTCGCCGACGGCCGGATCGTCGGCGAACACCGCGGCCTGGATCCGCGGCAGATCTCCGAGATCATCATCGGGCTGCAGGAGGCACGGCAGTGACCACGACGGCGGAAATCACGAAAGGGAGCCTCTCGGCGACCAGCCCGAAACTCACGGTCGGATCGCTGCGTGAACTGACGACGGTGGGGGTGGTCTGCGGTATCGGGGCGGCATACTCCGCGGCACTCCTGGGCGCCTCCGACCTGCTCGACACCGTCAGCCGGGCAGAGGGCGATGATCCGATCGGCCAGGCGCTGTCCGCGGTGTCGTCGGTGTTCATCCTGGTCGCCCTGTTCGTGTCGGCGATCGTGATCAGCAACGGCGTCGACACCGTCATCGCGGGCCGGCGCGACCAACTGACACTGCTCCGGCTGATCGGTGCGAGCGGCAGACAACTGCGCTCCGGCCTGGTCCGCGCGGTTGCCGCGGTGGCCGCGACCGGCGCGGTCATCGGCGTCGCCGTCGGCACGGCGGGTGTCGATGTCACCCGGATCATCCTGGTGCACAACGGAAAAATCCCGGATGCCGACTATTCGACGATCACGTTCCTGGTTGTCCCGGCGGCCGTGGCCGTCGTCGGTACCGCCGTCGTGGCAACGCTGGCGGGAACCCGCCGCACCCTGGCCTCGGTGGCCGCGATACAGACCGTGCGGCGTGAGGTGCCCAGGTGGCGTCTCGTGGCGGCGGCCGGAGTCGTCGCCACAGGCGCCGTGATCCTGGGTATCGCCTGCCGGCTGGGTGAGAATGGCTCCACAGCGGGATTTTTCGCGGCCTTCTTCGGGTCCGCGCTGGTGTCGGCCGGGTTCCTGATAGGCGCACCGCTTATCGTTCCGCGTCTGGTGTCGGCGTGCGGACGCGCGGTGGGCACGAGCCCGAGCGCGTTGCTGGCCCGCAAGAACGCGGTCAGCGACCCGGCCCGGACCACCCGATCAGCCGTCGGCCTGCTCATCGGCGTCACCCTGGTCACCTCCATCGCCGCCGGGATGACGTCGCTGCACACGGCGGTGCGGCACAACTGGGCCGATCTGACGCCCGAGCAGGTCGCCACCAACGACAAGATCCTGGACATCACCACCACGGTGCTGGTCGCCATCATCGCGATCTCGGTGATCATCGCCGCCGTCGGGTTCATCTCGACGATGTCGCTGACGGTGATCTCCCGGACCCGCGAGATCGGCATGCTGCGGGCGATGGGTTTCACCGCCCGTCAGGTGCGTTCGATGATCTTCCGTGAGTCGCTGGCGCTGACCGGTACCGCCGTGGCGGGCGGCCTGACCCTCGGAATCGTGTTCGGCAGCATCGCCTCACAGTCCCTCATCGGCCACCTCACCTCCGGTATGCCGATCGGGCTGCCCTGGGGTGTGCTGGTGGCCATCATCGCGGGCACCTTCGTACTCGCGGTGGTCGCCGCACTCCCCCCGAGTCGCCGCGCCGTCGCGGTCTCCCCCGTCGACGCCCTGGCCACCCCTTGATATCGGCCCCCTTCCCGCGCAATGGCTTCCTTCGACGCCGAGCCGATCCGTTTGGTGTCGAAGGAAACCATTGCGCGGGAACATTATTCGTAGATGCCCTCGATGGTCCAGGAGCCTTCGCGGTAGTGGAGGAGCAGGGCGCGGGAGTCGTCGAGGAGGATCTGGGCGCGGGCACTGACCTCCGTGCCGTCCGCGTCGAGGCCGGTGGGCCAGGGCCCGGCCCACCACCGCACCGACCATTTCCGGGAGCCGACGACCAGCGCGGGTTCGGCACTGAACGCGCCCCGCGCCGACACCCGCACCGGGTCGCCCTCCGGGTCGAGTACCGCCACCGCGACCTCGGTCATGGTCGCCGGTGCGGGCTGCGGCAGCCGCCCCGGCCACGGGGCGAGCGGATCACCTTGCGGCACAGGATCTTCACCCAGGGTCACCAGCCGTATCCTGTCGGCCGGTCCCCGGCCGCCGCTGAGCACCGGGATCTTGACCGCGTCACCGCCGAGCAGCCCCTGGACCCGGGCCAGTGCCGTCCGAGCGCGCTCGCTGTCCATCTCCGACTCGGGCAGACCGTACCCGGACAGCGTGTAATGCAGTGTGCCGGAGTCGATCACCTCCACCGGGTCGATGCGCAGCAGCGCGATCGGCGAATCCGGCCGCCGCACATCAGTCCTGTGATCCCGGGTGGTGCGGCCACCGGTGAGCCAGCCGTCGAGCTGCCAGCGGATCCGGCAGGCCATATCGTCAGCGGTCAACGGTGTCACAGCCCGCCAGGTCCGTGAATGCCGTTGCCCCAGTTCGGTGACCGCCTCAACGGTGAGCCTGGTGCAGGACATCGACACCGCCGCCAGCCGGCGGTGCAGTTCGTCGGCCAGGCGCCGGCCCACGAAAGCCGCAGCGTCGACCCTGTCGATCTGCGGATCGCAGTCGTACTCGATCACCAGATCTTCTTCGATGCGCCCGCCCACCGGTCCACGGGCCGGCGCGGCATTCGCCAGGCGGTGCGCGGCAACGGCATCGGCGTTGAACCGGGTGGCCACATCGCGGATCGGGAACCCGGCGAACACGCCGATCGTGGTGATACCCAGCCGGCGCAGCAGATCCACCAGTTCGGCGCGCTCCGGCCCACCGAAGCAGGGTTCGACGGCCAGCTCGGCCACCGGCAGCGGCGCCAGCCACGCCGCATCGCCGCCGGGCTCGACGCATTGACCGCGCCGGGCGGCGAGCACCGCGGTGAACATCTCGTCGGCGATCGCGGCCAGCGCCTCGGCACCGCATGATCCGACGACATCAGTCAGTCGTTCGGCTATCACCTGCTCATCACCGAGATGCCGGCACAAGGACATGGTCAGCGGTATCACCAGCAGCCCCGGGCGCAACACCTCGACGACCGGCACCACCTCCATCACGGCGGCCACGATCGGCTCGTACTGCTGTCCGTCGCGGTCGGCGTCGGCACCGGCGAGCACCATCTCCGGGCACGCCGCCTGCGCCTGCCGTTTACGCATGCCACGGCGCACCCCGCTGCGCCGCGCCGACGCCGAGCACGCCACCACCCGATTGGCGTGCAGCACTGCCACCGGCACGTCCGGCGCCAGATTCGAGTCCGCGGCGGCAGCGCTCGCCGGCCAGTCCGGGCACCAGAGCGCCAGCACCCTCTGGGCCGACACCCTGAGTGCCGGCTCCTGTGGATCAGGAACCGCGCCAGACGGCTCCACCGGTGATGTGACAGCACCCATCAGTTGGCCACCTCCAGCACCGGATCGGCGGCCACGACCGGATACCCGCCGGTGTGCGCCAGGACGACGCGGCGTGCCGCCCCGTATCCGGCGGCGACCAGCTCGACGTCGACGCTGCTGCGGCACCGGCCGCGGGTCCGCGCGGTGACCCGAAGCCGCATCCCACCGATCCGGCCCATCCCGCTACGCCCCGTTCCGTGACCGGAAATACTGTGGGACAAACTGTTCCGGTATCCGGTGACCTCGGCGTCGATGCTGGTGCGCACCCCCGGCCAGGTTCCACCGGTGACGATCAGCGTCGACGACTGCTTACGCACCCGCCCTGTCAGCACCTTGGCGCGGGACGGCGCCACCGAGGCCCCGGCCAGGTTCAGCACCACCACATCCATCCCGTCGAGCAGCACCGAGGCCACCTCCACCGGATCGGTGCCCGGATACGGGATGGTCGCGATCCGGGACAGATCGGCACCCAGTTCGACCGCCGACAGCAGACACAGACGCGGCATACCCACGATGCCGATCCGCCTGCCCGCACCCGACGCCGACGCGATCAACGACAGCAGCACCGAGCGCGCACCGTCGCAGGCGACCACCTCCCCGCCGGCTATCCCGCCGGCCGGGAACAGCGGCTCCAGCGCTACGGGCACCGGGATCGCCGGGAGATCCGGCCGCTCCGCGGACAACCTGTCGGGTTGTCCGGACATGACGGCCAGTTGCCGGCGCAGTTGCGCGATCCGGGCCGCATGGTCTGCGTCGGCCTGCCGTCTGGCCGCTCCACGTCCCGCGATCGTCAGTCGGTCACCCATCGTTCCTCCTCATACCCGGTGTGCGTGTGGCGCGCGTACAGGGAAGATGCTGCGCATCCCGGAGCGGTCACCCCGGGAGACGAAACCTTGCCCGACCTCCGCATGAGTCGAACAAACTTTCGATGGATTTGATCGTAGACGAAGGCTCCGACAATGTACCGTCGTCGCAGGTGAACATATGTTTTTCGGTGCCGGCACGCAGTGGTGGGCGTCAGAACAGGGTGAGCGCCTGGGCCAGTTCGGGTGCGGCCACCAGCGCCCGCTCGGCGGCGATGGTCATGCCCACCTCCCGCGAAGCGGCCACCCTGCCACTGCTGGCAGCACCGTACAGCCCACCGGAATCGCCGAGCCCGTGCTTGCGGACCAACGGCGCCATCCTGTCACGCAGCCACGCCGAGTACTCCTTGGTGACGTACGCGCCCCGGCCGTACAGACCGCGGTAGCGCGGGATCAGCCGGGGATGTTCGGTGGCCAGCCAGTCCAGGAACCACGGCTTGGTCGCACCGCGCAGGTGCAACGGAAACGCCGTCACCCCCGACGCCCCGGCCTCGGCGAGTGCACCCAGCAGCCCGTCCAGATCGGAAGCCGAATCGGTGAGGTACGGCAGTACCGGCGCGACCATCACGTGCGGGGCGAACCCGGCGTCGGCGACATCGCGGATCAGCGCCAGCCGTGCCTTGGGCGACGGTGTGCCCGGTTCGAGCGTCTTCTGCAGGTCGGGGTCGATGAGTGCCAGCGAGATGCCGATACTCACCGGCACCTTGCCCGCCGCCTGCCGCAGCAACGGCAGATCACGGCGCAGCAGCGTGCCTTTGGTGAGGATCGAGAACGGCGTGGCCGACTCGGTGAGCGCCGCGATCACCCCGGGCATCAACCGGTATCGCCCCTCGGCCCGCTGATAGGGGTCGGTGTTGGTGCCCAGCGCCACCGTCTCCCGCGTCCACGACCGGCGGCGCAGTTCCTTGCGCAGCACCGCGGCCACATTCAGTTTGACCACGACCTGCGAGTCGAAGTCAGCACCCGCGTCGAGGTCGAGGTACTCGTGGGTGGGGCGGGCGAAGCAGTACCGGCAGGCGTGCGAACAGCCCCGGAAGGTGTTGACGGTATGCCGGAACGGCAGCTGCGACCCCTCGGGCAGCTTGTTGAGCGCACTCTTGGCCAGCACCTCATGGAAGGTGATGCCCGCGAAGTCCGGCGAGCGCACCGACCGCACGAGTCCCGATCGCTGGAGGCCGGGCAACGCGCCGTCGTCGACGGGCACCCCGTCCACTGACACCTCTTGATCCGCCCATCGCATCACCAAAGTCGAACATATGTACGACTCACTGTCAACAGTGGGCACTCACGGTCCGCGTCACGGCTATTATGCAGCCATGCCATCGGTTGCCGACAACCCCCGCGTGCCAGGTCCCCAGTACCTGGTCGCCGGGCGATACCGCCTCCTGTCCAGGATCGGCGGTGGCGGCATGGGCACGGTGTGGCTGGCCCGTGATCAGCTCCTCGACCGTGAGGTGGCCGTCAAACAGGTCGTGTCCACCGAGGGCCTGAGCGAGGACACGGCCGACACGATCCGGCAGCGCGCGATGCGTGAGGGCCGGATCGCGGCCCGGCTCTCGCACCGCAACGCGATCGCCATGCACGACGTGGCGCTCGACAGCGGCGAACCCTGGCTGGTGATGGAGTATCTGCCCTCGCGCAGCGTCGCGCAGATCCTGCACGCCACCGGCACCATCGATGTCGCGCAGTCGGCACAGATCGGCGCGCAGGTGGCCGACGCGATGGTCGACGCGCACGCCGCGGGCATCATCCACCGCGACATCAAGCCGGGCAACATCCTGATCGCCAGCACCGGCCGTAACGCCGGCCTGGTGAAGATCACCGACTTCGGTATCTCGCACGCCAAGGACGATGTCAGCCTCACCCAGACCGGCATCGTCACCGGCACGCCCGCCTATTTCGCGCCGGAGGTGGCCCGCGGCCAGCTGCCGTCGGAGGCCTCGGACGTGTACTCCCTCGGTGCCACCATCTACACGATGCTCGAGGGCCTGCCGCCGTTCGGCGTCGACGAGAACTCGCTCGCCCTGCTGCACAAGGTGGCCCGCGCCAAGATCAATCCGATCACCAAAGCCGGTGCGCTCGAACCGATCCTGCGTAAACTCCTGGAACCGGCACCGGCCCGCAGGCCCACGATGGCACAGGCACGCGACGAGCTCGCAGCCGTCGCCGCCGCGGCCACGCACACCAGCAAGGATCAGATCCTCACCGGCGTGCTCACCAAAAAGGATGGGGCGCTGCCGATCTGGATGCAGAAGCCGCGGCCGCAGGCAGCGGGCAAGGCCTCGCCCACCAGAAACCCGTCCGGCACCCAGCCCGGAACCGCCGGCACGGCACCGTCCGGCACCAGGCCGCTCCCGTCGACAGCCCAGAGCACCCATGCCGCCTACGCGCCGACGATGTCGTCGGACCGCCTCCGGTTCCCGACCCACGGCCACACCGGCATGCCCAACCGGATGACCGGCGCGTTCCCCGAACCCCGCCCCCAGCAACAGAGTTCGACCACCGCCCTGGCGCTGTCGGTGTTCGCTTTCTTCGTCGTCCTGGCGGGTGTGGCGATCCTTCTGATCGCCCTCCTCAAGTAGCCACCGCTCCGATATTCAGCCGATGTGGCGGGTGGCGGCCCAGCGGGTGAGTGCGTTCCTGTTGGACTGCTGGGTTTTTCGCAGCACGTTGGATGCGTGGGTCTCGACCGTCTTGATGGAGATGAACAGTTCCTCGGCGATCTCGCGGTAGGTGTAGCCGCGGGCGAGCAGGCGCAGTACCTCCATCTCGCGACGCGTCAGCGAGTCGAGTTCGGGGTCGAGGGCGGGTTCGGGCACCGACGAGCGGCCGGTGAACGAGTCCAGCACGAATCCGGCCAGGCGTGGGCTGAACACAGCGTCACCGTCGGCCACGCGACGCACCGCGTCGGCGAGTTCGGCACCGTCGATGGTCTTGGTGACGTAGCCGCGGGCACCGGCCCGGATGGTGGCGATGACATCCTCGGCGGCGTCGGACACGCTCAGCGCCAGGAACACCGGGGCATCCTCGCCCAGCCGGTCACGCACGCCGCGCAATACGGCGACACCACCACCGCCGGGCATGTGCACGTCGAGCAGCACCACATCGGGGCGGGAGGCGACGATCCCGTCGACGGCCTCGGGCACCGTGCCGGACTCACCGGCGATGCGCAGACCGTTCTCGCCGGCCAGTTCGGCCCGCACTCCCGACCGGAACACGGCGTGGTCGTCGACCAGGAACACCGTGCACGTCCCCGCGCCCTCGGTGGCGTCTGTGGTCACTGGTCCTCCTCCTGCCGCCCGGTGCGCGATAGTACCGCCGTGTCGTCCGTGTCCGGGGTGTGGTCTCTGTCTGGGGTGTCGTTATCGGCCCGGGGCATTCTCAGCACCACATTGGTGCCCCGACCCGGGGCCGAGTCTATGGTCGCCGACCCGCCGAAACGGTCCATCCGGCCCCGCACCGACCGTACGAGTCCCTGCCTGTCGCCGTCCACCGCATCCGGGTCGAAGCCGACACCGCGATCCCGGACGAACACCTCGACCTGCTCGTCGGTGACCTCGCAGTACACCGACACCTTGCGTTCGCCGGAATGTTTCGCGGCGTTGATCAGGGCCTCCCGTGCCGCCGACGCCAGCCCCGCCCACCGGCGGCGCTGCTCGGCGCCCGGTTCGTCGTCGGGGCTCAGGTCGCCGACGGTGATCACGTCGACCTCGATGCCGTAGTCGTCCTCGACCTCGCCGCACACGCTGGTCAGGGTGGCGGCGAGGGAACTGCCGTGCTGGGCGGGATCACCGAACAGCCAGCCGCGCAGTTCCCGTTCCTGGCTGCGCGCCAGGCGCACCACCTCATCGGGTTTGCCGGCCTTCTTCTGGATCAGCGCGAGGGTCTGCAACACCGAATCGTGCAGGTGGGAGGCGATCTCCTCGCGTTCGGCGTCGCGGATGCGGGCGGCGCGTTCCTCACCGAGCGCACGCCACATCCGCATCCACAGCGGGACCGTCAGCATCACCACACCGGCCAGGGTCACGCCCACCGCGAGCAGCGTCGTCGAGAGCCTGCCGACGTCGGGGTCGCCGACCAGGACCACCACCGCCAGCCCGCCAACGACCGCCACCGCGCCACCGGTCAGCCGCGCCCACGTCCGCCAGGTGCCGCGGCTGGTGACCGGTGCGTCGAACTCGCGCCACACCACCCCGGCGCCGACGAGCACCACCAGGAACGGCAATAGGTTGGCCAGCGGGGTGCCGGCCGCCGCGATGCCGACGAGCATCGACACGACCAGGCCGACCAGCGCCAGACCGTAGGCCTGCCGGCGTTCGGCGGGCGAGACCCGCTCGGCGTCGTCGCCGAGCGGGCAAAGGAACCACAGCAGTACATACGCCGCGACACCCGCCCCGGCGAGCGCGCCCAGCAGCACGAATACGACACGGACCCGGAACACGTCGACGCCCAGGTGATCGGCCAGTCCACCGGCCACGCCGCCGATGACCCGGCCGCCGTTGCGCCGGACGAGTTTCGGCGGTTCGTCGGCGGTCGCGTCCACCTGCACCGGACCGGGTACCCGGATACCCGTGGGTGAGAAGGTTCCGGTGTCCTCCGGCGACGACGTGAACCCACGAGGGCTCCAGAGCGCGGCCGGCGGCCTCGCCCGGACTGCGCGCCGAGCACGATTTCTGCGACGACTCACACCATCGATACTGGCACGATCGGGGACCCCGGCACATCAGGGACGATCTCAGGGTGTTACCCGATTCCGGCGGTGGCACGGCACCGACAGTATTGGTGCCATGGACACCAAGCAGTTCGAACAGATGTGGGTCACCCGCCCGGTGCGCCCCGCCGACCGCACGGTCGCGGGCGTCTGTTCCGGCATCGGGGCGCGCTACCGGATCGATCCGACGCTGGTGAAGGTCGCGTTCGTCGTCGCCACACTGTTCGGCGGCAGCGGCATCCTTCTCTACGCGGTCGCCTGGCTGACCTTTCCCGGCACCAGCGGACGTGCCAAGATCGGCGGCCGGGGCGACATCTCACGTGGCGGGCCTCGCCGCGGCGGGCGGCACGGGCATGGCCGGCACAATCTGATCCTGCTGGTGGCGATCGTCCTCGCGATCCACTTCGTGTTCGGGTTCGGTTCGCAGACCTGGAGTTCGGGCGGACTGATGGGCACCATCCTGATGCTCGCCGGGTGGTGGCTGCTGTATCGCCGCACCCCGGTGTCGCCGCAGGGCACGGGCGCCGACAACTACCAGGCGCCGCTGCCCGCACCGGCCGCGATGGCCGCGCATTCCTTCCAGCGCTGGACCCCGCGCGATATGACCGACGGCTACCAGCCCGCGGGGTCCGCGTCGCCCATGTACGCGGCAACCACCGCCGCGACTCAGGGCACCGGCCACCCACCGACGGGCACCGGCCGGCCGCCCTGGTCGCCGGCCGGGACGCAGACCCAGGCACAACCGGCGACGAACGCACAGACCCCCGACCCGGCCGCGCCCGAGGTCACACCCCCCATGCCCCCGTCATGGGATCCCCTCGGCGCAGCTCCGTTCGCCTGGGACCTTCCCGAACCTTCTGTACCCGAACAGGATTCACCCGAAGCGACCCGGTCCGCGTGGACCCCGATGGTTCTCGGGGTGGCCATCCTGACCGCGGCCGGGGGCATCGCGGCCAATCTCGCCGGCGCGCAATGGTTCACGCCTGTCCGCATCGCGGCCCTGGCGCTGGCGGTTATCGGTGCCGGGCTGACCGTCTCAGCACTGCGCCGGCGTCCCACCGGCGGGCACGCAACGGGCCTGGCGACCATCGCCGTCCTGCTCGGCGCCGGTCTGGTGCTGGCCGCGGCCGCCGACATGCAGTGGCAGCGGCTACCCGGCGGCGGGGTCGGGGAACGATCGTGGAAACCGCAGAGCGAGAACGATATCCGTCCCGAGTACTCCTTCACCGTCGGCAACGGCGAACTGGATCTGACCGGGGTGACCCTCACCAGGGACCGCGCGGTCAAGGTCCGCGGCGGCCTCGGCGAGATCGACATCATCGTGCCCAAGAACATGGCGATCGATGTCACGTGTTCGGCCGATGTCGGCGACACGACGTGCCCCGACGGACTCTCCCGCGGCGATGCCCGCCCCGGCAGTCCCGTCCTGACCATCGACGCCGCAGTTGATTTCGGAGATGTGGAGGTTCGGCGATGACCGGCAACACCCCCCAGACGGGTGGAACAGCACCCGCCGGCGCGGGACAGCGCGCACCCGGCTTCGTGATCATCGGGCTGAGCGCCATAGCGGTGGCGGTGTGGGTGCTCGCCGGCTCCCCCGCCATCGACGACGCCGCCACGATCGGCAAGATCGCCGTGGGCGCCTGCCTACTGCTCGGCATCACCCTCATCGCGACGGGTGCCCGCAAGTCGACCACCCGTCGGTGACGGCAACTCCCCCGAATACCGGACAAACCGGAACTTAGGTCGGCCTAATCGCTCTGCTACCCTCCCTGTGACACCAAGGTTTGCCTAACCTGGCATCGCGAATCGGGAGGTTGAGCGTGCGAGAGCATCGGGGAGTTCCGCCGATCCTGACCGTCGTGGCGATTCTTGTCCTCGGACTCACCCTCTCCGCGACGGCTCCGGCGGCGGTCGCCGCCCCCACCGGAAAGCCAGGTGATGTGGTCCGCAGTACCGAGATCACCGATCGGCCCGAAGCAAGGATGGCGAGCGCGGCCCGGGTCTTCGACGTCACCTACCTGTCGGCCGACCCGCGGGGCAGGCTGGTCGAGGTCAAGGGCAGCGTCTCCCTCCCCAAGAAGGCACCCGGGCCGGGCGGTTGGCGCATCTTGGCCTGGAACCACTCCACCATGGGCCTCGGTGACTCCTGCACCATCACCGACTCCCTCGGCAAGGACAAACGCGGCAGCCGCGACAAGTGGCTCGGGCAGTGGTTGCGCGACGACTACGTGATCGCCGCCACCGAGTACCAGGGCATCGGCGGGCCGGGTGTGCACGCGTATCTGGACGGCCCGGTCGCCGGCAAGAACACCCTCGACATGGTGCGAGCGGCCCGCACCGTCGTCAAGAAGTATGTCGGTACCGACACCTCCAATGCCTTCGTCAGCTTCGGTGGTTCGCAGGGCGGACACGCGTCGATGTGGTCGAACTCTCTCGCGAAATCGTATGCGCCCGAACTCAAGAACGCGGCGACCATCGCCCACTCCGTGCCGACGGGACTCTCGGACTACTTCGCCGCGATCCGCCCCGGCTTCCCGAATGTGGTTGTGCCCGACTACGTCACCTATTTCTCCTACGTGCTCGCCGGGCTCAAGGTGAGCAGGCCCGACATCGACGTCGACTCCTACCTCACCCCGCTCGGCCGCACCGTGATCAAGAATGCGCAGCGCCTCTGCTACGCCGAGTCGGGTCCGGCGACCAAGGGCCTGACCGTCGGTCAACTCGTGTCCAGGCCGCTGGCCGACGGCCCGCTGCTGCCCGCGCTGCGTCAGTACACCAGGCTCCCCACCTCCGGCTACGGAGCACCGATCCTGCTGCAGCAGGGCTACCTCGATGTGGTGGCCTTCACCCCGCTGACCGGACAGTTCGTGTCGCGGCTGCGGTCCAACGGGGTCAACGTCACCTACCGCACCTATCCGACACAATTGCATGGTCTGAGCACCGCGCAGACCCTGGAGGCCGTGAAGTGGGCGAACACGCGCACGACATGGCCGAGGTAGGCGGTCCCGTTTTGTCGTGACAGCATGCAGTGACACCATTTCTTGGCCGGGCACCGGGTGCCCGGCCAAGAGCATGTGAGGAAGCCCCATGAAAATCGCCGAGATCATGCCGCTCACCCCTCTGCAGGAGGGGTTGCTGTACGCGTCGACCCTGTCGGAGTCGGGGCCGGACCCGTATACGGTGCAGGCGGATCTCGGCATCGACGGCGATCTGGACCCCCACCTGCTGCGCCGCAGCGCCCAGGCTGTCCTGGACCGGCACCCCAACCTGCGCAGCGCCTTTCGCCGCCGCAAGAACGGTATGCCGGTGGCCCTTGTCATCGACGGAGCCGAGATCGGCTGGGCCGAGCACGATCTGACCGATCTCCCGGCCGCTGCCGGGCTCCGCCGCTGGGACGAACTGCGCGAGGCCGATCGCAACACCCGGTTCGAGCCGGGTACCCCACCGTTGCTGCGGCTCACCGTGGCACGGCTGTCCACCCGGTCATGGCGGGTGCTCATCACCAATCACCACCTGATCCTCGACGGCTGGTCGTCGCCGATGCTGGTGCGCGAGATCTTCGCCGCCTACGCCGCGGGCGGCACTATCGACGGCCTGCCCGCGGTGCGCTCGTACCGCGACTTCCTGGCCTGGCTGGGCAGTCGGGACAGTGCCGCCGCCCTCGACCGCTGGCGTCAGGCATTGGGCGCGGTACCGGAGGCGACGCTGCTGGCACCGGAGGCGGCGGCGCTGGGTTCGCGCCCCGAGGAACTACGCATCGATGATCCCGGCGATCTCACCGAACGCCTGACCGCACGCGCCCGCGCCGAGGGCACCACCACCGCCGCGCTCGTGCAGACCGCGTGGGGCCTGACGCTCGGCCTGGACACCGGACGCGGCGACGTGCTGTTCGGCACCACCGTCTCGGGGCGCAGCCCGGAGTTCGACGGCGCCGAATCGATCATCGGCATGACGCTCGGCGCGGTGCCGGTTCGCGTGGAAGCCCGGCCGGCCGATCCCCTGATCGAGGTGGCGCGGCGGGTACAGGCCACCCAGACGACGGTGATGGACGATCAGTGGGTCGGCCTGCCGGCGATCGCGGGTGCGGTGGGACTCGGCGAGATGTTCGACACCCTGCTGGTGTTCGAGAATCATCCGCTGAGCGCGGGCCCGCTGCAGGAGACGATGACGGCGGCAGGCCTGGCGATCACCTCGATCGAACCGCAGGACTCCACCCACTATCCGCTCACCCTGCAGGTCATCCCGAATGCCACAGGTCACCCGCCCGGGTCGCGGCCGGGCATGCAGATCCGCCTGCACTATCTGCCCGAGGTTGTCGCCGCGGAGCGCCGCGACCGGCTCGCCCGGAATCTGGTGGCCGTGCTCACCGCGCTCGCCGACACACCGTCGGCTCTGGTCGCCGACCTGCCCGTCCTGGATGAGGAAGAGGCGGCGCGGGTGCGTGCGCTGGGTACCGGTCCGGCCGTGCCGGAGCGGACGCTCGACGACCTGCTCACGATCACCACCGACGACCGGGTCGCGGTGACCTGCGGCGGCCGCTCGGTCAGCTGGACCGAACTCGACTCCCGGGCAAGGACTTTCGACCAACGCCTGCGCGCTTGCGGGATCGGTCCGGAATCGATTGTCGCCCTGGCACTTCCCCGGCAGATCGACACGGTCGCTGCGGTCCTGGCCATCCTCCGCGCGGGTGCGGCGGTCCTGCCGATCGCCCTCGACTACCCGGCCGACTTCCTCTCATTCATCCTCGCCGACGCCCGGCCCGACCTGGTGATCGTCGACGGCATCACGCCGGTGCCGGGTGCCGATCCGCTGCCGCGGCTCGTCATCGATGATCCCGCTTCAGACCCGTCCGGCACCCCGGTTGCGTCGCCGGTCCGGCCCGGGAATCCGGCGTACCTGCTGTACACGTCGGGCTCGACCGGCACCCCGAAGGCGGTCGTGGGCACCCGCGACGGCCTCGGGTCACGGCTGGCGTGGGCGCATGAGCTGTGGCCACCCACCAGCCCCGACGTGCGCCTGGTGAAGAGTTCGCTGGCCTTCATCGACGGACTCACCGAGTTGCTCGGCGCGATCTGCGCGCACGCACCGATCATCCTGGCCACCGACGACGAACGGGTCGATCCGATCACGCAGGCCAAGTTGATCGACGCGCACGCGGTCACGCAGGTGACCGCCGTCGGTTCGCTGGCCGCCGAACTCGCCGCGTCGGCACCGGGTGCCTGCACCGGCATCGCACGCTGGATCCTGTCCGGGGAGACGCTGTCCGGGGACATCACCGGACAGCTGCGGGAACTGGCACCACACACGACGATCGTGAACTCGTACGGTTCCTCGGAGGTGGTGGGCGATGTCACCTTTGCCCGCGTGGATGGGGGCACCACCGATCCGGTCCCGATCGGCCGCCCTGTCCCGGGCTCGGAGATCGTCATCCTCGATACCGCGCTGCGTCCCACTCCGGTGGGTGTGGTCGGCGAGATCTATGTCGCCACAACACAGATCGCACGCGGTTACCTGCGGCGGCCCGCGCTCACCGCGGAGCGATTCGTGGCCGGTCCGGGCGGCATCAGGCTGTTCCGCACCGGAGACCTCGGCTGCTGGGACAGCAACGGCGAGGTGGAGTTTCACGGTCGCGGCGACGGGCAGGTGAAGATCCGCGGCCATCGCGTGGAGACCGTCGGGGTGCAGGCCGCCCTCCGCGGCCTGCCGGGTGTCGAGGCCGCCGTTGTGGTGGCCCGCCCCGACCCGAGCGGTGCGCTCACGCTGTGGGGTTACGTGAGCGGCGCCTGCGGTCTCGACCCGGCGGCGTTGCGCACCGGGCTCGCCGAGCGACTGCCGGAGTATCAGGTCCCCGCCGTCGTGGTCCTCGACGAGTTGCCGACGCTGCCCAACGGCAAGGTCGACCGGCGCTCGCTGCCCGACCCGGCGACCCTGACCGTGGCCGCGGGTGCCCGGCCCCCGGCGCCGGGCACCGAAACCACCATCGCCGCCGTGTACGGCGAACTCCTCGGCCGCACCGACGTGGACGCCGAGCTGAACTTCTTTGCCGCCGGCGGACATTCGCTGCTCGCGACGCGGCTCGCGCACCGGCTCACCGTCGAGCTCGACGCACCCGCGACCGTCCGCACCGTCTTCGACCATCCGACCGTGGCCGCGCTCGCCGCATGGGTCGACGGCCCGGCCGACGCCCAGGGAGCGGATACCGGCCTGGGAACCGGTCCCGGCGACGAGCCGCGGCCCGATCCGCTGCCTGCGTCTGCCGCCCAGCGTCGGCTATGGGTGCTCGACCGGTTGCAGCGGGATGCCGCGACCGAGTCGACCGGGGGTTCTGCCTACAGCCTGTCGTTCGTGGTCGAACTCGACGGCCGCCTCGACGAAGAGGCGTTACGCGCCGCCGTGCGGTCGCTGGTGGACCGGAACGAGTCGCTGCGGACGCAACTCGTCGCCGATGACGAGGGCGCCCTGTTCCAGCGCATCCTCCCCGCAGGCACCCCGATTCCCATCCTTGTGCACGAAGGCACCGATTACGCTGCAGCGCTGGAACTTTCCCGGAGCGCGCGATTCGACCTGGCCGAGGATCTGCCGGTCCGGGTCGATCTGGCCCGAATCGCCGGCGACACGACCGTGCTGCAGGTGGTGATGCACCACATCGCCGGCGACGAATGGTCGACACCGCTGGTGTTCGACGAGCTGGCGGCCGCGTACGAGAACGCGATCCGGCGGGCACCGCAGCCACCCGCCCCGGCGGTCCAGTACGCCGACGCCACCGCATGGCAGGACCGTCGACTCGACGCGGCCGACCCGTCCGGCACGTCACTGCGGCAACTCGAACGCGACCACTGGCGAACCGAACTCGACGGCCTGCCCGACGAGCTGCCACTGCCCTACGACCGGCCGCGGCCATCGGTTCCGTCGGATTCCGGTGGCACGGTGGAGTTCACGATCGGTGCGGACACGGCCGATGCCCTCACCCGGCTGACCCGTTCGACCGGCGTCACCGGTTTCATGGTGGCCCACGCCGCGGTCGCAGCGCTGTGGTCGCGGCTGACCGGCGCCGACGACATACCGCTGGGCACCCCGGTCGCCGGCCGGGATCATCCGGCGACACGGTCGGTGATCGGCATGTTCACCAACACCGTCGTCCTGCGGACCCGCCTGTGCGGCGATCCCACGGTCGCCGAACTCCTTGACCACGTCAAGCAGGTGGATCTGACCGCCCTCGACCATCAGCTGCTGCCGTTCCAGGAGGTCGTCGACGCCGTCGACCCGGTGCGGGATGTGGCACGCAGCCCGCTGTTCCAGACGCTCGTGCAGTACCGGAACCCGATCAGCTCACCGGATTTCGCCGGCCTCACCGCCCGTGTGCTGCCGGTGCGGGCGAACACCGCCAAGTTCGACCTGACCGTCGAGTTCCTGGAACACGGGCCCGGACAACCGATTTCCGGGCGCATCGAGTTCTCCCGCGATCTGCTCGACGACGCGACGGTGATCCGGATCGCCGACGCGCTCACCGCGACGCTGACGGCGATGGCCACCGACCCGGGCACCAGGTTGTCCCGGCTGCCGCTGCTCACCGAGGCGGACCGGTCCGCGCTGTCCCGATTCAACGACACCGCCGCAGGTGTCCCCGACGACGTCGATCTGCCGGCGTTGATCGCGGCCGCGGCCGCCACCCATCCGGGTACCCCGGCGGTCGTGGACGACAGCACAGCACTCACCTACTCCGAATTGATCTATGCCGCAGACGCTCTCGCCGCACGGCTGGTGGGTTCGGGAGTCGGTGCCGACGACGTGGTGGGTGTGGATCTGCCGCGCGGTGTCGCACTGTCGGTGGCAGTGCTCGCGATCATGCGGGCGGGTGCGGCGTACCTACCCCTGGACCGCGACCATCCGCCCGCACGCCGCGGGTTCATCCTGACCGATGCCCGGCCGGCGGCGGTCGTCACCGACGACGACGCGTTCACCGGTGGCGAGGTTCCGGTCGTCGTGGTCGACGCCGTGGGCACCCCGACGACCGGCGGTCCCACCGGCACGCCGCCACCGGCGGGTGCGCTCCCGACTGCCCGTGGCGCCTACCTGATCTACACCTCCGGATCGACCGGCACACCGAAGGCGGTGGTGGTCGACCACCCGGCGATCGTCAACCGACTGCTGTGGATGCAGCACCGATTCGGCCTGCAACCCGGCGAGCGGGTCCTGCACAAGACCCCGATCGGCTTCGACGTCTCCGTGTGGGAGTTGTTCTGGCCATTGATCTGTGGCGCGACCCTCGTGATGGCCACCCCCGGTGCCCACCGCGAACCGGCGGCGATCGCCGAGGCCCTGGCGCGGCATGGGATCACTGCGGTCCACTTCGTGCCGTCGCTGCTGCGGGCATTCCTGGCCGAGACCACCACGGAACTGCCAGACCTGCGCCGGATCTTGTGTTCGGGTGAGGCGCTCACCGCACCGCTGCGTGACGGTGTGGCCCGGAGGTTCCCGCACGTGCACCTGCACAACCTGTACGGCCCCACCGAGGCCGCCGTCGACGTCAGCGAGATCGACGTCACCGGGGCGACCGGTCCGGTCGTACCGATCGGCGCACCCATATGGAACACCGGTCTGCACGTGCTGGGCAGGGCGCTGGATCAACTGCCGATCGGGGTGTGGGGTGAGCTGTACCTGTCCGGCCGCCAGCTCGCGCGCGGCTACGCGGGACGGGCGGGCCTGACCGCCACCCGCTTCGTCGCCTGCCCGTTCGGCCGGCCCGGCGAGCGGATGTACCGGACCGGCGACATCGCCCGCTGGACCGCCGGCGGTGTGCTCGAATACGCCGGCCGCACCGACAGCCAGCTGAAGCTGCGCGGCCAGCGCATCGAACCCGGCGAGATCGAACAGGCGCTGCTGGCCGCGGGCGGGCTCACACAGGTCGTGGTGCTGGGCCATACCACCGTCGACGGCCGTACCATGCTCGTCGCCCACGGAGTCGCCGAAGACCCGGAAATCGTTGCACCGGAGTCGATCCTGTCGGCCGTCGCGCGGACACTGCCCGCCCACCTGGTACCGGCGACGCTCACCCTGCTCGACTCGCTGCCGGTCACCTCGAACGGCAAGCTCGACACCCGGCGGCTGCCGGACCCGGTGATCGCCGGGGTGGGCGGTACCGTCGACGACCCGGTGGCAGCCGACATCGCCGAGGTGTTCGCCGACGTGCTGCGGCTACCCGACTCCACCGTCGGGGCCGGGGATGACTTCTTCGCGCTCGGCGGCGACAGCATCGTCGCGATCACCGTCGTCAACCGGCTCCGCCGCCGCGGGCTGCTCGTCGACGTGCGGGAACTGTTCGAGCAGCGCACCGTCGCCGCGCTGGCCGCCGTCGCGCGACGTGCCGACGAGTCATCGACCGACGATGAACCCGAACGCACCGAACCGATGCCGCTGACCCCGATCGTCGCGCAACTGGCGAGCAGGCCCGGACGCTGGCAGTCGCTGGCCCAGTCGATCACCGTCGCCCTGCCGGCGTCGGTGACCGCCGACGACGTCCGGCAGGCACTGGCCGTGGTCGTCGCCCGCCACGAGGCGCTGCGGCTGCGGGTGACCACCACCGTGGCCGGAGTGTGGTCGGTGCAGCCGATACCGGCCGCATCATTCGACGCCGCAGCCGTTCTCACGGTTCACCGGGCCGACGACCCCACCGAGGAGACATTCACCAGGATCGCCGCGGACACCCTTGCCCGCCTCGATCCCACCGCCGGCGGAACCATCGCGGCGGCAGCAGTTTTCGGGGACAACGGATACGGCGGGGACAACGGATACGGCAGGGACAACGGATACGGCCGGCTGGTGCTGGTGATCCACCACCTCGCGGTCGACGCGGTGTCGTGGCGGATCCTGCTCGACGATCTCGCCGAGGCCGCCACGGCGATCGCCGCCGGAAACCCGCCGGTCCTTCTGCCGCCGGCGGTGTCGTACTCGCGGTACACCGACACCATCGCCGAGCTGGCGAACGCGCAGCCGACGATGGCCGAACTCCCCCGCTGGCGAGGTCTGCTGGCGGGCTCCGCCCCGGTCACCGACGCACCGGTACTCGGCACGCAGGCCGATCTGGTCACCGAGGTGATCACCCTCGATGCCGAGCGGACCCGCGCCTACCTGTCGGCGGAGTCGGTGACCGCGGCGGTGATCGCCGATACCGGGGCCGCGATCACGGCGTGGCGTACCGACGCCGGACAGGCGGCGGGGCCGGTGCTCATCGACATCGAAGGCCACGGCCGCGACCTGGGCGATCTCGATCTGTCCCGGACGGTCGGCTGGCTCACCACCGTCGCGCCCGTCCTGTTCGACCCCGACATCAGCGATGCCGCGACCACCATCGCGACGGACCTCGAGCAACACGCCCATTCGTACGGCCTGCTCCGCTACTGCAACGCGCGCACGGCGCGGGTGCTGGCCCGGGCACCGAAGGCGCAGGTGCTGGTCAACTATCTGGGCACCATGGTTCTGGGCGGGCAGACCGACTGGCAGCCCGCGCCCGAGGCCGCGTGGACGCGGACCCGGCCCGCCGGCGATCTGGGTGCCGACTACGCGATCACCGTCGACGCCCGGGTGGAACGCGGCGCCCTCGACGAGGGCCGGCTCATCATCGAAGTGACCTGTTCAGCACGGGTGTTCACGCGGGAGGAGATCGGCGCCCTGGTGCGCTCGGTGGAGCAAGCCGTGCGCGGTCGCGCCGACGACGCGGGGGCAGGTCGGCTCACAGACACTCAGTAGGTTACCCTAACCTGAGTCCGGAGTGTCCGACTTCGGCGCACGGACAGATCAGGCAGCACGACACCGAGGAGTCGCACAGATGGCAACGACCACACGGGTAACCACCACACGAGGGGCTCGGGGTTCCCGGCGTGCGCGCAACCTCATCGTCGCGCTCGCGGCCTCGGTCTCCCTCGTCGCGGCCGGATGCGGCGGCGACTCGTCGGACGAGGACACCTCCTCGACTGCGAAGGCGGCCGGCTGCCAGGCCGGTTCGGAGTCGGGCAAGCGCACGCTCAAGGGCACCTTCCTCGGTGATGTCGAGGTCCCGGCCACGCCGCAGAAGATCGTCGCCGGCTGGCTCGTGGGCAATCAGCTCATCGACCTCGGTGTTCCCCTGGCCGGCCTCCTCGACGACTACAAGCAGAACGCCACGCAGGAAGAGCTGGACAAGGTCAAGGACCTGCCGACCGTCGGGTCGATCGCCGACGGCCTGAGCGCGGAGAAGACGCTCTCCCTCAAGCCGGATCTGGTGGTCACCTCGATCCGCAAGGACGTCATCGAGACCCTGGCCGTCGAGAAGCTCAAGGGCAAGGTGCCGGTCGCGGCCTTCGACATCAAGGAACCGGCCGACGTGTGGCGTAACTACACCAAGGTCGCCGATGCCGTGGGTTGCGGCGACAAGGTGGCCGCCGACCTCAAGCGCCTCGACGCCGATCTGACCCAGGTCGGCACCGCCAACAAGGACGCCATCTCCAAGCTCGGGACGGTCGCCTACGTGGAGGGTTCGGCGGTGCCCGGCTCGTTCCAGATCGCGACCTCCAAGGCACTGACCTACGAGCGGCTCACCAAGGCCGGTCTCACCTACTTCGGGGGCGCCGACCCCAACCCGGAGCGCTACAACCAGGCCATCTCGCTCGAGCTGACCAGCAAGCTCGAACCGGCGAACGTGATCTTCTACGAGGCGGACTTCGACGGCAAGCCCACCAAGCGGACCCAGGAACTGCTCGACAAGCCGACGTTCAAGAACCTGCCCGCGGTCAAGGCGGGCAACCTGTTCCCCTACCCGGCGCCGTACGCCTACACCATCACCGCCGCCGACAAGCAGGTTGACGCCATCGAGTCCGCAGTGAAGGCCGCCAAGCCCACCACACCGTAATGACCGACAGCACCACCATCACCGTCCCGGCACCCGAGGCATCGGCACGGCCGCTGACCGCCGCCCAGCGCGAGATCTGGGTGGGCCAGCGACTCACCGACGACGCCACCGCCTATTCGACGGTTCTCGTCGCGCACGCCCGTGGACCCGTCGACTTCGACGTCCTCCTCGCCGCCATGCGGGCGGCGATGGCCGAATCGCAGGCTGTCCGGGTGCGGTTCCGGGTGAGCGACGGCGGCGAGGTGGTGCAGGAACCCACGGACACCGTCCCCGCCGTCGACATCGTCGACCTGCGGGGCCGTGCGGACGCGTATGCGCAGGCGCGCGAATGGATTTCAGCCGAACTGGAACGACCCTACGAGGTGACCGGAAGGCCGGGCGACGGGAACAACGGCCTCGGCGAGATCCTGTTCCGGATCAACCTGATCCGGGTCGAGGACGAGTACACACTCGCCTTCCTGTCGGCGCATCACCTCATCCTCGACGGCACGGCGGTGGGGTTTGTGCTCGCCTCGGGACTTTCCCGATACGAGAGGATGTGCCGGGGCGAGGTGTCCGCGGGAGCGGACGACTCCGGGGAGCAATGGTCGCTGAGCAGTCTCGTCGATCTCGACGAGGACTACCGGAATTCGGAACAGTTCACCCGGGACCGGGATTTCTGGCTGGCCCATGTGGCCGACGCGCCGCCCCCGCCGCGGCTGCTCACCGATCTCGACCCGATCCCGCGCCGGGCAGACATCCTGGCGGTCGGGCTCAGCGACAACGAGTACGACCGGCTGTACGGGCTGGCACGCACCCTCGGGGTGCGGACCGCGGGATTGTTGTTCGCCGCGCTCGCCGGTTTCCTGCACCGCCGGACCGGCCAGTCCGACCTGATGCTGGCGATGCCGATGGCTGCCCGCACCACACCCGAATTACGCACGCATCTAGGAACTTTCGCCACCGTGCTGCCGGTGCGCGTCCGATTGCGGTCCGGCGCCACCTGGCGGCAGGCGGCGGGCGATATCGACGAACTGCTCGGCGAGGTGGCCCCGCACAGCCGTTTCCGCGGGGAGGATCTGGGCCGCGCGTTGCGTGAGGCCGGCACCCCGAAGGCGCTGTTCGGTGTGGGCGCCAACGTGCTGCCGCTGAGCACCAGACCGTTCAGCCGGCTCGGCATCGACGCCACGCTGGAGATCCTCTCGTCGGGTCCGACCGGCGACATCGACGTGTTCTTCGAGGTCGACGTACCGGCGAAGAAGATCCGCCTCAACCTGCACGGTCCCGGCACGCACATGGCCGAGATGACCCGTATCGCAGATGAATTGGCCGAGTACGTACGCGGCCTCATCAACGATCCGGAGCAGGTGATCGGTCCGCGCCTCGTCGCCGGGCCCGGTCCGGCCGCGACGGCCGCGCAGGCACCTGCCGGAACGCTCCCCGGTGCCGAGGAGTGGATCGCCGCGGGCGAGTCGGAGTCCTTCGGCGACGCGCCGCAGAATGACGCACCGGACGCACCGGTGATCGCGCTGCAGACACCACCCGGCACCGAGGCCGCGCAGGTGCGGGCGATACTGGCCGCACTCGTCGGCGCGCACCCCGAGTTGTCACTGCGTGCGCAGGAATGGGCGCCGGGGCTATGGGAGTACGTCCCCGCCGATACACCGGCCGAATTGACCATCCTCGCCGCCGCTGCGTCCCCCGATCAGGCCGTCGACGAATTGCCCTACACCGCAGGTGGTTTCGGAGCCACCTGGATCCCGGGAGTACGCAGGAAACCCGGTACCCTGCTACTGGCGGCGCATCCGCTGATCGTCGACGCCCACGGCCTGCAGATCCTGCGGCGCGACGTCGACGCCTGCTGGGCCGCAATCGCATCCGGTGGTGCTATCAGCCTTGCCCCGACACCCGCACCCGCCGACGCGGTGACGTGGGCGGGTGATCGCGCCCAGACCGGCGCCTGCATCGAACAACTCGACGGCTGGCTCGAACTATGCCGGCAGGCACCCGCCGTCGAGCCCGGTGACGGCCGCTCCACGGCGACCGCCGAGGCTGTGACGGACCCCGCCGCCGCCACGGCCGCCGGGCTCGACCCGAGCGGTGCCGCGCTCGCGTCGTTGGCGTTGGCACTGCACGACATCGGCTCTGCCACAGGCGGTTCAGAGATCGTGATCGACCTCGACCGCACCGGCCGCACCGGCTACCCGGAGCCGGTCGGCGGCAGCGCCGCACCGTTCGGTTTCGCCGCGCCCCTCGCGGTGCCGGTATCCGCCGATCCGGCGACGGCCCTGCGTTCGGCACGCACCTGCCTGAATCGCCAGCGCGACAACGGACTCGACTTCGCTCTGCTGCGCTACCTGCACCCGCAGGCCTCCGGTGTGCTGGCCGGCGCGGGCGAGCGCTGGCAGGTCCGGGTGCGTGACGAGCGTGGCCTGCTCCGCATCCGGGGCAGCGAACCGGAGACCGGCGCACTGGTCCGGGTCACCGAGGCCGGATACGAGTTCACCGTCTACTCGCCGCTTCCGGCGGGTGACCGGCTGATCGAGCCGCGGCAACTGGCAGCTGCCTGGGCCCACGCCGCCCAGTCCGTGGCCACCGCGGCGGCAGATCCGGCCAATCAGGTCGGCCCCTCGCCGGACAATATTGTGGGTGTTGCCCTCTCCGATACGGCCCGGACCCGCCTGCGGCAACTGGCACCGGGCACCATCGAGGCGATCTGGGCGCTGTCACCGTTGCAGGAGGGCCTGTACTTCCAGTCGGTGGTGTCCGAAGACCTCGACATCTACAACGCGCAGTTCGTTCTCGAATTCGATCGGGCACTCGACCCCGACCGCCTGCGGCATGCGCTGACCGCACTGATGGCCGATCATCCCGCACTGCGTGGCGGTTTCACCCACGCCGGACTGCCCGGACCGGTCCAGTACGTCGTCGACCGGCTGCCCGCGCCTCTGGAGATCGCCGACCTGCGCGAATTGCGCGGCGCCGCACTCGATGAGGCATACGACGAGGTGATTCTCGCCGACCGGGCGCACAAGTTCGAGCTCGCCGCACCGCCGCTGTGGAGGGTCACGCTGATCCGGCGGCCCGATGGCGACCGGCTGGCGGTGTCGCGCCGCTTCCTCGTCTGGGACGGCTGGTCCAACGGCTCGTTCATCGGCGGCCTGCTCGCCCATTACGCGGGAGACACCGACAGCGCACCGGCGCCGATCGAGTCGGCCGTGTTCGCCCGGTATCTGCGCTGGCTCGGTGACCGGGATCGGGACGCCGCAGTCGCGGCGTGGGCCGACTACCTCGACGGCTATGACGAGCCTTCTGTCCTGGTCCCCGAGGCCGATCCGGTGGTCCGGGGCTACACCAGGATTCACCAGCACACCCTCAGCGCCGAACAGTCCGCGGCGCTGCCCGCGCTGGCCCGCGATGCGGGCGTCACCCTCAACACGGTGCTGTCGACGGCGCTGCTGCTGGTGGTGAGCAGGTGGACCGGCCGCACCGATGTGGCGATCGGCCAGACCGTTGCGGGCAGGCCACCGGAGGTCGAGGGTACCGACGCCGCGATCGGCATGTTCCTCAACACGGTTCCGGTGCGGGCGCGGCTGCGCCCGGAGGCCACGGTCGCCGATCTGCTGACCGCCCAGCAATCCACCGCGCTCGGTGTGCTGGGCCACGATTGGCTCAGTCTCGGCGAGATCCAGGCCCAGGCGTCGGCACCCGTTCTGTTCGACACACTGCTGGTGTTGCAGAACTTCATCTCCGATGCGCTGCTCGGCGCCGAGCACGGCGTGGTGGGCCATACCAGCGACGACCACACCCATTTCGCGCTGACGGTGGTGATCACCCCGGGCGACGAGCTGACGGTGAAGATCGAGACCCGCTCGGATATCGTCGACGACGAGACCGCCGATGGTCTGTCGGGCGACCTGATCACGGTCCTGACCGCACTGGCCGCACCCGGCGACGTCTTCGGCACCCCGCTGGCGCGGTTGCCGATCGCCGCTGTCGAGGCGCCGCAGACCGGCCGCACACTCGACGTGCCCGACCTGTCGGTGTCGGAGCTGCTGGCGGCCACCGCCGCAGACAACGCCGACGACACCGCCCTCATCTGCGGCGACAGGTCGCTGACGTTCGGCGAACTCGACGCCGAGATCAACAGGCTCGCCAGGCTTCTGCTCGCAGAGGGGGCGGCACCGGAGACCGTGGTGGCGCTCGGCATCGAACGCTCCATCGAGATGGTGGTGGCGCTGTTCGCCGTACTGCGCACCGGCGCCGCCTATCTGCCGCTAGAGCTGGTCCACCCGGCAGAACGCCTGCACGAACTCGTGGCCGACGCCCGCCCCGTTCTCGCGCTCACCGCGGGCACCACCGCCGACACCGATCGGGTGATCTTCGGCGGCACCGGCGCAGCGCCGATCGATCTGCGGTCGGGGCGGATCCGGGAACGGCTCGCGGCGCTCTCCCCGGAACCGTTGTCCGACAGTGAGCTCGGTGGTTTCGCGAGCGACCACGCCGACCGCCTCGACCATCCCGCCTACGTGATCTACACATCCGGCTCGACGGGCACACCCAAGGGCGTGGTGACCGGGTACCGCGGCCTGACCAACATGTACGTCAACCACCTCGACGAGATCTTCCGGCCGGCGGTGGCGCGGTCGCGGTTCGACAGGCTGCACATCGCGCACACGGTGTCGTTCGCATTCGACATGTCGTGGGAGGAACTGCTGTGGCTCACCTACGGCCACACGGTGCATGTATGCGATGAGGAACTGCGCCGCGATCCGCGGGAGCTGGTGGCCTACTGCGACACCCACAGGATCGACGTCATCAACGTGACCCCCACCTACGCCGAATACCTGATCGCGGCGGGGCTCCTGGACGGTGACAGTTTCGGCGGCCCAACCGGTGCGCACCGGCCGGCGCTGGTGCTCCTCGGTGGTGAGGCCGTCGGCACCGGGGTGTGGGACGCCCTGCGGGACGCCGACGGTACCGAAGGCTACAACCTGTACGGGCCCACCGAGTACACGATCAACACCCTGGGCGGTGGCACCGAGGATTCGGCGACGCCCACGGTGGGCCGCCCCATCAGCAACACGGTCGGGTATCTGCTCGACCCGTGGCTGCGGCCGGTGCCGCCCGGGGTGCCGGGTGAACTGTACGTCGAGGGCGACGGGCTGGCACGCGGCTACGGCGGCCGCCCCGACCTGACCGCCGCGAGTTTCGTCGCGCACCCGGCGCATCCGGGTGAAAGGCTCTACCGCACCGGTGATCTGATGCGCCGCAGGGCCGACGGCCTTCTCGATTACCTGGGCCGCACCGACTTCCAGATCAAGGTGCGCGGCTACCGTGTCGAGCCGGCCGAGGTGGAGGCGGTGCTGGCCGCCGTCGACGGGGTGCTGCACGCCGCGGTGGTGGCACGCACCGACACCACCGGCTCAACAGCACTCGCCGGCTATGTGGTCTCCGACGGCGCCCTGCCTCCGATCCCGCAGATCCGGCGGCAGCTCGCCGAGCGGCTGCCCGCCTACATGGTCCCGTCGACGATCACCGAGATCGATGAGATCCCGGTCAACGTCAACGGCAAACGCGACACCTCCGCGCTCCCCGAACCCGTCGCGGCAGGCGGCGGCTCCGGACGGTCCGGTTCGATGCTGGAGCGGGTGCTCGCCGAGATCGCCGCCGGTGTCTTCGGCGTCGACGAGGTGGACCCGGACACCAACCTGTTCGACCTCGGCGCGCATTCGCTGCAGCTGATGACGTTTGCCGACGCGGTGCGCGGCAGGCTCGGGGTGGAGCTCAAGGTGGCCGACGTGTTCACCAATCCGACGATCGCGGGCATGGCGGCGGTACTCGGGGGTGACTCCGACACGGGCTCGCACCTGCGGGTTCCGGTGATCACCTTCCGCTCCGGAAC
>WBZQ01000142.1_pt2 | contig 43882 bp, 40 predicted proteins | sample 5204251 | NCBI WGS metagenome assembly WBZQ01 (sample SAMN12412402, study PRJNA552823) | activated sludge metagenome | isolation source: activated sludge from nitrification reactor of wastewater treatment plant... | place: USA: Virginia | collected 2017-09 | reverse complement strand
GGTGTGTTCATCGGGCTGACGATCGCGGTCAAACCGGTCCTGGCCCCGCTGCTGCTGCTGGCGCTGCTGAACCGGCAGTGGAAGGCCATCATCCCGGCCGTGCTGGTTCCCCTCGCGCTGCTGGTGGTCGCCTGGCCGCTGGGTGTCGACTCGGCCGACTTCGTCCACCGCACCGTGCCGTATCTCGGCGAGGTACGTGACTACTACAACAGCTCCATCGCCGGCAACGGCGCCTACTTCGGTGTCGCGGACTGGCTGGTGCTGCTGCTGCGGGCGGCGTTCGTGCTGATGGCGGTGTTCTGCCTGTGGTTCCTGTACCGCTACTACCGCAAGACCGACGAACTGCTGTGGCTGACCGTGTCGGCGGGGGTGTTGCTGACCACCGAGTTCCTGGTCGGCTCGCTCGGTCAGGGCTACTACTCGATGTTGCTGTTCCCGCTGCTCGCGTCGGTGTTCCTGCCCGGTTCGCCGATGCGCAACTGGCCGGCCTGGCTGGGTGTGTATGGCGCGTTCACGTTCGACTCGTTGTACTCGGACCGGTGGGAGGCATTCGGCCGCATCCTCGAATACAACAAGGTGACGATGGGCTGGTCGCTGATCATGATCGCCGTGTTCTGCAGCCTGCTGTTCCGTTACCTGGACCTGCGTAGGGCGGGTGCGGCCGGTCCGCTGCTGGAAGAATGGCCCCGGCGCGAGAACGAGGCGACGGGCACGGGTGGCGAGGGTGCCCCGGCCGTGGCTACCGTGAACCGATGACCGATTTCTCCGCACTGTCCGACGACGAGTGGAAAGCCCGCCTCACCCCGGCCGAGTACCGGGTGCTGCGCCAGGCCGGCACCGAGGCACCGTTCACCGGCGAGTACACCGACACCAAGACGATCGGCGTGTACCGCTGCCGGGCGTGCGATGCCGAGTTGTTCCGCAGCGAGCAGAAGTTCGAGTCGCACTGCGGCTGGCCGTCGTTCTTCTCCCCGCTCGCGGGCGAGGCGATCATCGAACGGGCCGACAACTCACTGGGCATGCGCCGGGTGGAAGTGCTGTGCGCGAACTGCGGCTCCCATCTGGGGCACGTGTTCTCCGGTGAGGGCTACCCCACCCCCACCGACCTACGCTACTGCATCAATTCCGTCAGCCTTCGGCTGGAAGAAAACTGACCACCGGACCGAATACCCGACCGGCACCTGACGATGGTCACTGGCGCGCAGGTGCGGGTGACCGCAAACATATGCCTGTGGGAGCGGTGATACGGACGGTCGGACTGAGTAAGACGTTTCACCCGCGCAACCAGGATCCGGTGTACGCCCTGCGCGGTGCCGACCTGACGATCGACCCCGGCGAGATCGTCGCCGTCCTCGGACCGAACGGTGCGGGCAAGACCACCCTCATCGACCTCATTCTGAGCCTGTCCACGCCCACCTCCGGTTCGGTGGAGGTGTTCGGCACGTCGCCGCGGGAGGCGATCAGAGATCAACGTGTGGGTGCGGTGATGCAGGCGGGCGGGTTGCTGCCGGACATGACCGTCGAGCACACCGTCGCGATGCTCGCCGCCACCATGAGCGACCCACCTGCCCTCGACGACGTCCTCGCCCGCACCGATCTGACCAGGCTGCGCCACCGCCGCGTCGGATCCTGCTCAGGTGGTGAACAGCAGCGGGTCCGGTTCGCGATCGCCCTGCTCGCCAGGCCCGACCTGCTGATCCTGGACGAACCGACCGCGGGCATGGACGCCGGGGCGCGGCGGCGATTCTGGGCCACGATGCGCGAGGAGGCCGACGCCGGCCGCACGGTGCTGTTCGCGACGCACTACCTCGCCGAGGCACAACAGTTCGCGCAACGCATCGTCCTCCTCGACGGAGGCCGCATCATCGCCGACGACACCCCGGCCGGGATCCAGTCCCGGCTGTCGGGGTGTGTCGTCGACTACGACATCACCGAGAACGGGGTGAGGGTCCACCACACGGTCACCGCCGATGACTCGGACGCGCTGGCCAGGGAACTGCTCACCACCACCGACGCGCGCAATCTGCGGATCGCCGCCCATACCCTGGAGGATGCGTTCATCGCGCTCACCGACCGGGACTCACACGTGGTGGAGGGAGACCGCCCATGACCGCCACGATCACGGCGGGTGCCCGGGTGAGCACGACGCTGCGTTTCGCCGGATACGACCTGATGCGCCTGTCCCGGGACTGGAGCACACTGTTCTTCTCGATCATGCTGCCGGTGGCGATGTACCTGATCTTCGGCGCGTTCCAGGACTATGGAAACGACCGCATCAACGACAGCAATGTGACCGCCTACGTCATGGTGGCGATGGCCCTGTACGCGGGCATCACGGGCGCGGTCGGGGCGGCGGGCACCATCGCGATGGAGAACCAGACGGGGTGGGGCCGCCAGCTCGCGCTGACCCCGCTCACCGCGGGCCAGCGGCTGTCGGCGAACCTCATCGGCATCGCGGTGCGCGCGGTGCTGCCGATCCTCGCGGTGTATCTGGCCGGTGCCCTCACCGGCGCCGAGATGCCCACCGGGGTGTGGGCGTCGACGCTGGCACTGGCGGTCGTGATGTCGGTGCCGTTCGGCCTGTACGGCATCGCGTGGGCGACGGCGATACCCACAGCCGCGTCGGTGAGCATCGCCGCGACCTCGGTGGTGGTCCTGGCGTTCCTGGGCGGCATGTTCATGCCGCTGAGCGAAGGGCTGCTGGCCGTCGGGCGGTTCACCCCCGCCTATGGGGCATCCACACTCACCCGCTACCCGATGACCGACGGTATCCAGAGCACCGTGGACGGTCAGCTCTCTGACCCCGACCCGCTGTGGTGGCCGTTGCTGAATGTGATCGTGTGGACAGCGGTATTCGCCGCGGCGGTCCTGCTGCTGCGCCGTCAGCGCCGCTAGCGGCACCGACGGCACAGGGCCGGGCTACGGCAGCGCGTCGATGAGGTCGGCGACCTCGACGCGGGGGCCCGAGAAGAACGGGGTCTCCTCGCGCACATGCATGCGGGCCTCGGTGGCGCGCAGGTCACGCATCAGGTCGACGATGCGGATCATCTCAGGCGCCTCGAAGGCGAGCAGCCACTCGTAGTCGCCGAGCGCGAACGCCGGCACGGTGTTGGCGCGGACGTCGGCGTAGCTGTGCGCGGCCAGGCCGTGGTCCTTGAGCATCTTGCGACGGTCCTCGTCGGGCAGCAGGTACCACTCGTAGGAGCGCACGAACGGGTACACGCAGATGTACTTGCCGGGTGCCTCACCGGCGAGGAACGCCGGGATGTGGGCCCGGTTGAACTCGGCGGGCCGGTGCACGGCCGCGTTGCTCCACACGGCGTCGCACACCTTGCCGAGCTGCACCTCGCGGCGGAAGCGTGCGTAGGCGGCCTGTAGCGCCTCGATGCTGGGTGCGTGCCACCAGATCATGAAGTCGGCGTCGGCGCGCAGACCGGCCACGTCGTAGATCCCGCGCACCACGATGCCCTCGTCCTCGAGCGAGTTGAAGAATTCGGTGGCGTCGTCCTTGACCTTGGCGCGGTCCTCGGGGAGTTCACCGGCACGCACCTTGAACACCGAGAACATCAGGTAGCGGATCGTCGCGTTCAGTTCGTCATAATCCAGGCGGCTCATACCATCCATCGTGCCACCGGGACGTACCGACGATCGCGGCAGGGCCGTTCGGCCCATCCACTGCTAGGTCAAGTCGGCGACGAGGTCGGCCGCGGCCCGTCCGGCCGCCCCCACGCATGCGGGTACGCCGACGCCGGCGTACGACGACCCGGTGAGCACCAGCCGGGACGGCCGCAGCCGCAGGGCCTCGGACATCCTGACCAGATGCCCGGGCGCATAGCGCGGCAGCCCGGTCGGCCACGGTTGCACCAGGGCTTCGACGACCCGCGGTGACACGGCCGGACACCCCGCGGCGGTGACCACCTGATCGAGATCCCCGAGCGCGATGCGCACCAGTTCGTCGTCGCCGGCGGTGACCGGTTCGCCGTAGCGGCCGAACGAGGCCCGCACCGATACCAGGCCGCTGTCGGCGACGTGCGCCCACTTCTGGGAGCTGAACGTGAATGCCTTGGCGCGCAACCGTTCCCCGGTCGCCACGAGGACACCCGAATGGTCCGGCACCGGGGTGCCGGGCGCCAGGGTGATCGAGACGACGGCGCTGCCCGCGGGTTCGACGGCGGCGAGCGTGGTGGTGAGTTCGGGCGTGGTGTCCCCGAGGAGCCGGGCGGCCTCCCAGGCGGGCACGGCCAGCACCACGCCGTCATAGGTCTGCCCGCCGACGTCCCAGCCGTCGCCGACCGGGACCGCCGCGGACACCCCGGCCTCGACGAGCCGCACTCCGGACGCCGCAGCGAGGGCGTCGACGAGCACCCGGTAGCCGCCGACGAGGGTCCCGAACACCGGTCCGGTGGCACCGGCCCCGGCGGTGATCAGATCGGTGACCGCGGCCCGGACACCGGGCGCCCCGGCGTCGAGACGGGCGGCGAGCGCCGGGAGCGCCTCGCGCAGGCCGATGTCGCCGGACAGGCTGGAATAGACGCCGCCGAGCATCGGGTCGACGCTGCGGGCCACCACGGACGGCCCACACCGGTCGGCGATGAGGTCGCCGACGCTCGGATCCGCCCCCGGCTCCCAGGTCCAGGGCCGGTCGGGTTCGCCGGCGATGCGCGCGAGATCCTCGGGGTCGACGAGGCCGGCGACGGCGTCGGGTGTGGCGGGCACCCCCATCAGGGCGGGCGTCGGCAGCGGGTGCAGCCGCCCGCCCGACCAGATCGCGGGGCGGCGTCCCGTCGGGGAGACGACCAGATCGGCCAGACCCAGTTCACGGACGAGTTCAAGCACCTCGGGCCGCCGGACAATGAACGCCTCGGCACCCACGTCGACGGTCAGCCCGCCGACGGAGGTGGTGTTGAGCAGACCGCCAAGCCGCCCGCCCGCCTCGTACAGGTCGATGGACACGTCGGCGCCGAGCGCCTGCCGCAGCCGGTAGGCGGTGGTCAGGCCCGACACGCCGCCGCCGACGACCGCGACCGAACGCCGCGTCATGGCAGGTCGACGGAGTGGATGAGGTCGACCGCCCGGGTGAGGGTGTCCGGGTCGGTGGTGGGCAGCACCCCGTGCCCAAGGTTGAAGATATGTCCGGTCGCCCCCGCCGCGACGGCCCGGTCACCGTCGTCGATGACCCGGCGCACCTCGCGCTCGATGACATCGGCCCCCGCGAACAGCACGGTCGGGTCGAGGTTGCCCTGCACGGCTTTGCCCGGGCCGACCCGCCGGACCGCCTCGTCGAGCGGGACCCGCCAGTCGACGCCGATCACGTCTGGACCGACCTCGGTCATCGCCGGCAGCAGCTCGCCGGTCCCCACCCCGAAGTGGATGCGGGGCACGCCATAGCCGGCGATCTCGGCGAACACCCGCGCGCTGTGCGGTGCCACGTAATGCCGGTAGTCGGCGGGCGAGAGCTGCCCCGCCCACGAGTCGAAAAGCTGCACCGCGTCCACACCGGCGTCGAGCTGCACCCGCAAGAAGGTGACGGTGATGTCGGCCAGGTGCCCCATCAGCACGTTCCACGTCCGCGGGTCGCCGTACATGAGTGCCTTGGTGCGGGCGTAGGTGCGGCTCGGCCCACCCTCGATGAGGTAGGACGCGAGGGTGAACGGCGCCCCCGCGAACCCGATGAGAGCGGTGTGATCGGCAAGTTCACCCAGGATCAGTTCGACGGCCTTGCCGATGGCGCCGACACCCGCCGGATCCAGGCGCGGCAGTACCGCCACGTCGGCGGCCGTGCGGACGGGGTGGGCGATGACCGGACCGGTGCCGGCGACGATGTCCAGGTCGATACCGGCGGCGCGCAGCGGCACCACGATGTCGGAGAACAGGATCGCCGCGTCCACATCGTGCCTGCGCACCGGCTGCAGCGTGATCTCGCAGACCATCGCCGGGTCGAAGCAGGCCTCGAGCATGCCGTGGTCGGCGCGGATCGCCCGGTATTCGGGAAGCGAGCGACCGGCCTGACGCATGAACCACACCGGCCGGCGGGTGGGCCGCCCCCCGGTCGCGGCGGCGACCAGCGGGAACGAGGAATCATGGCTGCGTGAGCGCCGGTTATGCGCTCCGGATTCGTGCGGCATCAGGGTCAACTGTGCCATGTGCGGCCACCGGTGAACACGGCGGGACTCCCCCTCGGGACGGCGACCTTCGGCGCGCCTCCCCGGCGACACGCCGGGTCCGACTTACCGTACGTGCGTGACCTCACCCGGAGCTCCGACCGAGTCCTCGACGCGCATACCGGAAGATTTCCGGACCGCCGTGGACTCGCTCGGCGGTGCGCACATCCGTCCCGAAATCGAGGTCGGCCCCATCCGCCCACCGCAACGACTCGCCCCCTACAGCCACGCACTCGGTGTCGAGGTCCGGCAGTTCGACGGCCCCGACCAACTCGGCGACGACGAGCAGGGCAGCGCGTTCGGCCGGCTCATCCTGCTGCACGATCCCGCCGGGCACGAGGCCTGGAACGGCACGATGCGGCTGGTCGCGTACGTGCAGGCGGAGGTCGAGGCGGCGCTGGCGATGGATCCGCTGCTACCCGAGGTGGCGTGGAGCTGGTTGGCCGACGCGCTGGGCGTCGCCGAGGGCGACACCTCCTCGACGTACGGCGATGTCCACGTGACCGCACTCGGTGGCACCGTCACCTCCACCTCGTCGGTGCGCTACGGCGACATCGCCGGGCAACCACGCACCCATCAACTCGAGTTGCGCGCCTCCTGGACCGCGACCGACCTGGATCTCGGCCGGCACCTCGAAGCGTTCTGCGAGGTCCTGTCGGCCGCGGCCGGTCTGCCGCCCGTGGGTGTGACCGAACTATGACCGCCACGCCCACGCCGCTCACGGAGCCGGCCGGTGGCGTCCCGCCGGTGTTGACATCCGCGGCCGAGTTCTCCGACGCCGCCGCGCTGTTGGCCGCCGGCAACGGTCCGGTCGCCGTCGACACCGAACGCGCATCGGGCTACCGCTACTCTCAGCGCGCCTATCTGATCCAGCTCAAACGGGCCGGCGCGGGGTCGTTCCTGCTCGACCCGACCGTCGAACCCGACGCGCTGGCCCCGGTCATCGAGGCGCTGACCGGTCCCGAATGGGTGTTGCACGCCGCCGACCAGGATCTTCCGTGCCTACGCGAGGCCGGCTTCACGTGTACCGCGCTGTTCGATACCGAGCTCGCCGGTCGCCTGCTGGGGCGGCCGAAGGTGAACCTGGCGACGATGGTCGAGGAGTTCCTGGGTCTGGGACTGAGCAAAGGGCACGGTGCCGCCGACTGGTCGCGCCGGCCGCTGCCCCACGACTGGCTCGTGTACGCGGCCCTCGACGTGGAGGTTCTCCTCGAACTGCGCGATGCCACCGCTGCCGCCCTCACCGACGCCGGTAAGGACGATTGGGCGCGTGAGGAGTTCGCCGCGGTGCTCGCCCGGCCCGCGCCTGCGGCACGGGTCGACCGCTGGCGCCGCACGGCCGGCATCCACACCGTCAAGAGCGCGCGCGGTCTGGCGGCGGTACGTGAGCTGTGGCTGACACGTGAGGAGGTCGCCCAGCGCCGCGACATCGCGCCCGGCCGGATCCTGCCCGACTCGGCGATCGTCACCGCGGCGTCCGCGGACCCGGCCACCGTCAAAGACCTGACGCGGCTTCCGGTGTTCGGCGGCCCACGGCAGAGCCGCAACGCCCGGACCTGGTTCGACGCACTCGAACGAGCGCGGGCCCTGCCGGCTGCCGAACTCCCCCCGCGCAAACCGCCGATGACGGGCCTGCCGCCGTACAACCGGTGGGACCGCGGCAATCCGGAGGGCGCCGAGCGTGCCGCGGCCGTCCGGCCGGTGATCGGTGCGCTCGCCGAGGAGAACACACTGCCACCCGAGAATCTCCTCGCGCCGGACATCGTGCGCACCCTGTGCTGGGAGGGTGTCGAGCTGCCCGCCACCCCCAAGGCCGTCGATGCCCGGCTCGCGGCGGGGGGCGCGAGGTCGTGGCAGCGTGCCCTGGTGTCAGAAGCGCTGGCCGGTGCCCTGAACTCGGCCGGGGAACCCGCCGACAGCCAGTAGCCCGGCTAGTTCGGGATCAGGGGCCCGACCGGCCGGGTCGTCACCGCGTGGAGCAGCAACTCGGCCAGGTCACGGGGGCGGCTCAGAAACGGCGAATGCGATGCGTCGATGGTCAGTTGCTCGACACCGAGCCGCTCGGTGACCGTGTCGGCGAGCCAGACCGGCATCGCCCGGTCCTGCTCGCACCGGATGAAGCTGCGTGGCAGATCCGCGGCCCAGAAGTTCGGCACCGACACCGGTGCGACGGTGGTCTCCCCGAATCGTTCGGGCCCGAGGCGCTCGAAAGCCCAGCGGGCCGTTGCCTCGTCGCAGTCGTGATAGAAGTACTTCCACGCCCCGTCGAAGCCGGCGAACGTCATCGCCCCGTCCTCGGCGAAGCTCAGGTAGCCGAGCATCTCCCCCACGTCGCCGTCGATCTCCCCGTCTTCGGCATTGCGCATGGTCATCGCCTCGGTGTAGCTGCGTCCCTCCCGCGGCAGCGCCGCGGCCAGGTACACGATGTGCGAGACCAGTTCCGGTTTCGTGTCGGCGCCCAGGGTGGCGTCGAAACCGCCGCCGGAATGGCCGACCAGGACATCACCGGGCTGCAGCACGTCGGCGACGGCGGCCCGTCTGTTGGCCAGGGTCGAGTCCTCGTCCACCCGGCTGCCGTGGCCGGGCAGGTCCATCGCCACCCCGTCGTGGCCGAGTTCCCGGAGCTCGGCGATGGTGCGTTCCCAGCACCAGGCCGCGTGAAAACCGCCGTGTACGAAGACAAATCGCATACTCATACCTGACTCTCGTTCGAATCGACCCCGGTCTGCCGATATGTGCGTGCAGAACCGTCGCCATCAGAGTATTCAGGTTCTCTCATAATGAGAGTCGAATTCTCAATTCGCCGTCCCTCCCCGCGGCCGGGTGAGGCGGTTCCGGATCAGTCGTCGGCGTGGGACTCGGCGGGCTGATCGGCCGGGGTGTCGGCGAGTGCGTCGCCGTCGAGTTCGGGCACCGATTGCATCCGCGACACCGTCGCCGTGATCGAGCGGGCCAGATCCTGGGCGGTCAGGCCCAGGTCGGCGAGAATCTCACCGCGCGAACCCATCTCGATGAACTCCTGCGGAATGCCCCGCTGCTGCACCGGCACCAGGACATCGGCGGCGGCCACCGCCGCGGCGACCGCCGATCCGACACCGCCGCTGATACCGCCGTCCTCCAGCGTCACCACGAGACGGTGAGAGCGGGCCAGGTCGATGATCGAGCCCGGCACCGGCAGTACCCACCGCGGGTCGACGACCGTGGCCGCGATCCCCTGCTGCGCCAGCCGGTCGGCCGCGTCGAGGGCCAACGCACAGAACGCACCGACCGCGACGATGAGCACATCACCACGCACGGCACCCGCACCGGGCACCCCGCGGCGCAGCACGTCCACGCCGTCGTCAAGCCGCTGAACCGATCGGATATCTTCCGGCACAGCACCTTTGGAGAACCGGACGGCGGTCGGACCGGCGTCGGTGGCGATGGCCTCGGCGAACTCCTCCCGCAATCGCACCGCGTCGCGCGGGGCGGCCACCCGTATGCCGGGCACCATCGCCAGCAGCGACAGATCCCACATGCCGTGGTGGCTCGGGCCGTCGGGGCCGGTGATGCCGGAGCGATCGAGGACCAGGGTCACCGGCTGTTTGAGCAGCGCCACATCCATGAGCAACTGGTCGAACGCCCGGTTGAGGAAGGTCGAGTAGATGGCGACCACCGGATGCAGCCCGCCCAGCGCCAGCCCCGCCGCCGACGTCAGGGCGTGCTGTTCGGCGATCCCGACATCGAACAGCCGGTCCGGGAACCGCTCCCCGAAGGCGAGCGTGCCGGTCGGTCCGGGCATCGCCGCGGTGATGGCGACGATGTCCTTACGGCGGGCACCGGCCTCGATGAGCGCCGCGGAGAACACGTCGGTCCAGCCCAGCGGCGACACGCTCGTGGCCTGCCCGGTGGCCGGATCGATGACGCCGGTGGCGTGCATCTGGTCCTCTTCGTGGTTCTCGGCCGGTTCATACCCCATGCCCTTACGGGTGACCGTGTGCACGATGACCGGTCCGTGAAAGGACTTGGCCTGTGCGAACGCCGATTCGAGCTCGGCGATGTCGTGGCCGTCGACCGGGCCGACATACTTGATGCCGAGGTCGGTGAACATCGCCTGCGGGGCCAGCAGGTCCTTCAGGCCGCTCTTCATCCCGTGCAGCACCGCGTACGCCGGTTCACCGACCATGGGCACCTTCTGCAGCGCCCTACGGCCCTCGGTCAGCAGCTTCTCGTAGCCGGGTTGCAGGCGCAGGCCGGACAGGTGCCGGGCGAACCCGCCGATCGTCGGCGCGTACGAACGACCGTTGTCGTTGACCACCACCACCAGCTGACGCCGGGCGGCGGCGATGTTGTTGAGCGCCTCCCAGCACATGCCGCCGGTCAGCGCACCGTCGCCGACGACGGCCACCACGGTGCGGTCCTGCCCGGTCAGTTCGAATGACTTGGACAGGCCGTCGGCGTAGGACAGGGCCGCCGACGCGTGCGACGACTCGATCCAGTCGTGTTCGCTCTCGGCGCGTTCCTGGTAGCCGGTCAGGCCCCCGCGCTGGCGCAGCTTGTCGAAACCGGCCTTGCGTCCGGTGACGATCTTGTGCACGTACGACTGGTGACCGGTGTCGAACAGGATCGGGTCGTGCGGCGAGTCGAACACCCGGTGCAGCGCCAGGGTCAGTTCGACCACGCCGAGGTTGGGTCCGATGTGCCCTCCGCTGGCGGCGACCTTCTCGATGAGGAACGCCCGGATCTCGGCGGCCAGCGCGACCATCTCATCACCCGAAAGGGACCGCAGATCGGCAGGGGAATCTATCCGATCAAGCACGCCCATCGCCAACCTCCATCATCACCGTCAACCGATCACGCCCGACCGCACAAGCCGCCACGGGGCGTGCTGCACAGTCTAGGCGACCCGGATGAGCACCCCGCCGCGGAAGATGTGATGTCCCACCGACCCGCCGATCCGGCACGGGTGTCACTATGTGAGCGGATCCACACAACGACACACCACGCGAGGAGCGCAAGTGCCGACCGAAGAACGCCAATTCCTGGGCGCCCACGGACATGTCATCCGGTACGACGTGACCACTCCCGACCGCGACCCCCGGGGCGTGGTGGTCATCGTCCACGGTCTCGGCGAACACGGCCGCCGCTACGGTCACGTCGTCGACGCGCTGACCGGCGCCGGTTTCGTGGTCGCGGTCCCCGACCATCTCGGGCACGGGCGTTCCGACGGAAAGCGGCTGCGGATCAACAGCTTCGCCGACTACACCGGGGACATCGGCACCGTCCTGGACGCGGTGCGGATCGAGGGCCTGCCGACCTTCCTGCTCGGTCACAGCATGGGTGGCTGCATCGCCCTGGACTTCGCGCTCGACCATCAGGAGCGGCTGACCGGGCTGGTGCTGTCGGGCCCCGCGGTGGTCCCCGGCTCCGACATGCCGCCGATACTGGTCACACTCGCCCCGATCCTGGGCCGCATCGTGCCCGGGCTGCCGTCGAAGGCGCTGCGCGCCGCCAGCATCTCCCGCGACCCGAAGGTGGTCGCCGACTACGACGCCGACCCGCTCGTGGTGCGCAGCCCGATCCCCGCGGGCTTGGGCGGGGCGATGATCAGCACCATGCAGTCGTTCCCCAAGCGTCTTCCGTCGCTGCGGATTCCGCTGCTCGTGATGCACGGCGGCAAGGACGTGCTCGCCGAGCCTGATGGCAGCCGGATGGTCGAGAAGCTCGCCGGATCGTCGGACAAGACGCTCATCATCTACGACGAGCTGTTCCACGAGATCTTCAACGAACCCGAACGCGACACGGTGATCGCCACCGCCGTGGACTGGCTGAGCGCACACGCCGACGCCGCGCACGGTTCCTGACACCCTCAGCGCACGGGAGGCTGCCCGGTCATCGGGTGAGGCAGCCGACCGCCTCCACGTGGTGGGTGCCGGGGAACGCGTCGAAGGCCCGCAGCGACCGCAGCCGGTACCCATGCCCGGTCAGGAAACCCAGGTCACGGGCGAAGCGGCCGATATCGCACGCCACGTACACCACGACCCGCGGCCCGGCGGCGGCGATGGTGTCGATCACCGCCCGCCCGGCGCCGGTCCGGGGCGGATCGAGCACGACGACACCGGGTGCCGGCAGTCCGGCAGCCACCTCCGCCACGTCCCCGCGGTGCGCGAGCAGCCGCCGGTCACCGGCGAAGGTGGCCTTCGCCGCGTCGATGGCCCCGGCGTCCGAGTCCACCACGTGGACATCGGCGGCGTCCGCGTCGAGCAGTGCGCCGGCGTAGATTCCGGCTCCGCCGTACAGATCCCACGCCACCGCGTCCCGCAGTTCGGCGTCCGCGTCCGCTGCCAGGTCGATGACGGTGCGCGCGTAGGTGGCCGGTGCCCCGCGATGGGCCTGCCAGAACCCGTTGACACCGATCCGCCAGGACCGCTCGCCCACGCGGTGAGTGACCAGTTCCTCGCCCTCGACCATCGAGATCTTCCGGGAGGCGGCCCGCGCCCGGCGGGTGCGCTGGACGTGTCGCCGGTCGCCTCTGCTGCCCCGAACCGGTTCCGGGGGCGCGATCTCGGCGATGTGTCTGCCGTCGGCACCGGCGACCGCGACGATCTCGGAGCCCGCCCTGAAACGTAGTTCGCCGAGACCGGTCAGTAGCCCGTCGACCGGCGCCGAACACTCATGCCCGACGATCACCGAGCTCGCGTGCCAGGCGTGCACCCCGGTCCGGCCCTGGTCGTCGGCGAACAGCCGGGTACGCACACGCCAGCCCTCCCCATCGGGCCCCAGTGCTTGCACGCCGTCGGCGAAGAATCCGGACTCCTCCAGCTGCGGGTCGGTCAGCGACCCGATACGGCGCAGTACGTCGGCTGTCACCTCGGTCTTGAGCCGCCTTGCCGCGCTCGGTACCACGAACGACAGGTCGCAGCAGCCGCCGCCGTGGGCCGCGGCCGGACATGCTGGCGGAACCCGGTCCTGCGACGATTCGACGACCTCGGTCACCACCGCCCGCCAGAACCGGTCGTTGCTGCAATCGACGATCCGCACCCGCACCCGCTCGCCGGGCAGCGCGCCGCGCACGAACACCACCCGGCCGTCATAGTGGCCGACAGCCTCGCCGCCGTTGGCCATCCGGGCCGTCACCAGCTCGGTTTCCGGCACTTCCGCATCGGTCATCTCAGCGTCGTTCCGTCCCACCCATGCCCCGGCGGGTGTCACCGGGGCCGTACACGTTCAGATCACGATCTTTGAGCCGGTCCGAGGAGTTGAGCTGCCACGGTACGGACGTCACCATCACGCCGGGCTCGAACAGCAACCGGCTCTTGAGCCGCAGCGCGGACTGGTTGTGCAGGATCTGCTCCCACCAGTGCCCCACCACGTATTCGGGGATGAACACGGTCACCACGTCCCGGGGCGATTCGCGCCGCACCCTGCGCACGTAGTCGAGGACGGGCCGGGTGATCTCTCGGTACGGGGAGGCGATCACCTTCAGCGGGACCTCGATCTCGCTGGCCTCCCATTTGGACACCAGCGTGCGGGTCGACCGGTCATCGACATTCACGGTGATCGCCTCCAGCATGTCCGGCCGGGTGGCACGGGCGTATCGCACCGCGCGCCGGGTGGCCAGGTTCAGCCCTGACACCAGAACGATCGAGTGGGTGCGGCTGGGCAGCACGGCACTCTCGTCGTCGCGGTCGAGTTCCTCCTGCACGCTCGCGTAATGCGAATGGATCAGTTTCATCAGCACGAACACAGCCACCATCAGAACGATCGCGATCCAGGCACCGGCTGTGAACTTGGTGATCAGCACCACCACCAGCACCGTCGCCGTCATCACCAGCCCGACGGTGTTGACGATCCGGGACTGGATCATCCGTTTGCGTGCCTGCGGGTCGGTTTCGGTGCGCAGCAACCGTGTCCAGTGCCGGACCATGCCGGTCTGGCTCAGCGTGAACGAGACGAACACCCCCACGATGTACAGCTGGATCAGCACGGTCACCTCGGCGCCGAACGAGATCACGAAGATGATCGCGGCGATCGCCAGGAACAGGATGCCGTTGCTGAACGCGAGCCGATCGCCGCGGGTGTGCATCTGCCGGGGCAGGTAGCGATCCTGCGCCAGCACCGAGGCCAGCAGCGGGAAACCGTTGAACGCGGTGTTGGCCGCCAGAACCAGGATGAGCGCGGTCGCCGCCGCCACGAAGTAGAAGGCCGGTGAACCGTCACCGAACACCGCCAGCGACAATTGCGCGATCATCGACTTCTGGTGATAGTTCTCCGGGGCACCGATGAGATCGTTCGCCGGGTCCATCACGTATTTTGCGCCGATCTCCTGCGCCAGCACCACGATGCCGAGCAGCAGGGTGATGGAGAACGCGCCGAGCATCATCAAGGTGGCCGCGGCATTGCGCGACTTGGGTTTGCGGAACGCGGGCACCCCGTTGCTGATCGCCTCGACGCCGGTGAGCGCGGCACAGCCCGACGAGAAGGCCCGGGCGATCAGGAAGACGAAGGCGATCCCCGCGAGGTGGCTGTCCTCGGCCTTGAGCCCGAACCCGCTGGTCTCGGCGCTGACATCCCGGTCGAGGATGACGATCTCCACGAAGCCCCAGATCAGCATCGCGCCGACGCCCACGATGAAGGCGTACGTCGGGATCGCCAGTACCGCACCCGATTCCTTGATGCCGCGCAGGTTGACGGCGGTCAGCACAGCGATCGCCGCGACGCTGAACCACACCTTGTGCTCATGCACCAGAGGGAACGCCGACCCGATGTTCTCGGCTGCAGAGGCGATCGACACCGCGACGGTCAGCACATAGTCGACGAGCAGGGCACTGCCCACCGTCAGCCCCGCATTCGGGCCGAGGTTGACGTTCGCGATCTCGTAATCACCGCCGCCCGACGGGTAGGCGTGCACGTTCTGCCGGTAGCTCGCAACCACCACCACCATCACCACCGCCACGGCCAGCGCCACCCACGGGGTGAACGTCAGTGCGCTGACACCGGCGATCGACAGGACGAGGAAGATCTCCTGCGGCGCGTACGCGACCGACGACATGGCGTCCGAGGCGAACACGGGCAGCGCGATCCGTTTGGGCAGCAGCGTGTGGTTGAGCTTGTCGCTGCGGAAAGGCTGTCCGAGCAGCAGTCGCTTGATCACGACGGACACCTTGGGCACGGTGGACACCACGCCACACTAGGCCGTGCCCCTCGCAAAGACCACAGCACCACCCCGCCTCGCCGACATGTCACCGCCCACCATCACACTCGATCGGTTCACGGAGTAGGTTGAGCAACGTCAAATGTGGGAAAGGACGCCCGTGCGCGTAGTCATCATGGGTTGCGGCAGAGTCGGATCGTCGTTGGCGATGTCCATGAGCCGCCGCGGCCACGAGGTGTCGATCATCGACCGCGACGCCGCGTCGTTCATCCGTCTCGACCAGCCCTTCGACGGCGCCAAGGTGGTGGGCGCCGGATTCGACCGCGACGTCCTGATCAAGGCCGGGATCGAGACGGCCGATGCGTTCGCCGCAGTGTCCTCCGGCGACAACTCCAACATCATCGCCGCCCGCGTGGCGCGCGAGACGTTCGGGGTGGAGCGGGTCGTCGCCCGCATTTACGACGCCCGGCGCGCGGAGGTCTACGAGCGACTCGGGATCCCCACCGTCGCGACCGTCCCGTGGACCACGGAACGGTTCGTGTCCGCTCTCGACGAGACCGCGAACACCGCTGAATGGCGCGACCCGTCCGGCACGCTCGGGGTGGCCCGCATCGATGTCGACGAATCGTGGATCGGTACCACCGTGGGCCGCTTCCAGGAGCACACCGGGGCACGCATCGCCTTCATCAGCAGGGTCGGCCGGGTGATGCTGCCCGACGTCAAATCGGTCATCCAGCAGGACGATCAGGTGTACGCGGCGGTGCTGCTGGACAATCTGGCCAATGCCAGGGCGCTGGCCGCGGCGCCCGCCCCGATCCGGGACTGACAGGACACCTGATTCACATGGAGGCCATGCCGTGAAGATCGCCATCGCCGGAGCCGGCGCGGTGGGACGTTCGATCGCCCGTGAGCTGCTGTCCAGCGCGCACGAGGTCACCCTGTTCGAACGACTCGCCTCCCACATCGACACCTCCGCGGTCCCCGACGCCACCTGGGTGCTCGGCGACGCCTGCGAGCTGAGCAATCTCGAGCGCGCCCAACTGCACCTGTTCGACGTGATGATCGCCGCCACCGGCGACGACAAGGCCAATCTGGTGGTCAGCCTGCTCGCCAAGACCGAGTTCGCGGTCAACAGGGTGGTGGCCCGCGTCAACGATCCGCGTAACGAGTGGCTCTTCGGGGAGGATTGGGGCGTGGACGTGGCGGTGTCCACGCCGCGGCTGCTGGCCTCGCTCGTCGAGGAGGCCGTGTCGGTGGGAGATCTGGTGCGGCTGATGACCTTCCGTCAGGGTCAGGCCAACCTGGTCGAACTGACCCTGCCCGCCAACACTCCCCTCGCCGGTAAGCCGGTGCGCAAGCTCGCGCTGCCGCGGGATGCGGCGCTCGTGGCCATCCTGCGGGGTAAACGGGTCATCGTGCCGCAGTCCGACGACTCGATCGAGGGCGGCGACGAACTGGTGTTCATCGCGCCGGAGGAAACCGAGGACGATCTGTTCGCCGCCATGCAGGTGGCCCATTGATCGTCTGACCGCCGATCACCGGGATGCGGTGTCCTGGCCGGGCGTCTCGGCGGAAACCGCCCGGCGCACCAGGAAAACGGTGATGACGGCCGCGAGCGCGGTCAACGGCCAGCCCATGCCGATGCGGGCCGCGGCCAGCCAGCCGGTGTGATCGCTGTCGTACAGCGCCGACTGTGTCAGGTACCGGGCGCCGAACACGACCGCCCAGCAGGCGGTGGCCAGGTCGTAGGCACGCAGGACGGCCCGCTGCCGGCGCCAGCCGGTGCCCTCACCGGTCACCAGATGCCAGGCCACCCCGATCAGCGGCCAGCGCACCACTATCGACACCACGCACGCGATCGCGTAAACCAACATCGACCAGATGCCGAACAGGAAGTATCCCTTGGCGTCTCCGGTGCGGTGCGCGATGAACGCACAGATCGCGACGCCCAGCAGTCCCGACACCGCAGGCATCAGACCTTCGCGCCGCACCAGCCGGATCACGAACACCAGTGCCGCGGCTCCCAGTGCCGCGCCGACGGCCACACCGAGCCCGCCGATCGAGTTCGCGGGCACGAACACCGCGATCGGGACCGTCGAGTAGATCAGCCCCGACACACCGCCCATCTGCTCCAGCAGCGGCGGCTCGGCGGCCTGTTCCTCGGAAGCCACTTCCGCCCGGACTTCTTCTGCACGGACTTCTTCTGCACGGACTTCTTCTGGATTGTTCGCCTCGCCCGAACCTCCGGGTTCCGGCCGGCCGGGATCAGTCGTCGGCGCCATACAGCTCGTAGTACGGGTTGTAGATCACCTTGCTGCCGTCGAGGTCGGCGATTCTGCCACGCACCGTCACCGTCCGACCGGGCTCGATACCCGGGATCCGGTTACGGCCGAGCCACTTGAGGATGACGGTGTCACTGCCGTCGAAGAACTCCGCCTTGACACCGGCTTTCGCGGTGCGGGAACAGGTCTCGACCGACCGCAGCTCACCGTGCATGGTCACCTCGTCACCGCGACAACATTCGGCGGCACGCTGGCCGCCGCGGGCACGGGACTCACGGGAGATACGTTCGGTCTCGACGTCGCCGAGATCCTCGGTCAACCGACGAGTCAGCCTCTTGAGATATCCGGGCGTTGTCATTCTTTCTCCAAGCACCGCTGGCGATTTGCGTGGTGGGCCGCGTACGCGATCCACCGGACTTCCGCCACTGTAGACCCCTGCCCACGCCAGATCCAACGCCAGGCATCATCGTTACATGCCGACGGGTTCCGAGTTGTCTCACAGTTCACTCACGCCATCCCCCGCAGCACTGGTGGCGATGCCCGGCACCGGCTCCGACGCCGACTACGTGCGGCGTGCATTCGGGCCTGCCGCGACAGAGCTCGGCGTCGAGCTGATCGCCTCGCAGCCCGCCGACGACCTCGTCGCCGGGCATCTCGCCGTCCTCGACGAAGCCGCCCGTAGGCACGGGACGATCCTGGTGGGCGGCGTGTCGATCGGCGCGGCGCTGGCGGTGCGATGGGCGCTGGCCCAGCAGCCCTCCCCCGGCGAGGCCGGCGCCTGCGCGGGTGTCCTGGCCGCGCTTCCACCGTGGTCCGGCGACGATCAGAACGCCATGGCCCGCGCCTCGGCCACCGCCACCGCCGACTCGATCCGCGGCATCGGCCTGGAGGCGACGATCGTCGCGATGCGCGCGTCCTCCCCGGCATGGCTCGCCGACGAACTGACCCGCTCGTGGACCGCTTTCGGGGACCGGCTCGAAAACCAGCTCCGGCAGGCCGCGGCGTACGTGTGTCCGCGTCCGGACGAAATCGCGCACCTGGCGGTGCCCTTGGCGATCACGGCATCACTCGATGACCCGATCCATCCGGTGCACGTGTCCCACGAGTGGTGCGCGGCCGCTCCGCGAGCCGCGGTTGCCCAACTGCCGCTCCCCGAATGGGGCGCCGACGCGGCCCTGCTGGGGACCACCACCGCCCGTATCTGGGCGGCGCTGCGGGCAGCCCCGAACGACTGAACCTCGCAACAGCCGCACTCGGGAAAGGCCGAAACGGCGTCAGCGACGCCAGGAGCGGCGTCGTAGCCGCTGCATCGCCGAACCCGACGACGGTTCAGGACCGCCCTGCGCGCCGGCCTCGCCGTCGTCCTCATAGGCCGCGGGATCGTCGTACCCGGCACGATCGTCGAAGTCCTCGTCGTCGGCGTTCACGACCGTCGCCTGCGACAGCTGATCGAGCGCACCACCGTCGTGCTCCTCGGCCCCGTAGGCGGGTACGTCCTCGAAGCCCGGTTCGCCGGCCTCGACCATCTCCTGCTGCGCTGCGGCCACCTGCGCGGCGAGTACGTCGGGCAGTTCGATCGGCAACGCCTCACGCGGCGGATAGGGGTCGTTCCCGCGCCGCACCACCGACTCGGCGAGGACCGCGCGGGCGAGCTGGCTGAGCGGTTCGGTGGCCTCGGTCGGGCCGCTGGCCACGCACCGCACGAGCCAGCGCGGGCCGTCGACACCGATGAACCGGTGAATGGTGCCGGGCACCTCGGCGACCACCTCGCGGCCCCAGTGCCCGTCCTCGATGGAGGTGGTGGCACCGCTGTCGCGCAGGGATTCGGCCAGTTCGCGGACCACCTCACGCCAGGTACCCGGCGTCTTGGGTGCGGCGAAGGCGGCGACCCCGATCCGGCCGAACGGTGTCACCAGATACACCGCTTCGGGCTGGTGGTCGGCGGTCATCTCGACGGTGACCTGCCCACCCTCGACGACGGGAACCAGCACCGACCCCAGGTCGAGGTGCGAATTCTGCAGCTCGGCAAGCGAAGTCACCAACGCGTCGATGTCGTAAGGGCCGGCCGCCTGGCCGATCCTCAACCCCTGGGTCGCGTTCTGCCGAGCCATTCCGGCGCCTCCTTGCGTAAGTCGATGTAGATCAGCGGATCCGTCTTGAAGGGTAGTCCACCCCGACGCGCCCGCGGTGCAACGCGGCCGTCACCGGCCCCGACCGAGCCCTCAGCCCTCTAACACCGCATGACCGCCGCTGGACCCGTAGCCACCGGTCCCCCGGCTGGTGTCGTCGAGTTCGGCGACCTCGGTGAATTCGGGCAGTTCGACCCGCTGGACGACGAGCTGTGCGATCCGGTCGCCGCGGGCGATGGTGATCGGCGTGTCGGGGTCGTGGTTGATCAGGCACACCTTGATCTCGCCGCGATACCCGGCGTCGATGGTGCCGGGGGTGTTCACGATCGACAGCCCGGTCCGGGCCGCCAGACCCGACCGGGGGTGGATCAGGCCCACCATGCCGACGGGGATCGCGACCGCCACACCGGTCCCGACGAGCTGACGTCGGCCGGGCGGCAGTTCCAGGTCTACGGCCGAGTACAGGTCGACGCCCGCGTCGCCGGGATGCGCCCGGGTCGGCATCGGCAGATCGGGGTCCAGACGGCGAAGGGGGATCACGGGTGCGGAATCTGCGCTCACGGACCGCAGACTACCCCTCCGCCGCAGCCGACTAGGCTGGTCGTCGTGGCAGCACCCCAATCACCGAACAGCTCGTCATCCGGCCCGGCATCCCAGGTCGGATCCCAGTCGGCCCGGCCCGATCTCTATGACGAACGTCTCACCGTTCCGTGGTGGTGGTGGGTTGCCGGTGCCGTCGTGACCGGCGTCGTGGGATATGAGATCCAGCTGTCCGCGCACAAGTCGGCGTGGAGTGTTGCCGGGTACGTGGTGGTCGGGATTCTCGCGGCCGCGTTGCTGTGGTCGATGGGGCGCACCCGGGTGGCAGTGACCGCCGACGGCGAGCTGGTCGCCGACAAGGCCCGGCTGCCTCGTGAAGTGGTCGCGCGCGGCGCGACGGTGGCGGCCACAGCCAAGTCCGCGGCACTGGGGCGTCAGCTCGACCCGGCCGCGTTCCTGATGCATCGCGCGTGGATCAAGGCGATGGTGTTGCTGGTCCTCGACGATCCCGACGACCCCACGCCCTACTGGCTGGTCTCCACCCGGCACCCAGACCGGGTGCTGGCGGCCCTGGGTATCGATGACGCTGCGGCGTCACCCCGGGACAGGGCTCCGCGGGACCGCGACTGACGGGCACCCGACCCGTCGTACCGGGCGGGTGGCGAAAAACCTGGACCGGAGAAACGCAAAACCGGACCGCACGATCGGGCGGTCCGGTTTTCTCTACCGGCTGGACGGCCGGTTCGGGCTGTCACCCACGACACAGGGCTGGTGGCCGCAGGTGGGGCATGACAGGCAGATGGGTTGTGACGGGCACGTACCCGCGATGGTCAGGCGCAGTCCACGCACACCATCGAGTTGCCGTTCTCGCGGGCCAGCCGGCTGCGATGGTAGACGAGAAAGCAACTGGTGCAGGTGAACTCGTCGGCCTGCTTGGGGATGACCCGGACCGACAGTTCTTCGCCGGACAGGTCCGCGCCCGGAAGTTCGAACGACTCGGCGGTGTCGCTCTCGTCGACGTCGACAGACGAGGACTGTGCCTCGCTGCGACGGGCTTTCAATTCTTCGAGCGAGTCCTCGTTGAGGTCTTCGCTCTCGGTTCGACGTGGGGCGTCGTAGTCAGTAGCCATTGTGTGCCTTACCTTTTTTCAGCGTTGAGGGCGCTTTCTCGGCCCGGCTTGTGGCCGGTTACCGAGAGCAAGCGCCGCCCCGTCCGGAGTTATTCCGGGCGGTGGCCGGGCAACGAGCGAACCCTGCCGCGATCAGCGGCGAAGCGGCGTCGCGTGATGCGCCGCCACCCATGCGATCCCGCACTTCGTCCCCGGACCTGTACGTACGTCTGTGACATTTTGCCGTGTCAACTCGGCCCCGTTCTCCGACTGCTGGGGAGCCCGGGCGCCCAGAGCATAGTGTAGTGACCACCGAGAAGTCAATGCCCAAATTGCCGCGCGCGTCGCACGCGCACCACCGTACAGATCCGGGCCTGTGACGTCGCGCACTCCTGCCGAAACAGGTACCAAGGTCCCACCACCGCGGGGCCTGACCGCGATGGAACGGGCCGACCCTCTAGAGTGGGCCGTCTACAGTGGGCCCCTACAGCAGGCCCCTGGAGTGGGCGCGGTCACGCGACCCATCGAGCATCAGCATCGAGCAGCAACCCGGTCATCGAGAGGAGCGACGTCCAGCGTGGTGTCCCATATCGCGGCAGGTACGACGACCGACCGGAAAGGCCGGCCGTTCCGCAGGCGCCGCAAAGAGCCGGTCCTTATCGCAGTCACAGTCCTCGCCACCATCGCGGTTGTCGTATGGTGCGTCGCGGCAGTCAAATCCGGCGATGACGCCACCCCCACGGCATGCAACAGCCCGCTGCCGGTGCCCACCTCGGCCGCCCCCACCTCCACGGCCGCCACCCGGACCCCGGGTAACCCCACCACGCCCACGCCGTCGCTGACGGTTGTCGCCAAGAGCGAGATGGAAAGCGTCGCGCCCGCGGCGCTGTCGAGCTTCCAGGTGCGGGTGCTGAACGCCTCCGGACAGCGCGGCGCAGCCAGGTCGGCCTCCGACGATCTCACCGCGCAAGGGTTCACCCCCGCCGCCGACACCGCGTACGCCGACGACCCGGTCTACGTCGGCCAGGACCTCGACTGCGTGGCACAGATCCGGTTCGGCCCCGGCGGCAAGAGCGCCGCCGCGGCCGTGTGGCTGGCGATTCCGTGCGCCCAGCTCGTCGACGACGGCCGCCGCGGCACTGTGGTCGATGTCGCGCTGGGCACCTACTACCAATCACGCGAACTGTCCCAGGACGCACAGGCCGCGCTGGAGGCGCTACGCCTGGCGAACCCGAAGGATCCGGCAACCGGCGCCGATCCCGGCCTGGTCAGCGCCGTGCACAATCAGTCCTGCTGACCGCCTTCGGGGATGGCGGCCAAGCCGCCCAGCTCCTCGACCAGGGCCAGGAACTCGCTCGCGATCCCCGGCGCCACCGCGATCGTGGGAACCCCGTCGACCGAACGTGAATCGGCGGCCGGCAGCCGGACGACGGCGCCCGCCTCTGCGGCGATGAGCCCGCCCGCGGCCCAGTCCCAGGGATTGAGGCCATGTTCGAAATGCGCGTCGACGCGGCCGCTGGCGACCATGCACAGATCCAGTGCCGCGGCACCGATCCGCCGGATATCCCGGATATGGGGCAGCAGTCTGCCCACGAACTCGCCCTGCGTCCTGCGCCTGCCCTGGTCGTAGGCGAACCCACTGGCCACGAGCGCCAGCCCGACGTCGGTGACCGCGGCGCACCCGAGCCGCTGCCGGGCTGCTCCGTCCCCGGCGGAACGGGCATAGGCGCCATGACCTCGGGCCGCCGAATACGTCACCCCGGCCGCGACGTCCACGACCGCGCCTGCCACTGATTCGCCGCCGATCTGCGCAGCGACGGAGACCGCGTACGCGGGTATGCCGTAGAGGTAGTTGACGGTGCCGTCGATGGGGTCGACCACCCAGCGCACCCCGTCGGGAACCTCGACGCTGCCGCCGCGTTCCTCCCCGAGGACATCGTCGTCCGGCCGTAGCTCGCGCAGCCGCTCCCGGATCAGGGCCTCGCTCTCGGTGTCGGCCAGGGTCACCGGGTCCGTGGGCGTCGACTTCGTCCCGACGGCCGGTTCGGGTGTCCCGCCGCCCGCGGCGGCCGCGGGCGCAGAGCCGAATGCCGCGAACAGTTCCCGTCGCCGTGACCGCACGTGGGCGGCCGCCAGCTCCGCGACGGCGATGGCGACCCGCTCAAGTTCGACCGGCGACGCTGCTGTACCTGAACGATGGGACCGGGGGGAGTTCACGCTCACCATGTCAACACATCGCCGCACCGAACACAGTGGGCGGGCACACATCGGGCGGTACACACCCGATCCAGCCGGCCGAAACGGCCGCGCCCGGGAGCCGCTGTCCGCCGCACCAATATCGCCCCGATGACCTAGCCTTGTGAGACGACACGACCGATCCGTCCGGCGGACCGCGACGACCGTCTCGGGTGACGCCTGCCATGAAAGGGCCGACTATGACCGAGTCCCCCACCCCAGCCACCTCCGACGCGGTGCCCGGCCCCGGTCCGGAGACCGGCGGCAATCTCGGTTTCGGCGTGGACGTCGGCGGTTCGGGCACCAAGGGCGGCATCGTCGATCTCGACACCGGTCAACTCGTGGGGGAACGCTTCAAGGTCCTCACCCCGCAGCCGGCGTCGCCGGACGCGGTCGCCGGGGCGGTCGCCGAGGTGGTGGCGCATTTCGACTGGCAGGGCCCGGTCGGGGTGACGCTGCCTGGTGTGGTCACCGACGGTGTGATGCGCACCGCCGCCAACATCGACAAGGCCTGGATCGGGACAGACGTCTACGACCTGTTCAGCAAGCACCTCGGTGGCCGTGAGGTCGCCGCGCTCAACGACGCCGACGCCGCGGGCCTGGCCGAGGACCGTTTCGGTGCGGGCAAGGACGTCTCGGGTGTGGTCATGCTGCTGACCTTCGGCACCGGGATCGGGTCCGCGCTCATGGTCGACGGCACGCTCGTACCGAACACCGAGCTCGGGCACATGATCGTCGGCCACAAGGAAGCCGAACATCAGGCGTCCTCGAAGGTCAAGGAGGACAACGACTGGTCGTACGAAAAGTGGGCCGGGAAGGTCAGCGACGTCCTCGTCGCCTATGAGAATCTGTTCTGGCCCAACTTGTTCATCGCGGGCGGCGGTATCAGCCGCAAGGCCCACAAGTGGGTTCCGTTGCTGACCAACCGCACGCCCGTGGTGCCCGCGACACTGCGCAACACCGCGGGCATCGTCGGTGCCGCGATGGCCGTGGCGGACTGAGCCCGAACGCACCTGACCGCGACTGCCGAACCGCCCCTGACCAGGCAAGTGATACTGTCGGGGGTCGGTTGTCGTTACAATGTCCCGTATCGGCCTCAAGCGCCGAGGAATCAAGCCCTGTTCTGCGGCGGACCGAGTCTGCCGCGACATTTGAGTGAGTCAGCTCGAAAGGTTGTACGTGGCAGCCACCAATACCCCCGTGGGTGACACCGAGGTCGTCGACGACGCGACGGCCGAGGCCGCTCCCACCCCTGCCAAGAAGGTCGCGAAGAAGGCCGCCAAGAAGGCGCCCGCTCGTAAGGCCCCCGCCAAGAAGGCGGCCGCCAAGAAGACCGCGAAGGCCCCTGCCAAGAAGACCGCGAAGAAAGCGGCGGCCAAGGCGACCTCGGCGGAGGGCGTCGGCGACGACATGGACGCCGATCCCGATTCGATCGACGATCTCGACGCCCCCGACGGTGACCTCGAGGACCTCGACATCGACGACGACATCGAGGTCGATGACGACGACACCGACGAGGACGACTCCGAGACGGACGAGGACGAATCGCAGGAGGAGTCGGCCACCGACAAGGCCCCGGCCAAGGTCGGTGCGGCCACGGCGGGGGCGAAGAAGGCCACCAAAGCGGCCTCGGGTTCCGATTCGGCCAAGTCCGGCGACTTCGTCTGGGACGAGGACGAGTCCGAGGCCCTGCGGCAGGCGCGCAAGGACGCCGAGCTCACCGCGTCGGCCGACTCGGTGCGTGCCTACCTCAAGCAGATCGGCAAGGTCGCCCTCCTCAACGCCGAGGAGGAGGTCGAGCTGGCCAAGCGCATCGAGGCCGGCCTGTACGCCACCGAATGCCTGCGCCGCATCGTCGAGTCGGGTGAGAAGCTCGGCACCGCGCAGAAGCGCGACCTCAACTGGGTTTCGCGCGATGGCAACCGGGCCAAGAACCATCTGCTGGAGGCCAACCTCCGTCTGGTGGTGTCGCTGGCCAAGCGCTACACCGGTCGCGGCATGGCGTTCCTCGACCTCATCCAGGAAGGCAACCTGGGCCTGATCCGTGCCGTCGAGAAGTTCGACTACACCAAGGGCTACAAGTTCTCCACCTACGCCACCTGGTGGATCCGGCAGGCGATCACCCGCGCGATGGCCGACCAGGCCCGCACGATCCGCATCCCGGTCCACATGGTGGAGGTCATCAACAAGCTGGGCCGTATCCAGCGCGAGTTGCTGCAGGACCTGGGCCGCGAGCCGACCCCCGAAGAGCTCGCCAAAGAGATGGACATCACCCCGGAGAAGGTGCTGGAGATCCAGCAGTACGCCCGCGAGCCCATCTCACTGGACCAGACCATCGGCGACGAGGGTGATTCGCAGCTCGGCGACTTCATCGAGGACTCCGAGGCCGTGGTGGCCGTCGACGCGGTCAGCTTCACCCTGCTGCAGGATCAGCTGCAGTCGGTCCTGGAGACCCTGTCCGAGCGTGAGGCCGGCGTGGTACGGCTGCGTTTCGGCCTGACCGACGGTCAGCCCCGCACTCTCGACGAGATCGGGCAGGTGTACGGCGTCACGCGTGAACGGATCCGGCAGATCGAGTCGAAGACGATGTCCAAGCTGCGTCACCCGTCGCGGTCACAGGTCCTGCGCGACTACCTCGACTAGTTCGGAACGGACGAATCGGGCCTCGGGTGACACTTGTGTGACCTGGATGTTTCGACGGGGTGTTGTGTCAGAGATGACACACCGAAAACGCTCCCGGAACAATACCTGGACGCCAAACGTCTGACAGAGTGAGGGAAGTACATCAGACCCGATGTACCGGCTCACGAAGGGCAGGCAACGTGTTGCCCACCCGGGACGGAGGAAAAAATGTCCGATATCGCCATGACGCCCCCGATCTCCATGCCACTCACGGCTGTTGACAGGTGCGACCGGTGCGGCGCCGCCGCCAAGGTCCGTGCCATCCTGCCCGCTGGTGGTGAACTGCTGTTCTGCCGGCATCACTACAACAGCCACGAGGCCCGCCTGGCCGAGCTCAGCGCAATCGTCGAGGATTCCGCCGCGGAGCTCGTCTGACCCCGTCACGGGCAGACTTCGTGAGGTCTTCCCCCTGAAACCCCCGATCCCCAACACGTCGATGCCCCGGCCGATTCGGCCGGGGCATCGTCGTATCTGTGCGACGTTCGGGCGAGGCCGCGCGCTACCACTTGCGCAGCGCGGCGATCCGTTCGCGGAGCTGATCGGCAGTGGCCATCGCCGTGGGCGGGCCACCGAGCGTGGTGCGCAGTTCCTTGTGCACCATGCCGTGCGGTTTCCCGGTGCGGTGGTGATGCAGCGCGACGAGACTGTTGAGTTCCTTACGCAGGGCATGGAGGTTATCGCCGGTGGTCGCGGGCGCCTCGGGTGCCGCGACGGTGGTGGCCTTGTCCGCGGTGCGGCGGGTGACCTGCTCATGCTGGCGTTTACTCAGCAGGGTGCGCACCTGATCGGCGTCGAGTAGGCCGGGCAGGCCCAGGTAATCCGATTCCTCGTCGCTGCCGGCGAAGGTGGCGGTGCCGAACGAGGAGCCGTCGAAGATCACCTGATCGAGTTCGGCGTCCGCGTGCAGCGACTGGAAGGACTTCTCCTCCTCCCCGGGCTCGTCCTTCTGCTTGTTGGCGTCGCTGATGAGGGCATCGTCGAGACCGTCACTCTCCCGGTGCGGCTTGCCCAGCACGTGATCGCGCTGGGCCTCCATCTCGCTGGCCAGGTTCAACAGCACCGGTACCGACGGCAGGAACACGCTGGCGGTCTCACCGGGGCGGCGCGAACGCACGAACCGGCCGATGGCCTGCGCGAAGTACAGCGGCGTCGACGCGCTGGTGGCGTAGACACCCACCGCGAGCCGCGGCACGTCCACACCCTCGGACACCATGCGCACCGCGACCATCCACTCGTCGTCGGAGGCGGAGAACTCGGCGATCCGGCCCGACGACTTGGGATCGTCGGAGAGCACCAGCGCCGGTCTGCGCCCGGTGATCGATTCGAGGAGCTCGGCATAGTCGCGGGCGTTGGTCTGGTCGGTGGCGATCACCAGACCACCGGCGTCGGGGATGCCCGACTCACGCAGCCGGGTGAGCCGGGTGTGCGCGGCCTGCAGCACGGCGGGGATCCAGTCGCCGTGCGGGTCGAGTGCGGTCCGCCACGCGCGTGCGGTGTGCTCGGCCGACAGCGGCTCGCCCAGGCGTGCGGTGAACTCCTCACCGGCGCTGGTGCGCCAGCTGGCCTGCCCGCTGTAGGCCAGGAACACCACCGGCCGGACCACACCGTCTGCGAGGGCGTCGGCGTAGCCGTAGGTGTGGTCGGCACGCGACCGCAGCACACCGCCCTCCTCCGGTTCGTACGTGACGAACGGGATCGGCGAGTCGTCGGAACGGAACGGTGTTCCGGTGAGCGCCAGCCGCCGGGTGGCGTCGGAGAACGCCTCACGGATGGCCTCGCCCCACGACTTGGCGTCACCGCCGTGGTGGATCTCGTCGAGGATCACCAGTGTCCTGCGGTTCTCGGTGCGCACGCGGTGCCGGTATGGGTGCGCGGCGACCTGCGCGTAGGTGAGGACGACACCGTGATAGTCGGAGCTGGTCTGGCCGGTCGAGTTGCTGAACCGCGAATCGAGGGCGATCCCGACGCGGGCGGCGGCCTCGGCCCACTGATGCTTGAGGTGCTCGGTGGGTGCGACAACGGTGATCGCCTCGACGGTCTTGTCGTCGAGCAGTTCGCGGGCGATCCGCAAACCAAAGGTCGTCTTGCCCGCGCCGGGGGTGGCGACGGCCAGGAAGTCGGTGGGTTTGGTCGCCAGATACTTGGTGAGGGCGCGTCGCTGCCAGGCGCGGAGCCGGATCCCTGACGCACCTTCTGGCGCCGTGACCGTACTCGCGGCGGCCGAATGTGCTTGGCTCACGTGTGTGCCGACTCCTTACGGGAACTCCGCCGGCCACGCCTGCGCGCGCGGCCGGGAACCTAGACATGCTACCCCCGCGAACACCCGGAGCCCGGTCCGCGACAGCGTGCTCGAGGCCACTGTTTCGAGGTCCGGGCCGCGACACGCCGGGGCGCGGTACCGACCCCCGTAGCGTGTTCGCCGATCCGATCCGCCACCATAGGGACATTGCTACGCGACATCGACACCCGGCACCCACACCCGACGACGACCCCCCGTCGCCGGTCGTACCCGGTCACCCTGATGCCGCCCGCCGCAATCCCGCACCGATCGAGCCTGTCTCACCCGAATTGGCCGGACTCGACCCACATCAACCCGATACCGATCACCTCGACACCGATCACCTCGACGCCACGACCCTCGACACCGAGCCGCTGCGCACCCCCGCGGCAGCCGCACCGGCAGCGGTGACCACCCCCGCAGGAGCTCCCGACGAGACGAGCACGCCCGCACAGCAGGCGATCGGCGGTGCGGGACAGGCACGTCCGGCCCGGCTGCCGGTACTGCCGAATCTGCACAAGATGGTGTGGCGCACGATCGTCAACTCCTGGGACCACGGCATCGTCGGCTGGGCCGCGCAGGCGGCGTTCTGGCAGGCGCTGTCGCTGCCGCCGCTGCTGCTGGGTCTGCTCGGCAGCGTCGGCTACGTCTCGAGCTGGTTCGGCGCCGACACCACCACGGTCATCTCGGACAAGATCATCTCGCTGGCCGGGCGCGCGTTCTCCGACAACGTGATGAACGACCTCATCACCCCGACGGTGGAGAACGTGCTCAGCAACGGCAAGGTGTCGGTGGTGTCCGTCGGCTTCGTCATGTCGCTGTGGGCCGGGTCGTCGGCCGTGTCCTGCTACGTCGCGTCGATCGTGCGCGCCCACGACCAGCACGAGGTCCGTAATCCGGTCTGGCAGCGGATCTTCGCGCTGCTGCTCTACGTGGTGTTCCTGGCGGTATCGGTGATCGTGCTGCCGCTGGTCGCCCTCGGCCCGACCTATCTGCGGCGGATCGTGCCGGACGAATGGGATTCATGGGTCACCCGGCTCATCGACTACGGCTACTTCCCCGCCGTCGCAATCCTGTTGATCGGCGTCCTGACCACGCTCTACCATCTCGCGCTGCCCAACCCGCTGCCCTGGCACCGGCTGCTCGCCGGGGCGATCCTGGCGGCGGTGTTCTTCTGGGTGTCGAGCTCAATTCTGCGCGAATACCTGGCGACGATCACCAAGGCCGGCGTCTCATACGGCGCGCTCGCGACCCCGATCGCGTTCCTGCTGTTCGCATTCTTCCTGGGCTTCGCGATCGTGGGCGGAGCCGAACTCAACGCGGCGATCCAGTCGATGTGGCCCGCCAAACCGACCGCATCCACCCAGGTCCGGGAGTGGGTCAACTCCCAGACGTCGGACCTCACCGACCAGATCAAGACGCTGCCCGAGCGGTTCGGCAGCGGCCCGATCCGGCGGCGATAGCCACGCACACCCCGGTGACCGGGGTCGCTACTCCTTGCGCATCCGGTTGTAGATCTTCTTGCACTTGGGGCATACAGGTGACCCTGGCTTGGGTGACCGGGTCACCGGGAAGGTCTCCCCGCACAGCGCCACCACATGGTTGCCCATGACCGCGCTCTCAGCGATCTTGTTCTTCTTCACGTAGTGGAAGAACTTCGGGGTATCGTCATCACCCCGGTCGGTGGCGTCGGTATCCGGGCGTTCCTTGATGTCGACATCGGGGCGGTCGATAGTCTGCGTTCCCATGCGCACCATGATAGGTGCGCGGCTCCGACTGGGATAGGTGAGCGCCTCTGCCGTGGGGGTAGGGAAGCGGCCGGCACCGGCTTGCGACCGCGATCAAATGCGCGGACAGTGGAGGTATGGGCAACCAACGATCCGCCGACGCGTTCCTGATCACCGACGCAGAGGAATCGTTCGAGGCACAGCACCGCGCCCGGGTGCGTAAATATCTGACGCTGATGGCGTTCCGGGCCCCGGCGCTGATCCTGGCGGCCATCGCCTACAGCGTCACCGGCTCGGGCCTGCTCGCGCTGGGCATCGTCGTGCTGTCCATTCCCCTGCCATGGGTGGCGGTGCTGATAGCCAACGACCGTCCGGCCCGTAAACGCGGCGAGGAACCGCAGTATCGCTACGGCGCCGAACACCACGTGACCGGTCCTCTGCCGATCGAGACCACCGGCCGGGCGATCGGGAACACCACCGTCGAGGGCACCGTCGTCGACGGTTCCCCGCGCGGCGACTCTTAGCAACTTCTCAGCCGATCACCCCTGACGACCTTCCATCGGAGCAGGTCACAGCGCTTCTCCGGGTTTCACCGATCGGGAGGTCCCGGGAACTTTGCGGCCGCCGGGTCCGTTGAATCCTGTGAACGCACTCGATTCAGGAGGCCGAATGTCACGCTCGACAATTGCACGCCCGGAAGTCGCCACCACCCCCAGCACGCGCCCGCAGATGACCGAGCAGGATCTGGATGCGCAATCCCCCGCCGCCGACCTCGTCCGGGTCTACCTCAACGGAATCGGGCGCACCGCCCTGCTGAACGCCGAGCAGGAAGTCGAACTCGCCAAGCAGATCGAGGTCGGCCTGTACGCCCGCCATCTCCTCGACAGCGGCAAGCGCATGACCGCCGCAAAGAAGCGGGATCTGGCCATCATCGTCCGTGAGGGCGAGATCGCTCGCTCGCATCTGCTGGAGGCCAATCTGCGGCTGGTGGTATCGCTGGCCAAGCGCTACACCGGCCGCGGCATGCCCCTGCTGGACCTGATCCAGGAGGGCAACCTGGGCCTGATCCGGGCGATGGAGAAGTTCGACTACGCCAAGGGCTTCAAGTTCTCCACCTACGCCACCTGGTGGATCCGGCAGGCCATCACCCGCGGCATGGCCGATCAGAGCCGCACCATCCGCCTCCCCGTCCACCTCGTCGAGCAGGTCAACAAGATCGCCCGTATCAAGCGCGAACTGCATCAGCAGCTCGGCCGGGAGGCCACCGACGCCGAGATCTCCAACGAGTCGGGCATCCCCGAGGAGAAGATCGCCGATCTGCTCGATCACAGCCGCGACCCTGTGAGCCTGGACATGCCCGTCGGCAACGACGAGGAGGCACCGCTCGGTGACTTCATCGAGGACGCCGAGGCAACGTCGGCGGAGAACGTGGTCATCTCGGGCCTGCTGCATTCGGATATCCGGGCTGTGCTCGCCACCCTCGACGAGCGCGAACAGCAGGTCATCCGCATGCGCTACGGCCTCGACGACGGTCAGCCCCGCACCCTCGACCAGATCGGGCGTGCCTTCGGTCTGTCCCGGGAACGTGTCCGGCAGATCGAACGCGAGGTGATGGGCAAGCTGCGTCACGGAGACCGCGCCGAACGGCTCCGCGCCTACGCGAGCTGAGCAGCGGAGTACGCCTTTTTCGATCCGAGCCGCCACGGGGCCCAGAGCCCTGTGGCGGCTCGTGACATCTCGGGCACAAGCCCGGTGCCGACCCGGCTACAGCCTGCGGGGACCGCTGTCGGCGCGGGTCGGCACCGGACCGAGCACCACCTCCGCCGACAATACGGCCGCACCCTCCGGCGACACCAGGATCGGATCGATGGCCAGGCTCCGGATCTCCGCGTTGTCCTCACCGAGCGCTGACACCCGCACCAGCAGGTCGGCGAGTGCGGCCGTATCCACGCCACTCCCATCGCCCTCGCCGTGCACCAGCGCCGACGACCGCGGTTCCAGGAGCAACTCCCTCGCGTCGTACTCGGTCAACGGCATTGCACGGTAGCCGCGGTCGCCGAGCAGTTCGAACGTCCGGCCCGACAAACCGTAGGAGATGATCGAACCGAACGAGCGATCATCACGGATCTCGATGACCGTTCCGATACCTTTGGGTGCCATCTTCTGCACGTGCAGCACCGCGTCGCCCGTGAGCGCCGACAGTTCGGTGAACGCGGTGATCACGGCGGTGGCGTCGGGCAGGTCCAGGCGCGCACCCTCCCGGTCCAGCCGGCCCCGCCACGACGATGACGTCGCCTTCACCGCCACCGGGAAACCCAGTTCCCGGGCGGCTGCCGAGGCCTCGTGCATCGTGCGGACCTCCCGGAACGGCACCACGTGAATGCCATACTTCTCCAGAAGCTGCTGCGAGGCAATGGGATCGAGCCGCACGGTGGGCGCTTCGCCGGCACCGGCCTCAGGCAGGTCGGCGAGTGCCTCGCGGACCAGGGTGCGGGCGCCTTCGTGATCGATCCCGTCCGCCCGGACGGGGTCGACCTCGGGCCGTTCCCGCCAATTGGCGTACTGCCAGGCCCGCGCCAGCGCCGTCGCCGCCCGTTCGGGGCTCGGATACGACGGGATGGACCCGAACGCCGGCAACCCGTCCGGTCCCGGTTTCGTCAGGCCCGGCGGCACACCCTCGACAGCCAGGAACGTCGACACGATCGGTTTGGGCGCATCCGCACCGGGGGTGCCGGCTGCGGCCATCAGCGCCCGGGCGTGCCAGTCCGCGTCCACGGCCACCGGGGGCACGAACACCACCAGGACCGAGTCGACACCGGGGTCGGTCATCGCCTCGGTGACCGCGTCCTCGAACGCGTCTTCGGACGCGCCCGCGCCCAGGTCGACGGTGTCGGTGACCTCCAGGCCCAGCGCCCGCGCGGTCTCGGCCGCGAGGCTGCCCAGGACCGACGAATTGCCGATGATCCGGGTCCGTGGTCCCCTCGGCAGCGGCTGGAACGCGAACACCGAACCGCAGTCGAAGAGTTCGTCGAGCGTGTCGACTCGCACCACGCCCGCCTGTTCGAGCACCATCTGCGCGATCTCGTCGTCGATGCGGCCGGCCTGCGTGCGGGCCGCACGCACCGGTGACATGGCGTTGTTGCGGCGCTTGACCGCCACGATCGGCTTGGATTGCGATACCCGCCGCGCGATGCGCGAGAACTTGCGCGGGTTACCGAAGCTCTCCAGATACAGCAGCACCACATCGGTGGCGGTATCGGAGTCCCAGTACTGCAGCAGGTCGTTGCCCGACACGTCGGCGCGGTTACCGGCCGAGACGAACGTCGACAGCCCGATCTGCCGCTGGGCCGCGGTGTCGAGGATGGTGATGCCGAGCGCACCGGACTGGCAGAAGAACCCGACGCGGCCCGGTTGCGGGATCCGCGGCGCGAGGGTGGCGTTCAGCGCGATCTCCGGGTCGTTGTTGACCACGCCGAGCGCGTTCGGCCCGACCAGCCGCATGCCGTGCTCCCGGACCTGCGTCAGCAGCCGGTTCTCGCTTTCGAGGCCTTCGCTGCCGGCGTCGCCGAAGCCGGAGGTGACCACGACGAGGGTGCGCACACCCTTGACGAGGCAGTCGTCGAGGACGGCGTCGACCCGTGCGGCGGGAACGGCGACAACGGCGAGATCGACCGGGTCGGGAATGTCGCGCACCGTCGGATACGCGCGGATACCGTTGACGGACGGCTGACGTTGACGTGAGCGGCGGGCCGGGGGCGTATAGGCCGATCCCATCATCGCCGCCCACGGCTTCGGCTTGGTCCCCGCTTTCGCGTCCCCGTCCTTATCGTCACCGCTCTCGTCGTCCCCGTCGTTGTGGACCGGCCCGTTCACCGGATACACCGGCCCCGCGAAACCGGCCGCGACGATGTTGCGCAGCAACGCGTTGCCGACCTTGCGCGGGTCGGTCGAGGCGCCGATGACCGCCACGGACATAGGCCGCAGCAGGTTGGCGACACTGCGCGCCTCGGAGGCGCGTTCGCGGGCGTTGCGTACCGACGAGATCGCGTCGGTGGGGTCGATCTCGAACTCGACATGCACGGTGCTGCCGTCGAAACTGCGCGACAACTGGTACCCGGCGTCGCGGAACACCGCCACCATATTGGGGTTCTCGCTGAGCACCTCCGCTTCGAACTTGGTAAATCCGTTCTCGGCGGCCGCACCGGCGAGGTGTTCGAGCAGCACCGGCCCCAGACCGCGGCCCTGATGTTCGTCGGCCACCACGAACGCGACCTCCGCGGCGTCGGGCCTGCCGTCGATCGCCAGTCCCTCGTAGACACCCATCGCGATGATGTCGTCGGCCAGCACCGCCACGATCGCCACCCGATTGTGGTGGTCGACGGTGGTCATACGGGCCACCTCGCGCGCGGGAAGGCGCGGTGTGGGGCCGAAGTACCGCATGTAGCGGGTGCGTTCGGACAGTCCCGCATGGAACCGGACAAGCCTGTCGGCGTCGTCGGGCACGATCGGGCGCAGATGCACGACGCCACCGTCGGAGGCGAGGACGTCGGCGATCCAGTGCCGCGGATAGTCCCAGGGACTCCGGCCCGACGAGTCGCCCTGCGCCACATCCGTCGGGGACTCTGCCGACTGGACCGCGGCGGCTTGGGATTCGGGGCCCTGAGACTCGGAAGCCCGGGATTCGGAAGCCTGGGATTCGGGAGCTTGGGCTTGCCCTGTCGCGGCGTCCCTGGTCGAGTTCCCGGGAGTCGAGTTCTCGGGGGTCTGTTCCGGCTCGGATGTGCTGGCGGCTGATGCCGGCTCGGGTTGACGGTGATCGGGTGCCGACTGATCAGTCACGCGGGTCCTCCGGGTCGAGTCCATGTAGGGGGTAAACAGCACGTCTGGTGGCGAGGATCCCACGATCGGTTTGCCGCTGCGCGACTTCGGTGATTCCCTCCGGCGGCGACTGACCGGTGTCCCCGTCCCAGGCGACATAGTCGACATCGCCGCCGTCGCCCATCGACTCCTCCGGCGGCCGCGCATAGTCGGGGTGGACCTCGGTGGCCACCGTCACGGCCTCGGTGTACCAGTCGTCGCCGACCGGGGTGGTCACGTCGACGTCGCGGTCGAGGACGGTGGCGATCAGGTGTGTCCAGCTCCGCGGCACCACGTTGACCACCCCGTAGCCGCCACCGCCGACCGCGACCCAGTTGCCGTCGGCGTACGCGTCGGCGCAGGTGCGCAATGCCTGCATCGCCGCGCGCTGGCCATCGACGGTCAGCGCCAGATCGGTCAGCGGATCGGCGCGATGGCTGTCGGCCCCGCACTGGGTGATCAGGATCTGTGGGCGGAACTGCTCGAGCAGCGACGGCACCACCGCGTGGAAGGCCCGCAGCCACAGTCGGTCGCTCACCTCAGGCATCAGCGCCAGGTTGACCGCGGTGCCCTGTGCGTCGCCGGTGCCGATTTCGGTGGGCCATCCCGTGCCCGGCCAGAGCGTGGCCGGATGCTGGTGCAGCGAGATGGTCAGCACCCGCGGATCAGCCGCGAAGGCCGTCTCGACACCGTCACCATGGTGGGCGTCGATGTCGATATAGGCGACCCGGTCGTAGCCGTTGTCGAGCAGCCACTGGATGGCGACCGAGCAGTCGTTGTAGATGCAGAAGCCCGCGGCGTGCGACTTCATGGCGTGGTGCATGCCGCCGCCGATGTTCACCGCCCGCCGCACCGATCCGGAGGCCACCGCCTGCGCCGCTGCCAGAGTGCCGCCTACGAGCAGCCGGCCGGCCTCGTGCATGCCGGTGAACACCGGGTTGTCGGCGCTGCCGAGACCGAACAGCCGCTCGAGCAGCTGCCCGGACAGCGCCGCCGAGCCCGAGCCGACGGCTCGCACGGCATCGATGTAGTCCTGGCCGTGGATCACAGTCAGCGCCGAATCGTCGATCTGCTGGGGCGGAACCTCCTCGATGCCGTCGAGAACACCGAGGCCACGGGCCAGCGACATGGTCAGGGCCAGCCTGACCGGGTTCATCGGATGCGTGTACGCCCACTTGTAAGCGAGAAAATCCTCGCTCCAGATGACCGCTGCGCTGGGGTCTGAGTTGGTGCCGCTTGTCACATCTTCAATCTAGTGGGCGCCGGACGGAATCCGCGACAGTTCCGCGGCATGCGGCCCGGACACACCCGATCGCCGGCGAGACACGCGAATACTCGATGATGAGAAGGGTGTTCCGGTCCTGCTCAGGGTAGCCTTGACAGAGACGAAGGGACTGCGCCACGTGAACGATCTTGTCGATACCACCGAGATGTATCTGCGGACGATCTACGACCTCGAAGAAGAAGGCATCGTCCCGCTGCGTGCGAGGATCGCCGAGCGGCTCGAGCAGAGCGGACCGACGGTCTCGCAGACGGTTGCACGGATGGAACGTGACGGACTCGTGCATGTGGCGGGCGACCGTCACCTGCAGTTGACCGAGAAGGGCCGTCGCCTGGCCGTGGCCGTGATGCGCAAGCACCGCCTGGCCGAGCGGCTGCTGGTGGACGTCATCGGCCTGCCGTGGGATGAGGTCCACGAGGAGGCCTGCCGCTGGGAACATGTGATGAGCGACAACGTCGAGCGGCGGCTGCTCGCGGTCCTCAACAACCCCACCACGTCCCCGTACGGCAACCCAATCCCCGGCCTGGAACTGCTCGGCGTCGACGTCCCGGCCGCCGAGGACGGCGCGAGCCGGCTCTCTGATCTGCCACAGGGCGAGTCGGTGGCGGTGATCGTCCGCCGGCTGTCCGAGCACGCGCAGTCCGATCCCGAACTCATCGCGACGCTCCGCGAGGCCGGTGTGGTGCCCAACGCGCGCGTCGCCGTGACCCAGACCCCCCAGCAGGTGGTGATCAGCTCCCCCGGCCATGACGGGCTGGAGTTGTCCCACGAGCTGGCGCACTCGATCTTCGTCGAAAAGGTCTGATCACCGCGGTCCGATACCGGCAAGAGTACCGGTGATCGGCTGCGGTACAGCACATCCCGCCTCGCTCACCGACCGACCTGCGCCGCCGTCGGCGGGGGCAGATCGACGCCGAGCGAGGCGGCGAGTTCGTAGGAGTGACCGACAATGTCCCACAGCATGGCCGGGTGCGCACCGGTATGCAGTGCCTGGGACAGCAGGACGGCGAACGACCAGTCGGGGTCTGCGTCGAGCGCGCAGTCCAGCGCCACCGCCGCGTAGGCGCCTTCGCCTGCGATGTAGTGCAGGTGTGCCAGTAGCGACGCGGCGCTGGCTCGGGCGGTGCCATTGAGCCGCCGCGCCAATGTCCGCCATAACGTCTCGGCGTCGCCGCGCAGGTCGGTGACGGCGAGCGCCAGCAGCGCATCGCGCACGGTGAGGTCGGTCAGCGCCGTGGCCAGCGTCGCGGCGTCCGCACATCCGATCGCGGCGGGACGTGGCTCTCGACGTCGCAGGTGTGCCAGCACGAGCCGCAGCAGTGCCGCGCTGTCACCACCTGAACCCGCCGGGCCGGTACACGACCGGCATTCACAGGTCAGCGGGTCGAGCATGGTCCGCAGCTCGTCCCGGCAGTCCAGCACGCGGCGGCCGGTGGTGACGACCTCCCGCACGGCCGTCGGCGAGGTGTGCGGGTCCTCGACCAGTCCTTCCCGGGATGCGGGGACCTGGACGGGCGCAGCGACACCTGTCCCGGTCGGGCCGCCACGCCCGGCCCACCAGCGTTGTCCCTGGGCGATCCGGGCGGTGATCAGGCCCGCCGACAGTCCTCCGCAGGAGGCGAAGGCGCGCTCGCACAGCGCGAGGATCGTCCGGTATTCCGGCCCCTCGATCCGGTGTCTGTCATCGGCGATCACCGCCACCACCGCCTCGGCCCCGTATTCCCGGCCCAGCTCTCCGATACCGGCGATCGTCGCTCTCAGTTCGGTCGACGGCCGACCGTCCTGCCGGAGCAGAAGATCGTAGCGCATGGTGGCGATGATCGTGTGATCGCGGCGGAAGGTGAGCACGATCAACGACCGGTCGGGCACGAATCCGAGCAGCGCCGGAATGGCGGTGATCAGGGTTGTGGCGTGAACCGGTCGCCGTGGGACCGAGTCGTCGAGTGGGGAACTGTCTGGCGGGGAACCGTCGAGTGGGGAATCATGGTGTGCCATAGGAGAAATCGTCCGGCCCCCGGAAACCCGGTCCAGGGGCCGCGGCGTCACTGTCCCCAGCACCCTTCGTGCGTCATGACCACCTCGGCGGCCATCCCCAATTCGGCCAGCGTCGACGCCGGCGCACAGATCAGCCGCGCGAGGGCCAGGCCTTCTCGACGGCCCGGCGGAACAGGGTGTCGAGGTCGGCGCTGATCTGCTGGGGGTTCGCGCCGGTGCCCTGCCTGCGGTGTTCGGCGTACACCCGGACCCCGTCATGTTGCGCGACCAGTGTGGTGATCGCGTACGACAGCGATCCCCGCTGTCCTCCGGTGGTGACGGTCCGCGCGTATGACCGCGTCCCGATCGCACCGCCCACGGTGCGGGCCGGCAGCTTCTGGAGCACGACCCGCGAACTCGCCCCGGCGGTGCTGGTGGTGAACCGGCCGCACTTGGCGAAAAACATGTCGAAGGTGTCCAGCCCGGCGGGCGCATACGTGATGAGGACCGTCAACGTGCCGGTTGTTCCGGCGGCCGGCGTGCCCGAGCTCCCCACGGAGCCGGTGTCGGGCAGGATCCCCGGGGACGTGTCCGGGGCCGCCACCGAATCGGGTCCCACATTCGCCGCCGCACCCTCGGACACCACTTCGGGCGCCCGGCAGCGCTCCGGCTCGACGGTCCCGGCCGGACCGGCGACATCGGCGATCACTGACATCACACCCGGTCCGGGCACCGTTGACGCTCCGTGCGGGAACGCCGTCGCGGCGACCAGCCGCGGTGTCAGCGACGGCCGGGCGGGTGCGGACTGCGCCTCGCCGTCAACCGAGCATCCGGGCACCAGCAACGCGCACAGGGCGCCGATCGCGATCGGCACGCGTGTGCGCCACGGCGCGCCGGGTGCCGGTCTGCGGTGCGATGTCGATGCGATGAGCGAACCCACACCCCTACTGTGCCAGCGCGGGACGGCCGGTCCCGGGACGACACTCCCCGGCCGGGTAACAATCCGGGAATCTCCGGCACCCCGGCCTGTGTTGAACAGGCATAGTGGCACCACCGGTGAACGCTGTCGGTGCCATGGGTGACAATTGAACCCATTGCCGGTCACCCAGACGATGTGAGGAGGGACGCGATGGACGGGCAGTCCCCGGAATCGAGCTCGCTGTACTCGATGGAGTTCCCCACTCCCGCGGTACCCGACGACGAGGGCAAAGGCACGGTGCTGCTCCACGCACTGGAGGGTTTCGCCGATGCCGGACACGCCGTCGGACTCGCCGCCCAGCACATCCGTGACAGTCTCGACTCAGAGCTTGTCGCCACGTTCGACGCCGACGAACTGATCGATTACCGGTCCCGGCGCCCGACCATCGAATTCTCCGGTGACAGCTTCACCGGCGTCACGATGCCGTCGCTGTCGATGCATGCTGTGACCGACACCTCCGGGCGCGGGTTCCTGCTGCTCAGCGGGTCGGAACCGGACCTGAAGTGGGAGCGGTTCGTCGAGGCCGTCGCCCGCCTGGCCGAGCGCTTCGGCGTCACCGACGTGGTGGGCCTGAACGCGATCCCGATGGCCGTACCGCACACCCGGCCGTCCACCATCACCGCGCACGGCAGCGACGTCGCGGCACTGGGCGATCTGCCCCGGTGGGGGTCGTCGATGAAACTGCCCGCGAGCGCGTCGATGCTGCTCGAGTTGCGGCTGGCGGAGAAGTCCTACCGGGCCTCGGGATTGTCGGTGCATGTGCCGCACTATCTGGCGCAGTCGAACTATCCGGCGGCGTCGGCACGGTTGCTGCAGGCGGTCACCACCGTCACCGACCTCGAGCTTCCGGTGTCCGCGCTGGAGAACGCGGCCTCGCAGATGCGTGAGCAGATCGACAACGAGGTGTCGGGCAACAGCGAGATCGAATCGGTGGTGCACGCGCTGGAGGAGCAGTACGACTCTTACACCAAGGTGCAGGAGTCGCGGGCTTCGTTGCTCGCGGCCGAGGACGAACTGCCCAGCGGCGATGAGCTGGGCGCCGAGTTCGAGAAGTTCCTGGCCGAGCAGGCGGGCAACGGCCCCGACGGCAACGGTGGTCCGCAATCAGCGAGCTGACACCGGCGCCGGCCGACGTACTCACCCCGGCCGACGATCTCGATGACGCCTTCGACGGCTTCACCACCTGGTGGGCTCAGCGCGGCATCGACCTGTATCCGCATCAGGAAGAGGCGCTGCTGGAGCTGGCCGCCGGGAGCAACGTGATCCTGGCGACCCCCACCGGGTCCGGTAAGTCGCTGGTCGCCGCCGGGGCGATCCATTTCGCCCGCACCCGCGGTCAGCGCGCCTACTACACCGCCCCGATCAAGGCGCTGGTCAGCGAGAAGTTCTTCGACCTGTGCGCCTTGTTCGGCGCCGACGACGTCGGGCTGCTCACCGGCGACGCGTCCGTGAACCCGGATGCGCCGATCGTGTGCGCGACCGCCGAGATCGTCGCCAATCTGGCCCTGCGCGACGGCGCGGCCAGCGACATCGGCGTGCTGATCGCCGACGAGTTCCACTTCTACGGCGAGGCCGACCGCGGCTGGGCGTGGCAGGTACCGCTCATCGAACTGCCCCACACCCAGTTCCTGCTGATGTCGGCCACCCTCGGCGAGTTGTCGTTCTTCATCGATGACCTGACCCGCCGCACGGGACGGCAGACGGCAGCGGTCACCGATGCGGTGCGTCCGGTACCGCTGGAGTTCACCTACGCGGTCACCCCGGTCCACGAGACCATCGAGGATCTGATCTCCCGCGGCCGGGCCCCGGTCTACGTCGTGCATTTCACCCAGGCGCAGGCCGTCGAACGCGCGCAGGCACTGCTGTCGGCCAAGATCTGCGACAAGGCGGAGAAGGCGGCCATCGCCGAGGCCATCGGCGACTTCCGGTTCCACACCGGATTCGGTGCCACGCTGTCCAAGCTGCTGCGGGCGGGGATCGGCGTCCACCATGCCGGCATGTTGCCCCGGTACCGGCGTCTGGTCGAGCGTCTGGCCCAGCAGGGACTGCTCAAGGTGGTCGCCGGCACCGACACCCTCGGTGTGGGTATCAATGTGCCCATCCGCACGGTGCTGCTGGCGGCGCTCAGCAAGTACGACGGCACGCGGGTGCGCAGGCTCAAGGCCCGCGAGTTCCATCAGATCGCGGGCCGTGCGGGCCGCGCCGGGTACGACACGGTCGGCTATGTGGTGGCGCAGGCGCCCGACCACGACATCGAGAACATCCGCGCGGTGGCCAAGGCGGGTGACGATCCGAAGAAGTTGCGCAAGGTGGTGCGCAAGAAGCCGCCGGAAGGTTTCGTGTCGTGGGGTGAGAAGACCTTCCTCTCGCTTGTCGACGCCCCGGACGAACCACTGCGCTCCCATTTCCGCATGACCACCGCCATGCTGATGGAGGTGCTCAGCCGTCCCGGCGACTGTTTCGCCGCGCTGCGGCACCTGCTGGAGGACAACCACGAAACCCGGCCCCGCCAGCGCAAGCACATCCTGCACACCATCGCGCTGTATCGCGGCCTGCGCGACGCCGGCATCGTCGTCCAACTCGATGAACCCGACGCCGACGGTAAGAACGTCGCCCTCAGCGTCGATGTCCCGGAGAACTTCGCCCTCACCAACCCCCTGTCGGCGTTCGCGCTCGCCGCGTTCGAGTTGCTCGATCCCGAGTCGTCCACCTACACACTGGATGTGGTGTCGATCCTGGAGTCCACACTCGACGATCCGCGGCCGCTGCTACTGGCCCAGCGCAAGGCGGCCCGCGATGTGGCGATCGCCGAGATGAAGGCCGACGGCATCGAGTACGAGGAGCGGATGGCGCGCCTGGAGGAGGTCTCCTGGCCCACACCGCTGGCCGAGGAGATCGAGTACGCCTACGGTGTGTACCGGCAGGGCCACCCCTGGATCGCCTCCTACCGGCCCTCCCCCAAGTCGGTGCTGCGGGAGATGCGCGAGCGCGCGATGACGTTCACCGAACTCATCTCCGCGTACGGGCTGGCGCGCAGCGAAGGAGTGGTACTGCGGTACCTGTCGGACTGCTACCGGGTGCTGCGGACCGGCCTGCCGAATTCGGTGATGACCGACGAGATCGTCGCGCTCACCGAAGAAGTGGGCGCGATGGTGCGCGACGTCGACTCCAGCCTGGTCGACGAGTGGGAGGCCCTCACCTCCCAGGCCGACGCTTGATCCACATCCCGAAAGCCGATCAGATCGTCCCGGATGCGCTTTCGTCGTCGTGGCGGGCCGCTCCGTCAGCCACCACCAGGTCGGCGATGATCGCGGCCAGCCTGCGGTAGGCGGCGTCGCGGCCGGCCGACGACCGGCACACCAGCCCGACGCGCCGGCCCGGGCGCGGCCTGGTGAACTCGACGGTGACCAGTTTCCCCGACGCGGTTTCGGATGCGACGGATGTCCGTGGGATGAGCGTCACACCGAGACCGCCGGTGACACAGTGCACCGCGGTCGCGAGTGAAGCCGCCCGGGTGCGTCCCTCCTGGGCGTCGACACCGGCGAGCCGACACACCTCCAGCGCCTGATCGCGTAGGCAGTGTCCCTCGTCGAGCAGGAGCAGCGGCAGGTCGGCGAGGATGCGCGGACTGACCCGGCTGCGGCCGCTCATCGGATGATCGGCGGGCAGCGCGAGGACGAAATCCTCGGCGTACATGGGGATTTCGGTCAGTCCGGGTTCGTCCTCGGGGAGTGCCAGCAAGGCTACGTCGAGCGTTCCTTCGCGCAGTGCGGCCACCAGCCGCGCGGTTTGATCCTCGACGATCTGCGGCCGTAGGTCCGGCAGTTCGGCCGCGAGGCCGGTGAGCACTGTCGGCAGGATGTAGGGCGCGACGGTGGGTATCACCCCGAGGCGCACCACACCGGTGAGCGGGTCATGGTTGCGGTCGGCGGCGGCGACGAACTCGTCGATCGCGTCGAGTGCCGCGATGGCCTTGGGAAGTAGCGCCTCCCCCTCGGGTGTGACCATCATGCGGCGGGTGGTCCGCTCGATCAGACGACAGCCGAGGCCCGTTTCCAGGGAGGCGAGGGCCTGTGACAACGTGGGTTGCGTCACACCCAACTCGGCTGCGGCGGTACCGAAATGACGATGATGGGCCAGTGCCACGAACGTACGCAGGCCATTAACGGAAGGCTGATAAGTCTTATCGGACATACCTATCAGTCTACTCCGACTCATCGACTTTATCTTTCACCCGGACTGCGGCAGAATATCTTTCGTACGTGTGAAACACCAATTCGGCCGGATGTCACCGACGAGAGTGACACCGCGACGGCCGTACCAATTCGAGTAGGAGTGAAAGACTATGGCTCTGCTGACCATCGGCGATCAGTTCCCCGCTTACAATCTCACCGCAGTGATCGGTGGTGACCTGAGCAAGGTGGACGCACAGCAGCCCGATGACTACTTCACCCAGATCACATCGGACGACTTCGAGGGCAAGTGGCGGATCATCTTCTTCTGGCCCAAGGACT
>WBZQ01000129.1_pt2 | contig 43905 bp, 35 predicted proteins | sample 5204251 | NCBI WGS metagenome assembly WBZQ01 (sample SAMN12412402, study PRJNA552823) | activated sludge metagenome | isolation source: activated sludge from nitrification reactor of wastewater treatment plant... | place: USA: Virginia | collected 2017-09 | reverse complement strand
GGCGGCCCTGGTGGAAGGGGCCAAGGGTGCTGCGGGCCGTCTCTCCACCCTTTCGACTGCGGTCAAGAACCAGGCCTTGCTGGCCATGGCCGACGGACTTGAGGCCCAGGAGGCCGAGCTGCTGGCCGCCAATGAAAAGGATCTTGAGCAGTTCGATTCCACCCCCGAGCGAAAAGCGGTTGCTGACCGGCTGCGGCTGACGGCGGAACGTATTCGTGATATGGCCGCGGGCATTCGTGACATTGCCCGTCTACCGGACCCGCTTGGAGAGACGCCCAAGATGTGGACGCGGCCGAACGGGATGCAGGTCGGCCGGATGCGCGTGCCGATCGGAGTGATCGGGATCATTTATGAAGCGCGTCCGAACGTGACGGCCGACTCTGCGGCGCTCTGCTTGAAATCCGGCAACGTGTGCCTCCTGCGCGGTGGCTCTGAAGCGCTGCATTCCAATACCGCGATCGCCAAAGTGCTCAGTGAGTCTGCGGAGAAGGCCGGTGTGCCGTCCGGCGCGATCACCTTTGTCGACCGTGCCGAACGGGATATTGTTCACCTGTTGCTGAAGCAGGATCGGTACATTGACCTCATCATCCCCAGGGGTGGCGAGTCGCTCATGAAGACCATCGCCGAGCACGCCACGATTCCGGTGCTGAAACATGATCAGGGTGTGTGCCACACCTACGTGGACGTCGATGCCGATCCGAACGTGGCGGAACACATTTGCCTGAATGCGAAGGTACAGCGCCCCTCCACCTGCAATGCGATGGAAACGCTGTTAGTCCACCAAACGATGGCCCGTACCTGGCTGCCGCATCTCGTGGCGAGACTGACGGCTGCGAAGGTTGAGGTGCGTGGCTGCCCGAAGACTGTTCAGCTCTGCCCCGAGGTGAAGCCGGCGATCGAGAGCGATTTTGGGCGGGAATTTCTCGATCTGATCCTCGCCGTGAAGGTGGTCAAGAATATGGACGAGGCCTTGGAGCACATTGCCACGTTTGGGTCCCAGCATACTGAAGCGATCGTGACAAAGGACTACGCGCGCGCGATGCGGTTTCTCCGCGAGGTGGATGCTGGCGCGGTGTTGGTCAATGCCTCGACCCGCCTGAATGACGGGTATCAGTTCGGCCTGGGTGCCGAAATCGGGATCAGTACGTCCCGCCTCCACGCGAGGGGGCCCATGGGGCTCGAAGAGCTGACGTGTTCAAAGTTTGTGGTGCTGGGGAGCGGCCAAATCCGCGAATAAATGCCGGTTGAGCCCTCGCTACAAGAGATTCTGAGACGTCCCGGTACGCTCACCTTTCCCGCCAACCTTGCCGACGAGCCGCAATGGTCGGCATCTGCCGATTCGACGCGACGCCAGCCGACCGGCCACCTCATTGTCTACGGCAGCCACGGTCGGCGAATTCTTGCCACCGACCCGAATGGGTATCCTTTGCACGAATGCGAATGGGGCATGGTGGATGGCAGGTTGTCACTTCTTCGTGCCAGGGTTCACCTTGACTGGGGGGCCTGGGTCGGGCTGATTCCCAGCGGACTCGTGAACAGGATGACGCTGGATCTCTCCCGAAAGCCGGGTTGGCAGCGGCTGCGGGCTGACGATCTGCGAAGCATGGCGGCGCAGGCAATGCGTGTTCCGCTCGACGAGGTCCGGTGCTTTTACAGCGATCAGGATCTGACGATTGACGCGAAGGGAACCGCCACGATCCGGCATCGCAAAGATGCGATCTATTATCTGCCGGACGGAACCTTCGACGGCAAGGTCTTCATGGCCTGTATGGGGGCCATGCATTGGGACGCGATCGATTTTCTGCCGGTCGTCGAATTGTTTCTCTCGCTATTACCCGGAACCGGATCTGCCCTGTTCGAACTGATTCGGGGGCTGTATGACGATCAAAATCGTGGCACGTCTGCACCCCGAGCGCTACGCTATCGCGGCATTCCCACCTATCCGTCCGAAGCAGCCTATCGGCTCTTCAGCAACTTCTTTTGCCCGCAACTTCCAGGGGGAGCGGATCCGTTCCCGGTGTTTATGGATGCGCCGCGCTCACACCTGGTGAGCTGGATGCCCGTGCCGGATCCTCCAAGGCGACATGTCGATCTCGAACAGAAACTCTGCCTGACCATACAAGGGACACGCGTGTTGAAGGCCACCTGCTCGGATGATTCGGCCGGTCTCTCTTACCAACCGTTTGATCGTCAGGGATCTGCCCCGTGTCAGCGTGGGTTGGCGATTGAGGGTGACCGGATGCTGCTGATGGATCAGGCAAGCCGGCGGGCGATTCCATTACCGACTCAATGGGGCGCTGTGAACGGCCCGCCGATGCCTCCGGCAGTCCACCCTCAGTCTGGTTGGGCGTCCGTTTTCAAGGGGAGTGTTCCTCGAGTCAAGCCGGAGGACGCGTTTGGTGCGGTGTTGTTCTATCCCGACGATCAGCGGGAGATCGGGGAGCTGGCGACCCAGCCGTTTGTGGCCGACTATCTGCAGGACCTCCTCGAACAGGATCGCGTGTTGGCCGCTCGAGTGGCGGGAGCGGGGCGGGTGTGTATCACGGGCTTCGATAGTGCCATCGTGACATGTGTCAGCCATGATCGCCCGCGGGCCTACTCGGTGTGGTACGAGCATCCGGCGTTCGCGCAGCGTCAGGCGCAACTGTTATGGAATCTGCTGGCTCGCGCGCAGCGCTTGGATTGGCTGCAGAACGTGTCGATGCGACCTCAGGCTGAGGATGACGGCCAGGAAGGTCAGGTCTACCAACTCGCCTACGAGTGGACGCCGTTCAAGGTATACAACGACCCTTCTGCAATCGCTCAGAGGATGCAACGATTGGCTGGCCGCGTCGCTGCCGGGGGGGTGGCGTTTATCGTGGGGCCGGCGGCGGTCGGGGATGGGTGTCGAGCTGCCGGATTCCAACTGCAGGCTATGATGCCGGTCGCGTCGCTGTCCACATTCCGTATGCATCAAAGCGTCCTGCCCAGCGCGCATCTGAAGCCGGGAATCATGTTGTATCAAGTGGCCAGGTCGTGAGGGCAAGCTCCGTCATGTCCAATGCCTGGTCCACGAAGGGAGACGAGCACTTTCCGTCGTCTCAGGGAAATCAGGTACAGTCCACACGAAGTTCTTGATACAATTCCGGGTCAACCAGCATAGATGTGAGACAGGGGAGCCGTAACCAGTCGAGAAGGAGCGGAGCATATATGGGATGGCGTCGCAAAGACAGGAAGGCAATGAGCCCGTGTGTGTGTCCGTTGTCTGCTCCCCGATGCGGCCAGCTCAAGAGGCTGGGGCGCTGTGAGGGATTCTCGTTCATCGAGGTGATGATCGTCGTCGTGATTCTTGCCATCCTGGCCACGCTGCTGATTCCGCGGGTCATGGGCCGGACGGAGGATGCGAAACGGGCAGCAGCCAAGGCTCAAATTTCGAATATTGAAAGCGCTCTGCAACTCTATAAGCTGGATAACGGTAATCTTCCCTCAACGGAACAGGGACTGAAGGCGCTCGTAGAGCGTCCTGCATCCGGTCCCGCCGCATCGAATTGGAAGGCGGGTGGGTATCTGCCGAAGGTGCCGGTCGATCCCTGGGGTACTCCTTATAAATATACGGTCCCTTCTTCGCAGGGCGCAGAATTTGAGATTCTCTCGTTCGGCGCCGATGGCACCCCGGGCGGAGACGGCAAAAATGCCGATATCGTCAGCTGGGATCTGGACCGAAACTAACCTGTCAGGTTGTCACCCGCCTCGTCAGTGCCCTGCCGCCTGCTGTCATTCGACGCCACCCGTTCCGGCCCGCTGGCCCGGCCCTCAAGATCAGCCCTCCGTTGACCGAAAAGGAGAGGAGGAGCGTTCTTTGGGGAGGAGCGGGCGATGCGTCGAGTGATCTTTGTAGACGATGCACCGGAGATTCTACAGCATCTTCGCCGGGCCTTGACGCCCATGCAATCCGAGTGGGAGATGCAGTTTTTTTCGTCCGCCGCGGCCGCGCTTCCTGTCATTCGCGAGACGCCCTGTGATGTCGTGGTGTCCGACATGACGATGCCGGTCATGGACGGCGCCCAGCTGCTCAGTGAGGTCCGCAAGCTCTCGCCACAAACCATCAGGATTGTGCTCTCGGGCGACCAAAGCCCTGTGAATCACCTGCGGTCCGCAGCTGTGGCCCATCGGTTTCTGCAGAAGCCGGTTGATCTAGGCGTATTAAAAGCCACCATCGCGCAGGCTGAGGCGGTGCGGGCCGTCCTAGCGAATCCTGCGTTGCGGAGCCTGGTGGGTGAAATCAAGGTGCTTCCCAGCCTGCCGTCGATCTATCAGGACCTCATGCAGGAAATGCAGTCGCCGCAGGCATCGCTAAAGAAAGCCTCCCGGATCGTGGCCAAAGATCTTGGCATGATGACCAAAATCCTTCAGCTTGTGAACTCCGCGTTTTTCGGACTCCGGACCCAGGTGTCCGATCCCGAGCAAGCCGTGGCACTCCTCGGCTTTGATACCATCAAGTCGTTGGTGCTCTCCAGTCAGGTGTTTGCGCAATTTGACCAGAGCCGGCTTGCCTCCTTCTCTTTGGAAGACCTCTGGCGCCATGCGATGTTGACCGGCACCTGCGCGCGCCGTATCGCAAAAGATGCCGGCGCCAGCCAACAGGTAATCGACGAGGCGTTTACCGCTGCACTGTTGCACGACGTCGGTGTCCTGGTCTTGGCGGCCAATAAGCCGGAGGACTATGCACGGGTGTTCGATCTGATGCGTACGAAGCAGGTGTCAGACTGGGCGGCTGAACGAGAGGTGTTCGGTGCAGATCATGCCCACGTGGGCGCCTACCTCCTGGGGATTTGGGGACTTGGCGACGGGATTATCGAGGCGGTCGCGTTTCATCAACATCCTGGCGAGTGTCAGGCCTCAGGGTTTACAGCCCTGACGGCGGTCCATCTCGCAAATGCCATCGCCGAGCAGCACGCTCAGGGCGAAGCGCACACCGCGGATCTGACCGGTGTGGATCAAGACTATTTGACACGCGAACAATTGCTGCCCCGTCTTTCCGGCTGGCGCGAACTCTGCGCTGCCGCCTGATCACGTTTCCACTCGCTTGACCGGTCGGTCTCACCCGCAGTACAACCACCTTTTCCACACTCCATCGTATCGAGGTGATATGGTTCGACCTTCTGTCGTTCGACGTCTCGTATGGATTGGTCTGTCGACGCTTGGGTTTTGGTTGCTCCTGATTGCGAGGAGTCAAGCGGGCACGATCGTCGTGGATCTCAGCGTCGAGCAAGGGCCAATAGCGCACCGGGCTAACGGGTATCTCGTCAGTATTGAGCCGGCTGAGCCTGTGATGGATCTGATTGCTCCCCTGAAGCCCACGAGTTTCCGGGGGAATGCCGGATATGTGTTCAGCAATTACGATCGGCTTGCCCAGGTCGGAGTGAGGGAGTTTCAACTCACCCTCGGCCTGGTGTTTCACCATCTCGCCCTGCAAATTTTTGATATCAACCAGATCGGCCTCGATGGGAACTATGGCTCCTGGTTGGCCCATGTGGACCGCATCATCGATCAGGTCATTGAGCGCAGGCTGGATGTCTTATGGGATATCTATAATGAGCCGGATCTCGCCGCAATTCCGTTGAATGAGAATGATCGCCTGAAGGAAGGCTGGCGCCTGGCGTATCGGCGGATCAAGGAACGCATACCCGGCGCCCAGATCGTGGGGCCAAGCGTGAGCCGATATCGACTACTCAAGCCGTTTCTGGAGTGGAGCCAGTCGCAGGGCGTCTTTCCCGATGTGGTCGCTTATCATGAATACGGCGATCCCAGCGGTGCATTAGGGTATGTGGGGGATCTGCGGAATTATTTGCGTGCGCAGGGCCTCGTTCGACCCATTTCGGTCAATGAAATATTGGGGCAGGAGTCCTGGACCATCGCCGGGTACACCGCTGGCGTGATCGCTGCGTATGAACGGGCCGATATCCAAAGTGCGATGCGGGCATGCTGGCCCGATCCTCAGGACACCAGTCGGTTTGCTGTTGAGAATACGTGCGATAATCCCACGTTGGATGGCTTGCTCTACGTCGATCGGCGATCCAAGCGGCCAGGTTGGCACATTTATCAGACGTACGCGGACATGCGCGGCGCGCGGGTGTTCACCATGACGGACAGCCCCAGTCTCCATGCACTTGCGGCGTTGGAGCAATCACCGGGCACGTTGAGGTTGCTCCTGGGGAAATACGAAGACTTCTCGACGGATGCCACCACGGTCGTCATCCGGAACAGTCAGGGACGAATTTTTGCTGCACGAGACGGCCAGGTCCATGTCTGTGCCGAGCGGATTCCCGATGTGGGCTCGGCGCCACTTGAGACGCCGGTGGTCACGATTAGTCAACCTCTGACACTCTCAGAGAATGAAATCTCTTTTATCCTCCCTGAGTTCTACCATTCGGATGCCTATCGCATTGTGCTCGGACCAGCAACAAGCTGTTCAGGGCATCAGTAGCTGACCACTCAATTCGGTCTCTGCACGCTGCACGCGTGCTGTCTACGTTGGCGAGACAGCAGTGGTCACGATCAGCCTCGCTTGCGCACATGAGTCTGCTACGGCAGAGGGGGCAGCAGTTCTGCGCTCAACATGATCACTTCGATTTCTTCGGTGATCTCTTCCTGGCGCAGGGCATTTCGTTTTAAGCTGAGCTCAGCGATGTCTTTCTCCAATCGCTGAAGCGCTTGGTCCATGTGTTGGAAGCGGAAGAGATTTTCAGCCATCAGGGAGCTGTAGAAGACTTCGTGCAAGAGGCTGAAGAGATGGTGATCGATCAGTTCTCGCGCAAAATGCAAGGGGTCTAGATGCAGCATCGGCGGGTATGCAAAGCCGGCTGGACGACCAGTGGCACGCTTGGTTGGCTCATGCACTTGAACTGGTCCGCCTTCGGCATTGGGGTAGTGGTGTGCGATAGTAAACTCCAAATGAGTTGCGGGCTTCTGGGTAGACTGCAGTTCCCTCAGTGTGTCCATCAGCTCGATGAGTGTGGATGGTACGTCTTCTGCGACGGTGGGGCCTCGGAGTGCGGCGAGGACTCGATGATCGTGTGCCAGTTTCCCGCCGAGTTTCTGCCCGATCACCACGAGCGGCAGGTGCTCCTGAGCCTGTGCATGGAGTCGTTGTTCCACTCCCTCCAATAAGCGTTCGTTGTAATCTCCGCAAAACCCGCGCTCCGAGCCAATCACCAGCCATACTGGTTGTCCTTTGCCGAGTTGGCGTGTTGCGTCGGGGTAGAAGGCAAAGAAATCCTGTGCAGCGGCTTCGATTCCTTCCACCACTCGGCGTTGTGTTGTCAGAAAACGACTCAGCTTCTGCGTTTCCATCAGGGCCAGGTTCTTCATGGCGCGTAGGATGCCGCTGATGTCGCGCAAGGCATGCACATGCTCGTCGAATTGCCGCCGTTCGCTCATGAGTGCGGGTGCTCCTGGAGCCAGTCCTGTACCCGTTCCCCCCATGACACATCCGTGCGCCAAGGGACCGGCCATTTTCCACTCAGGTAGGAAGATTGGTGGGTTGGTATCGCATCGCGGGTTCCCCTGGTTCGGCGACGATAGAAGTTGCCGCCATGCGAGCTGCGATTGAAAGGTCTTGCGGAAGCCCCGCAGGGAAACTTCTGGGCCCCAATGAGATGCCCGGCAAATTCCACGGCGCATGCACCCATGGTTCATGGCCCGTACCTTGTGCATTTGGAGTGATCGTGCAAGGGTGCGACACGAGAAAGGGCACACCGATCTGCGCGAGGTTTCCCATCATCCATATCAAGGCCCCGTCCGAGAGTCCGCTTTCATCTTGGGCGAAGGGATATCCGCCTCCCACATCTCCGTGGGCCCCGGGAAACAGTTGCTGGGTGACATTGCTCGCGGGATCCCAGAGCGTGGGTGTGAAGTCATTGCGACGCTCGTCCAACGCCACGGCATGGAAGCCCATGCTCACTTTCTGGCTCAATTTGGTATCGACGAATTTAAACGCATCCACACGATTGCCCTTGCCCGCATAGTCAGGAAATCCCATCGCGCCGACGGTATCCCAGACCGCAACCGCCGCGAGGCGGTCGACCACCGTGAAATCCCCATCCGTCAGCGAATCACTGGAGACAAAAGCCGGGAGATCGCTCGTGACTTCAGCAAGATGGGCGAGGCTGAATGGATTGACGAGCGTGGTCCTTCTGTACCGAAACCACGCTTGTGCACCGCATCGATAGGCGCGTTCAGGATCCTGAGCGATCGGTGGGGCGAGCAGGCCTTGCGACGCCACCAGGCCAGCCAGCGCGCGTGCCGTGTATGCGCCGCGGCTGAACCCGACGATCACAATGTCGTCGCCAGGCAGGTAATTTCTGGACAGAAACGTATACCCTCGAACGATACGCGAAATGATGCCGGCGCCGAATGCGCCGCCGAGAAGTTTATTGAGCAGGTTGCGCGAATCTCCGACGCCATGAATATATTTTGCGATGAGTGCGGTCTGCCCATTTTCTGTCAGTTCTTTTTCCTGCTCATCTGAATTCAAGAGCGAGTCGATCGACACCGAGCCGGCAAGACAAAGAAACAGTTTGTAGACATTGGTCGGATCTGCGGGATGATCAGCGGTTTCATCTTCGTACGGATTATTCCAGGTGCCATCGGCGCAAAAGACAATGCTCTTTGCCATGTGTGGCCTCCTTCATCGACTGACTTAGATACGCTGATCCCTGCACCATGCGGAGCCACAAAATAGTACTCACGCGGTGGAGGGCATTCTGCGATACGTGAGTAGTAACACAGTTTGTCTAACTCAAACTAAATATCACCAGGTGCGAGTAGTTTAGGATCAAGCTTGCACTGATAATCGTGCCGATCGGCTGCCTGTGCCGCGGCCTTATATGCCACGATGTCCCGACCTTGGTTATCTGTTCCCCCACATTGCTCCACTACTTTGTATGTGCGTTTTAGAGAGTGGGTCCACTCAAGAACGAGATCATCCCACTGAGTAGGTCTCATTATCCTCAAGCACTCAATCGGAGGGACGTACTGTCCCGTTAGGGCACTCGAAGCCGACAGCGGTCTCGAGGACGGCGTGATGTCTTGGAGAGGAGCAGGTTGCAATCGCTTCCTCCAGCAATCTGGACAGCCAGAAGCCTCGGGCACGGCGAAGATTCTCGCTCTGCTTCAAGAGCACATTGTCCTCTGTGCATATGGGATGTGCAAGTACTTCAACCCGCTTGTGACGTGCCCCAGGAGGAACGGGAATCTTAGCTTCGCCGCCTCCTCAGGCAGTCCCTACGAATGCCGATGCTGTCGAAAGCGGAAGCGTCAGTTCTCAGCGGGTATTCAGATAGCCGACAAAAGTGAGCAGGGCCTGATCCGGCACAGCCAACCCCACAATGCCCAGTACCAGCAGTCCCGAGATCGCAACGTATGCGTATGAAGCCAGCCGGTTCCACCTATTGAGTGTGCCGATCACTCGGAATCATGTCAACGTTGCCGCCGGCTGGTGGCCTGTGAGCGTGCGATTCTGCACGAGCCGCTCACTGAAATTTTGCACATAATCTGCACATAAGAAGGTCGATGGCAATATCGACGACTCCTTCAGAGGCTCCGCCTAGCAATACATCCGGCGCAATCGTTCGGTGGAAGCCGTAAACTCGCACATGGTCGTCCGCAAGGAAGGGGAGGGTCTGCTGGGCAGGAAAATTGCCTGTCATGCTCCCTCAACGGACTGTTGCGCACATTGCACTTGGTGATAATGATCCATCGTCGGTATCACGCGTTGCTTGAAGTATCCAACGTGCTGAATTCGCAGCGCGAGATGGACAGTCTCTGGCGAGCATGCACGGAACGAATCAAGGATGTCGTGCCGTGGGAACGTGCCGGAGTTCTCCTCTACGTGCCGGATGAAGATGGGTTTCGGTTTCATGCGTTGGAAACTGCCGTGCCGAAGCGTGTGCTTCAACGAGGCACGATCATTCCACGTGCGGGCAGCGCAGTGGGGTGGGTGTATGAACACCGCGAAGTCCATGTACGTCCCGATCTCCAGCATCAACAGGTGTTCGTTGAAGATCGATGGTATGCCGAAGAAGGTCTCGGTCGAATGGTGAACCTTCCCCTGCTTGCACGCGGGAGCTGTCTGGGGACTCTCAATATCGGCAGTGTGGCATCAGGGGAACCTGAGCTCGAGACGTTGGAGTTTTTGCGTCAAATTGCGATCCAGGTAGCATTGGCCATCGAAAATGTCCAAGCCTACGAGCAACTGGCCAAGATGACCCGACAACTCGCGAAACATAACGCGTATCTGACTCAGGAGATCAAGCAGGACAGTAACTTCGGATTGTTGGTCGGCAAGAGCGAGCCTTTGCATAGAGTGGTGGCACAAATTCACGCCGTGGCGGCCACCTCCACGACGGTGTTGGTCACAGGGGAGACCGGTACTGGAAAAGAGTTGGTCGCCCGCGCCATCCATGAAAGCAGTCTGCGACGCAACAAACCGTTTGTGCGGCTCAATTGCGCGGCATTGCCGAGTGGCCTGGTGGACAGTGAATTGTTCGGACATGAACGAGGGGCCTTCACGGGGGCGGTCCAACGGCATCAGGGGCGGTTCGAACTCGCCCACGAAGGAACACTGTTTTTGGATGAAATCGGGGAGATGCCACTGGACGTGCAATCAAAGCTCCTCCGAGTTCTAGAGGACCACCTGATCGATCGCGTGGGAGGGGCGCGGTCGGTGCCTGTGGACGTGCGACTCATCGCGGCGACAAATGTGAATCTGGCCGAGGCCGTTGAGCAGAGACGTTTTCGAGCGGACCTGTACTATCGGTTGAAGGTGTTTCCGATCGGACTTCCTCCGCTGCGTGACCGGAGGGAAGACATTCCGCTTCTGGCGCAGCATTTTCTCCAGCTGTGTCGGGTCAAACTCAATCGTTCCGGCCTGACCTTCAGTGACACGGCATGTGCACGCTTGTCGCAGTATGACTGGCCTGGAAATATTCGCGAATTGCAGAACGTGATTGAGCGGGCTGCGATTCTTGCGCCGGCTCAGCTTGTCGACATCGATGAGCGCCTTGTTCCCTCGTCATCGAAGCAAACGCCGAACGTTGAACACCCCCTGACACTGTATGATGCCGAGCGTGGGCTCATTCTTCGTGTGCTGGAGCAGGCAGGTTGGCGGATCTATGGTCCACTTGGAGCGGCCACCCGGTTGGGGATGAATCCCAGCACCTTGCGCAGTCGAATGAAGAAAATGGACTTGTCACGGCCTTCAGCACTCCCATCTCTGAATCCTCTCCCCCTGTCTTAGTCGCCGGTGCTCGCCCGTCCTCGCACTTACGTGTGAGGGCTTCTTCATCAGCGTGTCGCATGCTCAATGTCCTGCTTGGTGTGCGTGTGTCCGCCAGTCTCGTTGCTGAACCCAAGCGGCGAGAAATGACAGCACCTGTGTAGTTCTCGGACACGTCGTGAACAGTCGCGGTTTTCCGTGAAGCGTCGCGACAGAAGCTTTGTGGTCGCCAGCGATGTTCGCGTCTTTTAGGACAGGGCATGTCTCCAAGTCGCGGGAAAAGCGAATAGTTTCCCGTCAGACCCTGTGTGATCTCTGGTGGCATTGGGCTTGCTCAACCCGTGTTGGCAATACGTAGATTGGGGAGACAGGAGCATGTGGCTGCCAGGATGGCATTGCGGACTCAGAATCGCTGGATGGCTATCCCTCACGGGCATCATGGGATTAAGCGGCTGTCACGGATCTCGGCCCTTCTCGGAACCGGCGTTCCTTCTCAACAACAGCCAATTTATGGAGGGCTGGACAACTTATCTCCATTGCCGATCAAGTGCGGAGCCGGACGAAATCCGAATGGATGTGCAGCAGTTGAGTGGTCTGGCCTATGCGGCGGCCATGCAGAATCGACCATCCAGTTCTTTGCCTGCTGCGATGCGAGGATTTGTGATGCCCCCGCCATTACGGTTGGCCGTCGACCCTCACGCCATGATGGTGGCCTGCGCGCAGCATGGTAGTGAAGTGGCGGAGTTCGTTGGTCGACCCGAGCTGGCGGTGGAATTATTCACCGTGGTGTTGGCGGCTCTCAGAGAAGGACTCTATGCCTATCCTTCTTTGGATATCGGTCGGGCAGTGCCCCGTGAATAGGACATGCTCGCCATCAGAAGTTGTTCGGCGCCGGTTCTTGATATGGCGACGCGGGGCGCTAGCGGCTCAGACGGACAGCGTAGGCGGCAAGTTACGAAAGCATTTGAGCAGTGATGGGGATCAGCCTAAGGAGGCACCCCGTTGGCTCGGTGGCAGAGGAGTGACGCTTCATGACGACAGACTATGATTTTGACCTCTTGTGTATCGGCAGCGGGCCGGCGGGTCAACGGGCCGCGATTCAGGCCGCCAAATTCGGGAAGCGGGCAGCCGTCGTGGAGAAGCGCCCCTCAATGGGGGGCGTGTGCTTGGATATGGGAACGATCCCGAGCAAGACGTTTCGCGAGGCAGTGTGGTCTCTGTCGCAGAGCAGCGGCGGATATAACCAAGCGTCGGCGCTTCGCCTCGACGGCGTGAATAGGCGCCAGCACCCTTCGGTGGACGCGCTCCTCCAACGTGTGGGAGCGGTTGGGCGTCACGAATCGCAGGTGATTGAACAGCAGCTGTTCCGGAACGAGGTGCAGATGATCAGGGGAGAGGCCTCGTTTGTTGATCCGCACACGCTGCTGGTGTCCTCCAGCGAGGAGCGGCGTACGGTCACGGCGGAGAACATCGTGATTGCGGTGGGCACGTATCCGGCTGCGCCTCCCGGCGTGCCGGCGGATGGTGACCTCATCCTCACGAGTGATGATCTCGTCCAGTTGCGGAGATTACCTAAAACGCTCGTCGTTGTCGGCGGAGGGATTATCGGAATCGAGTGTGCGTCAATGTTCGCGGCGCTGCACATCCAGGTGATCCTGGTGGATAAGCGAGATCGGCTCCTAGAGTTCTTGGATCGTGAGAGTGTCGACGAACTCATGCAGCAGATGAGAAGGCAACGGGTCACGTTTCGCTTGGGAGAAACCGTCGAGCGGCTGGAGGTGACGACCGGAAACCCGCGGCAGGCGGTCGTGCACCTGGAATCGGGGAAAAGGATCGTTGCCGACCAAATCTTCTTTTCGGTCGGGCGAATCGGGGCCACGGGCCGCCTGAACCTGGATGCGGTGGGGCTCAAGGCAGACGATCGTGGCCGACTGTCTGTGGATCGGCAGTTCAGAACGGCGGTGCCGCATATCTTTGCTGTTGGCGACGTCATCGGTTACCCGAGTTTAGCGTCGACCTCTTTTCTGCAAGGACGACTGGCGGCGTCCTACGCGTTTGGCGTTGACCCTGGGCCGATGGTCGAACATCTGCCGGTCGGAATCTACTCCATCCCCGAGGTCTCGGCGATTGGACCCCCGGAACATGAATTGACCCGGAAGAAGGTACCTTATGAAACCGGTATCGCGCGCTATGGAGAAATCGCACGAGGACAGATTCTCGGAGACGATAGCGGGTTTCTCAAGTTGCTGTTCCATCGCGAGGACCAGCGGCTGCTCGGCATTCATGCCGTGGGAACCGGCGCGACGGAACTGATCCACATCGGACAGGCGGTCTTGGAACTCGGCGGCGGACTCTCATACTTCCTGCGGTCGGTCTTCAATTACCCGACGCTGGCGGAGTGTTACAAAGTCGCGGCGCTCAATGCGTTCAACAAGTTGGTCGGGGCCCGATAGCGGAACATGCACGTCGAGCGAGGGGGAAATGAGAGGACGCATTGTGGTTCGAGACCGCAGGGGCCTGTCTTGCGGAAATACAGACAAGGAGGATGAGCATCATGAATCTCGGCACGTTATGCACATTCGTGCTCATGCTGCTGTTCGCTAGTCCTGCCGTGGCACAGGACCAGCCTCGTGGATTGGAGCGAACGTCGCCTACCGGCCCCTCCGATTCGTCGGATGTGAGGAGACCACCGAGGAGTTCGTGGGAAGCATGGCTCGATCATGGAGCACGTGAGGGGCTGTCGAAGTCCTCTGTCCCGCCACGAAGTCCGGATCTTGGAGGGCCGACAGCTCCCCTTTCTCCTTCCATCGGACCGGGATCCGGCTTGCTAGGGCCGGAGGGCGGTCGCAGTCCTGCACGGCTCCGGTCGGAGAGGGAGATGAAATGGGGTGAGGCACGGCCCGGTGGCGGGGTCCGCTAACGCGATCCGCTTGTGGCATGGGACCGACTGAACCCGCTGCCAGGGTGTTGGCCATGTATTCGAAATCCGTTCACCTGGGAACTCCACAGACGTTCGACATGCGTGAGGCTCACGTGAACAGATCGGATGCGCAGTGACCATCCAACGTATCGATGAACAGTGTATCAACACGATCAGGACCCTCTCGATGGATGCGGTCCAGCAAGCACAGTCTGGGCATCCAGGCACGGCGATGGCCTTGGCTCCGGTGGTCTACGGCTTGTGGCAGCATTTTTTACGGTTTGACCCTCAGGATCCGATCTGGCCGAACCGCGACCGGTTCGTGCTCTCGATCGGCCATGCCTCCATGTTGCTCTACTCGCTGCTGCATCTCTGCGGCGTGAAGGCGGTGAACCCTCAGTACGAGGGGGTGGGGAAGCCGGCGGTGACCCTGGACGACATCAAGCAGTTCCGGCAGCTGAATAGCAAGTGCCCTGGTCACCCGGAATATCGCTGGACCACCGGCGTGGAGACGACGACGGGACCACTGGGACAAGGCGCTGCGACGAGCGTGGGGATGGCCATCGCCGGCCGGTGGATGGGAACGTACTTCAATCGTCCGAAGTTCCAGATGATCAACTACGACGTCTATGCCCTTTGCGGAGACGGCTGCATGATGGAGGGGGTCACAGGAGAGGCCGCGTCGTTAGCGGGGCATCTCAAACTGTCTAATCTCTGCTGGCTCTACGACAACAATCACATCACGATCGAAGGACGCACAGACCTAACCTTCAGTGAAGACGTGGCCGCTCGCTTCGTTGCCTATGGGTGGACTGTGACGAGAGTGGCCAACGCCAACGACCTCCTCCTGCTCGACCGGGCACTCACGACGTTCCGAGAGACTCAGGATCGACCGACATTGATTATCGTCGATAGCCATATTGGGTATGGAGCGCCTCATAAGCAGGACAGCAACGCGGCACACGGGGAACCGTTGGGCGAAGAGGAAGTCAGGTTGGCGAAACGCTCCTACGGGTGGCCGGAGGACGCACAATTTCTCGTACCCGCTGGCGTGCCGGAGCATTTCCAACATCTCCTGGGCACACGAGGACGACTGGAGCGAGAGCAGTGGATGCGGCGATTAGCTGACTACAGACAGACCTATCCCGAGCTGGCGGATGCCCTGTCTCGGATGCAACATCGAGCGCTTCCCACCGGTTGGGATCAAGATTTGCCGAGCTTTTCGGCGGACTCGAAGGGAGTGGCGGGAAGGGATGCCTCCGCGATGGTGCTGAATGCAGTAGCAGGTCGCGTGCCGTGGCTCATCGGGGGCTCCGCGGACCTCGCTCCTTCAACGAAGACTCGGCTGACTGCTGAAGGGGCCGGTGATTTTACTCCTACGAATCATGGAGGAAGAAACTTACATTTTGGGGTGCGGGAACATGCCATGGCGTCGATCTTAAATGGCCTATCTCTCTCGAAAGTTCGGGCCTTCGGGTCCGGCTTCTTGATCTTCAGTGATTATGCGAAACCAGCGATCAGACTCAGTGCCATCATGGAACTTCCCGTCATCCACGTGTTGACGCACGATTCGATCGGTGTGGGGGAAGACGGGCCGACCCATCAGCCCATCGAGCAGTTGGCGGCATTGCGAGCCATTCCGGGACTGCTCGTCATTCGGCCGGCCGACGCCAATGAAGTCGTGGAAGCCTGGCGTGTGATCATGCGGCTGCATCATGAACCTGCGGCGCTGATCCTGAGCAGGCAGGCGCTCCCGACCCTGGATCGTACGAAATATGCTCCTACCGCCGGTTTGGAGAAGGGGGCGTATGTCCTCGCTGAGGCGCCAGGGGGACACCCGGAAGTCCTGCTGTTGGCGACGGGGAGTGAAGTGGCGTTGTGCCTTGCGGCCTATGAACGGCTTACCGCCGAGGGGGTGCAAGTTCGTGTGGTCAGTATGCCTTCCTGGGAACTGTTTGAGAGGCAGAATCGGGCCTATCGCGATCACGTCCTACCACCCGACGTGACGATTCGAGTGTCCGTCGAGCAAGCTGCGACCACCGGCTGGGACCGCTATGTCGGTGCGGCCGGGATCAGCATCGGCATGAATACCTTTGGGGCATCAGCGCCGCTCAAAGCCCTGCAACAGAAGTTCGGATTTACCCCCGATCGTCTGCTCACGGTAGTCCAAGAACGATTGGCCATCAGCCGGTATGGAGGGGATCGATGAGCACTGTGTCAGGACAACAATCGACCGACAATCAAGGAGACGCCATCCTGCAGGCCACGCAAGTCAGGATTACGCATCCCGTTCGTGCGCTTCAGGCCTTCGGGCAATCAGTCTGGTTGGATTTTATTCAGCGGAGTTTCATCAGAAGCGGAGCCCTGCAACGGCTCATTGTCGAAGAAGGCGTGGCAGGCGTGACATCAAACCCTGCGATCTTCGAAAAGGCGATTACTGGGAGCTCGGATTATGCTGATGCGCTGAGCCTTCTCCGAAAGGAACCACGTCTGGATGCTAAAGCCTGTTTTGAACGGCTCGCGATCGAGGATATTCAATCCGCAGCCGACCTGTTGCAACCAGTGTATGCCCGCACGAACCGGCGTGATGGCTATGTGAGTCTGGAAGTGTCTCCCCTTGTGGCTCATGACACGCAGGGCACCATTCAAGAAGCGACGCGGCTATGGGAAGCCGTTGGACGCGACAACCTGATGATCAAAGTGCCGGCCACACCTGCGGGAATCCCGGCGATCGAGCAACTGATTGGTATGGGCATCAACGTCAACGTCACCCTTCTTTTCGCACAGGAAGCCTACGCGTTGGTCGCCGACGCTTACCTTGCGGGGCTGGAGCAATTGGCGAGGCGGGGCGGTGATCTCGTCAACGTCGCCAGCGTGGCCAGTTTTTTTGTCAGCCGCATTGACACGGCGGCGGATGCCGAAATTGCCGTTTGTCTCCAAAAGTCGAGTGACGAAGAGGAACGCGAGACGCTAAGAGGCCTCCAAGGAAAGATCGCTGTAGCGAATGCCAAGTTGGCGTATCAACGGTACCAGGACCTCTTCTCCGGCTCTCGCTGGGATGCCCTCGCGAGGCTGGGCGCGACCACGCAGCGGCTGCTCTGGGCGAGTACGGGTACCAAAAATCCTCGGTATCGTGACGTGCAATACGTCGAAGAATTGATTGGTCCGGAGACGGTCAACACGGTGCCGCCTGCGACACTGGACGCCTTCCGTGATCATGGCCATCCCGCGAGCCGATTGACAAAGGATGTTGGTGAGGCCAAAGCCGTGCTACAGGCGGCCGAGCGGGTAGGACTTTCACTGACCGTCATGACCGACCAACTCTTGGAGGAGGGGCTGCAGTCGTTCAGCGACGCCTTCGACCACCTCCTTGCGGCCGTCGAATCGCACGTCAGGGGAAACGACCCTGTTTCACTCAACAGGTGTTCGTATTCGCTGCCGGCGGATATGGCGGCTCATGTCCAATTTGTACTGAGCGAATGGAACGAGGCCGACAAGGTCCGACGTCTCTGGAATCATGACCCATCCCTCTGGACTGACGGTGACGAGCACCGGTGGCTCGGGTGGTTGGATATTACGGATCAACGGTTGGCCCACGTTCCGTTGCTCACCAGCTTGGCGGGAGAAACCTGGCGTAGAGGGTTCACTCATGTGCTGTTGTTGGGAATGGGTGGGTCCAGCCTGTGCCCTGAAGTCTTGAAGACCACGTTTGGAAGGCAAGCTGGATATCCGGAACTCCATGTACTCGATTCAACCGATCCGGCCCAGATCCGGACCGTTGAGAAACGAATCGAGATTGCCAGCACCCTCTTCATCGTTTCCAGCAAATCGGGGAGCACCCTGGAACCCATCATTCTCCAGCACTATTTTTTTGAAAAGGTTCAGCGGCTTGTCGGGGCCAAGGCTGCCGTTCGGCAATTCATGGCGATTACGGACCCTGGTTCCCCATTGCAACAGCTCGCTGAAGCCAATGATTTTCGGCATCTCTACTTTGGCGTGCCGACGATCGGAGGACGCTATTCTGCGCTGTCGAATTTCGGCATGGTGCCAGCTGCGGTTATGGGGCTTGATATCGCCCAGTTTCTGGAGAATGCGGAAGAAATGGTGGAGGCCTGTTTTCCCTCTGTACCGGTCGAAGAAAATCCCGGCGTGATACTGGGTGCGACCCTTGGAGTACTCGCGAAGCATGGCCGGGATAAGGTGACGATTGTGTGCTCACCTGGTCTGGCCTCGTTCGGAGCCTGGCTCGAACAACTCTTGGCCGAATCGACCGGCAAGGCGGGCAAGGGGATCATTCCGATCGATCGCGAGCCCGTGGGACATCCCGGGGTCTATGGCGCGGATCGTGTGTTCATCTATATCCGATTGCAGGCAGCACCGGAGAAGAGTCAAGACGCAGCCATCAACCAGCTCGAGCGGGAGGGCCATCCGATTGTTCGCATTACAGTGAGCGAACTGTACGACCTGGGCCAGGAGTTTTTCCGCTGGGAATTTGCCACAGCAGTGGCGGGGGCCATCATAGACCTCAATCCATTCGACCAGCCGGACGTCGAGGCGAGCAAATTAGCCACCAAGGAATTGACCGCGGAATATGAACGAACCGGGAGGCTTCCCCCGGAATCTCCGATTGTGGAAGAGGACGGGATCACACTATTTGCTGATCCAGGCTATGCCCGAATACTGCAGGCCGCCGCAGGTCCAACCCCGTCTCTTGGACGGTATCTCGCGGCCCATCTGGATCAGCTCGCCATCGGGGAGTACTTCGCGTTGCTGGCTTACCTGGAGATGGATCCCAGTTACGAGGCCGAGCTCCAGGCCATACGTCTGAAGGTGCGGGACACCAAACGCGTCGCCACTTGCGTCGGGTTTGGCCCGCGATTTCTCCATTCCACCGGTCAGGCCTATAAAGGAGGGCCGAATACCGGTCTCTTTCTCCAAATCACCTGCGAGGATGCCGTCGACTTGCGGGTCCCGGGGCAGAGCTACACGTTTGGCGTCGTGAAAGCTACGCAGGCACGCGGAGATTTTCAGGTGTTGACGGAACGAGGCCGGCGACTGTTGCGTGTGCACCTGGGCACCGACGTCCATGCGGGCCTGGCAAGGCTGCGATCAATCGTGGAACAGGTATTGGTATGAACGATGTTCGGGGCTCCGTCTCTTCTATAGTCGCAAGGCGAGGGTGTAACCGGACACCATCACAGGGCATGGATGCGTGTGAGGTCATCAGGAGGCTGTCATGATCGGATCACCGGCAGATGCACTGGTGTTGTTCGGCGCCACCGGAGATTTGGCCTTCAAAAAGATCTTTCCTGCTTTGCAGGCCATGATCAAACGGGGGCATTTGACGGTGCCTGTGATTGGGTTGGCGAAAGCGAATAGGAATCAGTCTGAACTGCGAGATCGCATCCGCGAGAGCCTGACACGTTTCGGTGGAGGCATCGATGAAGCGGCTTTTACCAGACTGGCACAGCGCATACGATTTGTGGATGGCGATTACCGGTCAGATGAGATTTTTTCCCGTCTCCGCCGGGAACTCGGCCGTGCGCAACGGCCGCTCTACTACCTGGCCATCCCGCCCAGCATGTTCCGGACGGTGGTTGAGGGGCTCGGCAAGTCGGGCTGTGCGCGCGGCGCACGAGTGGTGGTCGAAAAACCATTTGGGAGGGACTTGGCCTCAGCGCAAGCACTGAACCGGACCCTGCACAGCGTCTTCGATGAGTCGGCAATCTTTCGCATTGATCATTACTTAGGAAAAGAATCCATCCAAAATCTGCTGTACTTTCGCTTCGCGAATTCCTTTCTCGAACCGATTTGGAACCGCGGCTACGTGGAAAGTGTACAGATCACGATGGCGGAGCAGTTTGGTGTGTCCGGTCGAGGAAGCTTTTACGAGGAAGCTGGGGCGCTTCGCGATGTGGTCCAGAACCATCTGCTTCAATTGGTGGCCAATTTAGCAATGGAGCCTCCCATCAGTGGAACCGGTGAGGCCTTGCGCGATGAGCGGATCAAAATTTTTAAGCGCATGCGGCCGCTGACTGAACACACCCTTGTGCGCGGACAGTTTCGTGGATATCGAACCGAAGCCGGAGTGGCATCCAACTCGCAAGTGGAAACCTTCGCCTCACTCCAGATCGAGCTCGATTCCTGGAGGTGGGCCGGAGTCCCGTTCTTTATCCGTGCCGGGAAGCATCTCCCCGTCACAGCCACGGAAGTCTTTGTCACCTTGAAGCGTCCACCTCAAGACGTGTTTGGTGAGACAGTCGGGGCGCCACGCAATTATGTTCGATTCCGGCTTGGCCCCGATCGGGTGGCGGTCGCGATTGGGGCGCGCGCCAAAGTCCCTGGTGAAAAAATGATCGGGCGTGAAACGGAACTCTTCGTGAGCCATCAGCGAGGAGATGAAATGGAAGCCTATGAACGGTTGATCGGCGACGCCATGATCGGTGACGCGTCTCTTTTCGCGCGGCAGGATGGGGTCGAAGCTGCTTGGCGTGTGGTGGACCAGATCCTCACCACACCGACACCAGTATATGAATATGAACCAGGCACGTGGGGACCAAGTCAATCCAACACGTTGATTGCTCCGTTCGGCGGGTGGCAGAGTCCGAAGGAGCATGAATAGGGGAGGCTAATTCATGCAAGTGGGGATGATCGGACTGGGACGAATGGGGGCCAACATGGTGCGACGGTTGATGCGCGGGGGGCACCAATGTGTCGTATATGACAGGGACGCTGAACAGATACATCGACTGACCACTGAAGGCGCCATCGGAACTGCTTCCCTGGACGATCTGATCAACCGATTGACGCCACCGCGGGCTGTGTGGGTGATGGTGCCGGCAGGAGACGCGACGGAAGCCACTGTTGAGGCCCTCGCACAACGGCTGAATGTGGATGACGTTCTCATCGACGGAGGCAACTCGTACTTTAAAGATGATGTCCGGCGCGCCGAAGCGCTGACGGCGCGGGGGCTCCACTATGTGGATGTTGGAACGAGCGGAGGAACCTGGGGACTAGACCGGGGCTACTGCCTGATGATTGGTGGCTACAGGCCGGTGGTGACGCGTCTTGATCCAATCTTTAAAACCCTGGCGCCAGGTCGAGGGAGCGTTGAACGGACCAAGGGACGGTCTCGCATGGACGGAACGGCAGAAGAAGGGTATCTGTACTGCGGGCCTGCCGGAGCAGGGCATTTCGTTAAGATGATTCATAACGGCATCGAGTATGGTTTGATGCAAGCTTATGCCGAAGGGTTCGATATCTTTCGTCATGCCAACTCGAAGAGCCTTCCCGAGAACATGCGGTATGACCTGAAGCTTGCCGATATTGCGGAAGTGTGGCGACGGGGCAGTGTGGTGGGATCCTGGCTGCTCGACTTGACGGCTGCCGCACTGGCGGAAAACCCTGACCTGTCCAATTTTACCGGTTCTGTTCAGGATTCCGGTGAAGGTCGATGGACGGTGATGGCTGCGGTAGAGGAGGGAGTCCCTGCAGAGGTCCTTTCTGCATCGCTCTATACCAGGTTTCGTTCGCGGCAGGACCACACCTTCGCTGAAAAGGTCCTCTCGGCGATGCGCTACCAATTCGGCGGCCATGTCGAGTCGTCGGGCGGCAATTGCCTTTCATGATTTCGGCAGATGGAACCGAAGCGAAGGCATCTTATCCGTTGCGATCACGTCTTGCCTGGTCAGGACGAGCCAATAGCCGTCATCCGGTACAACAAGCCTCCGTGATATTGCTCTCAAAAGTAATTCGAAGTGATGGGAATGGAAGCAGGTGTGAATGGAGAACCGATCAGGGAGAGTTTGTGTGGCGTGCCAAAATAGGTGTGAAGCAGGGCATTGCAGAGCAGCACGAAGTCCGTGGCTGAGCCTCCGCTAACGGTTCAACGCGTTTGGTTTTGGGCAACTATTTGGACAACGAATCTGGCAAAACAGACTGAAAAAATCTGGAAAATTCGCAAGAGTGGAATAAGGTGAGTAACGGCTGGCGAGCCGAAACTTGCTAATATTGTGCAGTGTTTATGGTGCCGAGGGACAGAATCGAACTGTCGACACCAGCCTTTTCAGGGCTGTGCTCTACCAACTGAGCTACCTCGGCATACCGGAAGGATGTTCAGGGGAGGTTCTCTGTACAGGATCACTGAAGAAAAATCAACTCTTCATGTATGGCGTGGCGGAGAGGGCGGGATTTGAACCCGCGACAAGGCTTTTGGCCCTGTGACGGTTTAGCAAACCGTTGCCTTCGGCCACTCGGCCACCTCTCCGCACTGCCTTGTCCATGCTCCTGTATCAGATGTCCGCACTATACTTCTTGAATACGGTCCCCCTTCGACGGAATGAAGAAGGGGGATCATACCCCAGAGCATGGAGCGCACTCAAGTCATTCTCGAGAATGATTTTCGGTGGAGTCAGATTTCTTGGGGAGAATGAAGCCCGAGCGGGAAAAGACGGTGCCCACCCCCATTAGCGTTTGCCGAACTCTTTCAGAATCTCGGCAAAGGTAGTCTGCCATTGAGCGAATAGTCCCTGAGGGCGCTTGTACTGAGTTGTGTGTACAAGCCGTGTGTGCACGAAATTCCTCGATGGGATGAGGTTTGGCGGGCTGACCTGAGAACGTGGAACTCCCATGGTTGGAGGGTCAACATCAGCCGATCGGACGACGCCGCTGGTCAGCAACATGCGCAAGGCGTGTGACTTCTGGTGATGTCGTGTGCGCGAACTCTTGTGAGCACTGGCCATATGTCCTCGCGATACAGCTGGTGGTTAATCTGGCCGCGACCATGGGGAATTGGTTACATCCAGAGGATACGACTCAGTTCGTCGTCGAGCTCCTTCGCCCGTTGACATTGGCTGCAGCGCGCAAAGAGGCCGTCATGGCCCGGTGAGTGCTGTGACCGGAGCACGAGCTGATACTTCTGCCCGCCGCAGAAGGAGCAGGCTTTACCGTGCAGCTCTCGGCGAACCGATCCGATTCTTCCCACCTGTTTGTGCATGGAGCCTCCTATGATACCGGGGTGTTGACTACGGCCATCTCCCGAGAAAACCAACTGAGATGACGTGTGAACCGGGTATGATCAACAATACCGAGCAAGTAGGAGGCTGAGAATACCGTGGAGGAGGGGGAGGAGCGCTCATCTAAAGGTGGGGATGACGAACGTCACTGATGCTTCATTAAATTGTTAAATATATCAATGTCTTAAATGTTATTTGTTATGTTGCGCATTAACTCTTTGTCTGTGGCGTAATTCTGATCAGGTCACTGGTAGGCGGGCAGATGCGCATTTGGGGGTGAAGGCAGATCTCGCCAGGAGGATGTCGAGACCTCTTGCCGCCCTGGGTGGGCACAACCAAAGCAGACACCTTCACCCTTCGTCAGTCAACCACGTGCAAGCGTGTGCTCGCAAGTGCGTAGTTATTCTGAGCATCACGGGCAGGCGGCTGAAGGGAACGCACAACTGCCGTTCCTCTTAGGGCGGGTGCCGTTCGGCTGGAACGAGAGATCTCGATGGGGGAGTTTCAGGAGGTGGTCTTGGGGAGATGCTGATGCATGTTTGGCGGAGGGGGCGAGATTTGAACTCGCGGATAGGTTACCCCATCTCCGGTTTTCAAGACCGGCACGTTCGGCCACTCCGTCACCCCTCCACACCAGGCCGGAAACATTCTCAGACGGACCGTTCTATTTTCTGGAGTCCTCCCATATAGGGCTGCAAGGCAGCGGGGATGGCGATCGAGCCGTCAGGCTGTTGATAGTTTTCGAGAATGGCGACCAGCGTTCTCCCGACTGCCAGTCCGGATCCGTTCAACGTATGCACGAACTCGGTCTTCGCATCCTTTTTCCCTGCCTTGGGCCGGCAACGGATGTTCGCACGGCGTGCCTGGAACGCTTCAAAGTTACTACAGGACGAAATTTCTCGAAAGGTCTGCTGCGAAGGCAGCCATACCTCAATGTCGTATGTTTTTGCCGCAGAGAATCCCATGTCGCCGGCGCAGAGCGTGATGACTCGATAGTGGAGTCCCAAGCCTTGCAGAATGGCCTCAGCATGCGACGTCAGTCGTTCCAGTTCGTCGTATGATTGTTCAGGTTTTGCGAAGGCGACCAATTCGACTTTGTTGAACTGGTGGAGTCGAATGAGGCCTCGCGTGTCCTTGCCGTACGAGCCGGCCTCACGCCGGAAGCAGGGCGTATAAGCGGTGTAGCGAATCGGCAGGGCTTCCTCTGACAGAATTTCTTCGCGATGCAAATTGGTCACCGGCACTTCTGCCGTGGGGATGAGGAAGAGTTCTTCGTCACGCATCTGAAACAGGTCTTCCTCGAATTTCGGCAACTGTCCGGTCCCCGTCATTGCCGCACGATTCACCAGGAGCGGAGGCAACACTTCACGATACCCGTGTTGGCTGGTATGCCGGTCGAGCATATAGTTGATAAGTGCGCGTTCCAGTGTTGCTCCCAGGCCGGTCAGCACAGCAAAGCGTGCTTTTGCCATACGCACGGCGCGATCAAAATCCAAAATCCCGAGCGCTTCACCAAGATCCCAGTGAGACTGGGCCGGAGCGGAGAGCGCGGGTGGCGAGCCCCATCGACGCACTTCCACATTCTGGTCGGCATCTTGCCCGGCCGGTACGGAGTCGTGCGGAAGGTTAGGGATGCGCAGGGCAATATGTGACAACTGGTCTTCGATGAGCCGGAGCTGCTCTTCTTGTCTCTTAATGGTGTCGCCCAGCGCTTTCATTGCAGCCATGGCCGTTTCGGCTGGTTGTTTGTCGCGTTTCAGGCGGGCGACCTCATCTGACCCCTTTTTCAGCTGATGCCGAAGGTCTTCCACCTGGATCATCCGGGTGCGACGATCCTCGGTCAATGTCCGCAACTCTTCCCACGCGACATCCTTGCCACGCGGCCCGAGCCGTTCCCGAAGTCCGTCCAGATTGTCTCGCAAGAGGCGAAGGTCGTACATGCTAGCTCCCCTGTGAAGCGGCGAGAAATCTAACATCGCATGTTCCCGTAGTCAATGAACGGGGCAGTGCGGCAGGTGGTGCGTGCGTGATGCTGCGCAATTGACAACGCCCGGTGCACGCGGCACCATGAGTCGCATGAGGCTCGTTTCCAATCCTCCCAACCGGTTTGATGCGACACACCGTGAAGGACTTGAACCCGCCGCACGTGTGCAGGTGCAGCTGTTCGAAGACGACACGCACGACATTCTCAGCCGTAATGAGAGTCCAGACCTGCCGTTTCGATGGAGCGTGAATCCCTATCGGGGCTGTTTCCATGCCTGTGCCTATTGCTACGCGCGCCCCTCGCATGAGTATTGGGGATTCGGGGCGGGGACAGACTTCGAGTCGAAAATCGTGGTGAAGCGACGCGCGGCCGATCTGCTCCGTCAGGCATTCGAGAAGCCCTCCTGGACCGGAGAGTTGGTCGTGTTTTCCGGAAATACGGATTGTTATCAGCCGATTGAGTCCACGCTCGGTCTGACGCGTGACTGCCTCCAGGTCTGCGCGGACTATCAGAACCCGGTGGGCATCATCACAAAAGGGATGTTGCTGGTTCGAGACCTGGATCTCTTTCAGCGCTTGCGCGATCGAGCCTGGATTCGCGTCTACTTCAGCATTGCCTTTGCCGATGAGGAGATGGCGCGTGCGGTGGAGCCACAGGCACCCAGTGTGAGCGCGCGGTTTGAGGCCATGAAACGGCTGTCTGAGGCCGGTATTCCCACGGGTATTTCGGTGGCGCCGATCATTCCTGGGCTCAACGACGAGGCGATTCCAGAGTTACTATCCCGTGCCAAGGCCGCGGGGGCGACGACTGCGACCTGGAGTGTCTTGCGACTACCTGGAAACGTCGAGCCTGTCTTCCTCGAACGGATGCGAGAAGCTTTCCCGGACCGCCTGGCAAAAATCATCCATCGCATTCAAGAGGTTCGGGGCGGGGCCATGAGTGATGCGGGGTTCTTCAGTCGATTGCAGGGAACCGGCACCTATTGGCAGTGCCTCGAACAACTCTTTGAACTGAGTCGCCGTCGGGCCGGGTTTGTTAAGGATGATCAACCGGTTCCGCACACGTTCCGCCGCCCTACGGCGCAGCAATCTTTATTTGATGAGGAGGCAAGGTGAAGCACAACCCGGGTTTTCTAGCACGTGTGAATGCGGCGCGCGCGCAGGTGCGGGAATGCACTGTGGCGGACGTCAAGGCCAGGATGGATCGGGCCGAACCGTTTCAGTTTATAGACGTGCGGGAGGATCGTGAATTTGCAGAGGATCATGCTGCCGGAGCCATTCATATCGGGAAGGGCGTCATCGAGCGGGACATTGAAACGATATTTCCCGACAAGACGCAGCCGATCATCTTGTATTGCGGCGGAGGATATCGTTCCGTGCTGGCGGCAGAGAGTCTCGGGCAAATGGGGTATACCAACGTCGTTTCCATGGATGGCGGAATCAAAGCCTGGCGCGCGGCCGGCTATCCCATCGAAAAAGGTACGTCACGGTAGATCATGCCTTTTTCCCGGCGAGAATTGTTCAACAATGCTGGCTTTGGTCTCCTCCTCCTTCCGGCGCTGCTTCGATCGCCACAGACTATATTGGGACATCTCCTGTTTGAACCCGAAGGTCCCGTTGTCCCACTGAAGCCAATCCCTGCCAACCCCTTCATGCGAAATGGTCGGCCCGTGGTGGCGATTGTGTATGGTCGGGATCCCACACGAATGTTGCAGCGTGCCATGGAATTGCTGGGGGGATTCGATCGATTGGCTCTTCGCGGAAAACGGGTGTTACTCAAGCCCAACGTGTTGAATGACCAACCACCACCCTCGACGACGAACCCGGAGGTGGTCGGAGTAATGGCAGCGATGGCTAAAAATGGTGGAGCAGCCGATGTGCTGGTGGCCGATGGGTCAGGAATCATCCGGCTTCCGACGTCTGCCAATCTTACGGCGACGGGGATGCGGGCTGCGGCGGAGAAGGCCGGGGCCAGGGTGCTGGCCCTCGAGGATGAACCGTGGGTTCGCATCGAACCGATTCACGCGCAGGCCCTCAGGCGGTTTTATTTTTCGCGGCCGGTCTATGACGCAGATCTTGTAATCAACATGCCGGTGATCAAGACGCATCGCTTTGCGGAGTTTTCCTGCAGCTTGAAAAATTTCGTGGGCGCGGTTCATCCGAGAAACCGACCGTCCGTGACGTTCTGGACCGGGGATTGGCATGAGCGTATCGCCGAGATCAATCTGGCGGTGCACCCGACGCTCACCGTGGCCGACGGCACCACAACCATGATTGCGGGAGGTCCGACCTCCGGCACACCCTCACAGACGGATCTGCTCATTTGCAGCGGGGATCGGGTGGCAGTCGATCTGACTGCGATTGCGCTGCTGCGCTCATTCGGGACTTGGCCGAAGCTGCAGGGAAAACGAATCGGCGAGCAGCGTCAAATCAAACGTGCTGCCGAGCTTGGGCTCGGGGTGGGATCGGGACGGGAGATCGAATTGATCAGCGATGCGGTAGACGGGGCTCCACCAGCCTTCACTCAGCTGGTGGAGCATATTCGTCGGGAGTTGCTCGCGACGTAGCCGTTACTTATTGGTGCGGTCGAATTCCTTGATCACCTGCTCGGTGAGGTCGATCGTGTCCTTATTGAAGATCACGATCTTCACGGTCTGCTCGCTCCCCTTGTCCAGCACGAGCTGGTATCCGCCCTTGTCGGCGACGGCTTGGGTGGCGGTGGCAATTTTCTTCATGTAGTCGTCGACCAGTTCTTTCTGCTTGCCCTGAAGTTCCTGATTAAATTCCTGGGCACGTTTTTGGTAATCCTGAATTTTCGTGCGGAAGGACGCTTCCTTCTCTTTCTTTTCCGCATCGGTGAACTTTGACGCCTGTTCTTTGAGTTGCTTTTCGGTGTTGCGCAACTCTTCTTCATCGCGCGACAAGAGTTTTTGGCGCGTCGCCACATACTCCCGCAATCCGTCCAAGGCTCGCTTGCCCGCCTTGCTCTTCTCCAGGACCACCTGGGGATCGATGACCCCCATCTTGAATTCCGCCGCCGGACTCGTTGAGAACAAGCCAAGGGTCGCTGCGATCAGCACCCCGATCATTGCCGCGGACCGGCCTGGTCCTTGCCACGTCACACCCATCTCGGAACTCCTTTCGCCGAAAAAAAGCTTTGCGATAAACTTCCGGAGGATAGCCGTCCGCCGGGAACGTGTCAAGAAGGCAGGGGAGGCAGGGCAAGGTGGTTTGACAGGCCCGAGCCTGGCGGCTATAAGCCAAGGAGGATCAGCTCTCATTCCACCCTCCGGTGCGCGTGCCACGACCGGATGCGAAAGGAGTTGCGGATGCTCACGAGTCAGGACCAAGCCCACCGACTGTTCGTGAAAGCGATTCAACACGAACACATCAGCTGCGAGCGCGACGGCTGTCCCGGGCCGGTGGAGGCGATCGATCAGTCGCAGACTCGAGACCGGGTCAAGACCTTCGATCTCCACTGCGAGTCATGCGGATGGCACAGGAGTGTAACGGGGCAGGAGCACCTGAGCCCGCCTTGGGACAACGCCGCACTGGAGCTGATGGCGGATGAGCATTTGATGCATCAGCAGCCAGTCTGTCCCTTCGATGACACGCCGGTGGTGTTTATTTCCATGCCGAACCCCCGCCGCAAAGCGAAATACCGCGTGGCCTGCTTTTATTGCGGGCGACAGACGGAGATGGATTGGCCGCCCCCGGAGACCAAGCGGTAGGGTTGGCGAATCGGATCTGGTGGGCGTCGTTGCCGCTAGACGAAGTAGCGAGCGGTATCGAAGTGATGTTCGGCGTTGTCGACGAGTTGCAGAATATTGTGCAGGTATTGCCCGTGCTCATCCTGCTGCGCGAGGTCTAATTCCGGACCGTCCTCCACGGGCACTCCATCCTCATTTGTGATGACTCGCACCAGCGGGCGCTCGGCGTTGGCTTTGTCCTGAGCCGGTTTGATCACGACGGCCAACGGCCCTGAGTCGAGTCGCACTAGACTTCCGATCGGGATGATCCCGACGCAGTTCACGAACAGCTTGAGCAGCACCGGATCGAAGGATTGCCCGCTCTTTCCGAACATGAACTTGAGCACGTTTGCCGGGGACATCGGCTCGCGCCGATAGACCCGGGACGACGTCATGGCATCGTAGCAATCTGCGATCGTGATGATGCGACTGGCCACGGTCTGTGACCACGGCACGCGGAGCTTGGGGTAGCCGGAAAAATCATAATTCATATGGTGCTCGAACGAGGCGGCGGCCATGCGAGCCGGCACGTTGTTGATGCCGCGCGCTTTGACGAGGGTAAAGACCCCTTCGATAGGATGGGAGCGCATAATCGCCCACTCGTCCTGCGTGAACTCCCCGGGCTTGTTGAGGACATCGAGGGAGATGGCGCACTTCCCGACGTCGTGAAACAAGGCTGACAGGCCCAGATCTGCCAGGTCGACCTTCGGGTAGCCGGCTCGATTGCCGAGTGCCATCGCCAGCAGGGAGACGTTCACGGAATGGTTGTGGGTGTATTGGTCATGACACCGAAGATTGGTCAGTCCCAACAGTGTGGATTCGTCCTGCATCAGCAGTTCGACGATGTTCTGAATCGCCCGCTTGGCCTGCTTGAAACTGACGGTGCCGCCAGCGCGCGTATTTTTGGTTAGATCACCAAGCGCCGATGCCGCTTTGGCATAGCGGCCTTTCGCGATCGCCCTCCGCTTCTCTTTGGAATCCTCCGTACCGGGGGTGGAGGATCCGGGGCGTGTGCCCGTGCTGCCGGTGGCCCCCTCGGCGTCGGTGAGGTATTGCAACTGCAGGGTTCTGGGCTCTTCCAGCTCAATGCCTTTGACACCGGCATTCTGCAGCGCTTCCTGCAGATCAGCGAGTGCCTGTTTTTCCGGATCAAGGCTGACGAACAGATAGGCGAATTCGCGATAGTCCTTCGATTCAGCGGTCGACGCGAACGAGACGCCGCCGATGCGCCATTTGTTCAGGGCCTCGATGATGCTCGCAAAGACCGCCATCTGCTGCGAGCTCATCTTCAAATGACTGTCTCCGAGAAACAGAAAGTCATTTTGCAGTCGGAGCACGACCGGGTGGTCGGCCGCCAACGTCTTCACGAGGGTCAACATCGACTCCACAGGTTTGTCGAGCGCCGCATTTGTGCGGCCGTGGATGCGCGACGTTTTGATGAGGACGTTGAGCTGGGTGACCAGCTGAATGCCCAGCATCGCGAGCTGTTGGTCGAGAATATCGCCGGCCTCGGACCCCTTGGCGATCTTGTTTGCCAGCGATCGTTCATGGGTCAGGATCGGATGGGCGTTGTCTGCGGCCGAAGCCGGGTTGCTGGAGTTGGGCGCGTCGCTCACGGGTGGAGTCCTCGCAATCAGGAGTTCGCTGCGGACGGGACCTGTCGTCGATGGGTTCGGCTGGCGACGGAGAGGGCGACACCACAGGCCTGCTTGACCGCGGTGCCGCCCTTTTTCTGTCCGAGCTCCAGGGCAGTGACCGCGGCGGGTGTCGCGAGTTTCCCGAGGGTGTCTGCCGCAAGGAGCGCCAGTTCTTCTTTCTTCTTCCGGTTGGTCCAGGACCATTCGGTCAACAAGCCTTGCCAGTACGGCACGGCTTCGTCGCCGGCCGTGTGCTTCATGGCCAGGTAGATCGCGCGTTTTTCAGCCGGGGAACGGTCATGGAATTCATCGGCCGTCACGAACGGAGCCCAGGCGGAAAAGGGCGCCGTGTATTGTCCACTGCCGAGCACCTTCATCGCGGTCAGGCGGACGGTTTCATCGCCGTCACCCAAGAGGGCGACTAGTTTGCCCCCGTTCCCTGACGGGCGCAGGGTCGCGAGAATGCGTAACGCTTCGCGTCGCACGGTCGCCTCGGGATGTCTCAAGGTCTTCTCGACGTGATCAGCGAAGCGGGAATCGTTCCAGCGCGAGAGGAGGGTGAGCAGGTTGCGCACATAGGTCGGGCGCTTGTCGGTCAGGCCGCGAAGGATCGGTTCGGTATGCTCGCGCGCGGTCGTGTGCAGGGCGTCCATGATCACGGCTTGATGTGCCGGGGCATCGAGCGTCGCCAGCACCGAGCAGAGGCCCGGAATCGCGTCTTGTTTCATCATCAGCAGCAGGGTGAGTAACCCCTCGGTCTTTGCCTGCGGTGTGCGGTTCAGGTGCACGCCGATGGCTTTCAATCGCTCGGCTCGGTGCAGTCCATCGAACAGCCCGGCGACCTGTTGCTTGTGGCTGTCCGACAGATCAGGGCGGACGGTCTCTGCTTCCTGCAACATGGTGAGCACGGTTTCGAGCAGCGTCCATTCTCCTGCGCGGATCAATACCTCGATGACACTGTCCCAGACATCGAACAGCTTGCTCAGCAGGGCGGGCATCGGTTCGGAGGCGAGGACGGCGGTCAGAATATCGAGAATATAGGTGGTGGAATCGCGAGCGGTTTCCCGTTGGATCTCTTGCGCCAGTGCGTCATGTTCCTGTTCGGAGACCTCATACCCGACCACGTTGGGTTGAAAGCGGCGGTTCCGGCTCGTGCCGTTCCCACTGCTGGGGCCACCTGAGTCCTGGCTGCCTTCCTGATCACTCGACCCGGTCGTCTTGTCTTTGTCGCCAGTCTTCCTGGCGCGTTCGCGGTCGAGGAGTTCGCGCAAGGAACTGACGGACATGTTCATGTAGCCCTGGGTCTGCAGCTCCAGCTCGTCCTGTCCGAACCCGGACGACCGTACCAGTTCTTCCGCGGTGACCAGGGTGATGGTGTCGAGATTCTTGGCCCATAACCGCGTCACAATGTCGTCGTCATCGTCATGCTCGGCGCCTGCATGGTCCGGCCCGGTGTCCCCGGCGGGTACGCCCCAGAGTGCGTCCAGAAAGAAGGCGAGGTCCTCGTGGGTGAGTCCCTGATGAAAGCTCAATTCGCGGATGCCGTCCGAGTACATCTTGAAGGCGAAGCTATCTCCTGTCGCGTCGCGCTCCGGTTCGTAGACGACGTCCTCTTTCAGAAACAATTGATTGCGCTGGACGAGAAGGGAGAGCGGCGTATGTTGCGCGAGATGCTTGGTCAGATCCTCATAGAACTGTTGGAAAAAACGCTGCGCCACCGGATTGGTGGTGCCGTAGGTCCTGGCGGACTTCGCGGCCTTGTCGAGCAGCTTCAACAATTGTTTTACTGCGACGACTTCCGGATCGGCGTGGGCTTTCGTGAGCGGGGTGACTGGCGTCCCTTCCGGGATCGGGGCTGTAGGTTCCATAAGAGTCAGTCGTACCGCGAGGTGGTATCTTCGTCAAGAAAATTGCCGGTCTGCGCAGGGGGTGGGCGTGTCGCGTCAGTGTCCGTGTGGGCAGCGCGGAGTTGAATTCCCGGCATTGCGTCGGCGTAGGTCTGACAGTAGAATCCCTCCATGACTTCTGACACGCGCCTGCCACTCATTGTGTGTTTTGGTGACAGCCTCACGGCTGGATATCAAACGCCGAGCCCGTCGAATCCTTCCGCGACGGACACACCCTACGGCGAGGTCTTGCAAGAGCAGTTGAGGGGGCGGGCGAGTGTAGAGGTCAGTGGGGTCTGCGGGGAAGTGACCGGTGAAATGCTGCTCCGGTTTCGTGCGTCAGTCCTCGCTCGTCATCCGGCGGTGGTGATCATTCTCGGGGGAACGAACGATCTGGGATGGAATGCGGATCCGGCCGAGATCATGCGGAACCTGCTCAAGATGTACGAGTTAGCGAGGGCGAATTCGATTGTGCCGGTCCCCGTGACCGTGCCCTCGATCCGGGTTGAACTGGGCGAAGACAATCCGGATGCTGCCTCCTGGCTCGCGCAACACATTCAACGCCGTCAACGATTGAATGCCTTGATTGCCGAGTATGCCGCGTCAAAGGGCTTGCGGTATCTTGATTTGTTCACGGCGACGGCCGAACCGGATTCACTCATGCTCGCGCAGCCCTATTCGAATGACGGACTCCATCTGACAACCGCTGGGTACCGGCTCTTTGGGCAGTTGGCGTATGAGCGGCTGTGTGCCGACGATTCAGCCCTACTGGCCTCGCGTTCCTCAGATGTGGCGCATCCATGATCGTCGACGTCACGGATTGGACCTTCGCGCGTGAGGTGGAGCAAGCCTCCATGCCGGTGCTCGTCGAGTTCTGGCAGCCCGGTTGTGGCCATTGCCTCGCGCTCTTAAGACAATTGGAGCAGTTGCACGAAGAGGTCGGCGCGGCCGTGAAGATCGTGAAGATGAACGTGCAGGAGAACTTCCAGATTCCGGCTGAATTGGAGATCAGTGCCTTGCCTGCACTCGCTCTGTTTGAGGGGGGAGCGTTTGCCCGATTTATCGGCGGCCTCGGGAAGAAGGACGAAATTCGACGGCAACTGTTCCGCGGTTAACCCGGCAGTCGCGTGCCGCCTGTGCCTAGAGAATGCGCCAGGTGCGGCCGTCGTTCTGAATCATCCGTTCCGCTTCCACGGGCCCCCAGGTTCCGGCTGGATATTCCGGCAGCCAACGAAGTTTCTGCTGAGCCCACCCATCCAGTATTTTCGTGACCCAATCCCAGGAGGCCTCGACGGCATCGCGGCGCATGAAGCGTGAGGCGTCGCCGGCCATCACATCCAACAGCAGGCGTTCGTAGGCTTCCGGGGAGGGGCAGCCGAACACGTCGCTGTATTGGAAATCCATTTCTACCGGGTGGGTTTGGGCACGAGTGCCCGGCACGCGCGAGATGATGCGAAGAGACAGCCCTTCATCCGGCTGAATCCGCAAGGTCAGGACATTGGCCGGTTGCGGCTGTGCGGGGTTGGCGTTGAAGAGAATCTGCGGAATGTCCTTGAACTGCACGGCGACTTCACTGGCGCGCTTCGGGAGAGCTTTGCCCGTGCGCAGGTAAAACGGCACGCCGGACCAGCGCCAGTTTTCGACGAACGCTTTGACGGCGACATAGGTTTCGGTGATGGAGTTGGGATTAACGCCTTTTTCCCGGCGATAGCCGGGAGCGGGCTGATCATGTGCGGTGCCCTCCGCATACTGCGCGCGAACCGTATACTGTGCGACATCCTGGCCGACGATGGGGCGAAGGCAGCGCAGCACCTCCATTTTGGCATTGCGCACCACATCGGGATCAAGTGAGTAGGGGGGCTCCATGGCGACGAGACAGAGCAGTTGCAGCAGATGATTCTGGATCATGTCCCGCAGTGCGCCCGCTTCCTCATAATAGGTAGCTCTGGTCCCCACGCCTTCTGATTCGCTGACGGTGATCTGCACGTGGTCGATGTATTTGTGGTTCCAGATCGGCTCAAAAATGCTGTTGGCGAAGCGGACGACCATAAGATTCTGGACCGTCTCTTTGCCCAGATAGTGGTCGATTCGAAAGATCTGCGACTCATCGAACACCTTGCCGGTCACTTCGTTGATCTCGCGCGCGGAGGCGAGATCGCGTCCCACCGGTTTTTCGACGATGATGCGTGAGTAGGGGGAGGCCGTGGCCGCTGATGTCGCGAGTCCAGATTGGGCCAATCCCTCGCAGACGGAGGCAAAGGAACTGGGGGGGATGCTGAGATAAAAAATCCGATTCCCGGGAAGGCGCATGCCCCGTTCAACCTGCTCGGCCTTGGTGCGAAGCGCCTGGTAGGTCTGTGGATCTTCGTTTTCCCCCTGGATGTAAAACAGATGGGACTGGAAAGCGTCCCAGGTGGCCGGGACCAATGCCTGTCGTGAGTGCTTGACGACGCCTTCCCGTACCAGCGTGCGGAACTCGTCGTCGGTCATCGGTTTGCGGCCCAGACCGATCACGGCATACGTCGAGGGCAACAGACCGTCGAGCAACAGGTTGTAGACCGCCGGAATCAACCGCCGACGGGCCAGGTCACCGGAGCCGCCGAAGATGACCAGCGTGCACGGCTGGACAGGAGGCACGGATTCCGGCACGGGTTTGCACTCGAGGGGAGTCGTGGGGGAAGACATGGTCTCGATAGTCCCTGGGTGAAGGTCAGCGGCGAACGCTATGCCCGCCGAACGCATTGCGCAAAGCTGCCAGCATTTTTTCCGCGAAGGATTCCTCCTGCCGCGATCGGAAGCGAGTGAAGAGCGCCGTGGTCAGCGTCGGCACCGGCACGTCTTTGTCGATGGCATCCTGAATCATCCATCGTCCTTCGCCGGAGTCCTGCACATATCCCTTCAGGTGCTCGAGTTTGGGGTCCTGCTTCAAGGCTCCGACGGCCAGTTCCAACAGCCAGGACCGGACGACACTGCCATGCATCCAGAGGTCGGCGATTTTGCCGAGGTCGAGACGATAGTCGCTCTTCGCCATGAGTTCGAATCCTTCGGCATAGCCTTGCATCATGCTGTACTCAATGCCGTTGTGCACCATCTTGACGTAGTGGCCGGCGCCATGCGAGCCCATGTGGGCCCAACCGTGTTCCGGTGCCAATGTCTTAAAAATCGGTGTGAGTCGCTGAACGGCGTCCTGCTCACCCCCGATCATCAAGCAATAGCCGACCGTCAGCCCCCAGACGCCACCGCTGGTGCCGACATCGACATACTGGATGCCCTTCGCCTTCAACTCGGCTGCCCGGCGTGTATCGTCATGGAAGCGGGTATTGCCGCCGTCGATGATCGTGTCCCCCGGTTGCAGCAGCGCGGCCACGGCCTGGATGGTGTCTTCGGTCGGCGTCCCCGACGGGACCATGATCCACACGGCACGGGGCGCGGTCAGGTGTGAGACGAGGTCACTCAGGGAAGTCGCGCCGATACACCCGGTGCGCTCCGCCTGTGCGACGACCTCAGGTGCGCGGTCGTAGGCCACGATTGTGTGCCCGCCCTGTCGCAGGCGCGTGACCATGTTCATTCCCATCTTTCCCAGCCCAATAAATCCGAGTTCCATAGGTCATCCTCTCTGGTGAGTATCGGTATGTTATGACTGGTCGTGAGTCGGCCCGGCGCAGCGTATGGCGATGCCCGCTCGGCGCGTAGCCGATGGTATCACGGTCGAACCTGAACACAAACACAGCGCCGCCCACGGGCCGGGCAAGGAGGCGTGGTCAGTCCACGCGAGGTGGAAGGGGAATCTCGCGAAACAGGGTGTCGGCAAATCTGCGACCGATGGTGAGGCGGTCGTGCAGGTTCGCCGCGCTCAAAAACTGGCTGGCTAACTCCCCGAGCGCCGCATCGCGAGAGGCCAGAAACCGCAAGGTATCGACCGGCGCAGTGAACCACAGGCCTCGGATCCGAAAGAAGGCCGACACGCATTCCTCAAAGAACAGTTGCAGGAGATAATGCGCCGTATTGGGTCGGTCGCGCAGGTCTTCGACCTTGCCGAGCCAATGTAAACATTCGGCCTTGAGGCGGATGCGTTCGTGGATACCGGCGGCCGGCGGTCCCTGGCGAAACCGTTGGGTGGCTTTCGCAATGAGCTCAGCGGCCGTGTCCTCGTGGTCGTACAGAATCCGTCCTTTGCGCAGCAACGGCGCCAGGCGAGGGGAGTAGGCGAGATCCTCGGCCACGGTCTTGTGTTCACCATACCGGATATCGACCAGTCGATCGCCGACGCGGATCATCTCCTGCCCGTCGGCTGCTCCCTTGACCAGCACGATGAGATCGATATCGCTGTGCGCCGTGATGGCGCGCCGGGCCCCGGACCCGACAAGAATGATACCGACGAGGTCCCCTCCGCGTTTGGCGCGCACGTATTTGATGGCTCCTGCGAGGGCATCTTCGTAGTCGGGTGGCGGCACGGCCGGCGGCATCTCCGGCGGTTCGGGAACGTCGAGGAGCTCGGCCTGTAATTCTGCAGACGTAGGAAGTGCGGGAGTCGACTGGAGTGCTGAATCAGTAGGATGTGAGTCCATTATCTACCCTTCGACGCGATCAGGCTGTCTGGACACGTCGTATCTGTTGTTCCAGGGTGCCGAGCCACGTGTCGAACGGCTGGTCGGCATCCACGACAATCTCAAGTTTTCCATTAGGAAGTTTGCGGACGATTCCCGGACTTTCCGGTGAGAGGGGAATTTCCACCCACTCGCGGTTAATGCCTAAACCATCCGTCAGGTCGAGAATGCGGCTGATCTGTTGAAACGAGACGGCGTGGAGTGACACTCATTCCTCTTTATGTTGATCGGCGTGCATGCATTTTATGAGGGGGCAGACGGCCTGTCAACGTGAAGACGAGGCGATCAGCCTGCATGATGCAGGATGGTTCGTCGGGAAATTGCCGAGCCACGTGGCGGGATCGGCGCGCGGTGCCGGGAGGGCAAGCCCATCGACCAATGGCCCGTCGCAGCAGCGAGTCGGGGATGGCAGACGGAATGCTCATGAACAACGAGGCTAGGCGAGTACGCGTGCGATGGCGTCGCCTGCCTGCTCGATGGCATCGGCTGACACATCGAGGTGCGTGACGGCGCGACAGGTCTGCGTGCTCACGGCATTGAGCAGCACACCTTCTTGCCTGAGGGCGGTGACGAAGGCCTGCGCTGAAAGCCGCGGGCTACGTACGTCGAAGAAGAGGATGTTCGTGTCCACGGCATCCGGATTGATGATGATCGCTGGAATTTGCGCAAGCCGCGCTGCCAGCCGTTTGGCATGGGCATGGTCATCGGCGAGCCGGGAGACATGGTGCTCCAGTGCGTAGAGTCCTGCGGCCGCCAGAATCCCTGATTGGCGCATGGCGCCTCCATACATTCGGCGGAAACGCCGAAGCCGTTCCAGCAGGGTCAGATCGTCGGTTGCAATCAACGATCCGGCGGGGGCTCCCAATCCCTTGGACAGGCAGAATGTCACCGTTTCAAAGGGGCGCGCGTAGTCGGCGGCCGGGACTCCTGTCGCGACGACCGCATTGAACAGGCGGGCGCCATCGAGGTGCATGGGGAGTTTATGCGCGGTGGCGACTGCGCGAATCGCCTGGATGGTCGCCAGCGGGTAGATGGTCCCGCCTCCGGCATTGTGGGTGTTCTCAATGCAGATGAGCGAAGTTTGGATGCTGTACGGGTCCGTGGGGCGGATGGCGCGCTCGACCTGCTCCGCGGTCATGAGGCCCCGTGTGCCGGCAATCCAATGCAGTTGGACTCCCGCCAGTGCTGCCGCTGCACCCTGTTCATAGCGAATGATATGGCACTGACCCTCAACAATCACTTCACGTCCTGGTTCGGTCTGCGCCCGGAGACACAATTGATTGCCGAGTGTACCGGAGGGCACGAATAGCGCTGCGCGTTTGCCGACGAGAGCGGCCCCGACCTCCTGCAACCGGCTGACCGTGGGATCTTCCCCGTAAATGTCATCACCGACCTCGGCACGCGCCATCGCTTCGCGCATGGCGGGAGAGGGCTTGGTCACGGTATCGCTGCGCAGGTCGATCATGAACGGAGACGTCTCTGTATGGGGAGCGAGGCTTTATCCTGATGCGATGCGGGCCGCATTGTAGCAAATTTTCTTCGTGCGCGGGATGACAGGCCTGCTACACTGCGCCCACGCGAAGCCCTATCAGAACATGGAGTCTTTCTGCCGCCTGCTATGGAGAGAGTGCGTCGTTCAGTGATCCGGTTCGCTCAGGCAGAGCCACAGGAGTTATGGCCCTTAGCCTGGTCCTTTGCGTATTTCTTCTGCCTGCTGTGCGGCTATTACATTCTTCGTCCGGTCCGCGACGAAATGGCGATCCAGGGCGGCGTGCAAAATTTGCCCTGGATGATGACTGGCACATTCCTCACCCTGCTGGCCGTCACGCCGCTGTTTGGGTGGTTGTCCGCGCGGTATTCACGCTATCGCTTGTTGCTGGCCGTCTACCTCTTTTTCATTGCCAACCTGCTGGTCCTGTACCTGTTGATGACGAGCCGCCAGTCCATGGAATGGGTTGCTCGGGGATTTTTCGTGTGGTTGTCCGTCTTCAATCTGTTCGTGGTCTCGGTCTTTTGGAGTTTCATGGCCGATCTGTTTACCCCGGCTCAAGGGGCTCGCCTCTTCGGCGTGATTGCGGCCGGTGGGAGCACAGGCGCTCTCTTTGGCCCTCTCATCACAACCGGGCTGACCTATGTCTTTCCCGTCCCCGTGCTCATGCTGGCCTCGGCGCTGTTTTTGGCGACCTGCCTCTGGTGCATCTACAAGCTCGAGGTCTGGAGTCGCAGCCGATCCGTCTTGCATCGCGAGAATAGCGGTGAGCCGCTGGGAGGTGGGTTTCTGGCCGGTGTGCGCCTGGTCTGGTCATCGCCGTATCTGCTCGGGATCTGTGGCTACCTCACCTGCCTGACGATGACGGCGACCTTTCTCTATTTCGAGCAGGTGCGACTGGTGGCTGAGCACTTCAGCCAGCCGGAAGCCAGGACGCGATTTTTCTCGATGCTCGATTTCGCGACCAATCTCCTGACGTGGTTGACGCAGCTCTTCATCACGAACCGCGTGGTGTCCCGGTTTGGATTGGTGGTGGCGCTGTTGTTTCTGCCCGCGATCAGCCTGCTCGGGTTTTTGGGGATCGCGTTATGGCCGGGGCTGGTGGTGTATGTCGGCTTTTCAGTGTTGCGCCGGGTGGGGGAATACGCACTCTCGAAACCGGCGCGGGAAGTCCTGTTCACGGTGGTCAGTCGGGAAGAAAAATATAAAGCGAAGAATTTTATCGATACAGCGATCTCGCGCGCCGGTGATGCTTCAACGGGGTGGCTGGTCTCCGGGGTCAAGGCGCTCGGGGTCACGACTGCACAGATCGCCTGGGTGCTGGTGCCCCTCATGATCCTGTGGGCTTGGCTGGGTCGATGGTTGGCCGGGCAGCAGCGCAAGCAGGCGGATCATTCTAGGCCGACGAGCTGAGATTCCAACCGCAGCAGTGAGCCGGACGCTCTTTGACTCACAAAAAAATCGCATGGTATAGTCCGGCGCAAAGCAGACATGTTGCCGAAATTCTGGTGATGTGCCCATCCCCCGGGCTGTTTGGGAACGCTCCGGGTTGCCACCTTACCCGCTCACAATATTGGGGTCACAATGGTTGAAGTTCCAGTTAAACTTTACCTTGATAAAGTATTGAAGACGGCCCGCGAGGCAGTTCGCCCTACGTCGTTGCTGACGGGCCCTGTCCGCGAGAAAGCCTTACGGGCCATGGCCACCGCAATCTCGGAGAGCGAGGACGCCATCCTTGCTGCCAACGAGACGGACGTGGACGCGGTCGGCAAGTCCATGACGGGGTACGAGAACCGGGAGCGGGTGCGTGACGCCGTGGCCCGGATTCGCATGACGGCAGACGACGTGAAAGCCTTGGTGGATCGGTTGCATCGTATCGCCGATCTGCCTGACCCGCTTGGCGAAGTATTAGGTCGCCACGACGAACCGAACGGATTGCAGGTTGGTCGAGTGCGCGTGCCGATCGGGCTGATCGGGATTATTTCGGAGCTCTCTCCACTCGAAACGATCGAGGCCGTGGCCCTGTGTTTGAAATCAGGAAATGTGTGCGTGTTTCGCGGGTCGCCGGATTGGACGCAGACCCAGCAGGTTATTGCTGCCGGACTGATCACAGCGATGACAGAGGCGGGCATTCCACGAGGTGCCTGTACCATCATCGACCGGCCTGAGAAGGAAGCGGCGCTGGAGCTGATCAAGTCCGGCAAGGCGTTGGATGCGATTATCCCTCGCGGTGGGGCTGGTTTGCGGAAGGTGGTGCAGGAACAGGCCAAGATGCCGATCCTCTGTCACGACGGCGGGATCACGCACGTGTACATCGATGACGATGTCGAAATCCCTCTGGCCCAGAACATTGTCGTCAATTCCAAGGTACAGAATCCTTCGGCGCCCAACTCGCTGGATACGTTGCTGGTCCATCAGGGGATCGCGCGCCCGTTGTTGTCGGCGTTGATTCTTCGATTGCTGGACGAGTTCAAGATCGATATCTACGGCTGTCCGAAAACCGTTTCTCTGATGGGCCAGATGTTGATGACGGGGCATAAGGCCGTGAAGCCGGCGCAGGAGAGCGATTGGAACAGGCAGTTTCAGGGACCGAGCATGGCGATCAAGATGGTCCCCGGTTTCGATGACGCCCTGGCGCATATTGCCCAACATGGTCCCAGCCACACGTGCGTGATCGTCACCAAATCGTACGAGTCCGCGATGCGCTTCACCCGGGAGATCGATGCCGGTGCGGTCCTGGTCAACGCCTCGACGCGACTGAATGCCGGCGACAGCCTGGGGTTTGGGGCTGACATCGGCTTGAGTTCGGCGCGTCATCATGCGCGCGGACCAATCGGCCTCAATCAGCTGACGTGTGAGAAGTATGTGGTGTTCGGCAGCGGTCAACTCCGCCATCCGCATCCGGTTCCCCTGGCCTACGAAGATGCCATCATGCTGAAACGGCCATAAGGCCTGAAGCGTGGAGCATCGTTCGGGAAGAGACGTCTGTGCCTGGCGACACGAATGACCAGATCCGAGCGTCGCTTCAGGAGCACGTAGCCTGGTGGGGACTTCGGCACATCGAATCCGATGCCGCCTACTTTGCCTGGCAACGGGACGTCTTCACGCCACAGGAACTCGACGCGCTGCACCAGTCCATTGAAGCGAAACGAGCGGCGACCGGCGGATCATCCGCTGACATCGCCTTCTACGATTTGACGGCGCAGTCCCGATTCATTCCTGCCCTCTACAGTCAGCGCTACGAATATTATCTTGAGGTTGGCTCACGGATTGCCGCGCAACTGCTGGGCGCGCGGACCATTCTTGATGCTGGATGTGGCATTGGGCTCCTCGCCACCTTCTATGCAGAACAGTGCCCCGGCGCTAGGGTTGTCGGGATCGATCGGTCGCCTGCCTCCATTGCCCTGGCGCGGCAACGGGCGCAAGCATTGGGACTACGCAATCTGCACTTTGAATGTTTGGATATGGATCAGCACGAGCTGCGCGGGCAGTATGATCTGATCGTCGCCACGCATACGCTGCTCCAAGCCGAACAGGATCCTGGTCTTCCCAGTTGCGACTGGCAGGATTTCACCCGAGCCGTGGATAACCGGGTTCAATCGGATTTTGAACAGCGGACCGGAGTGGGACGCCGGTTGGATCGGCTTCGCAACGTGCTGGCCGAGAATGCACGACTGATTGTGTTTGAGAAGACCAGGCAACTTGCGCGGCGCGTTCCGTTTCAGCGGGCCTTGGCGGCTCGCGGCCTTGCTTTGCTCGCGCCACCTGAACCGATCCGGTATCGCTCGATTGAAGAGGTGACGGATGATGGTCCTCTGTATGTCACCGGGTTGGGGCCCTTGGCGAATGTCCTGCCATGGGATGAGTCTCCTGAGCCAGACGGCTTCCCGCCGCTCAATGTGGAGCAGTTGCGCGTTGTGCGTGTGGATCCTGACCAACCGCTGTACGAAAACCACGGACCCTCGGCACAGCAGGCCTGGTTGGGTCTTCCTGCGAAACAGGTGGTGGACCAGGTCACGAGGAAGGACGCGGAGGGGCGGCAGCTGCATGTGGAGTGGGGGCGAGCAGGTGGGTTCGTCTATCTCTATTGTGCGAACACATTCGATCAGCGCCAACTCGTGGTCGTCGAACCGGCTCGCTCCGCGATGGTGGAAACCTACTACCAGGAGATCACCGGCCAGCAGCCGGATAGCGGGAGGGACATAGTGCGATGAGCCTTGCAGCCGATCACGTCGAGCTGTCGGCGGAGCGCTTTCCGGAAGTCGTCGGGCTGATTCCGGCGGCAGGACAGGCGAAACGTTTGCAGCCGTTCCCATGCAGTAAGGAAGTCTATCCAGTCGGGTTCGCATTGGATGCCAAGACCGGGCTGCCGCGTCCGAAGGTTGCGGCACAATACTTACTGGAGAAATTCAGGGCCGCCGGCATCGCGAAGGCGTTTCTCGTGATCAAAGATGGCAAATGGGATATTCCCAACTATTTTCGAGAGGGCGACCTGGTAGGCCTCTCCCTGGCCTATATCGTGATCGCCGGATCGCTGGGACCACCTGATACCCTTGATCGCGCCTATCCATTCGTGGCTCAGAACCGCGTGGCGTTTGGATTTCCGGATATTCTGTTCGGGCCTGACGATGCCTACGCCAGGTTAATCCGACGGCAGGAGGACACGGGAGCCGATGTGGTGCTGGGCTTACATCTGATTGAAGATCCGACCGTCTGGGATATGGTGGAGTGTGACGGGGAAGGCCGCGTGAGGGACCTCGTCATGAAACCAACGTCAACGACCCTGACCGATGGCTGGTGCTGCGCGGTGTGGACTCCTCGATTCTCAAGGTTCCTCCACGACTCTCTTCGGGCCGATGAAACCAAGCGGAACATGAGCCGGTTGGCCGATCGTACCAACGACCCTGGCGGGGACTTAGCCGTGGGCATTGTGCTGCAGGCCGCGCTCAAAGCCGGACTTGTGGTGCAGAGCGTGAAGTTCCCCGGCGAGCGGTACCTCGACATCGGCACGCCGAAGAATCTGCTCAAGGCCGTGCGAGAGTTCGACCCAAAATAGGTTGATACAGACAGAAAGTCGACCCTGTCAGGGGCTGGACTATTCGAGTGGTCTGACCGTGAAGGCGTTCGGTTTCACGTAATGCAATGGCCACACACGTGTGATTTGGTCGGGATGATTGCCGCCAGAGAGCCGGACCTTGACCATGCTACCACCTAAGAAGACGATCGTGGTCGGTTCGATTTTTACAAAGACCGTTTCTTTCTCGCGGATGTGAACATTGATATTCGCTGTCGAGATAAACAGCTCCGGCGACCATTTTACGTGCAAGATGTATGAGCCTGCTGGAAGGCTGATCCAGGTAAAT
>WBZQ01000289.1_pt1 | contig 43976 bp, 38 predicted proteins | sample 5204251 | NCBI WGS metagenome assembly WBZQ01 (sample SAMN12412402, study PRJNA552823) | activated sludge metagenome | isolation source: activated sludge from nitrification reactor of wastewater treatment plant... | place: USA: Virginia | collected 2017-09 | reverse complement strand
TCAGCGTACGAGTGTTGGTTTGGATGTGCACGCGCGATCGGTGGTCGGGTGTGCTTTGGACGGGGACACCGGTGAGGTGTTCGAGCGTCGTTTGACCCCGGATCACCAGGACATCTTGGACTGGCTTAAGAGCCTGCCGGGTCGGCTCGCGGTGACGTATGAGGCCGGCCCGACCGGTTACGGGCTGGCCAGGTTTCTGATCGCGGCGGGGATCATGTGCCTGGTGGCGGCGCCGTCGAAGTTGGTGCGCCCGGCCGGTGATCGGGTCAAGACCGATGCCCGTGACGCCGCGCATCTGGCCCGGCTGCTGCACTTGGGTCAGATCGTGGAAGTCACGATCCCGACGGTGGAGCAGGAGAGCGCCCGAGATCTGGTGCGGGCCCGCGATGACTGCCGCGGGGATCTGATGACCGCGCGGCATCGAGTGTCGAAACTGCTGCTGCGCCAAGGCATCGTCTATTCCGGCGGGAATGCCTGGACGGGCGCCCATGAGTTGTGGCTGCGCCGTCAGCGGTTTGACAACCCGGTGCTGCAGCTGACCTACGACAGCGCCTTGGAGGCGATGACGGCGTGCCTGGACCGCCGTGGCCGCCTCGACAAGGTCATCGCCGAGATGGCCGTCGACAGTGAGTTCGCCCCGGTGGTCGCCCGGCTGTGCTGCCTGCGCGGGGTGTCCACGCTGACCGGGTTCGGGCTGGCCGTGGAGATCGGTGATTGGTCGCGGTTGAACGGCCGCTCGATCGGCGCGTACCTGGGCCTGGTGCCCACCGAGTATTCCTCTGGCGGTTCGCGTTCCCAGGGTGGGATCACCAAGACCGGCAACGGTCACGCCCGCCGTCTGCTGGTGGAGGCCGCCTGGCATCACCGGGCGCCGTATCGGGTCAGTCGGACGCTGCGCCGACGCTGGGACGCCGCACCGCCGGCGGCCCGGGAACGCGGCCATGCCGCCAACCGGCGCCTGCATGAGCGCTGGGAAGGTTTCGACGCCCGCAAGAAACGCTCCACGGTCGCCAACACCGCGATCGCCCGCGAATTGGCCGGCTGGTGCTGGTCGCTGGCGGTCCTGCGGGACTGACCCCACAAGCAGGCCAGGCGAACCAACTGCACAGTGTGTCGGCAAGCGTCTTGGAGTGACCCGCGATGCGACTATGAGCAAAACAGGTTGCACTGCAACAGGTTTCACGCTCGATGCTAGAGAGCGCAGCCAACTCCGACTCGAAAGTCCCGTCCTGCGGTACCCAACCCGCGCATATCAGACTTGATAACGCGTCGAACAGACACGCGCGACACACACCGCAATTCACCTGGTCACAGAAGCGGCGGCCGGCGACGACGGTCCCGGCCGCCGCTTCACCCTGCCACTTGACAAAACGCCTCCCATATCAGTCGCGGGTGAGGCGGCGGTGGGTCACCCGGTGTGGGCGGGCGGCCTCGGCGCCGAGGCGCTCGATCTTGTTCTCCTCGTAGGCGCCGAAGTTGCCCTCGAACCAGAACCACTTGGCCGGGTTGTCGTCGTCACCTTCCCAGGCCAGGATATGGGTACAGGTGCGGTCCAGGAACCAGCGGTCGTGGCTGATCACCACGGCGCAGCCGGGGAACTGTTCCAACGCGTTCTCCAGCGAGCCCAGGGTCTCGACGTCGAGGTCGTTGGTGGGCTCGTCGAGCAGGATCAGGTTGCCGCCCTGCTTGAGCGTCAGCGCCAGGTTCAGCCGGTTGCGCTCACCGCCGGAGAGTACCCCGGCCGGCTTCTGCTGGTCGGGGCCCTTGAAGCCGAACGCCGACACGTAGGCGCGCGACGGGATCTCGTTCTGCCCGACCTCGATGTAGTCCAGCCCGTCGGAGACCACCTGCCAGACGGTCTTCTTCGGGTCGATACCGGCGCGGTTCTGATCGACATAGCTGAGCTTGACCGTCTCGCCGACCTTCACGGTGCCGCTGTCGGGCTCCTCCAGTCCGACGATGGTCTTGAACAGGGTGGTCTTGCCAACGCCGTTGGGGCCGATGACGCCGACGATGCCGTTGCGCGGCAGGGTGAAGGACAGGTCCTTGATCAACTGCCTGCCGCCGAATCCCTTGTCCAGATGCTCGACCTCGACGACCACGCTGCCCAGTCGCGGGCCGACCGGGATCTGGATCTCCTCGAAGTCGAGCTTGCGGGTCTTCTCGGCCTCGGTGACCATCTCCTCGTAGCGCTGCAGGCGGGCCTTGTTCTTGGCCTGGCGGGCCTTGGCGCCGGAGCGCACCCAGGCCAGCTCGTCCTTGAGCCGCTTCTGCAGCTTCTGGTCCTTCTTGCCCTGGACCTCCAGGCGCTTGGCCTTGGTCTCCAGGTAGGTGGAGTAGTTGCCCTCGTACGGGTAGGCCCGGCCGCGGTCGAGTTCCAGGATCCACTCGGCGACGTTGTCCAGGAAGTACCGGTCGTGGGTGACGGCCAGCACCGCACCCGGGTAGCTCGCCAGGTGCTGTTCCAGCCACAGCACGCTCTCGGCGTCCAGGTGGTTGGTGGGCTCATCCAGCAGCAGCAGGTCCGGCTTGCTCAGCAGCAGCTTGCACAGCGCGACGCGGCGGCGCTCACCACCGGACAGCTTGGTGACCGGCTCGTCCGGCGGCGGGCAGCGCAGTGCGTCCATGGCCTGCTCGAGCTGCGAGTCGATGTCCCACGCGTCGGCGGCGTCGAGCTCCTCCTGCAGCTTGCCCATCTCCTCCATCAGCTCGTCGCTGTAGTCGGTCGCCATCAGCTCGGCGACCTCGTTGTAGCGGTTGAGCTTGGCCTTGATCGGCACGCCGTCTTCGACGTTCTCCCGGACCGTCTTGGTGTCGTCCAGCGGCGGCTCCTGCAGCAGGATGCCGACCGTGGCGTCCGGGGCCAGGAACGCATCGCCGTTGTTCGGCATGTCCAGACCGGCCATGATCCGCAGCACGCTGGACTTGCCGGCGCCGTTGGGGCCGACGACGCCGATCTTTGCGCCCGGGTAGAAGCTCAGCGTGACGTCATCGAGGATGACCTTGTCGCCGTGCGCCTTGCGGACCTTCTTCATCGTGTAGATGAACTCAGCCATGCCGCAGTGTTGCCTTTCTCGTCGGGCAGGAAGCTCCGACGCGTCACGCGCGTCGAAGACCTCGGTGGCTTCCCATCCTAGGAGTCCGGCCAAATCGGCACCCGGGGGCCCGCGCCCGCACGCCCCCGGGCGCCTCGGTCCTCAGGCCACCTCGACCTCGACCTGCTCACCGATGTCGGCGCCGGGGCCGTCGTCGCCGCCGGCGGTTTGGTCGGCGCCGGGCCTCGTGCTGGCGGAACTACACCGCTCGCCGAACCCGACGGTCTCGGAGTCCCGATCACCGGGGAAACCGTCGCCGACGCCCGGCGCGGGCTCGGCGGGCACACCGTGCTTTTCCAGCCTGGTGATGTAGCGGTTCAGATCGGGCCCGACGGCGGTCGCCCGCAACTCCAGCGAGGAGCGATGCTGCCCGTCCCGGTCGTCGTATTCGCTGGTGTAGAGGTGACCGACGACGATAACGGCGTCGCCTTTCTTCAAGCTGGCGGCCACACCGGTCACCAACCGACCCCAGCAGTTGACGTTGACGAACAGGGTTTCGCCGGTGACCCAGCTGCCGTCGTCGGCGCGACGGCGGGAATTGCTGGCCACCCGGAACTTGACGACGTCGGAGTTCCCGGTGTCGCGGCGCCGGGGGTCGTTGACGATGCGGCCGACGACGGCGATGGGGGTCTCATACATGGTGGTGTCCCTTCCGGTGATGGTTCGCCGCACCGACGCGATGCGGGCTGCTTCCATTCACCGCCGGAACACCGACAACTGCGTTCCCCGACGGCGCGGATCAGGCCGCGCTGGGGAACGATCGTGGACTGTGGATAACCGAGGGGGTGCCGATCACCCGGGCTCGGCGCCCGGCACGGGTTCGGCCGTCGCTTCCGAGTCCTCCCACAGCACCGCGCTGATGCACGCGGTCAGCACCCAGCCGGTGCCGATCACCCCGGCCCAGATCAACAGCGTCATGGCGACGCCCATCGGACCGAACTCCTCCCAGCTGCGCAGGATGATGGGAAACACCAGCCGGGCCACCAGCGCAATGACGATCCCGTCGATGACGACGCCGGCCAGACCGGCCCGCGCGAGGTAACGGGCTCCGCGCCCACCGTCACGCACCACCAGCAGCGGCGTCATCGCCCAGAAAATCCAGGCCGGCACCAGGCCGACGGCGAACAGCAGCACCCGCACCGGACCGGAGTGGTCGCCGCCGAACGCGACGAATTCGCGGACGGCCACCATGACCAGGTAGAGCAGGAACCACAGCGCACCGCGGCCCAGGCCCTGACGCCAGCCGAACGGCGCCCGGCGCCACGCCTTGGCCCAGATCCCGGCGATCGTCATCGACATCGGGATACCGTTGCAAGTGAGTGATCTTTGGTGGTCACGCGACTTGCACCCCATCTCGGGGTTGTTCGGCAGCCGTGCGGCTGCGTCCCTTCCGCGCTTCACGGCCACCAGCCGGACGAGGTCCGGTCTTACGGTCGGCTCCACGCTTAACGGCGGCCCCAACTGGGCCGACGACGCTAGATGTTGTCTCGTAGCGTGCGAGATTCACAGCAGCACAGTCATCACGGTGATGACGTGCCGAACCGACTCACATTGCCAGTGTTCGGCCCAGCCGATGTCCTGAACATGCCCACACTGATGGCAGGTTTTCGACGACGGGAACCACCGGTTCGCCGGGACATCTCGGTAGTGCGCTCACGGTAATGCCGTGAGCCTTTCGTGCAGCGCGACCGGGCCCGCGACACATGACGCAGCTCGGTGCGTGCCGCATCGAGCGGACGGGGATTGGACACCCGCGCGATCACCGTGCCGTCAGCGTCGGCGACCGTGGCCAGGCGCCGCACACCCACATCAACACCGACCCGCGAATCAGGGTGCGCCACACCGGGCTGCTGCGGGCGCTGCACCAGCACCCGAACGCTCGCATCCAGGCGGGTGCCGTTGCGTCGCACGCTGATTGCCAGCACCCGTGCCCGGCCCGCACGGATCAGCCGTTCGATCCGGCGGGTGTTCTCCTGCGTGCGAACGGTCCCGATGACCGGCAGCCTCAGGTGGCGGCGATCGGACTCCACGCGCATCGCTCCGGTCGTGAACGACACCCGGTCGGCGTCGCGGCCTTTCTTCTTGAACCTGGGGGAACCCGACGCGTTTTCCCGCCCGGGTGCCCGCCCGGGACTGCTGCCAGTTCCAGTACGCCTCCACCGCACCATCGATACCGTCGGCATAGACCTCTTTCGAGCACTCGGGCCACCACACCTCACCCGTCTCGGCGTTGACGCACACCTCGCCCTTGGCCTGGTTCCACCGTTTGCGCAGCACCCGCAGCGAAGGCTTGTCCGTCTCGGCACGGTTCTGTGCAGCGCGTTCACCGGAAAGTGCGGCTTCAACATACTCAGAACCGAACCGGCAGAACCGATCCCGGTGCTCGACCACGATCCGCGTGACCGCCGGATCGCGCAGCAGTCCGAGAAACTTTCGGCGGTGCCCGTTCAGCGCGGACCCGACTTCGGTGACGACCTTGTCGACCGGCATCTGCTGGGTCGTGGCCCACGCCGTCACGCGCGCCACCTGTCGATCTAGATCGGACTTCTGGTCCGCTGAGGACACCCGCGCGTATACCACCGTTCGCCCGCGCCGTGGTGCCTCGGCAGCCGCGTCGTTCACGAGAATGAGTCGACCCACTCGTTGCGCCGGGACCGGCAACAACCCGGCCCGAAACCAGCGATACGCAGTCACCCGCGCAACGCCGTTGCGCTCAGCCCACGCCGCCAAATTCATACTTCTGTTCCTACAGGACACCACCGACAACCAACGACCACTCACAACGCAACAGCTGACAGCCCTCGGAGACCACACCCGAACCGGTGACCTTCCTGACCGTCAACGCGTCGGTGACGCCGACCCGGGAGGAGGCCGAGCGCCTGCTGCTGCCGAACCTGATCATGATGTCGTGGCTGCGGACCGGCAAACCGATCCGGCCGATCTACCTCGTCGAGGACGCTGAGGCGCTGGCGCTCTCCGCCGCCGAACGAGCGACGGTCGAGGCCCCCCGCGCCGCCGCGATCGTCGGCGCCCCCGGTGAGGCGGCCGACGCAGTGCGGAAACTGGCCGACCGGTTCGGCGTCGACGAGGTGATGATCAACCCCGTCGGCTCCGCGCTGCGCGGCACCGAGCCGGCGACGGCGCCCGCCCGAGCCCAGACGCTGGAACTACTGGCCAAGGAACTGCTCTAAAGCCCCGCCATCGCCTCGCGCAGCAGCCGCCCAGACTCCTCTCGGTCCGGGTCCCGGCGCAGCAGCATGCCCTTGGCGAACCGCAGTTTGTCGCCGTGGCGACGGGGGGCGACGTGTAGGTGGATGTGGAATACCGACTGAAATGCCGCCTTGCCGTCGTTGATGACGACGTTGCTGCCGTCGGCGTGCAGACCGGAGGCCCGGGCGGCCTGCGCCACCCGCTGGCCGAGCGCGATCATCCCGCCCAGCACCGGTGCCGGGGTGTCGGTCAGATCGATGTGGTGGTTCTTGGGAATGATCAGCGTGTGGCCGCGGACCATCGGGCGGATGTCCAGGAACGCCAGGTAGTCGTCGTCCTCGTAGATCCGGACCGCCGGGGCTTCGCCGGCGACGATGGCGCAGAACACACAAGACATGCCGACCACCGTAGATGCCCGGCCCGTGTCCAGATACCGCGACTAGTGTTCGGGCCATGGATTCCATCGATGTGGCGTTTGCCGGTGCCGCAGAACAGGCCCGGCTGTTGGCGGCCGGTGAGATCACCGCTCCGGAGCTGATCGAGCTGTACCTGGAGCGCATCGCCCGGCTCGATCCGGAACTCCGGTCCTACCGGACGGTGATGGCGGATCACGCCAGGGAGGCCGCCGTCGCGGCACAGGAACGCCTCGACGCGGGGGAAAGCGCGCCGCTGCTCGGCGTGCCGATCGCCATCAAGGACGACACCGACGTGGCCGGGGAACTGACCTGTTTCGGCAGCAACGCGCACGGCCCCGCGGCGACCGCCGACGCCGAGGTGGTGACCCGACTGCGCGAGGCGGGCGCGATCATCCTGGGCAAAACCGCGGTGCCCGAGATGATGGTGTGGCCGTTCACCGAATCGGTCTCCTTCGGCGCCACCCACAACCCGTGGGACGTATCGTGCACCCCCGGCGGCAGCAGCGGTGGCAGCGCGGCGGCCGTCGCCGCGGGCCTCGCGCCGTTCGCGCTGGGGACCGACGGCGGCGGGTCGATCCGCATCCCGGCGACCTGGTGCGGGCTATACGGCATCAAACCTCAGCGCGGCCGGATACCGACCGCGCCGATGACCGACGGCTGGTGCGGCCTGGCGCACCTGGGACCGCTGACCCGGACCGTCGAGGACGCGGCGCTGTTCCTGGACGTGACATCCGACCCCGCCATGCCCGGTCCCGATGGCGGGTTCCTGCACGCCGTGGCGCAACCACCCAAGCGGTTGCGGATCGCACTGAGCACCAAGGTTCCGCCGTTGGTCACCGCGCACCGCAACCATGAGCAGCGCGCGGCCGTCGCCCAGGCCGGCGATCTGCTACGCGAACTCGGCCACGACGTGACCGAGCGGGAAATCGACTACCCGACGTTCGCCGTGTACGGCCACTTCCTGCCCCGGATGTACCGCGGCGTGTACGACGCCGTCCAGGAACTGCCGCACCCCGAACGCCTCGACTCGCGCACCCGCGGCGTGGCCCGGATCGGCCGGCTGATCTCCGACCGGGTGATCGCCAAAGTCCGCGCCGCCGAATCGGAGATCGCCGCCCGGATCAACACGATCTTCGACGACGTCGACGTGGTCATCACCCCGGGGTGTGCGGCCGGGCCGTCGAAGGTCGGCGCCTACCGTCGGCTCGGCGGCGTCACGACGATGTCACTGGTCGCCGCGCGGGTGCCATACCAGGCCGTCTTCAACGCCACCGGTCAGCCGGCCGCGGTGCTGCCGTGGGGCCTGGACCGCGCCGGGCTGCCGCTGTCGATCCAGCTGGTGGGACGCCCGTTCGACGAGGCCACCCTGTTGGCCTTGAGTGCCGAGATCGAGGCCGACCGGCCCTGGGCGCAGCGGCGACCGTCGATCAGCTGATCCGATCGATACCCGGGCGGTACGTTGACTACCGTGGCCGAGGATCACACGATTGAGGAATCCGGTCTGCTCGACGGGCTCGCCGGCCCGGCTCGTGCCGAGCGGGCCGAATTGGTCGATTGGTTGCTGACCAAGGGGGTCTCCGTCGAACAAATCCGTTCGGCGGTGTCCCCGACGCTGTTGGTGTCCCGACGGATCTTCGGTGACGACGGTGAACTCGTCAGCGTCCGCGATGTCGCTGAACGGGCCGATCTGGATCTCGCGCTCACCGAGCGACTGCTGCGCGCCATCGGGCTGCCGCACACCGACAGTCCCGACGAGCGGGTCTACCTGCGTGCCGACGGCGAGGCGGCCGTGCAGATCGCGGAGTTCGTCAGGCTGGGTGTGAGCCCCGGTGAACTCGTCCGCACGGTTCGCACCCTGTCCGAGGGGATGGCGCCGGTCGCCGAGTTGATGCGCAACGCCGCGCTGAACCTGGTGATGAGTCCGGGCGCAACGGAATTGGACGTCGCGCAGCGGTCGGAGACGCTGCTGGAGTCCTCGCTGCCGCTGGTCGGACCGATGGTCACCGACCTGCTCATGGTGAAACTGCGCGACGTGCTGCGGACCCGGGCGGTCAGCGCGGAGGAACGCGCCCAGGGCGTCCCCCCGGGCGCCGAGGACATCGCCGTCGGATTCGCCGACCTGGTCGACTTCACCCGGCTGGGAGAGATGATGCCGCCGGAGCAGATCGAGCAGATGGCGCTACGGCTGTTCGACATCGCCCGCGACGTCGTCGATCCGCCGGTGCGGCTGGTCAAGACCATCGGCGATGCGGTGATGGTTGTGTCCCCGGATCCGCTGTTGTTGTTGAAGGCCATGCTCGACCTCTCCGATGCGGCCCGTGCGGAGGAGGGGTTGCCGCGGCTTCGCACCGGACTGGCGTGGGGGCCCGCGGTCGGCCGATCCGGGGACTGGTTCGGCAGTCCGGTGAACCTGGCCAGCCGGGTCACCGGCGCCGCCCGGCCGGACACGGTGTTGGTCACCGAGATATTCCGTCAGCAGGTCGGTGATCGCGACGATATCGCCTGGTCCTACGTCGGCGGCCGGCGGCTCAAGGGCATCAGCGGCGAGGCGAAGCTGTTTCGGGCCCGTCGGATCAGCTCGGAGCGGCGCTGAGGGGAGGAGCGCGTGTCTGAGCGGCCTGGACTCCACCGACGCCTGGGCCTCGGAGACGCGGTGATGGTCGGTCTGAGTTCGATGATCGGCGCTGGCATCTTCTCCGCATTGGCCCCGGCGGCTGCGGCGGCGCGGTCCGGGCTGTTGATCGGATTGGTGATCGCCGCGGTCGTGGCGTACTGCAACGCCGTCTCGTCCGCGCGACTGGCGGCACGTGACCCGCGGTCGGGCGGCGCGTATGTGTATGGACGCGAACGGTTGGGCGAGTTCTGGGGATACCTGGCAGGGTGGAGTTTCGTTGTCGGGAAGACCGCGTCGTGCGCGGCCATGGCGCTGACCGTCGGTGCGTACGCGTGGCCCACGCACGCCCGGGCCATCGCGGTGGCGTCCGTGGTCGCACTGACCGCGGTGAATTGCCTCGGTATTGCGAAATCCGCGGTGTTGACCAGGTGGATCGTCGCTGTTGTGCTGGCCGTGCTTGCCGGGGTGGTCATTTCGGCAGTGGATGCAGATGCATTGACGGTAAGTCGACTCGGCGTCACACCGGGAGCGTCGGTCTGGGGCGTGCTGCAAGCCGGGGGGTTGTTGTTCTTCGCCTTCGCCGGATATGCCCGGATAGCGACGCTCGGCGAGGAGGTCCGTGATCCACAGCGCACCATTCCGCGGGCGATCTCGATTGCGTTGGCGCTCGCCCTGGCTGTGTACGCGATCGTCGCCGGGACGACATTGGCCGTCCTCGGGCCCGAGCGGCTGGCGTCGTCGGCGGCACCGCTGACCGATGTTGCGCGGGCCAGTGGCGGTGCCGCGCTGGTGACCGCCGTCGGAATTGGCGGAGCGGTCGCGGCGATGGGCTCGTTGCTCTCGTTGATCCTGGGGGTGTCCCGCACCGGGTTGGCGATGGCCAGGGATGGCCACCTTCCGTCTTCGCTGGGTGCCATACATCCGAGGTTCGGCGTTCCGCATCGCGCCGAAATCGCCGTCGGGCTGATCGTGTCCATTCTGGCCGTCACGGTCGATCTGCGTGGTGCGATCGGCTTCTCGTCGTTCGGAGTTCTCGTCTACTACGGCATCGCGAATGCGTCAGCCTGGACCTTGACTCCCGCCGAGGGCAGGCCGGTCCGAGTCATTCCGATCGTCGGGGCTCTGGGCTGCGCGGCCCTCGCGGTTACGTTGCCGCTATCGTCGGTGGCAACCGGCGGTTCGGTCCTGGTCGCGGGTGGTCTCGTGTATGCGGTTCGGTCACGATTCCGCCGTCGGTGATCGCCGGAGGTCACGGGATCAGGGTACGCAGCCGCCGGCCCGGCGCACCATGTCGCGGTAGGTGCCGCCGCGGGCCAGCAGCGCCGCCGGCGGACCGGATTCGACCACCCGTCCACCCTCGACGACGACGATCACGTCGGCGTCGCGGACGGTGGAGAGCCGGTGCGCGATGATGAAACAGGTTCGGTTCCTGCGCAGTTCGGTCAGCGCCCGCTGGACGGCCAGTTCGGTGCGGGTGTCCACCGAACTGGTGGCCTCGTCGAGAATCAGGACGTCGGGGTGGGCCAGGAACGCGCGGGCGAGGCTGATCAGCTGGCGCTGTCCGGTGCTGAGCGTGCTTTCGCCGACCGCGGTGTCATAGCCCTTGGGCAACGTCGCGGCAAAGTGATCGACGAACGCCGACCGTGCGGCGGCCTCGATCTCGTCTCGCCCGGCGCCCAGTCGGGAGTAGCCGATGTTGTCGGCGATGGTGCCGTCGAACAGCCAGGTGTCCTGGCTCACCAACGCGATCCGGGAGCGCAGCTCGGCCCGGTCGACGTCGCCGATGTCTACGCCGTCGTAGTAGATCCGGCCGCCGTCTGGATCATAGAACCGCATCAAGAGGTTGACCACGGTGGTCTTTCCGGCACCCGTCGGGCCGACGATCCCGACGGTGCTGCCGGCCTCGGCGGTCAGCGACAGCCCGCGCAGCACCGGGCGGCCGCTGCGGTAGCCGAACTCGACGTCGGAGAACTCGATCCGCGGTGCGCTGCCCGCGGGCCCCGGCGGGGCACCGCCGCCGTCGGCGTCCCCTTCCGACTCGTCCTCTTCCGGCTCGTCGAGGAACTCGAAAACTCTTTCCGCACTGGCCAGCCCGGATTGCAGCAGGGTGTACATTCCGGCGATCTGGCTCAGCGGCTGGTTGAACTGCCGGACGTAGGTGATGAACGCCTGGATGCCGCCCAGGGTGATCTGGCCGGTTGCCACCTGGACTCCGCCGACCACCGCGACCACCACGTAGCTCAGATTGCCCACGAACGTGGTGGCGGGCCCGATCAGCCCGGAGACGAACTGTGCGCCCAGGCCCGAGCGGTACAGCTCGTCGTTGCGCTCGGCGAAGCGTTCCCGTGCGGCCTGGCGATGCCCGTAGGTCGACACGACGGCGTACCCGCTGTAGGTCTCCTCGGCGTGCGCGTTGAGCAGACCGGTGTTGCGCCACTGCGCGGCAAAGAGTTTGCGGGAACGACGGGTGATCGCGCGACTGGCCCACAAGGTGAGTGGCACCGAAACCACCGCGATCGCGGTGAGCATCGGGGAAATGGTGGCCATCATGACCAGCACGGTGAGCAGGGTGAGCATCGAGGACAGCAGCTGATTGACCGTCATCGACACCGAGGTGGCGATGTTGTCGACGTCGTTGGTGACCCGCGACATCAGCTCCCCGCGCGGCCGGGAGTCGAAGTAGCGCAACGGGACACGGTGCACCTTGGCTTCGACCTCGGTGCGCAGCCCGGCCAGGGTGCGTTGCACCAGCACGTTGAGCAACCTGGCCTGGATCCAGATCAACAGCGCGGCAACAAGATAGAGTAGCAACGCCCAGGACAGGGTGTGCGCGACGGCGGTGAAGTCCACCCCGCGCCCCGGAACGACGTTCATCGCCGACAGCATGTCGGCGAAGTTGGCATCGCCACGCGCCCGCGCCTCGGCCACCGCCTGGGCCTTGTCGATGCCCGACGGCAACCGGGCGCCGATCACCCCGTCGAAGATCAGATCGGTGGCGTGCCCGAGGATCCGGGGGCTGATCGCGGCGATGGCGATCCCGCTGACCGACAACGCCAGGATCGCGATGACCGTGAACCGCATCGGCGCCAGCCGGCGCAGCATCCGCATGGCGGTGCCCGACAGGTTGCGGGCGCGTTCCCCGGAGTTCTCCTGGGTGCCGCGGAGCGGGGGGGTCACCGGGCCACCGCCGGGTCCTGGGAATCGGCCAGCGACCGGTACGCCGGGCAATCGTCGAGCAGCTGCTCGTGGCGCCCGAGCCCGACCACCCTGCCGTCGGCCAGCACCACGATCTGGTCGGCCTCGACGACCGTCGAGATGCGCTGGGCCACGATGACGACCGTCGCATCCGCGGCCGCCTCGCGCAGGCGTGCGCGCACCGCCGCGTCGGTGCGTACGTCCAGGGCGGAGAAGGCGTCGTCGAACAGGTAGACCGCGGGGCGGCGGATCACCGCCCGGGCGATCGCCAGCCGCTGACGCTGACCGCCGGAGAAATTCGCGCCGCCCTGGGCCACCGGCATCGCCAGCCGGTCCGGATCGGCGGCGACGAACTCCTCGGCGCAGGCGATGCGCAGCGCCGCCCACATCTGCTCCTCGGTGGCATCGGGTCGCCCGTAGCGCAGATTGTCGGCGACCGTCCCGGAGAACAGGTAGCCGCGCTGCGGCACCACACCCAGGGCTGCCCACAGACCGTCGGTGGGCCAGTCGCGGACGTCGATACCGTCGAGCCGGACGCCGCCGGCATCGGCGTCGTAGAGCCGGGACAGCAGCGCCACCAGTGTCGACTTGCCGGACCCGGTGCCACCCACGATCGCGGTCGTGGTGCCGGGCAGCGCGGTGAAACTCACCCCGGCCAGCACCGGCTCCTCGGCTCCGGGATAGCCGAAGCCGACGTCGGTGCACTCCAGCACGCCGGTCACCGGACCCGCAGGCACGCGGGGGTCGGGGGGCTCGGAGACGGCGGGGACGGTATCCAGCACCTCGGTGACCCGTTCGGCACACGCCGCGGCCCGCGGCAGCGCGGTCAGGAACATCGTGGTCATCAGCACGGCCATCAGGATCAGCAGGAAGTAGGACAGGAACGCCACCAGCGATCCGACCGCCATGGCACCGGCGTCGATGCGCTTGCCGCCGAACCAGATCAGCGCGACGCTGGAGATGTTGATGGTCAGCGTCGCGATCGGCAGCAGCAACGCCTGGCGCGCCCCGGCCGCGGTGGCGGTGTCGCGCAGCTCGGCGTTCGCGGTGCCGAATCGGTCCTGCTCGAAGGACTCCCGGCCGAAGGCGCGGATCACCCGGATCCCGGCCAGCTGCTCGCGCAGCACCCGGTTGATGCCGTCGATCAGGGTCTGCATCCGCCGGAACACCGGCAGCAACCGGATCACCACCGCGCCGTTGGAAAACGCCAGCACGGGAACGCTGACCAGCAGGATCCAGGCCAGCCCGGCGTCCTGGTGGATGGCCATGGCGATGCCGCCCACGCACATGATCGGCGCGGTGACCAGCGTGGTGAACGTCATCTGGGCCAGCGCCTGGATCTGGCCGACGTCGTTGGTGGTCCGGGTCAGCAACGTCGCGGGACCGAGGCGGGTGGTTTCGGCGAGGGAGAATTCGGTCACCCGGTCGAACACGGCGGCGCGCAGATCCCGCCCGAAGCCCATCGCTGCCCGGGAGCCGAAGAACACCGCGCCAACCGAACAGGCCACCGCCAGCCCGCTGATCGCCAGCATCACCGCGCCCAGCCGGACGATCACCGCGGTGTTCCCGACGGTGACGCCGTCGTCGATGATCGCGGCGTTGAGCGTCGGCAGGTAGAGCGCGGCCAGGGTGGTGATCGACTGCAGCGCGACGACGACGGCGACCGGACGCCGGTAGGGCCGCAGGTAGCGGAGCACCAGCGCCGTCAGCATCCCGTTACTCTCGCACATCCCGGCGTCGACGCGATCTGATGGACACGCCATAACGGCAGGTCAGTACGGTGTTTCCCGTCGTGGACAACGGCTGCGGCTACAGTGACGGGGTGACGAAGAGATCCGGGCTCGCCGCCGCCTTGTTCGCCGCGGTGTCCGCCGTTTCCCTGGTCGCGGGGTGTTCGGAAGACAACGGCCCGGCGCAGCCGGGCGGCGGCGGCGCGCCGACGGACGCGGCGCAGGCCAAACACGGTCCGTTCTTCCCGGAGTGCGGTGGCATCAGTGACCAGACGGTCGCCCAGCTGACCCAGGTGTCCGGGGTGGTCGGTACCGCCAAGAACCCCGGAGGCTGCGTGTGGCTGGTCAACGGCGGGATCCTGGGCCCGCACTTCTCCTTCACCTGGTACCGCGGCAGCCCGATCGGCCGGGAACGCAAGACCGAGGAACTCACCCGGGCCAGCACCGAGGACATCACCATCGAGGGCCACAGCGGATTCATCGCCAAGGGCTCGGACGTCGACGCGGACAACCCCCTGTGCGAGATCGGCATTCAGTTCGACGACGACTTCATCGAATGGTCGATCAGCTTCGCCAGCAAGCCGTTCCCCGATCCGTGTGACGTCGCCAAGGAACTGACCAAACAGTCGATTGTGAACTCGAAATGAGCGCGCGCATGTTCGCACCCGCTATTGCGCGACGACTGCTGGTCGCGGTTCTCGTCGTGGTGTCCGTGTTCGCCCTGGGCGCCTGTAGCCGCGCGATCACCGGTACCCCGATGCGTGCGGGCGCCAGCGACAGGGGCAGCCGGCCCCAGGACACCTACCCGAATCTGCTCAAGGAATGCGACAAGCTCGACAACACGCTGATCGGGCAGTCCGTCGACGCGGACCCGCTGAACATCCAGAGCACCTTCGTCGGGGCCGTGTGCCGCTGGCAGCTGCTCAACAAGGCGAATGTGATCGTCGATCTCACTCTGATGTGGTTCGAGCAGGGCAGTCTCGACAACGAGCGCAAGGTCGCCGAGCAGATGCAGTACAAGATCGAGAACCGGTCGGTGGCCGGGGTGTCGTCGATCGTCATGCGGGCCAACGATCCCAACGGTTCCTGCGGGGTGGCCAGTGACGCCGAGGGCGTCGTCAGCTGGTGGGTCAACCCACAGGCACCCGGCGTCGACGCCTGCGGTCAGGCCATCAAGCTGATGGAACTGTCCCTGCAAACCGCAGCCTGAGCAGGTCCTGCGCGCGTGCGCAGGCTGCGGAGTTGCGTGGCGGGCGCGGAAAGATCAGCGGCGTAAGCAGGTCCTGCGCACGCCTACCGTGGGATGTGGAAGGTGGTCAGGGCCGCCGAACCCGGCTCCAGCGCCGACCAGTCGCCGTCGAACCGGAGGACGGCCAGTGCCGAGGTCGGGTACTTGCAGGTGATCTCGTCGATGGCGTCGTCGTCGGTGCCGGGCGCACCGGCCAGGATCAGCGCGGTCGACGACACGGCCGGCTCGTGGCAGACCACCAGCAGGGTGAGCGGGTCCACGCCGAGGCCGTAGTCGCCGATCCCGTTGACGGTTTCGATGACCGCACCGGGGGTGGCGTCGTAGAGGTCGTCGATGAAACTCACCGGTGCCTCGATCCCGGTGCGCTCCAGCGTCTGGCGGGTCCGGGTGGCCGTCGAACACAGCACCGCTTGCACTGCCGGGTCCGGTCCCGCCGCCGATCGCAGCCAGTCGCCGGCCAGCGTCGCCTCCCGGATCCCGCGGGCGGCCAGCGGACGCGCGTGGTCGCCGACGCCGGGCGGATAGGCCGACTTGGCGTGCCGCAACAGCACGAGGGTGCGTGATCGGTCGGTCATCTCGTCAGCGTAGGCCCAGGCCACCCGGGTTGTCCGGCGCGGTCCGGGCAACGGGCCGGGCGAGGTCCGAGGAGTTGTCGGTGGGCCGATTTAGACTCCCCGCAACAGGCAAACCCAGGACGCCGGGAACGGCGCTCCGCACCGAAAAGGCACCACCGTGACCCGCTTTCTGCACACCGCCGACTGGCAGCTGGGCATGACCCGGCACTTCCTGGCCGGCGACGCGCAACCGCGCTACTCGGCGGCCCGCCGCGAGGCGGTCGCGAAGCTCGGTGACCTCGCCGCGGAGACCGGGGCGGAGTTCGTCGTGGTGGCCGGTGATGTCTTCGAGTTCAATCAACTCGATCCGCGGGTGGTGTCCACCTCACTGGAGGCCATGCGGGCGATCGGGATCCCGGTGTACCTGCTGCCGGGCAACCACGACCAGCTGGACGCCTCGTCCGTCTACACCAGCGCGTTGTTTGTCGCCGAGTGTCCGCCGAACGTCACCGTGCTGGACCGCAGCGGGGTGTTCGACGTCCGGCCCGGGCTGCAGATCGTCGCCGCGCCGTGGCGCAGCAAGCACCCCACCACCGATCTCGCGGCCGCCGCGGTGCACGGCTTGCTGCCCGACGGGAGCACCCGGATCCTGGTCGCCCACGGCGGCGTGGACATCCTCGACCCGGACCCCGGTCGGGCGTCGCTGATCCGGACCGGGCCGCTGGAACGGGCGCTGGCCGACGGTGTCATCCACTATGTGGCGCTGGGCGACAAGCACTCTCGCACCCGGGTGGGTGACAGCGGCCGCGTTTGGTACTCGGGATCGCCCGAAGTGACCAACTTCGACGACGTCGAATCAGACTCCGGGCACGTGCTGATCGTCGATATCGACGAGACCGCGCCCCAGCGTCGGGTCACCGTGGACTCCCGACGGGTGGGCCGGTGGCGGTTCGTCACGCTGGACTGCCGCCTGGACGACGACCGCGACATCGCCGACCTGGACCTGAACCTCGACCAGCTGCCGGCCAAGGAACGCACCGTCGTGCGCCTGGTGCTCACCGGCACCCTGACGGTGACCGACCGGGCCCGGCTGGACGCCTGCCTGGATCGCTACGCCCGGCTGTTCGGCTGGCTGGGCCGGTGGGAGTCGCACTGCGACCTCGCGGTGGTGCCGGCCGACGGCGAGTTCACCGACCTGGGGTTCGGCGGCTTCGCGGCGTCGGCGGTCGAGGAGCTGGTGGAGACGGCGCGCTCGGCCGACGCCGCGGACGCCCAGGCCGCCCAGGGTGCGCTGGCACTGCTGCTGCGGTTGGCCGGACGGGCCGCGGCATGAGCGCCGGGGGCGGCGCCGGGCGCCGGGGCAAGCGGGTGGCGCGATGATCATTCACCGGTTGACGCTGACGAACTACCGGGGGATCGGCCGCCGTGAGGTCACCTTCGCCGAGCGCGGCGTCACGCTGGTGTCCGGCGCGAACGAGATCGGCAAGTCCTCCATGATCGAGGCGCTGGATCTGCTGCTGGAGGTCAAGGACCGGTCGACCAAGAAAGAGGTCAAGGCCGTCAAGCCGACGCATCTGGATGCCGGTGCCGAGGTCGAGGCCGAAATCAGCTCGGGCCCCTACCGTTTCGTGTATCGCAAGCGGTTCCACAAGCAGGCCGAGACGAGCCTGACGGTGTTGGCGCCCGCGCGCGAGCAGGTGACCGGAGACGAGGCCCACGACCGGGTGCGCGCGATCCTGGCCGAGACCGTGGACACCGGGTTGTGGCAGGCCCAGCGGGTGTTGCAGTCGGCCTCGACGGCCCCGGTTGATTTGGCGTCCTGCGACGCCCTGACCCGAGCCCTGGACCTGGCCGCGGGTGACCTCGACGACGCCGTGCTCTCCGGTGACGAGCCCGCGTTGCTGGAACGCATCGACGCCGAGTACGCCCGCTACTTCACCGCCACCGGCCGGCCGACCGGCGAGTGGGCCAAGGCCATCGCCGACCTGGATGCCGCCCGCGCAGAGGTGGGCCGATGCGCCGCCGCCGTCGCCGAGGTCGACGCCCGGCTGCACAGCCACGCCGAACTGACCGAGCAGATCACCACCCTGCGCGGAGACCGGGAAGCGGTCGCGGACCGGCTGGCAGCCGCGCGGAAGGCAGCCGCCGCGACGGCGGCACTGGCCGGGCGGTGCGACGCCGCGGCTACCGCCGCGACCACCGCGCGTGCGACGGCGACCATCGCCGCGAACGGCCACGCCGACCGGCTGCGGCTGTGCACCGAAGCCGCCGAGCGATGCACCGCCGAGCGGGCCGCCCGTGCCGCCGCGACCGTCGCCGGCGAGGCCGAGGACACCGCCCGCCAGGTCGCCGAGCTGGCCGCCGCCGAGCTCGCCGCGGTGACCGCCCGCGCGGCGGCCGCGGCCGAGCAGCTGGAGCGGCTCCGTCGCCGCGACGACGCCGAACGGCTGGCCGGCCGTCTGGAGCGAATCGACGGTGCGCGTGCCGAGCTGGCTGCGGCCGAGGCGCTGCTGTCTGCAAACACGCTGACCGACAGTCGATTTCGGGAAATCGAAGCCGCCGACTCCGCGGTCCGGGCGGCCGAGGCGCAGGCCGACGTCACCGCCACCGGCCTGGAACTGACCGCAGAGACGGATGTCGATGTCGAGCTGGATGGCACGCCGCTGCATCTGGCCCCGGGCAGCGCCCGGGCGATGCGCCTCGGTGCGGCCACCGAACTCCGGGTGCCCGGTGGGCTGACGATCCGGATCGCCCCACCGGCCGCGGCGGCCGAGGGCCATGCCCGGCTGGTCGCCGCCGGCACCCGGCTCGCCGACGTCCTGGCCGCCGCCGGGGTCGTCGATGTCACCGCCGCCGCCGCGCGCCACGATGAGCGTCGCGAACTCGACGCGCGCTGCGCCCGGCTGCGGGCCGCGGTGACCGGGCTGTGCGCCGACGAGGATCCGGACCGGTTGCGCGAGCAGCTCGCCGGCCTGCGCGCGGAGCTGGCACCGACGGACACGACGGAACCGATGGATCTGGCGGAGGCCCGGGTGGCATCGGAGGCGGCGGCGGCCGAACTCGCCGCCGCGACCCGCCGACTCGATGCGGCCCGTGCGGCTACCGCCGAGGCGACCGCGCGGCTCAACGAGCGGGTCGCGCAGGCCGCGGTCGCGCTCGCCGCGGTACAGACCGCGACCGTCGAGCGAACCGCCGCCGACCACCGGCTGGCGCAGGCCCGAGCAGAATGCGGCGACGACGAGCTGGCCTCGGTCGCCGCTTCGGCGACCGAGACGGCATCGACCGCCGAGCAGGACCTGCATCGATGGCAGCTCGAACTGGCCGCGGCGCACCCGGAGTCGGTGGCAGCGGAGCTGGATGGGGCCGAGGACCGGGCGCATCAGCTCGACGATGCGCTGACCGACCGGCAGGCCGCGTTGCGGGACGTGACCGTCGAGCTGGCCCTGTTCGGTACTGAGGGGCGTACCAGCCGGCTCGACGCCGCCGAGATGGCCCTGGAGCACGCGACCCGCGACCACGCCCGGATCGGTGACCGGGCCCGTTCGGTGCAGACCCTGCGTTCGGTGATGACGCGGCACCGCAGCAACACCCAGCTGCGCTACGTCGAGCCGTTCCGCAACGAGGTTCAGCGGCTGGGGCGCAGCGTGTTCGGTCCGACATTCGAGGTCGAGATCGATCCGGATCTGCGGATCCGCAATCGCACCCTGGACGGCGCCACGGTGCCCTATGAATCCCTGTCCGGTGGGGCGAAGGAACAATTGGGCATCCTCACCCGGCTGGCGGTGGCCGCGCTCGTCGGCCAGGATGACGCCGTCCCGGTGCTCATCGACGATGCGCTGGGGTTCACCGACCCGCAGCGGCTGTCCCGGATGGGGGCGGTCTTCGACCTGGCCGGCTCCGGGGGACAGGTCATCGTTCTCACCTGCTCGCCGTCACGGTTCGACTCGGTGCCGACCGCCCACCGGGTGGAACTCAGCGCCTAACTGAGCGGGAGCACAATGGAGGCGCTATGGCGAGGAAGTCTCTGCGGCGCCGGATCGACGAGCGGCTGGCCGCGAACCCGGACGTCGGCGCGGTACGCCGACCGGTGACCCCGGACGCCCGAGAGAGCTTCGACCTGTATTACGTGCGCAGCGGCCCGCCGTCGGAAGTGCCGCTGCTGGTGATCCCCGGCGGCCCCGGCGTCGCGTCGGTGCAGACCTACCGCGGTCTGCGGCGATCGCTGGCCGCGCGCGGCGTCGACGTGGTGATGATGGAGCACCGCGGCGTGGGCATGTCTCGGTGCGACGACGACGGCGCCGACCTGCCGCCGGAGGCGATGACCGTCGACCAGGTCGTCAACGACGCCGCCGCGGTGCTCGACGCACTCGGGGTCGACACGGCCGCGATCTACGGCACGTCCTACGGCAGCTATCTGGCCGCCGGTATCGGTGTGCGCCACCCCGATCGGGTCGCCGCGATGGTGCTGGATTCACCCGTGCTCTCCGCCCGCGACATGATCGATGTGCGCACGGCGATCCGGTCGGTGCTGCTGTCGTCGTCGGGGCCGGCGGGGGCGCAGTTGCAGGCGAAGGTGCATCGGTTGCTGGCGAGCGGCCGCTGGGATTCCGCACACACCCAGGTGGCGGCGACGGTGTACGAGGTGGGCGGGCCCGCGGCGCTGAGCCGCCAGCTGGACCTGTTGCTCGACGGCCGGACGGTGCTGTGGCGGGCCCTGGAGCACCTTGGCGGTGTCGCCATGCGGGTGGTGCCCTACCACAACGAGATGGACCTGGTGAACCGGATCGCGTTCCGGGAGCTGGACTATCTGGGCCGACCCGATGGCCTGCCGCTGGACCCGTCGGCCGGCATGGATCGGTGGGCGGAGTTGATGCCCGGCGCCATACCGGATTTCGAAGGTGAGCCCTACGATCTGTCGGCGGCGATGCCGGCCTTCGACTGGCCCACCGCGGTGCTGTCGGGCGGGCGGGACCTGACCACCCCGCCGGCGATCGCCGCGCGGGTGGCCGCGCTGATCCCCGGAGCGGTGCTGGTGACGCTGCCGACGGCCGCGCACAGCCTGCTCGACACCCGCGAACGGGCCGCCCTGCGGGTCGCCGAAACGGTGTTCACCGGCCGGGAGTCGGTGGTGCCCGAACTGGTGGGGCTGGCCGGCCGCGGGGCCGAACTCGATGCCCTGCCGGCCAACGCATCGGTCAGGCTGGCCGGCGTCGCTCTGACGGCCGTCAGCACGGCCGAGCAACTGATCCCGGGCCGGTGGTGGCGATGAACGCTATTTCAGGAAGCCGATGGTGGTGTAGTCCAGGTCGCCGAGCCCGGCCGGACCGTAGTTGGCCAGCTTGGTGCGCACCGCCATATTCCCCGGGGTCTGGGTCAGCGGCAGGCTGAAACCCTCGGCCCACACCATCTTGTCCAGCTCGTTGGCCAACGTCAGTGCCTTGGCCGGGTCGAGCTCGTTGAGCACCTGCTCGATCTTGGCGTCGATTTCCGGGCTGCCGATCTTGCCGAAATTGGATTCGCCGGAGGAGGCGAAGATCTGGTTCAGGCTGGACAGCGGGAACGCGTCGCCGGACCAGCCGAACTGGGCGACGTCGAAATCGCCGGGGATGACGTACTTGGCGAAAAACCCGGTGCCCGGTTTGGACAGCAGCTCCAGCTTCACTCCGATCTGGGCCAGGCTGTTCTGGGCGATCTGGCCGATGTTCTTCGACGTCTGGCCGTCGTAGAGGAGGTCGCGCAGCACCAGCTGGCGGCCGTCCTTCTCCCGGTATTGGCCGTTGAGGGTCCAGCCGAGCCGGTCGAGATCGGCGCGGGCCTGGTCCGGGTCGAAGGCGACGATGTCACTGTTGTCCTGGTAGCCCTGCTGGCCGCGCACGAAGATGTGGTTGTTGAGCGGGACCGGGTTGTCGGTCAGTCCGTGCTGGGACACGCTGGCGATCAGGTTGCGGTCGATGCCCCGGCAGATGGCCAGCCGCAGTTCCCGGTCGGCCAGGATCGCCCCGGGCGCGCCGTTGAAGGTTAGATGCGACCACTGATTGGCCGGTGCGCGTCGCAGGGCCACCTGCGGGTTGTTGCGGACGGTGGACATCTCGTCGAGCGTGCCCAGGCCGGTGGCGTCGATGGTGCCGTCCTGCAGTGCCGGGATCCGGGCGGAGTCGTCGAGCACGGTGAAGGTGATGGTGTCCAGCACCGGCGGGGTCCCCCACCATTTCGGGTTGCGGCTCAAGGTGATCCGCTGCGCCGTGCGGTCGATGTTGGACACCACGAACGGCCCGGCGGCCAGACCGGGACCGGCCAGGAACCCGGTGTTGAAGGCGGCCGGATTCGACGTCATCGCCTTCGGCAGCAGGGAACCGTTGCCGGCGAACATGCCGCGCCACTCCGAATACGGGTGGGCGAAGGTCATCACGGCCTGCCGGTCGTCGACGCCACGGGTCACCGAGGCGACGCGGTCGCTGCCGTTGGTGTTGGCGATGGCGAAGTCCTTGTTCTTGCCGTTGGTGGCCTCGATCTGGAACTTGATGTCCTCCCAGGTGATCGGGGAGCCATCGGACCAGACCGCCTTGGGGTTGATGGTGTAGGTCACCACCTGCGGGGAGGTGCTGGTGAGCTCGACGCTGGTGAAGTAGTCGGTGTCGACCGAGGGTGTTCCGTCGGGGGCGATCCGGAACGCGTGCGGCAGGGTGGGTTTGAGGACGCGGTTGGTGTCGACCTCGTTGCCGTCGATGTGCAGGGTGTTGAAGTTCGACGGGAAGCCGCTCAGCGGCAGCCGCAGGTTGCCCCCCTGGCGCAGGTCGGACACCGGATGCGGGTTGATGTCGGCGGTGTTGCCCAACTCGGAGGTGCCGCCGACCGGCGGCGGGGTCGTGGTGCCGCCCGAACAGCCGGTCAACGCCAACGATCCGATCAGCATCGCGTAGATACCACGCCGTAGCCACATGGCACCCGATGCTAGTCCCGTCATTCGCGAGCGTGCGTGTCCCCGGCCCGACACCCGGGGACACGCACGCTCGCGCTAGTGGGGGGCGGGGGCGTCGCTGCCCGGAACCGCCGCGAGCAGGGCGCGGGTGTACTCGTGGCGCGGGTTGCCGAAAACCTCGTCGGCGGGCCCGTGCTCGACGATCGTGCCGCGGTACATCACCGCGACGTCGTGGGCGAGGTGTTTGACCACCGCCAGGTCGTGCGATACGAACAGGTAGGACAGGCCGAACTGCTGTTGCAGATCCAGCAGCAGGTTGAGGATCCCGGCCTGGATGGACACGTCCAGCGCCGACACCGGTTCGTCGAGGGCGAGGATCTGCGGCTGCAGCGCCAGCGCCCGGGCGATGCCGATGCGTTGCTTCTGTCCGCCGGAGAAGTCCGCCGGGTAGCGGTCCGCGTCGGCCCGGCGCAGCCCGACCAGGTCGAGCAGTTCGCCGACCCGGTCCGCGGTCTCCTTCTTGCCGAACCCGTTGGCGCTCAGCGGCTCTGCGAGCACATCGGCCACCGGAAGTCGAGGGTCCAGCGCCGCGACCGGGTCCTGGAACACCACCTGCAGGTCACCGCGCAGCCGGCGTCGCTGCGTGTTGTTGAGGGTGGCGACGTCGGTGCCCAGCACCGCGATGGACCCCGACTGCGGGGCGCGCAGCTCCAGGATCTCGCGCAGTGTGGTCGATTTTCCGGAGCCGGATTCGCCGACGATGCCCAGGGTGCGGCCGCGTCGCAGGGTGAAGCCGACCCCGTCGACCGCCCGCAGCTCGCCGACCTTGCGCCGCAGGATCGCGCCCTTGGTCAGCGGGTAGGTCTTGACCAGATCCCGGACCTCGACGACGGGCGCGTCCTCGGCGGCCACCGGCGGCTGCCCGACGGGGGCGGTGGATACCCCGAAGATGTCGGCGGCACTGCGGCCGGCAACCTCCTCGGCCCGGATGCAGGCCACCCGGTGATCGGCGGCCAGCAGTGCCAGACCGGGCTCGGCGCTGCGGCAGGCCTCGATCACCAGCGGGCAGCGCGGGGCGAACGGGCACCCGGTGATATCGACGGTCAGCGCCGGGGGAGACCCCGGGATGGGGACCAGCCGGGTGCCCTGCGGCGCGTCGAGGCGCGGCACCGAGCCCAGCAGCCCGGCGGTGTAGGGCATCCGGCGGTCGGTGTAGAGCGTGCGCACGGGTGCGGTCTCCACGGCGCGCCCGGCGTACATGACGGCGGCGCGGTCGGCGAATTCGGCGACCACGCCCAGATCGTGGGTGATGATCAGCACCCCGGCGCCGGTGACGTCGCGCGCCGTCTTGAGCACCTCGAGGATCTGCGCCTGCACGGTGACGTCCAGCGCGGTGGTCGGTTCGTCGCAGATCAGCAGGTCCGGATCGTTGGCGATGGCCATCGCGATCACCACCCGCTGGCGCTCCCCGCCGGACAGTTCGTGCGGGAAGGCGCGGGCCCGCTTGTCCGGGGATACGATGCCGACCAGGTCCATCAGCTCCACCGCGCGCCGGCGTGCGGCGTCGCGGCCGCGCCGGCCACGGGCGGCCGGGTCGTGCACCTCGAGGGCCTCGGCGATCTGCGCGCCCACCGGATAGACCGGGGTGAGCGCGGACATCGGGTCCTGGAACACGGTGCCGATCGCCTTGCCTCGCACCGCCGACAACGCGGTGTCGGACTCGCCGAGCAGCTCGCGTCCGTGCAACCGCACCGAGCCGCTGACCTGCGCGTACTCGGGCAGCAGCCCGATGACAGCCATCGCGGTCGCCGATTTTCCGGATCCGGATTCGCCGACGACGGCCACCACCTCGCCGGGCTGCACCGAAAGGTTCACCCCGCGCACGGCGTGCACCACGGACCGGTCGGTGGGGAAGCGCACCGTCAGGTCGGTGATCTCCAGCAGCGGCGGTGCGGTGCTCACGAGCGACCTCCGCGCAGCGTGTCCGCGCCGGGGTCGACGGCGTCGCGCAGGCCGTCGCCGATCAGGTTGGCACACAGGATGATCGCCACCAGCACGCCGGCCGGGAACAGGAAGACCCACGGGAAGGTGGTGGCCGACGGGGTGCCGGCGGCGATCAGGGTGCCCAGTGAGATGTCCGGCGGCTGGATGCCGAAACCGAGGAAGCTGAGCCCGGTTTCGGCCAGGATCGCCAGCCCGACGTTCAGCGCGGTGTCGATGATCAGGATCGAGGCGACGTTCGGCAGGATGTGACGGATGATGATCTGGTGGCTCGGTACACCGAGATAGCGTGCAGCCGTGATGAATTCACGCTCCCGCAGGCTCATGGTCATACCGCGCACCATGCGTGAACTGATCATCCAACTGAACGCGGCCAGCAGCAGGATCAGCGCGAGCATCGTCGATGACCCGCGGATGCGCGGGGTGACGACGGCGATCAAGATGAAACTGGGCACCACCAGCAGCAGGTCCACCACCCACATCAGCACCCGGTCGCGCCAGCCGCCGAAGTAACCGGCCATCGACCCGACGGTCGCGGCGATCACCGCGGAGATCACCGCGACGCACAACCCGATCAGCATGGACTTCTGCATCCCGCGCAGGGTCAGGGCGAACAGATCCTGGCCGAGCGCGTTGGTACCGAACCAGTGCGTGGGGCTGGGCGGCTGCTGCAGGTGGTAGTAGTCCATATCGGTGTAACCGAATTGCAGCAGCGGCGGCAGCGCGTAGCATGCGACGAACATCACCACCAGCACGACGACGGCCGCCACCGCCGGGCGGTTGCGCAGGAACCGGTGCCACACCAGGGCGCGCCGCGAGGTGAAGGCCGTCGGTGCGACGACGTCCGCGGGCCCGGCGTCCACCGGGAACGCCGCGGCCGGGCTCTCGTCGGGGAGGGGTTGACTCATTGCACCCTCACCCGGGGATCGAGCGCGGCGTAGATGACGTCGGACAACAGGCCCGCACACAGGATCGCCGCGCCGGAGAACACCGTGATGGCGGCGATGATGTTGGTGTCCTGGGTGGCCACGCCCTGGACCACCCACTCGCCCATCCCGTGCCAGCCGAAGATCTTCTCGACGAACACCGCCCCGGTGACCAGGCCGCTGACTCCGTAGGCGAACAGGGTGGCCATCGGGATCAGGGCGGTGCGCAACCCGTGTTTGAACAGCGCGCGCCGGCGCGTCAGGCCCTTGGCGCGGGCGGTGCGGATGAAGTCCTGGCCGAGCACGTCGAGCATGGCGTTGCGCTGGTAGCGGCTGTAGCCGGCCATCGCCCCGAGGGCCAGCGTCAGCGTCGGCAGCATCAGGTGCTGCAGCCGGTCGGCGAACTGCGCCCAGGCGCCGCCGACGACGTCCGGCGACGTCTCGCCGATGAACGCGAAGAGTTGCACGCCGAATATCGAATTGACCTTCAGTGCGGCCAGGATCAGCAGGTTGGCGATGACGAACGTCGGGATGGACAGCAGCAGCAGCGACACCATGGTGATCACCCGGTCCGACAGCCGGTACTGGCGGACCGCACCCCAGGCGCCGAGGACCACGCCGCTCACCGCGCCGATGAGGGTGCCGAGGATCAGCAGACGCAGGCTCACCCCGATCCGCCGGCCCAGTTCCTCGCCGACCGGCTGACCGGCCACGGTGGTGCCGAAGTCCCCGCGGACCGCGCCCGCGGCCCAGTCCAGGTAGCGCACCGGGATCGGCTTGTCGAGGTTCAGCTCGGCGGCCTTGGCGTCGATCACCGCCTGCGGAGGGCGCGGACTGCGCTGCTCGAGGCCGTCCAGCGGCGCGAAGGTCAACGAGGTCAGGGCAAAGGTGAGAAACGACGCGAGTGCCAGCAGCAGCAGATAGTTGAGCAGGCGGCGCAGCAGAAACCTCGTCATCTAGCGGGAGCTCCGGCCGGGCTGCATGAGCAACAGGGTATGAGATGACCCGGTGCACAGGCTGCTCAGGACGGGTTTCGGCGCGCCCCGGACGCGCTTGACGGTTGGCCGCGAGCCTGGAAGTATGCCAGGTATTAATCCTGGTTAATTTACCCAACTTAATGGAGATTCGCCCCATGAACGCTCCCGCCGCCGCGCAACCGGTGGCCGGTCACTACGAACTCAGTCATCTGCGTTCGCTGGAGGCCGAGGCCATCCACATCATCCGGGAGGTGGCCGCCGAGTTCGAGCGACCGGTGCTGCTGTTCTCCGGCGGCAAGGACTCCATCGTCATGCTGCACCTGGCCATCAAGGCCTTCGCGCCGGGGCGGGTGCCGTTCCCGGTGATGCATGTCGACACCGGCCACAACTTCGACGAGGTGATCTCCACCCGGGACATGCTGGTCGATCGGCACGGGGTGCGGCTGGTGGTGGCCAGCGTGCAGGACGACATCGACGCCGGCCGCGTCGTCGACAACGGCCCGTCGCGCAACCCGCTGCAGACCGTCACCTTGCTGCGCGGCATCTCCGAGAACGCCTTCGACGCCGCCTTCGGCGGGGCCCGGCGCGACGAGGAGAAGGCCCGCGCCAAGGAGCGGGTGTTCAGTTTCCGCGACGAATTCGGCCAGTGGGACCCCAAGGCGCAGCGCCCGGAACTGTGGAACCTCTACAACGGACGCCACCGCAAGGGTGAGCACATCCGGGCGTTCCCGTTGTCGAACTGGACCGAGTACGACATCTGGGCCTACATCGGCGCCGAGGGCATCGAGCTGCCGTCGATCTACTACGCGCACACCCGCGAAGTGTTCGAGCGTGACGGCATGCTGCTGGCCGTGCACCGGTTCATGGCGCCCCGCGACGGCGAGGAGGTGTTCGAGACTTCGGTGCGGTTCCGGACCGTCGGCGACGTCACCTGCACCGGCTGCGTGGAATCGGTCGCCGCCACCGTCGAGGAGATCATCGCCGAGACCGCCGTGTCGAGGCTGACCGAGCGTGGGGCCACCCGGGCCGACGACCGGATATCGGAGGCCGGCATGGAGGACCGCAAGCGAGAGGGATACTTCTGATGGCCACGGCTGCACCGGATACCGCCACCACCCTGCTGCGCATCGCGACGGCCGGTTCGGTCGACGACGGCAAATCCACCCTGATCGGCCGGTTGCTGTTCGACTCCAAGGCCGTCATGGAGGATCAGCTGGCCGCCGTCGAGCGCACCTCGAAGGAACGCGGCAACGACTACACCGACCTGGCGCTGGTCACCGACGGATTGCGGGCCGAACGCGAGCAGGGCATCACCATCGACGTCGCGTACCGCTACTTCGCCACGGCCAAGCGCAAATTCATCATCGCCGACACCCCGGGTCACATCCAGTACACCCGCAACATGGTGACCGGAACCTCGACCGCGCAACTGGCCATCGTGCTGGTGGATGCCCGCCACGGCCTGCTCGAGCAGTCCCGCCGGCACGCCTTCCTGGCGTCGCTGCTGGGTGTGCGCCACATCGTGCTGGCCGTCAACAAGATGGACCTGATCGACTGGGATCAGGAGCGGTTCAACTGGATTCGCGATGAGTTCCACGCGTTCGCCGCCCGGCTCGACGTCCACGACGTCACCAGCATCCCGCTGTCCGCGCTGACCGGCGACAACGTCGTCACCAAGAGTGACAAGACCCCCTGGTACGACGGTCCCGCGCTGCTGAGCCACCTCGAAGAGGTGTACATCGCCGGCGACCGCAATCTCATGGACCCCCGCTTCCCGGTGCAGTACGTGATCCGGCCGCAGACCCACGAGCACGCCGACCACCGCAGCTACGCCGGCACCGTCGCCAGTGGCGTGCTGCGCCCGGGCGACGAGGTGGTGGTGCTGCCCGGCGGCAAGCCCAGCCGGATCACCACCATCGACGGCCCCACCGGCCCGATACAGGAGGCCTACCCGCCGATGGCGGTGTCGATCAGTCTGGCCGACGACATCGACATCTCCCGCGGCGACATGCTGGCCCGGCCCAACAACCAGCCCACGGCCACAACCGAATTCGATGCCACCGTGTGTTGGATGTCCGACGATGCCACCCTGGAACCGGGCCGCGACTACGTCATCAAGCACACCACCCGCACCGCCCGCGCGCGGGTCAGCGGGCTGAGCTACCGGCTCGACGTCAACACCCTGCACCGGGACAAGAGCGCCACCGCGCTCAAACTCAACGAACTCGGCAGGGTCACCCTGCGCACGCAGCAGCCACTGCTGCTCGACGAGTACTCGCGCAACCCGGCCACCGGCTCGTTCATCCTGATCGACCCGGTCACCAACGGCACCGTCGCAGCGGGCATGGTGCGCGACACCGCCCCGGTCGCCGACCGCCAGGCCACCCCGAACACCGTCGTGCACAAGTCGCTGGTGACCGCGCGGGAACGCCTGTCCAAGGGGCGCACCGTGTGGCTGACCGGGCTGTCGGGTTCGGGCAAATCCTCGGTGTCGGTGCTCGTCGAGCGCAAGCTGATCGAACACGGTTGCCCCGCCTACATTCTCGACGGCGACAATCTGCGTCACGGCCTCAACGCCGACCTCGGTTTCTCCATGGATGATCGCTCGGAGAACCTCCGGAGACTGGCGCACATCGCGACCCTGATGGCCGACGCCGGGCTCACCGTCATGGTGCCGGCCATCAGCCCGCTGGCCGAGCACCGCGAGCTGGCCCGTAAGGTGCACGAGGCCGCCGGGATCGAGTTCTTCGAGGTCTTCATCGACACGCCACTGGAGGATTGCGAGCGCCGGGATCCCAAGGGCCTCTATGCCAAGGCCCGCGCCGGAGAGCTCACCCACTTCACCGGAATCGACAGCCCGTATCAGCGGCCCACGGACCCGGATCTGCGGCTGACCCCGGAGGCGAGCCTCGACGAGCAGGCGCAACTGGTCGTCGAGATGCTGGAGAGCACCGGTGAGTGATCAGCGGCTGGCCGCCGAACTGGCGAGCCGGGCCGGGAAACTGCTGCTCGACGTCCGCGCCGAACTGTCCGAGGCGCCCGCCGTCGAGCGAAAGGCGTCCGGGGACAGGCGAAGTCACGAGTTCCTGATGACCGAACTGGCCGCCGCCCGGCCTGACGACGCGGTGCTGTCGGAGGAGGCGACCGAACAGGAGAAGGCCAACTCGGCGCGGTTGACCGCCGACCGGGTGTGGATCGTCGACCCGCTGGACGGCACCCGGGAATTCTCCGAACTCGACCGTGACGACTGGGCCGTGCACGTGGCTCTCTGGCAGCGCAACGGCAGCCACGGGGAACTGGTCGCCGGGGCTGTCGCACTGCCGGCCCAGGGCATGACGCTGGCCACCCCGGAGGTGGTCGCACCGGCCGCGCACGACGGTCCGGTACGCGTGGTGGTGTCGCGGACCCGCCCGCCGGCCGTCGCTCTGGCCGTGCGTGACGCCCTCGACGGTGTCCTGGTGGAAATGGGTTCGGCCGGCGCCAAGGTGGCCGCGGTGGTGCAGGGCCGCGCCGATGTGTACGTGCACGCCGGCGGGCAGTACGAGTGGGATTCGGCCGCGCCGGTCGCGGTGGCTCGCTCCGCCGGGTTGTTCACCGCGCGGATCGACGGTTCGCCGTTGCGCTACAACCAGATCGACCCGTCGCTGCCGGATCTGATCGTCTGCCGGCCGGAGTACGCCAAGGCTGTGCTGGCGGTCACCGCACCGGGACGCTGACCCGATGCGGATGTCGGCGAAGGCCGAGTACGCGGTGCGGGCGATGGTCGAGCTCGCCACCGCCGAACCCGGCACGCTGACCAAGACCGAGGACCTGGCCCAGGCACAGGGCATCCCGGCGCAGTTCCTGGCCGACATCCTCTCCGCACTGCGCGCCGACCAGCTGGTGCGCAGCCACCGCGGCCGCGACGGCGGATACACGCTGGCCCGTCCCGCCGAGCAGATCAGCGTGGCCGACGTGCTGCGCTGCGTCGACGGTCCGCTGGCCAGCGTCCGGGACATGGGCCTGGGGGACCTGCCCTACGGCGGGCCGACGGCCGCGCTGACCGACGTGTGGCGGGCACTGCGCGCCTCCATGCGCGCGGTCCTGGAGGAGACCAGCCTCGCGGATGTGGCCGGCGGCCGGCTGCCCGCGCACGTCGGCGCACTGGCCGACGCCTACCGGCACCAGGAGCACAGCCGGGGCCACCGCCGCACGGTGTAGCGACCCGCCCGGCCGTCGGGGTTCAGTTTTCGTACGGCCGGGTGAGGATCTCCAGGTGGTGCCCGTCGGGGTCGCGGAAATAGACGCCGCGCCCGCCGTCGTTGTGGTTGATCTCGCCGACGCGGGTGCCCGCCGGATCGGCCCAGTGCGTCATCCCGGCGGCCACGATCCGGCCGTAGATGGCGTCGAACTCGTCGTCGCCGACCAGGAACGCGTAATGCTGCGGGTGGATCTCGGCGTCGTCGGGCACATCCGCGTAATCCAGGGTGGCGCCGTGGGCCACCTGCACCGCCATGAACCGGCCCATCGGCACCGGATCGGGCAGACCGAACAGATCGGTGAGAAATCGCGCCGAGGCGGCCTTGTCGCGCGCCGCGACGATGGTGTGGTTGAAGGCGATACTCATGGTTTCTTCCCGTCGCTGTGTTCACCAGTCAAGCACTGCGCGCGGGAGGTCGCCAGGTACCGGAACCGCCGCGGGGTGATCCGGGCACCGGTAGCGTGCTGAACTCATGGCCACCGAATCAACCGGCGCACCCGCGTCGCGCACCGGCGTGGAGGTGCTCGGCCGAATCGGACCCAACTGGTTCGCCTCGGTCATGGGTACCGGCATCGTCGCGACGGCCGGCGCGATCCTGCCGGTGCGGTTGCCCGGCCTGTCGGTCTTCACCGACATCGTCTGGGTCATCGCGGCGCTGATGCTGCTGGTGCTGATCGTCGTGGTGGGCGGCCACTGGCTGCGGCACCCGAAAGTGGCGCGCACCCACGCCCGCAACCCGCAGATGGCGCACTTCTACGGCGCCGCACCGATGGCGTTCAGCACGGTGGGCGCCGGGGCGGTGCTGATCGGCCCCAACCTGATCGGCGAGCGGGTGGCGATCGACCTGGCCTGGGTGCTGTGGACCGCCGGGCTCGTCGGCGGATTGTTCACCGCTGCGAGCATCCCGTACCTGATGTTCACCCAGCTGGTCGTCGAACCGGACTCGGCGTTCGGCGGCTGGCTGATGCCCGTCGTGCCGCCCATGGTGTCGGCAGCCGGCGGAGCGCTGCTGATCCCGCACATGGCGGCGGGCACCGGGCGGGCGACCATGCTCTACGGCTGCTACGCGATGTTCGGTCTGTCGCTGGTGGCCTCGCTGATCATCATCTCGATGATTTGGAGTCGGCTGGTGCTCTACGGCACCTCCGGCAGCGCCCGCATCCCGACGCTGTGGATCGTGCTGGGTCCGCTGGGACAATCGATCACCGTGGCCGGCATGCTCGGCACACACGCCGCAGGAGTGGTCACCCCCGAGCTGGCCACCGGGATGGCGGTGTTCGCGGTGCTGTTCGGGGTGCCGGTGTGGGGATTCGCCGTGCTGTGGATCGCCCTGGCGCTGCTGCTGACCATCCGCACCGTGCGCCGCGGCATGCCGTTCGCCCTGACCTGGTGGAGCCTGACGTTCCCCGTCGGCACCTTCGTCACCGGAACCACGCAGCTGGCCCTGCACACCGGACTTCCGGCGTTTCGGGTCGCCGCTGTCGCCTGCTACACCGCGCTGCTGGCCACCTGGCTGCTGGTCGCGGTCCGCACCACCGGCGGCAGCCTGCGCGGACAGCTGTTCGGGCCGGTGCCGACGGCCGCGGTCCCGGTTGGCAAGGACCCGGTGCGGTGAACGCGATGCGGATCGGAATGACGATGCCGGTGATGGAGCCGGACCTGGACGCCGCGACCCTGCGGACCTGGGCCCGAGCCATCGACGACGGGCCGTTCTCCTCGCTGTGCTGGGGTGAGCGGATCGCCTTCGACAACCCGGACAGCCTCACCCTGCTCGGCGCGCTGGCCGCCTGGACCGACCGGGTGCAGCTGGTGACGACGGTGATCGTGCCGCAGCTGCACGATCCGGTGATGTGCGCCAAGGCAATCGCCACCGGCGACATGCTCAGCGGCGGGCGGCTGACCGTCGGTTTCGGCGTCGGCGGCCGGCACGAGGACTACCGCGCGGTCGGCGCCGACCCGGGAACCCAGAACATCGCCGGCATGGCCGAGAAGGTGGCGATCATGCGCCGGGTGTGGGCGGGGGAGAAGGTCACCGACTCGGTGCTACCGGTGGGCCCGGCACCGACCCGCCCGGGCGGCCCGCCGCTGCTGGTTGGCACCATCGGCCCCAAGACCGTGCGCCGCTCGGCCGTCTGGGCCGACGGCCTGGCGGGCACCACCATGGATCTCGACCTCACCCGCCAGGCGGAGTTGTTCGACGTCGCCCGCGAATCGTGGGCCCGCGCCGGCAAACCCGCGCCGCACTTGGCGACCTCCTTCTGGTTCGCGCTCGGTCCGATCGAGGACGCCCGCGACCAGATACGCCGGCATCTGCTTCGCTACATGAACTGGATTCCTGCCGAATTCGTCGAGGCCATGGCGCCGAACACCGGATGGGCCGGCGACGAGGAGTCGCTGTCCGGGGTGCTGCGCGATTTCGCCGCGATCGGCACCGACGAGATCCACCTGATCCCGACGAGCACCGACCTCGACCAGCTGCGCCGCGTCGCCGATGTCGTCGCCGACTTCGGCGGGCCGCGCGGGAGCGGAACGTAGGGTGGACGCCAGACGATCCAGCGGCGAGGAGACCGGGTGACCACCAATTTCGGCGCGTACGAATACGAGATCTTCTTCCAGGGCCTGATGGGTGTGCTGCCCGATCTGCCGATGACCCACGCCGAGCTGGCGGCCCGCGCGGCCCAGGCGATGCCGCCGTCGGTGTGGTCCTATGTCAGCTGCGGTGCCGGGGACGAGCGCACCCAGGACGCCAACGTCACCGCGTTCGACGGCTGGGGACTGATCCCGCGGATGCTGGTCGGCGCCGCGCAGCGCGACCTGTCCGTCGAACTGTTCGGAAAGCGCTGGGCTGCACCGCTTTTCCTGGCGCCGATCGGGGTGACCGGGCTATGCGCGCAGGGCGGACACGGTGATGTGCTGACCGCGCGCGCCGCCAACCAGGCCGGTGTGCCGATGTGCGTGTCCACGCTGGCCGAGGACCCGCTGGAGACCGTGGCCGCCGAATTCACCGAAGCCCCGGGCTTTTTCCAGCTGTACTGCCCGACCGACAAGGACATCGCCGAGAGCCTGGTGCGCCGCGCCGAAACGGCGGGCTACGCCGGCATCGTGGTCACCCTGGACACCTGGGTGCTGGGCTGGCGTCCGCGCGATCTGAGCACGGCCAACTTCCCGCAGCTGCGCGGACAGTGCCTGGCCAACTACACCTCAGACCCGGTGTTCCGGGAGAAGGCCGGCTTCGCCGAGGGCGGCAACCCGCGCGACGTGGTTGGGTTCTGGGCCTCGATATTCGGGCGCCCGTTGACCTGGGACGACCTGGTGTGGCTGCGCGGGCTGACCGAACTGCCGCTGATCGTCAAGGGCATCTGCCACCCCGACGACGCCCGCAAGGCCATCGACCACGGCGTCGACGCCATCTACTGCAGCAACCACGGCGGCCGTCAGGCCAACGGTGGGCTGCCCGCGCTGGACTGCCTGCCCGACGTCGCCGCGGCGGCCGGAGACGTCCCGGTGCTCTTCGATTCCGGGGTGCGTTCGGGCGCCGACGTCGTCAAGGCCCTGGCGCTGGGCGCCAGCGCGGTCGGCATCGGGCGGCCGTACCTCTACGGGCTGGCGTTGGGCGGCGTCGCCGGGGTGGTGCATGTGCTGCGGTCCATCCTGGCCGAGGCGGACCTGATCATGGCCATCGACGGCTACCCCGGCCTCGCCGACCTGACCCCCGACACGCTGCGGCGGGTCACCGCCGCCCGGTGAGCACCGCCGGGTGGTGGCAGGCCGCCGTCGTCTACCAGGTCTACATCCGCAGCTTCGCCGACGGCAGCGGCGACGGCATCGGGGACATCGCGGGACTGCGGTCCCGGCTCGGTTACCTGAAAGACCTCGGCGTCGACGCCCTGTGGATCAACCCGTGGTACCCGTCCCCGCAGGCCGACGCCGGCTACGACGTCGCGGACTACTGCGACATCGACCCGGTGTACGGAACACTGGGCGCCGCACAGGATTTCCTCGACGAGGCGCACACCGCCGGGCTGCGGGTGCTGCTCGACATCGTGCCCAACCACACCTCGTCGGCGCACCGTTCCAGTTCGACTTCCTGCGCGCACCGTGGCGGGCGTCGAGCCTGCAGGAGGTGATCAACGACGCCACGGCGGCCGCCGCGTCGGTCGGGGCGCCGCCCACCTGGGTACTGTCCAACCACGACGTGACCCGCACGGTGACCCGCTACGCGCGCTCGCAGCCCGAACATCTCGTCGGCACCGACCGGGAGCGCAAGCGCTGGGCACAGGAGGCGGCCGACCACGAACTGGGGCGCCGCCGGGCCCGGGCGTGCGCGCTGCTGCAACTGGCGCTGCCCGGCACGGCGTATGTGTACCAGGGCGAGGAGCTCGGCCTGGAGGAGGTCGAGGTGCTGCCCGACGAGGTGCGCCAGGACCCGACGTTCGCCCAGTCCGGATTCACCGATGTCGGGCGCGACGGCTGCCGGGTGCCGCTGCCCTGGTCGGGCGGCGCCGCGCCCTACGGGTTCTCACCGGCGCCGGTGCGAACCTGGCTGCCGCAGCCCCCGCACTGGGGTGCCCATTCGGTCGCCGCCCAGCGCGACGACTCGTCGTCGTTCCTGTCGCTGTACCGCGCGGCCCTGGCGCTGCGCAACCGGCGGTGGCGCGACGCGGGGCCGCCGCACTGGCTGGAGTCATCGGACGGCGTGCTGGCGCTGCGCCGCGGTGATCTGGGCTGCTGGGTGAACACCTCGGAGCGTCCGGTGACGCTGCCGGATGGGCTCAGCGTGTTGTTGGGATCGGTACCCGATGCTGTCGCACGGTCTGGAAAAGAACTGGCCCCGGACGCCGCGGTGTGGGTGCAGATCGCGCCCACAGCGCCCTGACGTGCGGTGATGGTGGCGCGATCCGCCCGGGTCGTGCCCCGGGGCAGCGTCCCGGTGGCCGCGCAAGATCTTAGGGATTAATTACGTTTCAATACCGGGCGCCTTAAAAACCGGGTCTAACTTAGGTATCACAGGAGCCGTCAGGGCTCGACGAGTTAGCCAGATTGAGAGGTGATGACATGCTGCTCGACCTCCGCTGGGTGCCGTTCCGGTTGTTCCACCGGCACCACCCCGCCCGCTAACCACCCGTCCCGACTTCGGCGGCCGTACACAGTGACTGTGTACGGCCGCATTTTTATGCGTGGGCCGGCCCGGGCTCCGGGCCGGCCCACTCGGGTCAGCCCTGCTTCTGGTTGGCCGCCAGCAACTCGTTCATCACGGTGAGTGTCAGGAAGTTCAACGGACCGCAGTCGGCGAACTGGGAGCTGACGTTGCCGGCGATACCACCCTCCAACGACAGCTTGCTCATCAGATCGAGCTTCAGCACCGGACTGCCCTCGCTGAAATCGAGGTCGGCCAGGTCGACCCAGACGATGTTGGGCCGCGTCGTCGACTCGTAGACGAACCGCTTATTCGTCAAGTCGCACACCGTCTGCCAGATGGTCTGGGACGCGTCGGGTTTGCCGGGATCGGGGATGCGGAACGGCTGGGCGGCGTTGCGCATCACGCTGAACATCGCGGCGATCGCCTCGAGCTGGGTCTTGGGTTCTGACAGCCGGCCGACGTAGTAGGTGGCGCGGGCGAAGCGGTCGGCGGCCAGCGTCGACCCGGGCAGCGGTTTGTCCCCGCCCAACCCGTCGAACTGGCCGACCAGCTTCAGCTGCTGGTCGAACGGCGGGGAGTTCGTCATCACGTGGTAGCTGCGGTCATGGTGGATCTGCAGCTCCCCATCGATGTACTCGATGATGGCCGAGTCCCCGGTGGCATCGTCGAGGGCCAGGTGCAGCTGAGGCTTCTCCCCGGAGGCCGGATCGATCATCGGCGCGACCTGGACGTTGTTCTGCGCCATCCATTCCACCGCCTCGGCGACGGTGGCGAAGTTGTCCAGCAGGTACTGCAGCCAGATCGCCTGGCTCAGTGCCGGACGGGAGTCGTCGAGTGTGCCGTAGTTCGACTCGGCCAGCCACAGGATGTGCCCGCTCAATCCGGCCTCGTTCATGCCGTCGACGGTGAAGATGTCCATGGCGGTGGCCACCACGCTGCCGTACTTGGCGGTCCAGGTCAGTTTCCCGGCGACCCCGTCGTCGCGCTTCGCGCCGCGGGGCAGCTTCCACAGGTTGGTGTCGAGGTCGAAGCGGAAGTCCATGTTTCGGCCGACCAGGACAGCGCCGTTGGCGTCGGGCCACATCACTCGAGTGCACATGGCTGCCACCGTACCGGGCGGCGGCGGTGCGGCCGGTGCATTCGTGCGTCGTCTCGGCTGCGCCTCCTGGTGATCCCCGATGGCCGGGGGGAGTCAGACGTAGAGGCCAGTGAACGGTGCGACCGGGATGTTCCGGATGACGAACCAGATGCCGACGATGACCAGTGTCACGATCGGCGCGAAACGCAGTGTCGTCCAGGATCTGTGGGCCCGGCCGAGAATTCGGTTGCGGGTCCACAGCACGAATGTCACGACGAGGACGATCACGGCCACCAGCGCGAGCGCGTTGTAGTGCAGCGCTGCGGGCAGGTCGCCGTGCAGCAACGAGTACAGCATCCGGCAGGTCCCGCAGCCCGGGCAGTCGATACCCAGCAGCATCCGGGTCGGGCAGGGCGGGATGAGGCCGCCCGGTGTGGTCGGATCGGCGAACCAGATCGCGGCGCACACCGACCCCGCACCCGCGGCCATGGCAACCGGCGCGACCAGCCGGCGCGCGAGGCCCGGAGGCGTCGTGCACCGGTGGCCGGCGGTCGGGTGTTCGGTGGGTTGCTGCGTGGGCAGCATGACGGGTGACCCTTTACATACTCGACATGCTGGAATAGCTCGCCACGTTCACGATGATGGCGATCACGAAGACGATGGCGCCGGCGATGGCGCCCCACATGGCGAACTTCTTGGCGTCGTCGGCGGACTTGCGGGCCGCGTCGTACTGGCCCTGTGCCCACAGCCCGTTGACCTGGGTGGATTTCACGATCGACACGACGCCCAGCGGCAGACAGCAGAGCACGGTGCACAGGATGGCCCAAACCAGGTTGTTGTCCGGTGCCGGTCCGGGAGCCCCGCCCGGCTGCCCCGGACCGTTTGCCGGCACGCCGCCCGGCTGACCTTCATAGGGGTTTGTCATGGAGTGCCTCACTCGTCGTTGCGGGTCGGTGTGCGACCCGGGATTTTGCTGTCCGGATCAGTCAAACACATTCCCCGGCGGCGCGTGATCACCATTTGGTGGACCGAAATGGCGGCCGAATGCCGCCGGCCCGCAGCCGCTGCTCAGCAGCCGGTGCTCGGTCCCGACTTAGTTGTGGCCTGGGTGCCGGGCGGCGAATCCGGCCACCCATCGATCGCGGGCTGATCGACGCGGCGCCGTCAGCGGGCGTCGCGCTTGGCCTGGCGACGGGCGCCGGCGGCCTTTGTGCCGGCCTCACGCTTGATCCGGCCGGGATTGGCTCGAGTCTGGTCCGTGGTCACCGGTTTTTTGGCGGCGGCCTTGGGGGCGGCCTTCACCGACTTCTTCGCGGCGGTCTTCGCCGGAGCCTTCTTGGCCGGGGCGCCAGTGGCCTGGGCCAGCCGCAGCTCCTTGAGCTCCAGCGCGCTCTGACGTGCCGCGACGCCGTGCTGGCGGCTCACCCGGGCCAGGGCATCCTCGAAGACCTCCGCGCGCGTGGCGTTGCGTACGTTGGCCGGCCGGGCGGCGCCGCGGGCACCTTTGCGCACCACCCGCGCGGCGGCTTCGCGACGGTACACCCCGACATGCTTGTTGCGGGCCCGCCGGACCCGGGCATGCAGATCGAGCAATGCGTCCTCATCGAGTTCGCGCAGCTCGGCGGGCCGGGTCGCGTGGACGAGCTGAAAGTCCGATTCGCTCAACACGTCATGCAGATTGATCGCTACGGTCAAGATTCATACCGTGCCGGCGTCGCTGCGCGTAGCGGTTTGGAGTTTGCCGGCCCGCCTGGTGACGGAACCGGACCCGGGCAGATCGATGCGACGCGTGGCCGTCAGGACACCGTCGTCGGGACCTCGGGGGCCGGCGGCGCGGCAACGTCGGCGCGCAGGCGGCTGCCGACGACGCCGAGGCGGTGCAGCGGTCCGCCGTCGTCCTCGGCTTCCACCAGTGCCAGCAGCAGATGCTCGGTCCCGATGTAGTCGTGACCGAGCAGCACCGCCTCCCGGAAGGTCAGTTCGAACACCGCGCGCGTCGCGTCCTCGAGCGGGAGCACCTCGTCGGGCTCTCCGACGCCCGGCGTGACGACGACGGCCGCACGCACGGCGCTCGGTTCGATACCCTGTGCGGCAAGCAGTTTCACCGCCCGCGAGTCCGGGTCGCCGAGCAGGCCCAGGGTCAGATGGCCGGGGGTGATGGCCTCGTTGCGCGCGGCGCGGGCGATGTCCTGCGCCGCGATGACAGCGTCGCAGGCGGCCGCGGTGAACCGGTCGAACGCGTCGGCCTCCGGGGTGGGTGCGGACTCGGATGCCGCGGAGTCGGGTGCGGCAGGCTCGGGAGCCTCGGCGTCGGGAGTGCCGGACTCCGGGCTTTCCGCCTCGGCGCCGGGAGTCTCGGGTGCCGTGTCCTCGGGAGCCGTGCCGTCGGGGGCTGCGGCATCCGGGGTCGCCGGGAGCCCGACGGTCCGGGTCGGCCGTTGCCGTCGGGGAGTGGTGAACCCCTTCGGCGCATCGATGGTGCCGTCGGGGGCCACGACGAAAACCGTTGGGGCGTCGGGCCCGAGCCACAGCGTCAGCGATTCGGCGATCTCGGGATGGCTGAGCAACGTGAAGTGGTGGGCCCGGCCGACGTGTACACCGTTGCCCGGGTCGAATTCGATCCGGCGGGCCCGGTGGGTACCCGACGCGCTGGTGTGCATGACCAGGCCGTCGCCGATGAGCCGGCCGATGGGATGGGTGGGGCTGCGGGTCACCGTCGCCGAGGCGAAGTAATGCCGAGTATCCGGCAGCAGCGGGATCTCGGCGGCGATCACCTTGCCGAGGTCCTCGGGATCGCGCCCGGACCAGTCGGTGTCGATGAGGGATCCGGCGCGCAGGTCGCGGATGCCGCCGCTGCGACGGCGCAGCAGTCGCGCGAATGCCTCGGTCTCCGGCAGCTTCTCCAGCAGCGCCGCACCGTGATGGGCGATGTTCTCCAGCGGCGCCCCCGCGTGCGGGGTGCCCAGGCTGATGGTCGCGCCGACCAGCGCCGGCCAGCTCATCCCCGCCGCCACCGCGTGGTGCGCCGCGCTGCGGGCCACCAGGCCGCCCATCGAGTGGCCGATCAGGCTGATGTCGGTGACCGGTGTCGGCCAGTCCCGTACCAGGTCGTTGATCAGCGCGGCCATGGTGCGCCCGTTGTGCGAGATCCGGCGGCCGGTGTTGTAGCGCAGGTAGACCGGGGTGATGCCGTGCGCGTCGGCCAGGTGCTCGCCGTAGCTGCGGTCGGCGCGGTACCACCACACGTGCTCGGTCTCGACCAGGCCGTGGACGAAGATCGCGATCCGCCCGGTGGCGGTGGGGAAGGCCTCGTCGAGCCGGGTCCGGGTCACCGGGACCGCCAGCCCGTCCTCCCGGACGGTCATCCCGTCGTCGTCGGTGGCGGCCAGCGGGGAACGCGCGTCGGCGAGTTCGTCGCCGATCAGGCCGTTGACGGCGCCGATGATTCCGGCTCCGTACACGGTCTCCGACGGCGCGTACTCCATCGGCAGGTCGGCGACCTTGCCGCTGGCCCAGCCCGCGGCCCGGGTGGACACGCTGATGGTCTTGTACACGCCGTCGGTGATCAGGTCGTGGATCACCTTCACCGGCAGCGCCGTCGGGCCCAGGCCGAGCCGGATGATCCGGAACACTCGATCTGAGATGGCGCGGTGGGTGTCGTGGATGCCTTCGGATGCCTTGGAGATCTCGGTGAGCCCCAGCTCGGACAGGGCGCGGACCTCGCGGCGGCGTTCCTCGCGGCGTCGTTCCGCGTCGTTGCTGCTACTCATGAGCATTGAGTGTACGAGTGTTCACTCAATTTGGAAATTGAGGGGCCGATCTCACGGTCGTGTGAAGCAGCGTGTCAGGCTCCGGGCGTGACGTCGCCGGGCTCGCCGCCGCACCGGGCGTGAAAGTCGACCAGCGGCTGACGAATGCCCTGCAGTTCCGATGCCACCTGCGGATTGTCGGTCATATAGTCGGCGACCCTGTTGCTCATCTCGTCCTTGGTCAGGCCCTTGAGCCCGGTGAAGAATCCGTTGACCTCGGGGTGGGTGAACAGGCAGGCCGAGGTTGCCACGGTCACTCCGCCCGCGACGCCGGCCAGGTCCGCGGCGGTGCAGTTCGGTGGGTCGGCTGCTGCTGTCGGCGCAGTGGCTACCAGAGCGGCGACGCCGATTGCGCTTGCGAGGGTCCGGTGAATTCCGGGGGTGTGGAAGGCCATGCTGACTCGTTGAACGGTTCGGGCTGATGGCGCTCATCGAAAGTCCCCAGGTGTGCTCGTTGAATTTCCTCACCTGTGAGCAGCGGTCAGTGTAGTCGTTGGCGGGTGCCGGTGGTGGCGCGGCGCAGGGATTCGGCGGCGGCGTGGTGGTCGCGGAGTCGGTAGGACTCGCCGTCGAGGTTGACCACGACGGAGCGGTGCAGGAGCCGGTCGAGCATGGCGGCGGCGACGGTGGTGTCGCCGAGGATTTCACCCCAGGCGCCGACGGGCCTGTTGGTCGTGATGACGATCGATGTTTTCAAATACCGTTGGGAGACAACCTGAAACAGCGCTGAGGCGGCCTCCGCAGGAAGCGGCAAGTAGCCCAGTTCGTCGATCACGAGCAAGGTGGGTCCGGCGAAGAACCGCATGGTGGTGGCCCAGCGTCCTTCGATGGCGGCGCGGTGGCAGCGGGCGGCCAGGTCGGCGGCGGTGGTGAAGTAGGTGCGGTAGCCGGCGTGGGCGGCCGCGCGTGCCAGGCCGACCGAGAGGTGGGTTTTGCCGGTGCCCGGCGGGCCGATGAGCAGGATGTTCGTCGCGGATTCGAGGTATCGGCAGGTGCCCAGTTCGTTGATCAGCGCGCGGTCGATGCCGGCGGCGGCGTCGACGTCAAAGTCGGCGAGGGTGGCCGGGGTGGGCAGGCAGGCGAACCGCAGCCGCCCGGCGAGGCGCCGCACGGCGGTGGCCTCGACTTCCACGGCCAACAGCCGCTCCAGGGCGGTGGTCACCGACAGTCCCTCGGCGGTCGCCTGGTCAAGCACGGCCGGCAGCGCTTCGGCGGCGTCGTGGAGTTTGAGTTCGGCCAGGTGTGCGCGCAGCTGCTGGTAGGTCGAGGCCGCTGCCATCGGCGACTCGACGGCGGCGGTGGCGATCTTGGCGGTGGTGGTCATTTCAGGGTGGTCCTTTTCTGGGCGGCCCGCTCGTAGACGGACATATCGATGACAGTGGAATCAGTTGTTGGAGTGGATGATTGAACAGTTTGATCAGCCGCTGATGCGGAGCTTCGGAGCACGGCGGCGGCCGCTTTGGCCTGCGACCCCGGTGGGATGCGTTCCTTGCGGCGGTGCGGGCGGCCGGTGTTGGCGGCGGCCATGGCCGCGGTATCGAGGGCCAGCACGTGACCGCTGTCGCGCACGGTGACCCCGAGCCCATCAGCGGCGAGATGGTGCCGGGCGATGACGACCCCGCCGGCAGTCGCGATATCGGCGACGCTCGCCCCGACGGGGTGGGAGACCACCACGCGGGCCGCAGCCAACTCCGGAGGCACCGAATAGCGATTGCCGCGGTAGGACACCAACGCTTGCCGGCTGGCGGTGCGCTCCTCGGCGATCATCACCGGATACGGCGCCGCGGGCGGGGGCCTCAGCGGCTCTGTGGCGGCCAGTTCGGCGACCGTGACACGACGCCCCCCGATGGTCCTCTCGCGGGTGTCGCCGCGCACGGTGGCGTAGCGGTCGACATCGGCTTGGGCGGACTCGGGGGTGTGCTCATCAGCGAGGGTGCGCCACCAACGCTGCGCGACGCTGTGGTTGGCCTTTTCCACCACCCCCTTGCGATTGCCGCGCCGCGGCGGGCAGATCGCCACCGACACCCCGTAGTGCTTGGCGACCCCGGCGAAGCTGGCCGTCACCCGCCCCGAGCCGGGGTCACACACGGTGGCCATCCGGTCAAAGCGCCACACCCGCGGACAGCCGCCGAGGCCGCGGGTGATCGCATCCAGGCCGGCCACCAGATGCCCCTGGTCCATCGACGGGCTCAACCACCCGCGCCACCGCCCGGAATGAGCCAGCGACCCGACCAGCAGGTGCGCGGTCTTACCCCATCCCCACGACGCGGGTGGATTCGGCAAATCCACCCAGTCCCACTGGATTTCCTCACCCGGCGAGTGTTCGATGATCGCGTTCGGCCGCTGCGTCGCCGTCCGGCACGCCGGGCAGTCCGGGCGCAGTCCGCGGGTGCGGATGTTGCGGGTCAGGCTCTGATACGACAGCGTGAAACCCAGCGGTTCCAGCTCGTCGTAGAGGGTGCGGGCCCACAGGTGCGGGTCCTCGGTCAGCCGCGCGGTGACGTAATCGACGAACTCGTCGAACGGGTCCGGGCCCGGACGGGCCCGTTCCCCCGGCTTGCCGTCACCGGCCAGATACTTGCGGACCGTCTTTCGATCGAATCCGGTGTGGCGGGCGATCGCCGAGATCGACCAACCACGGTTATGCAGGGCACGTACTTCCACATCGTCCTCCCATGTGAGCATGAGAAAAGCGGGCCTCCTTCGGCAGTGCTGCAGGCGTCAGACACCAGCAGCATCCAAGGAGGCCCGCCCTTCTCGGCGGAGCCACACAGGTGGGGAATTTCGATGAGCGTCAGTGGGGAATTTCAGTGAGCGCGATCA
>WBZQ01000287.1_pt1 | contig 44057 bp, 37 predicted proteins | sample 5204251 | NCBI WGS metagenome assembly WBZQ01 (sample SAMN12412402, study PRJNA552823) | activated sludge metagenome | isolation source: activated sludge from nitrification reactor of wastewater treatment plant... | place: USA: Virginia | collected 2017-09 | reverse complement strand
GCGACCATCTGCTGGCCTTCACCGAGTCACATTATTCAACGGCCGCGGCCTTGTTTGTCGTGGCCTATTGCACAGTGGTCGGGCTTTCCTTGCCCGGCGGGGCGATTATGACCCTGGCCGGAGGATTCTTGTTCGGCAGTGTGTTGGGGACCTTGTATGTCAATGTCGGGGCGACGGTGGGGGCGACCGTAGCGTTTCTGGTAGCGCGCTACCTGCTGAAGGATTGGGTGGAACAGAAATTCGGTAGCCGCTTGGGCGCTATTCAGGAGGGGTTTTCCAAGAACGCCTTCAGCTATTTACTGACTCTGCGTCTGATCCCGTTATTTCCGTTCTTTCTGGTGAACATGGTGTCGGGTCTGACCCGGGTCTCCGTCGGAACCTATGTGTGTGCCACGTCACTGGGGATCATTCCAGGTAGTTTTGTGTTTGCCTATGCGGGGCGTCAGCTGGGGACGATCAATTCGCTCAAGGAAATCGTGTCGCCGAATGTGTTGATGGCGTTTACGCTGCTGGGCCTCCTGGCGCTGGTGCCCATGCTGTATAAGAAGTTTGCCGGCAAGGCGTCGTAGCGAGCACGGGCGCGCTCGACGATCTGGAAGAACGGCAGAGGGAAAGGTATTGATGATGGGGCGTGATGCGCGAGACGGCTTGTCGTCGATGGCAGGCCAGGGGCAACATGTGGTCTTGCCGGATGATGAAGACAACCGCACGCTGGTGGAGAACGTGCACCCGTCCAATTGGGTGAATCCGGAACCGGCGGAGCGATACAACATCGTGGTCATCGGCGCGGGTACTGCAGGGTTGATCACGGCGGTGGTTGCGGCAGGATTGGGCGCGAAAGTAGCGCTGATTGAACGTCATCTGATGGGGGGCGATTGTTTAAATGTCGGCTGTGTTCCATCAAAGGCGCTCATTCGCGCCGCCAATGTCTGGGGGCAGTTGCGAGATGCTGTCCCATTTGGAGTCCAGATGGCTGCTGGCGCAAGAGGGGATTTCGGCGCGGCGATGGCCAGGATGAGGCACCTGCGCGCTCGAATCAGCCGTCTCGATTCTGCATCGCGGTACACCTCGCTCGGAGTCGACGTGTACATCGGCCAGGGCCGGTTTACCGGGCAGGATACGGTGGTCGTTGAGGGGCCGGCGGGGAACCGGACCCTGTCTTTTGTGAAAGCGGCAATCTGTACAGGAGCGAAAGCGTCCGCTCCTCCTATCCCCGGGTTGGAGGCCGCAGGGTACCTCACGAATGAGACCGTCTTTTCGTTGACGGCACTGCCACCGCGGATGGGTGTCATCGGCGCGGGACCGATCGGGTGTGAGTTGGCGCAGGCCTTTGCGCGATTCGGCAGTCAGGTGTCGTTGTTCGAGGCCATGCACGGCATCATGCCGAATGAAGATCGCGAAGCGGCAGAGATTGTTCAACGGGTGATGGTCAAGGACGGGGTGACGCTGTTCTGTTGCGGAAAAGATTTGAACGTCGAACAGACCCGCGAAGGCAAGCGTCTGGTCGTCGAGTCGCATGGCCAGCGCCACGCGGTGATGGTCGATGAAATCGTCGTGGGAACGGGCCGAGCAGCAAATGTGCAGGGGCTCGGGCTGGAGACTGTCGAGGTCGAATTCGATAAGTTCGGAGTCACGGTCAACGAACGGCTCCAAACAACGAATCCGCGGATCTATGCCGCCGGCGACGTGTGTTCACGCTACAAATTTACTCATGCGGCGGATGCGATGGCGCAGATCGTCATTCAGAATGCCTTGTTTCCGCATCCGCTTGGCTTGGGGTATGCGAGCACGAATGCCCTGAATATGCCCTGGTGTACGTACACCACACCGGAGGTCGCGCATGTGGGCTTGTACGAAGCAGACGCCAAGAAGAAGGGCGTGGAGGTCGAAACCTATACGTACCATTTCAATGAGGTCGATCGAGCGATCCTGGATGGCGATGAGGAAGGGTTTGCGCGTCTTCACATCCAGAAAGGGACGGACAGGATTATTGGAGCGACCATTGTGTCTGCACACGCCGGCGATCTGATCAGTGAGGTGTCGGTCGCAATGAAGGCGGGTGTCGGTGCGAAGACCATTGCCGGTACGATTCATCCCTATCCCACCCGTGCAGAAATCATCAAGAAGACCGTGAATCTCTGGCGCAAGGCACATTTCACCCCGCGGACCAGGGCCATCCTGGCCCGGCTCTTTACCTGGTTGCGGCGATGAGCCGGTCGGTCGCGCAGGCAGGTGGGTTTCTCGTGCTCGTGTTGGGCGTGGTGTCGGCTGGTCTTGCGCAGGAGCCGGCCAGGCTCCTCGTGGGAGCCTTTTCCCTCACAACGGAGGCGAACCGTCTGCCGGATGGCTGGAGTCCGCTCACGTTCAAGAAGATCGCACAACACACGCACTACGAGGTGGTGAAGGATGGGGCCACGTCCGTGGTGAAGGCGGTGAGCGAAGCCTCTGCCTCAGGCCTGACCAAGGCTGTGATGATCAGCCCGCGGGAGTACCCGATTGTCCATTGGCGGTGGAAGGTCGAGAATCTGTTGGAACGCAGCGATGTCAGCCGCAAGGACGGCGATGACTATCCCGCGCGGCTGTACATTACCTTTGCCTATGAGCCGGACAAGGTCAGCATCGGGAAAAAGTTGAAGTATAAGGCCGGGCAGGCTCTGTTCGGGGATATTCCCATTGCGGCGCTCAATTACATCTGGGACGGGAAGAGCCCGGCGGGGATGTTGGTGGACAATGCCTATACCAGCTTCGCCAAGATGATCGTCGTGCAGAGCGGTGCTCGCCACGTCGGCGCTTGGGTCGAAGAAGAACGCAATGTCTATGAGGACTACAAGCGTGCGTTCGGCGAGGAGCCGCCGGCGATCAACGGCATTGCCATTATGACCGACACGGACAATACCCGTGAGCGTGCCGTAGCTTATTACGGCGATATTGTGTTCGTTCAGGCGGTGAAATAGGGGGGCCACGCATCATCGTGCGTCGTCAGCTGCGGCGCGGCCGACCTGTACAGGGTCGGCCGCGCCAGGACACCGGCGAGCTGATGCGGGTTCGCAGCCCCGGAGGATCACTGAACAGAATTCGCGAAGCCGCCGTGCGTAATTTCAGCCCGAATGGTGTCACCGACTTTTTTGTGCCCACGCATGTGTTTGGTGCCTTGCCCCACACGAACCTTCATCTGTCCCCCGTCGTAGTCTTCCACGGTATAGGTCTCTCCCTGGATCTCTTTGACGGTGCCGCCGATCGTTTTCCAGGCAACCCCCGGTTTCGAATCAGAGTGCCCTGGTTTTGGCGCCGGATCCTGCTCGGGAACGGAGCCTAGGAGGGACGCCGCGGCGGCTGCCGATGTCGTGGGCGCGTGTGTTGCGTGTTTCTCCGCCTTGTCTTTCGCAAAGGCGGGGGCGGCAAGAAGGTTGACCGTTGCGAGGGTTGCGACTGCCACGGTGGCGATGTACGGCTGGGGTGTCCTCTTCATCTGGTTCCTCCTTGCAATGGGTGTCACCGGATATCAGGCGCTTACACAGCAAACCCTATGCCCACCCTGATAGCCTTCCACGTGCCGAATCCGTCGGCTTTGTGGCGGTTCTGTCCCGTTGCGTCGTTGGACCGTACAAGGTGGAAGGCCATGCGCACATCTCTGTTCACCTCTGCCAGGACGAACGGGATATGTGACTTTATGTGGGGGCGGGGGGGCTGCGACACGAGAATGCCGCTCGGGCGTCATGTTGCTCCGGAAAGTCGAATCTCATTGTCAACGTCGCAGTCCCCTTGTACGTTGGAATAGCTGACAGGCAGGGGCGTTAACCAAGGGGGGACGTATGAAGCAGGTGATCTGGAGTGCATCGATGTTGTCGATCTTTGCCGCGTCAGTGGTGTTTGCCCAGGCAGAAACGCCCGGGATTGATCAGCGGCAGGCCAACCAGGAACGACGGATCGATCAGGGGATTGCGAGCGGCCAACTGAATGAGCGTGAAGCCAATCGTTTGAACAACCAGCAGGAGCACATCAACAAGATTGAGGACAAGGCCAAGAGCGACGGCGTTGTCACCAACAAGGAACGCGCGCGGATGAAGCATGCTCAAGATCGCACGTCGCGCCATATTGCTCGCCAGAAGCACGACCGCCAGCAACGATAGTCTGTGTCTGTGAGCCTGGACTCAGCCGGTGTAAGCATTGGCTGTTCCGGCGAATCGATTCCGCGCTCGCGCTTCCTGTCGAGTGGATCCGTGCCGTCCGCAACACCTGTTGTGGACGGCACGGCTGTATGTGGCGCGTTCTCGTCGTGATCTCCGCATCTGAGTCCCCTTCCACTTGCCCCTCGCAGCACGTCCTGACATTTCTGAATCGATCCCGCTGATCCTGCTACAATGCCGGCGTGGATCTGATCACGACTCATGTGAATGCAGATTTCGACGGCGTCGCCTCCATGGTCGCGGCGAGAAAGCTCTACCCCGGGGCTGTGCTGGTGCTTCCGGGTGGAGCGCAGGAAGCCGTCCGGAACTTCCTGGCCACGCACAATTTAGAGATCACCCGCCTGAAAGACCTCGCGCTGGAACGTGTGCGGCGCTTAGTGCTGGTGGATGTACAGGAGCCGGAGCGGCTCGGTCCATTGAGCGTGCTCAGTTCCCGTGCCGACGTGGAGGTCCATCTCTTCGATCATCATGGAGTCGGGCAGAATGCGGAGCGGCCGCTGTGGCCGTCAGTCGGCCAGCACCATGTCGAATCCGTCGGAGCGACGACGACCTTGCTCATTGAACAACTGCAGCGCAGGCAGATTTCCCTCACCACCGCTGAGGCGACCGTGCTGGCCTTGGGGTTGTACGAAGAAACCGGGTCGTTCGTGTATCCGTCAACCACCCCGCGGGATGTGGATGCGGCGGCGTTCGTCTTGCGGGCGGGCGCCGATCTACGTGTGGTGGCGGAGGCGTTGCAGCATCCACTGGATCCGGACCTGATCGCACTGTTGAATGATCTTCTGCAGTCAGGTGAAATTTACTATTTGGAAGGCCGAAAAATACTCGTCGCGTCGAGCGCCTATGATCGGTACACGGGCGACTTGGCCGAGGCTGTCCAGCGCCTTGCGGAATTGCATGGTCTTGATGCCGTCATCGTCGCAATTGCGTTGCAGGATAAAGTCGAAATCATCGGGAGAAGTCGTAGACCGGACATCGACGTTGCGTGGATCGCCCGAGAATTCGGCGGCGGCGGACACGCGGTGGCGGCGGCCGCCAGCGTCAAAGGCCGGACATTGGTCGAGGTCCAGCAGCAACTGACACAGCTGCTGACGAAGCGCTATCGCCCCACGTTGTTGGCCCGTGATGTCATGACGACGCCGGTGAAATCGATTGGCGAAGAGGCCACCATTGCGGAGGCCGAACGGGCCATGACCACCTATGGAGTCAACGTGTTTCCCGTGGTTGATCGGAAGGGACACTACCTTGGCACGATTTCACGGGAGACCATCCAAAAGGCCCTATTCCATCATCTCGAAACCCACCCGGTCGTCGATTTAGCCAGCAGTGGGCAGTATACGGCGCAGCCTGATACGCCATTCCATGACATTGAAACCAGGATGATCGAGCTGAATCAGCGATTCGTGCCGGTCTTGTCGGAGGGGAAGACACTGGGCGTTATCACGAGGACCGATCTGCTGCGCAGCCTTCATGACGATGTGCTTGCGGGTGCTCGCGGGAGACCAAAATCGTTGATGGGGCTGGAGTCGACAGGCGGCGTGCGGCGACGGGATCTCAAGGGGCTCTTGCGCGATCGGTTGCCGCATGGTGTGCATGATTTGCTGCGGACGGCCGGAGAGCTGGGTGAGCGACTGGGCGTGCCGGTGTATGTCGTCGGGGGATTTGTTCGCGACTTGATGCTCGGGATCGATAATTTGGATGTCGATCTGGTGGTAGAGGGAGATGGGATCGCGTTTGCGCGCGCATTGGCCAAAGAGCATGGCGGGAAGCTCAAAGTGCATGAGCGCTTTGGTACAGCGGTGGTGCACCTGCCGGATGGGTTCAAGCTGGATGTGGCCACCGCCCGCACCGAGTATTACGAGTATCCGACTGCCTTGCCGACGGTGGAGCAGAGTTCAATCAAGAAGGATCTCTATCGCCGGGACTTCACGATCAACACTTTGGCCGTGGCGCTCCATCCGCGACAGTTCGGCCAGCTCATCGATTTTTATGGCGGGCAACGTGATTTGAAGGAGCGCCTGATTCGAGTGCTGCACAGTCTGAGTTTCGTGGAGGATCCGACGCGGGTCTTCCGCGCGATTCGATTCGAGCTGCGGTTCAATTTTCAATTGAGCAAAGAAACGCTGGCCTTGATTAAAGGTGCGGTGAAGATGGAGCTGTTTCACCGGCTCTCCGGTCAGCGACTCTTGGATGAATTGCGCTTGTTATTTTCCGAGCGGACACCCCGGCATGCCGTTCGACGCCTGTCCGAACTCGACCTCCTGCGCTTCATCCATCCGAAACTCACCTGGTCGAATCGGCTGGATCGTCGACTCATCGAGGTGGAGGCCTCCCTGGATTGGTATCGACTCTCTGGCCTGAACCGGCCCATCAGGGGGTGGCTGGTCTACGCCATGGCACTGGCTGAGGCGATGCCGGACCAGGCCGTGCGCGATCTGCTGAAGCGATTTCCATTGACGGATGCCGAGCGTGCCGCCATCAACGAAGCCCGGTTTCTGACGCAGCCGGCCTGCCGCATGCTGAGCCGACGCGCGCCGGTGAAACCCTCGGAAACGGTTCGGGTCCTGACGGGATTGTCGGAGGAATGCCTAGTGTTCCTCCTGGCGCAAAGCCTGACGGAGTCGGCAAAGCGACATCTGTCCATGTTTCTCACGACCTATCGCACGGTGAAGCCCGCGCTCACGGGAAAGGAACTGCAGGCCCTAGGCCTGAAGCCCGGCCCACTGTATCGCACGATTCTGGCGCGGTTGACCGAGGCGCGGTTGGATGGCGAGGTGAAAAGTGAGGAGGACGAACGGGCTTTGGTGAAAGAATGTATCGATCAAAGACGTGGTCGATCGAAGCTCGCGGGTGGCACGTGATGAGGAGCCATCATTCGGTGCCTGTCACATGACTGCGCATGCGACGCGAGCCGGGATCAGGGTATCCCGCAGCCGACGACACGACTGGAGAAGGTTAAGCCAGCGGCTCAACCGGCTCGAATTCGTCGTCGGTATCGACGGCTCGAGCTTCTTTCCCCATCGCGGCGAGAAGGCCGTCGTAAACGATGCGAGCCGCGTCCGACCATTTCGGATTGAATGGGCGACCAGCGAAAGCGGCCTCAGCCGCCTTTTTCTCATCGTGGGTAATCTGTCGAGGAGTCAGTGTGGTGTCCATACGAATAATAATAGATCCCTTCAGGGCAATGTCAAGAAGCGGCTGCTCCTGCGAGTCCCTCTCGTTTGGCGGGGAGCCTATTCCCTGAATGGGAGCCGTTTTGTAGCGACCCCACCATGGTCGCGCTCGGTTCAACGTGTTTGCGGCGGCAGCAGGCGATCAAGTTCTGCATGCGATGACCGAAATAGTATAGATGCCTCCCTCGCGGTGATCGCCACAAACGAGAGGTGATCGCCCGGTCCCACCTGGGCGGCGAGATGGCGATCCGCGTTGATCATCGTCGCCAGTTTCGTATACCCACCGGTCGGTTGACAGTCGGCCATCAAGAGAATCGGTTGGCGATTCGATGGCACTTGGATGCTCCCGACCGTGACGGCCTCGGAAATGATGTCGGCTGAGCCGCGATGGGGCAAGGCCCCTCCTTCCAGACGGTACCCCATGCGATCAGATTCCGACGTCACGCGATACGCGCTGGTTGTCAGCACGTGCAGCGCCTCCTCAATAAAGTAGTCGACCTGTGGCCCGGGCATCACGCGCAAGGTGGGTGATGCCCGGTACTGAGGGCGAGACGACGGTGCGAGCGCGCGGCCTTCACGAGCCGCGGTCAAGCCATGAGTAGAGCCCACTTCAAGCCGGTCCGACTTCCTCAGTGGCCGTCCTCCGATTCCCCCCAGTCCACTTCGAACATGGGTTGATCGACTCCCCAGCAGGAGTGGCACCTCAATGCCACCGGCCACTGCCACGTACGCGCGGGTGCCTTGTCTGCGCAGTCCGAACTGCAATCGACTGCCTGCCGGCATGGTGACGACGGTCCACATGGGGAGGGCGAGGCCGTTGCTTGCCGGTGAAAGGTCTGCCCCGGTGATGGCGATGGACAGCCGCTGCTCGAACAATAACTCAGGACCTTGCAGGGTAATTTCCAGGCCGGCGGCGCAGTCTGGATTCCCGAGCAGTCGATTGCCGACCGTGAGCGCCCAGGGGTCCATCGCCCCACTCACCGACACGCCGAATCGTTGATAGCCATACCGCCCGAGATCTTGAATGGTTGTGAAAAGCCCAGGGCGCTCAATATGGATGATCGATGAGTTAGGCGACATGGTCCAAGCGTGTGACGGATATTCCGCTCGTGTCGAACATGTCCCGCAACGCATGCGCCAGCTCGATTGCATGAGGGGTATCTCCATGCAGGCAGAGGGTGTCTATGTGGAGGCGCAGCATGGTGCCATCGACGGCGGCGACGCGGTCGTCGATGACGAGTGACTTCGCGCGGGCTACCACCGTGGCGTCATCGTGAAGGATGGCGCCTGGTTGCCCCCGAGGTACCAGGCTGCCGTCGGCTCGATAGCCCCGATCGGCAAATCCCTCGGCTGACACTCTGAGGCCTAGTGCCGATCCGGAGGCGATCAGTTCAGAGCCGGCCAGTCCGACGAGGATCACGTGCCGGTCGAGTCGTGCAAGCGCGAAGGCAATGGCATCCGCAATCACGCGGTCCCGTGCGGCCATGTTGTACAAAGCCCCGTGCGGTTTGACGTGTGACAGGCGGACCCCTTCTGTCTGGGCGATGGTCACGAGGTCGCTGACTTGAGTCGAAACCAGGTCCTCCACAAATGATGGGGATAGCAAGTGCTCGCGGCGTCCCCGGGACTCCCGATCCGGCAGGCCGGGGTGCGCGCCGATGGCCAACCGGTGTTGGTGGGCCATTTGAACGGTGTGGCGCATGAGGGCCGCATCGCCAGCATGCACGCCGCAGGCGATGTTGACCGAGGTGACCATGGTCATCAGGCGCGCTTCCACCTCAAGTTGTTCCGGTGTCACGGCTTCGCCGAGATCACAATTCAGATCGATGCGGCGAATCTGCGTCATGCCTGCTCCTCGGAGAGCCTGCCAAACTCGTCCTCGTCGATCGGAACAAACCGTACCATGTCACCGGGATCGAGCAGGAACGGCTTGGGTCTGGTGAGAGAGAACAGGCGGATCGGTGTCCGTCCAATGATACGCCAGCCACCGGGACTGGTCTGCGGATAAATCCCGGTTTGAGTCCCTGCAATGCCGACGGAACCAGCGGCCACGTGCCTGCGCGGTGTCGGCAGGCGCGGTGTGGCAATGCGTTCCGGTACGGTCCCCAGATACGGAAATCCCGGACTGAATCCCAACATATAGACGCGGTACGTCACGGAGGCGTGGAGCCTGCTGGCTTCCTCAGGAGTGAGGGCAGCTTGCCTGGCTACCTCAGTCAGATCTGGTCCGGCTGCGCCTCCATACCAAACAGGAATGAGGTGTGTGGTAGCGGCGTGGGGGGGCGCATCGATTCTGTTCGTGAGTGTGGCCCGGATCTGTCTGGTGAGTGTGGTCGCATCAGTTCGCAGTGGATCAAAATAGACGGTCAGGGATCGGTAGGTGGGAACGACTTCCAGCACACCAGGGAGTGCGGCCTCGTCGAGAGAGGCGGAACCTGCGAGCACGAGTTCGTTGGTACGAAGCGTGATGCCGTCTCCGAACTCAACGGTGAGGGCATATTCACTCAAAGGAACGATCCGCGGAGTTGCGCGCACTGAAGGCCTCATGAGACGGAGACAAGATGCCCGGTGCTCATCACTCTGGCAGGGGTCTTCCGTTTGTTTCGGTGGCGAATGGCAGTACGGCCAAGCCCAGGACATAGATCAATGCAATGGCGCTGGCGGCACTGTTGAACGAACCAAGCACGGTGACAAGCCAGCCCGTGAGAAACGGCGCTGCTGAGGCCAGCACACGGCCTGCATTAAAGCAGAAACCAGACCCTGTGGCGCGAAGGCGTGTGGGATAGAGTTCGGGAAGGTAGATCGGAAACCCGCTGAAGATCCCGTTGTTGAAAAACCCGAGCACCGGCAACAAAACCAACAGCTCCGCATAACTGTGGGGAACGAAATAGGTGGCCGGTAACAGGATGAGACTGCCGAGGCACATCAGGCCAAAGACGGGAAGGCGTCCGAATCGTTCCGCCAACGGTCCGAAGCCCAGGTACCCGAATAGGGCCCCCGCGTTCAGTGCCATGATGGCGTAGCTCACCTTTTCGCTGAGCAGGGCGGGATCCTGGCCTTGCAGATCCGGCATGCCACGAATGAGGGTGGGCGCCCAGTTGGTCGCGCCCCATACGCCGAAGACGGCCACGAAGGCCAGGGTGGAGCCCACCAGGGTATCCCGGCGTAGAGACGGTTCAAACAACTCAGCCAGGTGCAGGATATTGGCGCGGGCTGAGCGCCCCTCCAGTTCATGCGCTTGTACCCAACGCTCCGGTTCTTTGACCCATCGCCGGACGAGCAGCGCCACAAAGGCTGGCAGGATCCCGACCAGGAACAGCACCCGCCATTCGGAATCCTGTAGCAGCAGATTGCACCCGGCCGCGAGGAAAAAGCCAAAGGCCCAGGCCGACTGTAAGATACCCGCCGCCCTGGCGCGCTTCTCCTCGGGCCAGGTTTCGGCCACGATAGCCGCCCCTGCCGCCCATTCTCCGCCGACGCCGAGTGCGGTGAGGAAACGGGCAATCGCCAGGTGCCACCATTCCTGCGCGAAGGCAGCCAGACCGGTGAAGATCGCGTACATCAGGATCGTTGCGATCAGTGTCTTGGTGCGGCCGAAATAGTCGGCTGCGACGCCGAAGCCGATGCCGCCGATGGCCCATCCGATCAGGAAAATGGAAAAGACCAGGCCGCCATACCATCCGATGAGTTCGGCGCCGACGTCGCCGTTGGCCGCGCCGGTGTGCAGCAATTCCTGTAAGGCGGGATGGAGGACGATTGCGTAAATCGTGGCGTCCATGGCATCGAAGACCCATCCCAGCCACGCCACGAACAGGACCAGCCATTGGTAGCGAGTGACACCCTTCGTCCATCCCACGCAGAGTCCTCCTTGGGCACCCGATTGAATTGCCGCCACGCTACGGGCAGGACATCGCGCTGTCAAGGTGAAGCTGCACAAGTCCCGTGGTATAGTCGCCGATACTATGCCCCGAATTGATTATTATCGTGTCCTCGGTGTGTCGCGAGACATTTCCGATGAGGAGATCAAGAAAGCCTACCGAAAGCTCGTCTTCGAGCACCATCCCGATCGCAATCCGCACAACCGCAAGGCCGAGGAGAAGATCCGGGAGATCAATTCCGCCTACGAAGTCCTCGGTGATCCGGAGCGTCGGCGCACCTACGATCGTCTGCACTGGGGCGAGGAGCCCAAGGCCGAGACGGTCGATCCCGCACAGATTCTCGAGGAGATGGAAAAGAAGCTCTTCGACGAAGGGCGGAAAGAAGTCTTCGCCGTCTTGATGAAAATGGTGCCACGGATCAAGTCGGAGCTCGCCGTCATTCGTGAGCGCACTGTGGCGCACCAGGGTTATGACACGTTCAAGTGGCCGATCGTCGAGGCGCGTGGAGCGGAAGTCATCGAGGAGTTCGTGACACCGGAAATGGATGAGCGCAAACAGCGTCTGCTCGAAGTGGCGGTGCAGATGATGCTGTCGCAGTCTGTGGTCGCACGGGGCGACGAGGGTGGGATTCGAGCCGTACGGGGTCGCCTGGACGACGCATTTCGAAAGGGCCGAATCAACGGCTTTGCTACCGCCTTAGAACTGCTCTACGAACGCAGATAGCGTTGGCCGTGTGGTGGCGACGCGGCCCGCACCTGGGTTCGACGCGGACTACATCCGCTGTCGTGCCTCACAGGCGTGCGAGTGGCCCCGCCACGAATCGCCCGCCCTGCATCACGCCCGCGATCCGTTCCTGTTTCTGCAGCAGGTCGATCCTTCGCAGTGGATTCCCTTCCACAAACAGAAGATCCGCCTGTTTGCCCGCTTCGATAGTACCGATCTCTCCGGACAGGCGCAGCAGTCGTGCGGCGGCGGAGGTGCTGGTCATGATCGCATCCATCGGCGTCATGCCAAGGGCCACCATGCGCTCCAGCTCCTGCGCATTGTGTCCGTGATGGTTGAACGGCGTCCCGGCATCGGTGCCCAGCGCGATCGGGACCCCGCGCCGCACAGCTGCACGGAAGCTTTTTTCGTGTTGTTTCACCATATTCTTCGCCTTGGAGCGAGCGCTGTCCGGAATGCCGCAGCCGCTCGGGCAGGCGGCCGTGGTCGCGAGTGCCGACAGTGTCGGCACCATATACACCCCTTGCCGGCTCATCATCCCGGCGGCTTCATCGTCCATCAGCGTGGCATGTTCGATCGAGTGCACGCCGGCCCGCAGCGCATTTTTCATCCCCGTGGCCCCGTGGGCGTGGGCGGCGACATGTCGCCCGCCTGCGGCGGCGACTTCCACCGCGGCCCGCAGTTCTTCTATGGTCATCTGGGCATCGTCTGGTGAGGTGCCGGGGGTCAGCACGCCACCGGAGGCGATCACCTTGATGACCTCCGCCCCGGCATCGAGTTGATCCTGCACTGCCGCTCTGACCGCGGCAACTCCGTCCGCTTCGCGCCCGATGAAGCGTGCGTGCCCGCCAGGCATGCAGATAGCCAGACCGGCGGCCAGGATGCGTGGTCCCGGCGTAAGGCCTGCCGCAATGGCGTGCTTCAGGGCAAAGACGGCATGGTCGCGGAAGCCCACATCACGCACGGTCGTAAACCCGGCCTGGAGCGTCCGGCGGGCCAATTCGGCGGCCTTGAGTAATGTGACGGATGAGGATTCGCCTTCCACTGCCGCCACCACATCGGCTTCCGCGCCAAGACAGAAATGGACGTGGCAATCGATGAGTCCAGGGAGGACGGTGAGACCGCGCCCATCGATGCGTTGCGCGCCCTTGGGAATGCGGATGGTACGGTCTGGGCCTGCCGCAAGGATGCGAGGGCCATCGATGACGAGCGTCCCCTGTTCAAGCCGCTGCCCGAGGCCGTCAAGAATTCGAATGTGCCGGATCGCAATGGTCATGGAGCCTCGCTGATCGGAATGGTGACGATGACGCCGCCCATGATGTCGTTGAGTTTATAGTCGCGGCGCGGGCTGTTCGCGTGCCCGTTATGGCAGGCGACGCAACTTTCGGATACCGCCCGGTCGGCATAGATGCCTTGAAAATAGCGGACGCCCGCCTGGTTGTAGAATCCCGTAAACGGTTTCTCCGGTGACTTCATCACCACTTCCAGGCCCCGCCGCTCGAACTCGCTGTTCGGTCCGTTCCACACATAGATCGGCGTGAGACTCGCCAGTCGGAAGCTGAGTTTCATATCCTTCTGTGCGACAAGCCGGCCCGATTCGAGGAGAAATTGGGCGGGCAGCGGAAGGCCCTTCTCTTCTTTCCAATGTTCGAGCGCCTCGACCACGCCTTGCGTATGCAGTTTGTCGACGACGTTTTGCGTGTAGTTGGCGCGATTGGCATCGATGACGGCGTGGATGAAGCTGGTGACACGCTCGGGCGCCACCATATCGGCCTTTCGCGATTCGGCGACGGCCAAGGCGATGACCCAATAGGTCACGGCCGCGACGAACCCGGCCACGCCGGCGGCTACAATCCACAATCCGTTTCGACTCATGCACTCCTCCTCGTCGCCAGCTGTGAACTGGTGTAGGTGTCGATCGCCGCTTGCACCGCGCGGCCGGGCTGTGCCGGCCATCCCTGTTGAGTCACGATCTGCTCCAAGGCTCCCAGCAACGTCAGGACATGAGCTTGCCGGCTGGATTCCCCCATCAGCCCGATGCGCCAGACCCGCCCGCGCAGCGGCCCCAACCCGCCTCCGATCTCGATGCCATACTCTTGGAGGAGCTGAGTCCTCACCGCCGCGTCGTTGATCCGGTCCGGCAGGGTGACACAATTCAGCATCGGGAGTCGATGGCCGGCAGAAGGGAGAGGCAGCAACCCCAAGGTCTCAAGTCCGGCCAGCAGGGCGTCGCTATTCAACTGGTGGCGGGCACACCGTGCCTCATGCCCTTCGGCCTGTACCAGGCGTAACGCTTCGCGAAGGCCGTAGAGCATCGAGATCGGAGCCGTGTGGTGATAGGCGCGACTCTGGTCATTCCAATAATCGGCGATCAAGGCCAGGTCCAGGTACCAGCTATGGCAGGGTGTGCGTCGTTGCCGGATTGCTTCCATGGCGCGCGGACTCATCGTGAGCGGGGCGAGTCCCGGCGGGCAGCTCAAACATTTCTGGGTACCGCTGTAGCAGGCGTCGATGCCCCAGGCGTCGACTTCGACCGGCATGCCGCCGAGCGATGTCACCGCATCGACGATCAGGAGCGCTCCAAACTCGCGGCACAGCGCGCCGACCTCCTCCAGCGGTTGCCTGGCGCCGGTGGAGGTTTCTGCATGGACCAGCACGACCGCCTTGACTGGGGCGGAACGGGTAAGCTGGTCGCGCAGCGACTCCAGCGGAATGATGTCTCCCCAGGGCGCGTCGATCCGCAACGGCACTCCGCCCTGTCGTTCGATCATCGTGGCCAGCCGCGTCCCGAACACACCGTTCACGCCAACGAGCGCCCGGTCCCCCGGTTCTATCAAGTTCGCAATCACGGCTTCCATGCCTGCCGACCCGGTACCGGACAAGGCAATGGTGAACGCATTGTCGGTCCGAAAGGTCGCACGGAGCCGTGCCTGAATCTCATTCATCAGGCCGAGAAACAGCGGGTCCAGGTGGCCAAGGAGCGGTTGAGCAAGCGCGTGCAAGACCCTGGGATGGACCATGCTTGGCCCGGGACCCAGGAGCAGGCGGTAGGGAGGCGCAAATTCGTGACCCTGTGGAGGCAGGCTCATGTTGGCAGTTGGTCGTATCCCGTGCTCAGGGACGGTTGCAGAGCCCGGCTATAAGTCCGTGATTTCACGATCTCAGTATAACGAAAGCCGTGGGGATTCAGCCATGGGATTATGGTGGGAGGCAGGAGGCTCGTGCGGGGTCTTGCCTGTTTCACCTCTCTGAGGCCGGTGCTATACTCCGGCGCTTCGTTCTTTTCTGGAGGACTTCGTGGACGCGGATCCATCGACCGGGTTGGTAGCACAGCCATCGGCCTCTCCGATACCTTGCGTGGGGGCCCCCCCTCCACCACATGCCTACAATCCGGGTTTCTCTCGGGCGGTCACGCTGTTGTCCGCCGTGGTGCTCTTCACGTCAATCGCTGTCGTGGCCTGGCTGTCCTTTGATGTGCCGCGGGTCGAGCGCATCCCTGATGCCGAGCGGGCTCTCAGTCATATGGTCGGTCGTTTGATGGATCAGGCCGAGGGGCTCAAGACGTTGCCGGTGTGGGAGCAGGTGCTCTACGACCTCACGATGGGAAGCGATGCGAACGATCGCGATCAGGCCGTTGAATGGTATCGGGAGCTGGCCGAAGAATCGTCCGATCCGTTTGTCGATTTGCATCTGGCGATATTAGAGGGAGAGTCCGGGCGTCTGCCGGAACTTAAGCAGAACGTCTTACGATGGAGCCGGCAAGGTGAGCCGTACCCGACGTTTGCACGGTTGCTGCAGGCGGCATACCTGGATGCGAGAGTGTCGCCGGCGACCGGGTTTAACTTGCAGGCCTATCTGGCGGAGCAACCGGTCACCGGCTGGTTCTATGCCAGGCTGGCCGCCCGCATTGCTGAACGTGCAGGGGACCGGGCCTTGCTTGTGACGATCGATAACTCATCGCAGGCGAGGGTGGAGGCGCTGGTCTGGCGATCCAGGGCTTTTGCGTGGCTCGAACTGGGACTCATCATCGCGGGGACGTGTGTGCTGCTGGTCTGGCTTCGTCGGGGGAAGGGGGCCGCGATGTTTCGCGTCGGCTCCGCCGAGTTGCCGCCGTTGTGGGCAGGCCGATTGGGCGCGGGTGTGCTGCTCCGTGGTGGCGCCGTCGGTGCGCTCCTGACCGTGGCGTTTCTGTTTACCGCGAGTGAGGTTCCCTCGTTGCGGGTGTTGGCGGTGCCGCTTTCAAACCTGCCATTGCTGGCGTTGGCGTACTATCACTTGCTCCGACCTCAACGGCAGACCTTCTGGAGGGGCTTCGGCCTCAGCATCCAGCCTCGTCACCTGGGCCAACTCGCGCTCGCGGTGCTTGCGGTCGTTGCAGCCGGTCTGGTGGGCGAGTGGGTCTTGGGTCGGCTTGCGGAGCCGCTCAAGCTGATCAGCCACTGGACGGAGTGGTTCGATGCGGATCTGGTCTGGGGATCGTCGCCGACGCTGGTCGTCAGCCTTCTGGAGTACGTATGTTTCGCGCCGGTTTTTGAGGAATTAGCATTTCGTGGCTTGCTGTTCGGGGTGTTCCGCAGGCGCTTTCAGTTTGGTGGGGCCGCCATGCTGAGCGCCGCCTTGTTTGCACTTGCCCATGGGTACGGGTTGATCGGATTTCTCAGCGTCTTCTGGAGCGGGCTGATCTGGGCCTGGGCCTATGAACGAACCGGGAGCCTCTGGCCAGGGGTGCTTGGCCATGCCGCCAACAATCTGCTCGTGTGCCTGAGCGTCATGGCCCTCTTGCGCGCGTAACTCGAGACGGTGCGCCCCGCCTTCCAGTCTTGTCCGGAATCTGCCAGATCGCGTTGTGATGAAGATGCGGTGCGTGCTAGTGGGGGCGGTGTACCGTGACGATGAGCATCTGTGCCGGCTTTCGGCTTGCATTCCGCCAGCAATGGCGGCTTCCGGCAGGGATTCCGACGGCGTCACCTCGTTTGAGGATATGGACGTCGTCCTCCAGGGTCAGTTCCAGTGAGCCCTGCAGCACCATGGCCAATTGTTCGGCTTCCCGCGCGTAGGGTTTATGTCCGCTCGCGCCACCAGCCTGAATGGTGATGACCATGGGCTCAAACCAACTGTCTTTGTTGAAGGGCCCGAGCGTTTCAATTTTTGCCCGAGACCATTGGCTTTGGACGACGGGGCGGGCGTCGGAGCGAATGATGGCCGGTAGTACAGGGTCAGCCGACCGGAAGAACTCTCCCAGGGTCACGCCGAGTGCGGAGGCAATCCGCTCGGTGGAGGCAATGGAAGGCGAGGCCTGACGTAACTCGACTTGGGAAATGAAGCTCGGGGAGAATCCGCACTTATCAGCGAGCAGGCGTACGGAGAAATGGCGGGACTTTCGCAAACGTCGAACGATGTCTCCGACATGGACTTCAGGCTTTGGGGTACCCTTGGGGCGGGCCGACCGAGTCATAGGCCTCCTCGCGGTTCCGCCCTAGCCTGGTCCCGCGGCTCGAATGAGTGGCCGAGTGTACACGGTTCACCCCAGGGGTACAAGGTTGACGGGGGTACGACTCACACGGCCGATCGTGCTCGTCAGGTTCGGCCCCCCGCATGGTCGTGGGAGGTGACTGGGCCCATCAGACGCTGGGGGCGGGTTGATCAGGGAGGGCAGTGGATACACCCTGAATAGTCCCGAGCGCCTGATAGAAATCAGGGTGTCGGAGCGTATACTGAAGCAGTGACAGAGCCTTATGGTTGAGGATCCGTTTTCCGGGTTCGTCCGGCTTCTTTGATCCAGGACTCACCACTCCCCAGCGGGCCGACACCTCCTGGCAAATCTCGTCCCAGCGACGGGGATGGCCGTCGCTGATGTTATACGTGGCTCCTGCCTGGCCATGCCGGAGGGCGTGAAGGCACAATCGGGCCAAGTCCTCCACGTGAATGAGGTTGACGAACTTCTGCGTCGGGCCGACGCGTCCCCGCCTGATCCATTCTATCGGGTTCCGATGTGGACCATAGATTCCTGCCACTCGCAGGATGATGGCGCCATGCTGCGTTCGGAGATATTCTTCTCCTTGGACGCGGGGCAGCTCGGTATTGATGGGACTGGTTTCATCAATCCAGGGAGGGAGCCCTGCCGGGGGATGTTCGTGCCGGTCGTAGGCCGAGGTGCTTCCCAGCACGACCAGTCTACGATCCGTGCGGCAGTACTCTCGGGCAAACACTTGGACCTGGTCCAGCGGCGTGGCGGGAAATGTCCAGATGAGGTCTGCGCCCCGAGGGAGGGCTGGCCAACTAGCCTGGTCACTCAGGTCGAACCGAAGCCGATCTTGCGGGGATACCTCCGTCAGATGAAGGTCGGGTTGGCGACTGCTGGCGAAGACGCGCGATGATTGTTCGTGAGCTAGCCCGTAAATCCAACGGCCGGTATAGCCAAATCCCAAAATAACGATGGGGGGTGCCGCGTTCATCGCCCCATCTTACTCGAATTGCCGGCCACATTGCTGCGTGGTGGTTTCGGGTATTCTGGTTCTGGCCTCCTGCCGCACTGCATGCTAAAATCCAGCCCCGATGGCGCCCAATACCCAACGGCAGGACGAGCAACTGGATGAGGTCGGCCGGTCAGCGGACGCCCTCATCCAGCGTCGGCAGCATGCCATGGTCTGGTTAGCCGGCCTGCTCGCCTGTGTCTTCTTTATTCTGGACCTACAGTTACCGTTGGGGGTTGCCAACGCGGTGCTGTACAGTGCCGTCGTGCTGTTGTCGTCGGCCAGTCAATACCGCTGGTTGCCGATCGTCACTGCGGGAGCCTGCTCGCTACTGACCACCATCGCCGTGCCCTTCAGTCCTCGTGTGCCCGGCCTTCCATCCTGGTTTGAGTGGGTGAATCATCTGTTCAGCCTCTTTGGCATCTGGGCGCCTGTGCTCTTCGTCTATCAGCGGCGCCGGACGGAGTCCTTGCTGAAGGAGGTCAATGAGCGGCTGGAACGAGGGGTCGAGGCACGGACCGCGGATTTAGCTGCGAGTCGGGTGGCGTTGGAACGGAGTGAGGAGCAACTGCACTTTCTCACCGGCCGCATTCTCACGGCACAGGAGGAGGAGCGTCGACGAATCGCAAGGGATTTGCACGATGATGTGAATCAGCGGTTGGCCCTGCTGCTACTGGAATTGCAGGAAGTTGACCGGCAAATCGGCACATCGCCGGACGATGCGACCGTTGGGGTGCGACATGTCTTAAAGGGGTTGGAGGAACTGTCCGACGACGTCCGGTACATGGCCTATCGATTTCACCCTTCCATTCTGGACGATCTGGGGCTCAAGGCTGCCTTGCAGCGGCTGCTTGACGATTTTTCCAGCCGGACCGGCGTGAAAATCCTGTTTGTCCACCAGCCGCTTGACCATCAGCTGGACAAGGCGGCGTCGACGGCCTTGTATCGCGTGGTGCAGGAAAGCTTATCCAATATTGCCCGGCACGCGAAAGCGACCCGGGTGGAGGTGGAGGTCACGGTGGAAGACGAGGGGGTGGAGGTGGTGGTGCGGGATGATGGCCGAGGATTCGATCAGTTGCTGGTCAACAAAGGAGAAGGCGGGCTGGGCTTGCTGAACATGCGTGAGCGCCTCTTGTCGGTCCAGGGAACCTGCGAGATTGAATCGATTCCGGGAAAGGGTACCACCGTGTCGATGTATGTGCCGCTTGTTAGGGTGGCAGTATGACGCTACCGCGGGTGTTGTTGGCGGATGATCATACCCTGGTCTTGGAGGGGTTCCGGCGACTGTTGGACGATCAGTGCGAGCTGGTCGGTACGGTCGGGGACGGGCGTGCCCTGCTGGAAGCGATCCCGCAGCTGAAACCGGACATGGTGATTCTCGACATCTCGATGCCGGTCCTCAATGGCATTGATGCCGCGCGTGTCCTCAAGGTCAAATTTCCCCAAGTCAAAGTCATATTCATCACCATGCATGCCGATCCAGCCTATGTGCGGGCGGCGTTTGAAGCGGGAGCCTCCGCCTATTTACTCAAACGGTGCGTGGGCGAAGAGTTAGCGCAAGCGATACGGGCCGTCCGGGGCGGGAACTTCTATGTGACGCCGCTGGTCACGAAGGAAGTCGTCGAAAGCATGTTACGCGGCATTGACGGCGGAGCGCCGTCCGGTCCGGAACTGACGACCCGACAGCGAGAGGTATTGCAGCTGTTAGCTGAAGGGCACACGGTGAAGGACATTGCCGCAACCCTGAAAATTTCCACGCGGACCGTGGAATTTCACAAAGGGCAGATTATGGAGCAACTGAATCTGCACACGACCGTCGAGCTCGTCAAATACGCCCTGGCCCAAGGGCTCACCAGCCAGACCTAGACAATCCTCATCAGTCTTCCTGCATCCGTCGGCGCGTTAATCTTCAAATACCGGCAATTCGACTGGTAGCTTTTGGCTGGTATATCCTCGTACTCTTACGCGTGTGGTTTTGCCTTCACTTGCCTACACTACGCCGATCTTTGACTACGCAGTGACTCGTAGGAATATGAGAAAAAAACTCTCCCGTCCTCGCATCCTGATCGGTGATTCTTCCCGATCCATGTTGGCATTTCTTGAGATTCTCCTGGAGTCTCAATATGATATCGTCGCCTCGGAGACCGAGGGCGAAGCGTTAGTTCTGAGCACGAAACGCCTGAACCCGGATTTGGTGATCCTGGATTTCTCATTATCGTTCCTCGACGGCCTGTCGATTGGCCGTCAGCTTCAGGATGCAGTGCCGAGCAGCAAAGTTGTATTCTTCTCCTCGCACGAAGACTCGGCGTATGCGACTGCGGCGTTTGAGGTGGGGGCGATGGGGTATCTGGTCAAGCATCTCACGGTTGATTTGGGCCATTACCTGAGCCGGGTGCTCCAAGGGGAGCGGGTCTGTTGCCCGGATGATCTCCAGAAACGGACGGGACGGCAGAAGAAGAAGTAATTGCGGGTGTCGTCAGCGGGAAGAGGACGTGAAAAAGGAGACCAACAATGGTCCGAGTCGTACCAATGTGTGAGTTGTGCCGGCGGGTTCGTGACGACGGATTTGCGACGAGAGGGACGCACTGCTGGGTGGATTTGCCCAGTTATCTCGCCCGACATGTGGTCACCGCGTCCCAGGTGCGATTCTCCCGAAATTACTGCGGTGAGTGTCGGGTGTCGTACGACATCTTGAAAACCTATGGCGGTGCGATGAACTAAGGCAGCATGGGCCTTGGTGCCGCCATCTGGCTGTCGGCATGCCACCGGCTCTCGTCCCGTTCCGGGTTCCTCGATACGGTTCAGGCGTCCCCACCCGGATATCACGTCTGTCACACCAATACGTCGTTCCACCCACCAGCTGCACATTTTTTGGCCTTTCCGGTTGTGTTACGATCACCCGATGACGCCGGTCTTGCCGTTTCATCCCATCATCGCTGACTGGTTCACGGGACGGTTTGCCTCCGCGACGGATGTGCAGTTGCGGGCCTGGCCGGCTATTCAATCAGGGCGCGACATCCTGATTTCTGCCCCGACCGGGTCGGGAAAAACGCTGGCGGCGTTCCTCACGTGCATCGACACACTGTTCCAGCAGGCATTGCGCTGCGAGCTTCGGGATGAAACCCAAATCCTCTACGTATCGCCGCTGAAAGCCCTCAGCAACGACGTTCAAAAAAATCTGCAGCAACCCCTGACAGAAATCGGCCAGGCTGCACTCGCGGCCGGCTTGCTTCTGCCCGATCTGCGCGTAGTCGTGCGGACCGGCGACACGCCGATGACCGAGCGCCAACAGATGTTGCGGCGACCGCCACACATCCTGATTACCACGCCAGAATCCCTCTTTATTCTGCTGACGGCAGAGAAGAGCCGGGCGATGCTCAGGACCGTGAGAACAGTGATTGTGGACGAAATTCATGCGGTCGCGCCGAACAAGCGAGGGGCGCACTTGGCGCTGTCTCTGGAGCGGGCGGCGGCGCTCGCCGGTGGGACGGTCCAGCGAATCGGCCTATCTGCCACCCAGCGACCGATCGAACTCGTGGCAGAGTTTTTGGTGGGGAAGAGAAGCCTGCCCATCGTGAAGCCTGAAGCCTATCTCGCGGGGGACGGGACGAACGACGAGAGACGCGCGACGAACCACGCAACGATTATCGACGTGGGACATCGTCGGGACATGGATCTTGCTGTCGAGGTGCCGAAGGACGAACTCGGCGCAGTCGCCACCAATGCGATTTGGAGCGACATCTATGACCGAGTGGCGTCGCTGGTCGAAGCGCACCGCTCCACGCTGGTATTTGTGAATACCCGCCGTCTGGCGGAGCGGGTCTCTCACTACTTAGAGGAACGATTGCGGCATCTGGGCGAAGATGTGGTGGCGGCGCACCACGGCAGTCTCTCCCGTGAGATTCGGTTGTCTGCGGAAGATCGCCTGAAGACCGGGGCTGCACGGGTGGTTGTGGCCACGGCCTCACTGGAGCTCGGCATCGATGTGGGAACGGTCGACCTCGTCTGTCAGATCGGCTCACCCCGTTCCATTGCGACCGGTCTGCAACGCATCGGTCGGGCCGGCCATTGGATCCATGCGATTCCCAAGGGGCGCCTCTTTGCCACGACTCGCGACGAGCTGATCGAATGTGCCGCGTTAATCCGGGCGATCAAAGGCGGCGTCCTGGATCATATTGAGGTGCCGCCGGCACCGCTGGATGTGCTGGCGCAACAGATCGTCGCGGCGGCCGCGACGCAGTCCTGGGACGAGACGGAATTGTTTGAGTTGTGCCGTCGGGCCATGCCGTATCGCGATCTCTCCCGTGCCTCATTCGACGCGGTAGTGACCATGCTTGCCGAGGGCTTCGTGACGAGCCGCGGACGGGGACGGGCCTATCTCCATCATGATCGCATCAATCATCAGATCAGGGGACGGCGGGGGGCCAGACTTGCTGCGATGACCTCCGGCGGCGCCATTCCCGATACGGCGAACTATGCGGTGATTGCCGAGCCGGATGGCACGGTGGTCGGGTCGGTGGATGAGGATTTCGCGGTGGAAAGTTTGGCCGGGGATATCATTCTGCTCGGCAATACGTCCTGGCGCATCAAAGGAGTCGAAACAGGCAAGATGCGGGTGGAGGATGCACAGGGCGCGCCGCCGACCATTCCGTTTTGGCGTGGGGAAGCTCCGGCGAGGACAGCGGATCTCTCCGCGGAAGTGGCCGCGCTCAGGAACGAGATTGACCAGCGTCTGGATCCTACGTCGACGACCTCTGCCTCTGCCCTCCCACCGGTGCAGTGGTTGAAGCAGGAATGCGGCCTGGATCAGCGCGGGGCACAACAGGCAGTCGAATATATCCTGGCGGGGAAAGCAGTGCTTGGAACGGTTCCGACGCAGCAGACCATTGTCGCGGAGCGCTTCTTTGACGAAAGCGGCGGCATGCAACTGGTGATCCATGCTCCGTTCGGCGGCCGTGTGAATCGCGCCTGGGGCCTGGCCCTGCGCAAACGCTTTTGTGTGACCTTCGATTTTGAATTACAGGCTGCGGCTACGGACGAAGGCATTGTCCTGTCATTGGGGGAAAAGCACAGTTTTCCGCTCGACACGGTCTTCGCATTTCTCAACCCCAGAACCTTGCGCGAGGTGTTGACGCAAGCGGTCCTGCAGGCCCCGATGTTCATGACCCGGTGGCGTTGGAATGCCTCGCGTGCGTTGGCGTTGCTTCGCTTTGTCGGCGGCAAACGGGTTCCGCCGCAGATTCAACGGATGCGTGCCGAAGATCTCCTCGCGGCGGTCTTTCCTGACGCGATTGCCTGCCAGGACAATTTTCAGGGTGAACGGACGATCCGCCAAATCCCCGACCATCCCCTGGCCCAGGAAACTATCCGGGATTGCCTCACCGAGGCGATGGACCTTGATGGCTTGATTGCGGTGCTGGACCAGATTGAAAGCGGCGCAATTGCCTGCCGTGCTGTCGATACGCCGTTACCCTCCGTGTTTTGCCACGAGATCTTGAACGCCAATCCCTACGCGTTTCTCGACGACGCGCCGTTGGAGGAGCGCCGGGCGCGGGCAGTGGACATGCGGCGTACCCTGCCGCCTGAATTGGCCGGTGAGATGGGGGCACTGGATCAGACGGCCATCGATCAGGTCATCGATGAATCGTGGCCGGTGGTGCGTGATGCGGAGGAGTTTCACGACGCGCTGCTCTCGCTCGGGTGGGTACCCTGTGAATGCATGCCAGGTTGGGACCTCCTTGTGCCCACCCTGGAGGCTGCCTGCCGCCTGGTGACGGTGTGGCAGGGGGAAACCAAGTTGGGGTGGCTGGCTGCGGAATGCCGGCACTACGGAACTGAACTGTTTCCTGATGCCCGACTCGACCCCGCTTCCGTCGCGGGTCATGACATCGAGAGGGTGGAGCGAGACGAGGTGTTCACGCGGGTGGTGTTGGGATGGATGGAGAGTATCGGTCCGACGACCGCCGCGGCACTGGCCGCTCGTTTGCACCTGTCGACGAGCGATGTGGACGGTGCGATGTTGCGATTGGAAGCCCAGGGCCATGTCTTGAGGGGCCGATTTTCCCCACAGGCCTCGCGATCGGCGAACGAGCCGATGGAGTGGTGCCATCGCCGCCTCCTCGCGCGGATTCATCGTCTCACGATCGGCCGGCTGCGCAAGGAGATCGAGCCGGTTACGGCAGCGGAGTTTATGCGGTTCCTGTTTCAGTGGCAGCGGGCCGCGCCCGGGGCGCGTCTGCACGGAGAGGCGGGGTTGCTGGAGGTGGTGAAGCAGCTTGGTGGATTCGAGGCGGCCGGATCGGCCTGGGAAAGCCAGATCCTGCGCGTGCGTATGGCCAAATACCAACCGGAATGGCTGGATCGGCTTTGCCTGAGCGGGGCGCTGATGTGGGGACGGCTGACCCCGCATCCGAGACTGATGCAGGAGTTGTCGGTGGGACACGGGCGGCGGGTTGTGCCCACGCGTGTGGCCCCGGTGAGCCTGTTTGCGCGGGAAGATGCGTCGGTGTTGCTCGCAACGACCGGAGAAGAGTTGTCGCGGTTGGATCTCTCGTCCAAGCTCAGTGCCCCCGCACAGGCCATCCGCCGTTGCCTGCAGGATCGTGGCGCCAGCTTTTTCAGCGAGCTGCTCCATGGGACGAGGTTGTTGGCTTCTGAGGTGGAAGACGGGGTGTGGGAGTTGGTGGCAGCCGGACTGGTCACTGCGGATGGGTTTGATAATCTGCGTGCGCTCATCGATCTCAAGCGGCGACGGGCCGAGGCATCCGATCGCAGTCGCCGGCCACGCCATGTCGGCGGCCGTTGGTCTCTGTTGAGACCGGCCGCCAGCTCACCGGATTCGCGCGCGGCAGCAGAGGCTTCCGAGCGTGTGGCGAGGCAGCTCTTGCAGCGTTACGGAGTGGTGTTCCGGGACCTGCTGGCGCGCGAGTCGATCGTGTCGTCCTGGCGGGATCTGTTGGTGTGTTACCGGCGGCTTGAGTTCACCGGAGAGATTCGCGGCGGCCGGTTTGTGAGCGGGTTTACGGGGGAGCAGTTTGCCTTGCCGTCGGCATTGGAGTCCTTGCGAGCGATGAAAAAGCGCCCGGGTAGCGCGCATCAACAGGAGATCAAGCTCTCGGCGGCCGACCCGCTGAATCTCGCGGGGGTGATCCTGCCTGGGCCACGAATTCCTGCTGTGCCGTCAAATTTTGTGGTGTTTCGCGACGGGATGGTGGTGCGCACGATGACGGGGCGTGATACGAACGAGCGCCAGCCGTCGTCCCTGTTGGAGGTGGCCAGGCGGGACCATCGCGCCTGACGGATAGGCGTGTGCGCATCCTGCTGTGTGTGTTGTCGCGAGACGGCACGTGGAGTTCAGCGGAAGCGCCGACGTGACAAACGAGTGAGTGCGTGTACCTGCTAGATCAGGGAGGCTGGAATCGCGAGCACCGGGCAGCGCGCGCCGCGCAGGACGCGTTCCGTCGTGCTGCCGCGCAGCACATCCAGCAGGCTGTCCTGCCCCTTCGTCGCCATGACGATCAGATCCACATCGAATTCAGCGCCTGCGGCCAGAATCCATTCCACAGGATCGCCCTTCCCGAATAGCTGGTTCCAAGACCAATTGGGCTTCTCTGGAAGCACCAGCGTCTTCGCCTCAGCCTCTGTGCCCGCGTGAACCAACGTGAGCGTCACTGGTGATGTGTTCAGTTGAGAGACCAGGGCAGTCGCGGCCTCGATTGCCGGTTGGGCCGGTGGAGTCGTCGAAATCGGCAAGAGCAGCCGGTTGAGCGAGGTGTTTCCGGTGTCACGAGCAACAAACCCTTGGATATGCGACGGGACGAACAACGTCTTCACATGCATGTGGCGGGAGACCGGTTCTGCCAGTGAGTGATGCACCCAACGGGCGAAGCCCTCGTGCTGATGGGTGGCCAAGACCATGAGATCGGTGGGGGTGGTCGTCAGGTGGTGAATGATGGCCTGCTTGGCGTCTGAGGCCAGGGCGCGGACCTTCCGGATCTGCAGGCCGAGCGTGGTGACATCGCCCTTCGTACTGGATTCAGGCAGTAGGCCCCATTTGGCCAACGTCGGACGTACGCGGGGAAAGTCCTCGAATCCCTCCGGAGAGACATCGGGGTCCACGTGCATGATCGTCAGTTCGGCGCGGTATGCCACGGCCAATTTGAGCGCGTGGGCAAAGGCCACCTGACTGTCCTCTGAAAAATCCGTGGGGTGGAAGATACGTCGAATCACAAGCGGCGTGCGCGGCGCGTGCATGTCGATCTCAATCTCAGGTGCGGTGCAGTGAGTCGCTCTGTGACGGCTCGTGCAGTGGTCAGCGTGCCGACGCCTGCAGGTCCTTCACCAAGTCGGTCGCTGAAGGACTTTCCGATCGGCTCCAGCGGCTGAAAGCTTCCTGGGCGGCTGGCTGAAAAGCCTGACTATCGTGCGCTGCGGTCAACCTACCGAGCGAGGCCAAATACTCGCCTGCTCCGCGTGCCGCATCGGCCTCGAGATTGTCCGTGTTATAGGCCGTGAAGGCCGTGACCTTGTGCTCCGGTCTCAGCAGGCCATCCTCGTTCCACCATGTGCGTCCGGAGGTCGTGCCGGTGATATTGGAAGTCGTATCGGTGGTTTCCTTAAAGGTGGCTTTGAACGAGCAGGCCGAAAGGAGAATGAGGAACAGCCCGCCGAACGCCGCGATCGTCGAACGATAGCCACTGGTCATGGATGAGCCCTCCTTGTGATCACCGAGCAACACTGCATGCTCATGGGGCCCGACTATACCACAGTCATCGAGAAAGTCAGCTGAGAAGAGTTGGCGGCAATAGTGCCGACAGGCGCTCGCGGTTGACAATGTCTCAAGGCATCAGCACAATCCCCAGGTCCTTGATGGGGCATGAATTCGGGCGAGGCGTCCTGGTGGAATCTGTACGTACCCAGGATGGGATGCACCCCGGCAATACAAGGAGGAGTGATGATGAAGCAACGCATTGGCAGCTATGTGATGGTGGGCCTCCTCTCCGCGGCACCGGCGGTGGGCGCGGAATCGGTGCCTCTCAAGCCGGGGGAGTACCAGGTGACGGCGGTCACGGAAAGTAGTAGTGGCGAGGCAGGCAAGCCGGATACCCATACCCGATGCTTGAAGGAAGAACACCTCGCCAACCCCGATGCGGTGTTTAATTATTATGCCCTCAATGGCTTCAAACCCAATCCGGCGAATAAAGTGATGAATGTGTCGATGCACGGCGGAAACGTCAGTTATGACATTGAGGGAGTCTATGCGATCACTCGCGTGGAAGGTACCGTCTCCAACACAAGCTTTTCTGTTGTTCGGAAAGCCACGCCGAAGGGAGACAAGGCCCTCTCGGTCACGATGAAGGTCGATGGAAAACGAACGGGTGATTGCGCCTCTAAGTAACCTGCCGCGTCGAATTAACTGAGCACACATCCCTTCCACAGGCGTGGGGAGACCGGGTGTTCCCGGTCTCCCCTGCTGCCGAATCCGTCTCTAGTTTGCCCATAACCGCTGGTACCACTTCTTCTCGTCTCCTACGGGCCGTGACGCAATGTGCATCGTCTGGCGGATGTCTTCGATGTCCCAACCGGTCAGCGACGCCAGCGTTTGGGCTTCGCGTTCATGTCGCTCTCGCAACTGCTGCCGGTAGGTGGTGGCTGCCGCGCATGAATCCGCCCCAGTCCAGGCATGACGCAGAATGTAACGCGCCTGGAAGTTGCTGCGATCTGCCGTTTCGTGAAATATCAGGTCTTCGGGAAAGTGTGCGGCATCGTACCGGACATGGAGTCGGGTGAGAAACACGTTCTGTCCCTGGGGGGCGATCCCTCTTCCTCCGCGGCCTTGCGGCTCCTGCCAAAACACGCCCAGGCTGCGCAGTTCCTCAGCCGATAGCGGGTTGGCGGCACAGGGATCACACCAGTTCATGTCCCACGCATATTCGAGAAACAGGCCTTGTTCGTGCTCCCGCTTCACCTGTCGGGTGAACAGGTCCCGATAGAAATCGCCAAACCGGTCCTTGACGTAGAGCGGCACTTCCTGGGCCTCGGGAAGGCGCACCGTCCGGTAGTTCGTCGTCTCCACCCGTCCGTGTTTGCTCAACACGTAGATGAACAATTCCTGCGCGCCATCGGCGTTGACCGTACCCAGTCGAATCGGCAGCATGAACTTGGGCGATGCGAAGGCAATCTGTAAGGGCCGCAGGTGCGTGAGTCCCAGTTTCGCCTGTTCTCCCACGTTGACCTTCGCCACAAAGAATTTCATGCCTTGTTTGAGATAGCTGTGCAGAACGGGGGAGGCCCCGTTGGGAATCTTATAGTCATGCTCAGTCAGCCAGGTTTCGAGCCCGGCGCTTTCCTTGGCTGAAAGGATGAGGATGTCATATTCACCGACGGTATATTGCGCCTCGATGGTAATCCCCAAGCTCTTGTCTCGCGCTCTGGGTGACGCTGCCGCCGGCGCCATGCTTTTCATCGCGTCCATGCTCCGGCGTTCCATCAATTCCTCGCGCAGGCAGGGGTTGTCGTCAAAGTATTCCACGAGCCGCGGGGCTGAATAATCGGCGAGATGTTTGAGCACTGCCGCCTCACCCACATGGATTTGTTCCTTTTCCAGGATCGTCGGGACCGGCACCACCAGGGCGAACTCCTTCGCGTCACCTGTGAAGTCGTTGGCCATGGTGATCACGGTCTTGTCGTCGTGCCGCGCGATGGCCACCTCCGAGGACTTGTTGAATAACTTGGTGTCGGCCTTGCCGACATAAAAACCGCAGAAGGCCGAGGCCTCGCTACTCCAGCAGAGGAGTCCGGCGGATAGGGTCAGAGCAGGAATCAGCCAATGTCTCATGAGAACCTCCTTGGTTGTGGGATGGAGAAGGCATTCTGCAGCGGCATCAGTGTGACGGCAGGCACATGGCCGGACGAACGGTCCGGCCACCTGTAGCGCTGGCCAGGCAGCCAGGCATCGATCAACGGAACCAGCGGCGCACACACGATGAGTCCCCAGAGTGGACCATGGGGACGAAACAAGCCGAATTGGACGTAACCGGCGATCAGCGCGACGCACAGCGCATAGATGATGCGTCCTGCGCGGGAATCTGGCGTGGTCTTCGGGTCTGAGATCATGAAGAAGGCAAAAATCAGGATCGCACCGCTTTCGAGTTGGTGCAGCGGGATCGTCAACGGATCGCCGAGCCAAAAGGCCCGCGCGGTCAGGAGGCCGACGTAGAACGAGAGGAATGCCACCGTCACATCCGCGCGTGCGGCACGGGTGACCACGAGAGTCCCGAGGCAGGCGATGAGAAAGCCAAACCAGGCAACTTGACCCCATTGGCCGGGTGAGATCCACCCGAGGCCCGTTCCCATCACGACGGTCAGCGCGAGGTTGGTGGGGTTGAAGACGTGCTTGTGACCCCAGCGAATAAGGAACTTGCTGCTGATCGCCAGTACCGCTGCCGCGGCTGATACGGCAAGGTCGTTGGTGCGGAGGAGTAGGCACAGCGACAGTGACGAAATGAGCGCACTGTTCGGATCGAATATCGGGAGGCGGGCGAGGCGTGTTGCGGCATACTGCGTCACCAGCGCCGCCCCGATGGTGACGACGATCTGTAGGAATGAGACGTCGAAGTGCAACCAGACGAGTCCGTAGGTCAGCAGCGTGCCGAGGCTCAGAATCTGGTACAGGCGAGGGTCGGGTAGCTCAGCGTGTGATCTGGGTCGAGACGTGCAGTAAGTCTGCTCCATGATGCCTCCTTTCACAGGAGGAGATGGAACGAGCGCGCAGATCCTTTCAGCGGGAATATCAGCGGAAAATCGTTGTTTTGTCCGGGTTCACCCCGGTTTAGCTCCAGACGGCTAGCCCGGCGGCCGAAGGCCCGTCACAGCCATGAATTGGTGATTGCAGCAGAACTGTCATGAATAATGCGGGCTAGGGAGATCCCTCATTGAACCGCAGATGGCCGATGCGTAGCATTGAGGAGACGGTGGCGATGCTGGGAGATGCTTATGCCGCTTCGCGCCTGGTTCATTGCGCTCCTCATGCCGTTCCTCGCGGCCTGTTCGCTGGAACAAGAGCTGTCCCGAACGCCGCGAACGGCGGTGGAGCAAGTATTGCTGACGCAGGCGGTCACCCATGCCCTCAAGAATCTCACCCTTCAACTGCCCGGTGGCGTCAATGTGGAGGTCGATGCAACCGGCTTGGAAAGCGACCGTTCCCGCCTGCGCATGACAAATTCTGATCTAGGTTCGTTGAACAGCCCGAACCGGGATATCCTGTACATTCGGGATACGGTCGCGGCTGAGTTGGGGCGTCGAGGTTATTTGGTACGGGCGCGTGATATGGAGTCGCCCTACCTGGTGCGTGTAATGGCCGAGTCATTCGGCACGATGCAGGGTATTACCTTTTTCGGCATGCCACCGGTCCAGAGCGTGCTGATTCCGTTCGCGCTGCCGGAACTGACGCTCTACAAGCAGCAGAACCAGAGCGGGTATGCGCGGCTGCACCTGGACATCTACGACAATCGCACCGGCGAATTTCTCGGGTCGTCCGCCACACTGGTAGGGCGCACGTTTTACAATCAGTACACGATGTTATTTTTCCTCACCTGGAATCGCACGGATATCGACGCGCCGCCCTGAGCGGCCCTACTGTGGGCCGCTTCTGCTCCATTTCTCCCATCCCACATCAGGTCGATTCTGGCTTGTCGGTGGGCCTGTCTTGTCTCGCACGTGCCGGGGGTGAGACTTTCTCCGCTTCCGCCTTGCCAATTTCATCTGTCCTGCTAGAATCCCCGCGCTCATGATGGGCCATATCGAGCCGTGCACGTGGGCGATATGGCGTATGAACCTACAAGGGGGGACGTCTATGCTGTTTATTACGAGCCGGATGCCCACGGTCAATACCGAGCCGGCGCTCAATCCGAAGTTCGTGTTTGATCTTCGAAATAATTCCTCGAGCCGTGGATTTTTTTGCTGCAATCGAAAGAAGGATGGCTCAATTGAAGAGATCGGTAGTAAGAATTTTTTGACGGCCGTCAAGGATTCCAAATACCGCCAGGTCTTGATCTACATCCACGGGTTTTCCAATCTTCCGGAAGATGTCTTTCGGGACGCGGAAGAGTTTCAGTCGTTGTGCAACAAGGAAAAGAACGGGGAATTGCTGGTGGTGCCCATTATCTGGCCGTGTGATAACGATCTCGGTCTCGTGAAAGATTATTGGGACGATCAGAAATCGGCTGATCAAAGCGCCTTTGCCTTCGCGCGTATGTTTCAGAAATTCATGGAATGGCGCAATTCGACGGATATGAATCCGGACGACGATCCCTGCCTCAAGCGGATCAATATTCTGGCGCATTCCATGGGCAATCGCGTGCTCCGCCAGACGTTGAGCCTCTGGCAGAAATACGATCAACCCGCCGGATTACCGCTGCTGTTCAGAAATACCTTTCTCATCGCCGCGGACATCTTGAACGAATCGCTCCACAAGGGTGAAGCCGGCGAACCGATCAGCCATGCCTCACGCAACGTCGTGGTGTATTACGCCTCCGACGACCTGGCGCTTCGGGCGAGCAAGGTTTCGAATTTGAAGAATGGCGAAGCGTCGCGGCGCCTCGGGCACACTGGTCCGGAGGATATGGACCTGACTCCCAAGAACGTCTATGCCATCGACTGCGATGACGTCAACACGGTGTACGATCCCCCGAAGGGCCATTCCTACTTCCGCTCGGGGAGAAGAAGAGGTGAGCCCGGCGTGGTGTTCGACCACATCTTCCAGACGGTCCTGTCCGGTCGTGTCTTCCCGAACGATCAGGATCGGAAGTCGAGTATTTTGGCGTTGCCCCGATCACGATCCAAGTCGTAGGTAGGCCTTGCATCGGCTACTCAAGGCGGTCCTCATTCCCATAGACGGCGAGGCGCAGGGCTGTCGATGGCGAGGTCACCGGCGAATTGTCGTGTGGCCCGAGTATCTCCGGCCTTTGCGACAACTCCCCCGGTAGGCGCAGCCCCATGCTGGAAGTCCTTCTCGTGTTGATGACCGTCGCAGTGATCGCACTGACCGGCCTGCTGACCGTCGTGGTCACGCCGCCGCTGATGGTGGAGTTTGGCCTCTGGGTCTTGGCTGCCGGCCTCCTGATCGGCATTCCGTCCGGGTGGTGGTATCACGTGGTGTTGTACCGAACCCTGGCGGCCAACAGGCCCGTGCCCTCGCACTGGTGGAGGAACCCCGTCGACCTGCATCCGCTCCTGACGCCGAACGAATACCATCGGATACGCCCCTGGTTTGTCGCCGGGGCCGTGGGGTTTGTCCTGTGTGTCTTCGGCGGGGTTGCTGCCATTGCCGGAATGCTGGTGTTGCGATTCTATCCCTGACAGGGACATGCGGAGAAGCCCGGCGTTACGGGCTCAGGGGAATGTCGACTGCGAGTTGGGTAACGGGTGAGGCGTCCGACTGCACCACGTAGGTTGCTGATTCCTGGGCGCCGGTGGATCCCTCTGGCGTCACGGTTTCGATCAGCAGATTGCCGGAAAACCGATCGAGCATGCCGACCTCCTGCATCGTGAGCGGGCCGAACGGCTTCGGTGAAAATCGGAGGACGAGATCGAGTAAGCCGCTTTCTGCCGGGGGCGGCATGGGAATCTCGACCCGCGTCCTGGCTGCGGCTTTCAGCGAGATTTTTCCGGTTTCCTGCGGGGGCCACCAGAGTCTGGTGCCGGCGGACCCGAGGTTCTGCAGGAGTTGCAGATACCCATCCACCGTGGTCTCCACGACCAGGCGCACCGGTTCTCTGCTCCTGGCGGCGATGGCAGCACTGACTTCCTGATTCTGCCCGTCACTTCGCCGGGTCGCAAAACTGTATCGTACCCCCAACAATTGTGCGGATCCGGCGGCGGCTGCTTTGTCTCGCGCGCCTGCGGCGGCGTCGGTGGGCGAGGAGGCGTTGCCATAGTAGCGTGCGCGCGCAGATGTTGCCGGCGCTCGGGTCGCGGTTGCGGAGAGGGCAGATGGGGCAGGTCTCGGCATCGGTGCCACGGCTGGTGCAGCCGGAGCAGGCGCGGCTGCCATGCGGGTGCTGTCTTCCGAGAGGCGTGTATCCTCGGTGGCGCGGAGCGACTGTGCTGCGGGAGCCTGCTTGGCCGAATCGGCCAGTTGGCGCTTGGCTGGGGCCTCGCGAGTGGCCTCCTGCGTTGCACGTGGGATCCCAGCACTGCGGCTCTCCTTCGCGTTCATCGCTGGTGCTGCCGCCGGTGGGGGCGGCGAGGCCTGTGGTGGTGACGAGCTCGCGGGTGAGGAGGAAACCGGTTCTTCGGTGGCCACTGACCGGGCGTTTCGCTCGAGACTTTCTTGAAAGATGTGTGTGCCAAAGGTGAGAGCGAGCACGGCGGCAGCGAGGCCACCGGCCAAGGCAAGCCCGGCCGGTTTGCCAAACCACGTCCACCAGGGCGCAGATGGCTCAGCTGTCTTCGCGACCGATTGCCGCAAGGTTTCCAGCAGTCGGCGACGCACGGTTGGGTCCGTGAGTAATTCTTTCAATCCCTGCTCATCGGCCAGGGCATCGAAGAGCCGTTGATCCTGCAGCGCCGCTTCATAGAGTCGTTGCTGTTCGTCGGCCGTCAGTGTACCGGCCGCGAAGCCGCCCAATAATTGTTCCAGCTCGTGTTCAGACATACGGTTCGTGCGCGAATTGTGACACGTCGAACGTGAACGGTACCACGAATCCCTCAACGCTCATGCGGGTTTATTCCCATGAGCCGCCCATCAGGCCCAATAGCTGTTTCCGGCAGCGCGAGTCCCAGGTATAGATCGTATTGATCGAGGTCTGGCCCATCAGTCGTTGAATCTCTGGAAACGTGTGGCCCTCCAGCTTCCACTTGAACAGTTCCCGGCAGCGATCCCCGAGTTGTGCCACGGCGGCTAACAGGCGTTGGACGCGCTGTTGTTGATCCAATTGCGTGGCGGGGTCCCCTCCGGGGCTGGTCAGCGGCAGGTCCTCGATCGCGTCTTGATTATACTCGCCCCGTCGCAGTGATTTTCGGTGAGCATCCAACATTCGATATCGCAGGATCTGAAACGCCAGGGGAACCAGTTCGGTCATTTCGGTGACGCGCACATATTTTTCGTGCAACAGAGTCAGCACGTCTTGCGTGAGGTCCTCGGCGAGGTCCCGTGAAACCCGTGATGTCGCGAAGGCCAGAATCCTTTCGCGCAAGGCCGTCAAGATGAGGTCACGGTGCATGGTGGATCTGGTTATCCTCGACGGGACGCGGCTGCCGGTGAAAAAAGGTTGCCGAGCGAACGACACCCCAGCCTCGGGCTGACCGGCATTGCACGGGCAGTCCGGCGAGCGCCTGTGTTTCCAGTGCAAGCATTCACACAATGGACTCTGTCGGATGCGGCGAGCTGCACCCGGCCATCGATTAGCGTGTTTGCGGAAGAGTTCCCCATAGTCTGTGCGGCAGGCCGCTATCCTTCTTGCGCGCCGGGCGTTTCACGAAGCACGGTTTACGTTTCACGGATACCCAGCCGTTCCATGGCGATTCGTTTCAACGCCCGAAGATCCAGCTTCCCGGTTCCCAGGATCGGGAGCGCGTCGACCTTGAGGCAATGGCTGTGCGAGGGCAGAAAGAGGTTTGGCAGACCGGCGGCGGCAGCCTTGGCGAGAAGGTGCGGAATGGTTTCTTCCGGGAGCGTGTGCAAGAGGGCCAACTGCTCACCCTTTCGTTCGTCCGGAACTCCGGTCACGGCACAGACTTGCACGTCTTCCCCCGATGCCACCTGAAGAGCCTCTTCCACGCGTCGATGCGGCACCATTTCACCGCCGATCTTCGAAAACCGTGACAATCGATCCGTGATGGTGAGAAATCCATCGTCGTCGAGCGTGGCGATGTCGCCGGTAATATACCATCCGTCTCGAATCGCCTGAACGGTTAAATCTTCCCGGCCGAGGTAGCCGTTCATCACATTCGGTCCCTTCACGAGCAACATGCCGGCTGTGCCTGGCGGGAGGAGGACAAAGGTGTCAGGATCGACGATGCGAACGGACACGCCGGGAAGCGGTTGGCCGACCGTCCCGCGCCTGGAGGCCGGTTGAAAGAATCCCGCCGCGCGGAAGTCCGGGCAATTCACCGCGATCACCGGAGCACACTCGGTCACGCCATAGCCCTCGATCGGCCCGATCCCAAACCGATCCTGAAAAGATTGGCAGAGGCGCAAGGGCAGTTTTTCCGCCCCGGTGAGCACCACTCGCAGCGTGCTGAATTGCTCAGGCGTACAGCGGCGCTGATAGAGCTGCAGAAACGTCGGCGTGCAGACAAGAAACGTCAGGCGGTGTGTGGCGCAGAGCTCGCCGATGGCCGTCACATCGAGCGGTGACGGATGGAAGACGGTTGCGGCTCCGTTGAGCGTGACATACCAGAACACTAAGTAGCCGAACGAGTGAAAGAGCGGGAGAATGCCCAGAATACGATCATCCCGATCCAACGGCAGCACCTGCGAGACCGCTTGCACGTTGGCATCGATGCTGAAATGGGTCAACATCACGCCTTTCGGTTCTCCAGTACTACCGCTGCTGAAGATGATCGTGGCGAGATCATCCATCGTGACCGGTGTGGTCTGCCCGCAGGCCGATTCGATGAGCCGGAGCGGGGCGAGCAGCGCAAGGAGTGTGGCGAGCGCCTTCTGCCGCGGGCCGATGGTGGCGCCAATGTCTTCCAACCAGATGATACCCGGCCCCTCTGGCAGGTCGATCTTGGCTTTCTCGATAAAGGTTCGGCTCGTGACGATCGTGCGCAGCTGGGCCTGCCGCACGGCAGATTCCAGCCCCGTCTTCCCTACGGTGTAGTTGAGGTTGACGCAGGTCCTGCCGGCCAGCGAGGTGGCGACTGTGGTCAGGGCTCCGGCGACGGTTGGTGGCAGGAGCAAGCCGACGTACTGTTGGTCCGCCCAGTGGGTGCGGAGTGTGCGTGCCAGGGCGATGGCACCGATCAGGGCCTGGAGTGAGGACACGTGCGGCTTCTTCATATCGGCCATGGCCAGTCGGAAGGGATGCCGGCGCATGGCACGGACGAAGGCCGCGTGCAGGGGACGTCTAGTAGGTTTTCGCAGCTGCCAGGCGGCCTCGCCAAGCTCACGTACCAGTCGGCGGAGTTCGTGTGCCGGCGTATCGGCGCTTACGGGACTGCCGAACGAAACGGTGACGGGATAGGGGAGGCGCTCCGGCCATTTGGTGACAAACCGCCCTCCGACAAAACTGAAAATACTGCCCCACACGCGATCCAGATGTATCGGGACGACCGGCACCTGACGCCCCTTCACAATCCGTTCGAATCCGCGGCGGAATGGTAAGAGATTTCCGGTGCGGGTGATCTGGCCTTCTGGAAAAATACAAACCAGATCGCCGGCATCAAGCGCGTGGCCCGCATCGCGGAGCGCGCGAAGGATGACGCGGGGGCCGCCATCGGAGGAGATCGGGATGACCCGCAGGGCCTTCATGAACGGTTTGAAGAGCGGGTGATTGACGTACTGTGCGTCGACGACGAATCGGATCGGGCGATCCAGGCTGGCGATCAGCAGAAAGCCGTCAATAAAGGAAATGTGATTGGGGACGAGTAGCGCGCCACCGGTGACTGGGACCTGCGACTGTCCAACGATGCGGAGCCGATAGACGGTATGGGTGAGCAGGACGAGGATCAGACGCAGGAAGGTGTCGGGCATGAGCCACATCGCCCAGGCGGTTCCCATTGTGGTACCGAGCGCCGTCGCCAGGAAAATGCCCACGGTTGAGAGCCCTGCGTTGGCGAGAACGCCGCCGCTCAGTGAGCCCAGGAGAATGCCGGTGAAGACACAGATGTTTTCTAGGGCGATGACCGACCCTCGCCGGTCGTGCGGTGCACGCCATTGGACCAGAGCATTGATGGGAATAAAGATCAACGCACTCGAGATGCCCAGGGCCATCATCAGCACCAGGGTACCGGGGAAGGCAGGAGTTGCCCACCCGAGTATCAGGAGGAAGGTCGCGACTCCGGCCGCGCCCAGCGGAACCAGCCCGTATTCCACGCGAGACCTCGACAGGCGACTGACAACCAGAGCACCCGCTCCGATGCCCACCGAGATCAATGCCGAAGGAACAGTCGCCAACGCATCGGAGAGACCCAACACGGCCTTGGCGTAGACCAACACGTTTTGGACGACGAGGCTGGCAATGGTCCAGAAAAACACCGCGCCGACAATGGCCACCCGTAATAGCCGATCTGCCCGCAACGCAGAGGCGGCACCCCGCAAGGTGTCAAACAGGCCGCCCGTCGCACGCGCTGGCGGAACCGGCGGAACGGTCCAGGCCGCTCCAAAGCCGGCCAGGGCGAGCAGAGTCAACGCAAGGGGGGCGAGCCAGGACTGGCTGCCCGCACCCGCCAACAAAAATCCTCCGGCCGTGGTGCCGGTCAAAATCGCCAGAAACGTGAAGAGCTCCAGGAGGCTATTGCCGCGGGCGAGGTGTTCGTGCGTGAGCAATTCGGGAAGAATGCCGTACTTGGCCGGGCTGAAAATGGCGCTATGGAATCCCATGCACGCGAGTACCACAAGTGCCCAGTAGCCGCCTGTGGGATGAGAGAACAGGGCAAGGGTTGCGCCAGCCATGAGCAGCACTTCCACGGCTTTCATCGTGATGATGACGGTGCGTTTGCTGAGCCGATCGGCAAAAAATCCGGCCACGAAGGAGGTCAGTACCAACGGCAGGGTGAAGACCACCATGGCCAGGGTGGTCTGCGTTTGCGATGCCGTTTCAATGTCCTGTCCCGGGGAGAGGGCTGCCGTGGCCGACCGGATTCCCAGAAGCGCAACCATGAATTTCCAGGCGTTGTCGTTGAAGGCGCCGCAGAATTGCGCGAAGAGCAGCCCGCGCAACGGGTGTGGGGTTCGTTGTGAGGAATCCGGCTGCGGATCGATAGGGGCCTCCCGTATCCAAATGGTGAATGAGCGTGTCTTGTGCGGCCCTTCAGTGTGCCGAAACTGCCGGAATGATGCAATTACTTATCACAGGGATGGGCCGGTGCCGTCGATGGGCAGTCCTTCGAGGGCCATGATGCGGAGCGCGTTTGTGGTCGGGCAGGGACCGGGTTTGAGCCGGTAATCGAAATGTAAGGTGCCTTGGGCGACCGTTTCCTGAAAATGGACATTCGTGACGGTCTGGAGTTGCCGCTCCAACTCAGACAGTTCCAGATCGTGCGTGGTGACCAGGCCGAAGCCGTTGCCTGCTGCGAGCGCGGTAATAAGGGCTCGCCCGCCAATCAGCCGCTCCCGATTGTTGGTGCCTTTGAAGACTTCATCGATCAACCAGAGCACCGGCGGGGCCTGTTCGTTCCGCGTGTCGTCGAGAATCATCTTCAGGCGTTTGACCTCGGCATAGAAAAACGAGAGCCCGCCATCCAGGGAGTCATCTACGCGGATGCAGCTGCCGATGCGGACCGGCGACCAGGTGAACGAGGTGGCACACACCGGGCCTCCTGCCTGTGCGAGGCAGGTGTTGATGCCGATGGTGCGGAGAAAGGTGCTTTTGCCGGACATGTTGGAACCGGTCACCAGGAAGATACAGCCGAGGCCGGTGAAGCGGATGTCATTGGCGACTCGTACGGACGAGGGAATCAGCGGATGTGCCAGCCCTTCGGCTACGAACGTCGGTGCGTTGCGCTCGTTCTTCCAGGCTGGGCCGGGTTCGACCATGCTCGGCCACAGATAGGCCGGATGGAGGTGGGCGAACGTGGCAAGGGACGCTGCCGCGTCCAACTCGGCCAGCAACTCGAACCACGCGGGGGCGATGGTCGCGACCCGGTCCTGCAGTTGCTGCAGTCTATAGGTGTGATACAGGTCCCAAGGGCCGACGGCATTGATGAGGTAATGCACGAGCGGGTGGGCTCGCACACTCAGTCGGTTCATGACGGATGCCGCCTGCTTGAGCGATCGTGATGGACGGCTCTGCCGGTCCAGGAGTGGTTGGCAGAGTTGTGCCAGGCGGGGGGTGAGCCGATAGGATCGCCGCTCCAGATAGCCGAGCACTGCGCTGAGGCGCTCTAATTGGAGATGCAGTGATTGGGCATGGTCGAAAATCTCTTCCGAGCGGCTGCGCACCGAGAGAAACAGCAAGGCGTAGAGACCGAACGACAGCATCCAATAGTTGCCGAGTCCATACGCAAGGTCCGCCAGCAGCAGTGCGATCGTGGTGAAGGTCAGCGCGGTTTCGGTGACCAGCATGGGGATGAGCCCCGAGTCGTCGACCCGTTTCTGCAACACAGCCAGGAGCCGGCGGCCGTCGATATCCGCGTCCTCCACGGTCTGTGCCTCCAGGATCAACCGGTCCCGAAGCAGCGCGAGGGGAGTCAGTTCGCGGATAAGGGCTTGGCGGTCATGCCACTGTGCGACAGGCGGAGGTTGGTCCAGGAGCCATGAAGTCAGACGTTGCCGGCCTTGTGACGAAATGGTGTTGTCGAGCAGATGGAGAAGAGAATGCGGGCCGGCGAGGTCGAGGTCTCTGGCATACCCGTGCCGTTCAGGCACTGTGATTGGATGAAGCGGAATCTGCGCCCAGGTCAGGTGCATGCGGGCCAGATGGACCTCTTTGATCCCCTGCCAACGCCGGAGTCGATGCAAGCGGTCTTCGAGCCTGTTATGATACCAGGCCACTGTGAGGAACAGGACAACGCTGAACGCTAGCACCATGTTGCCGGATGCCGTCCACCCCATTTTGTGCGGAATGATCGAGCCCAAGAGTCCGCAAGCAAAGATGGTCAACCGCCCGGTGGTGAATCGCGCGCTGGTGCGTCGGCCGGTGCCTTCCAACCGCGCCACGCGGCGAAGGCCGCCTATCAGGCTTGCCTCGCGGGTGGAGCGGGATGGTGTCTGTGTGCTGGGGCTGGTGTGCATAGTGGTGCAGACGATACTGGGAGTCTGAGATGACGTCAACCTCCAAGACCGATCATGTGTTATCAGCGCATACTGATGTGGGCGAGATGCAGGACTGGGTTCAAGTCGATGTGCGGACCTCGATTGATGCCGGCGAACTTCTCGGGGTGTTGAATGACCCGGCTGTCACCGGTGCCTGGCAGGAGGACGACCTGGTGCATCTTTATTGGCCGGGGAATCGTTGTGGGCCGGATACCTGGCAGGGGCTCAGGCTGGCGCTGGCCCAGCTGGGCCAGGCGGACCCGGAGCAGGCCATCACCATCAACCGGGTACCGAATGAGGACTGGAATGCGCAGTGGTCGCGCTTGGTGGAGCCAATCAGAATCGGACGAGTCATCGTCCGGCCGAGTTGGAAGGCGGTCCCGCTGCGTGCAGGCGAGATCGAACTGGTCATCGATCCCAAACAGGCATTTGGAACGGGACATCATGCGACGACGCATCTCCTGATCGAGTGGCTCCAGCAATGCGTGCTGCCGACCGACCGGGTGTTGGATGTAGGAACCGGTAGCGGCGTACTGGCAATGGTGGCGGTACGGCTTGGCGCGGAGACTGCGGTGGGAGAAGATTTTGACCCCGTGGCTATTGAGTGTGCCCGCGAGTATGCGCAGACGAACGGGTTTGATGGGCAATTGACGCTCGTCGTGCGTGATGCGCAAGCGGAGCCAGCACCGGATCAGTTCAATCCCACCCTGGTTCTCGCGAATTTGGATCGACAGACGCTGCTGCTGGCGGCCGACAGTTTGTGTGGGTATGCCTTGGGCGGTGCGCGACTCTTGCTGTCCGGGCTGCTGGTGGATCAACGCGCGGAGATTGAAGCGGCGTATGCCTCCCGCGGGGTGTATGTGAAGGCTGTGCGGGAGCGTGACGGGTGGCTCGCGTTGGAGGCGGCAGCCATGGAATCGTGTGAGGGGGGCCTGTGTTCCTGACACCATGGTGAAGCAACCATCCCTTCCGCACATCCATCAGGTGAGTCTGTCCGATGGCGGCGTGCCGAAGTTGGCGGTCACTGCGGCGCGCGTCACCGTGAGCGGATTAGCCGGTGATCGTCAACGCAACCGGAAATATCATGGCGGAGCCGATCGGGCGGTCTGTCTGTATTCACTGGAGGTGATTGACGCCTTGCGCGCAGAAGGGCATTCGATTGCGCCTGGGTGTTCCGGCGAGAATCTGACCCTGGCGGGGCTTGATTGGCGGCAGTTGAAACCGGGCGACCGACTGACGATTGGCGCAACGGTGCAGTTGGAAATCACGAGTTATACGACTCCCTGCCGTCTCAACGGCCAGTGGTTCAAGGATGGCGAGTACGGGCGGATCGCACAGGAGGCCTATCCCGGGTGGAGCCGACTGTATGCGCGAGTTCTCCGTGAAGGGATTGTGACCCAGGGTGATGTGGTGGTCGTTGAATTGCTGCATGGGAAGTGATCGGGCAGGCGTGTCTGGTCGGTGAGGAGCATGAGATGCAACGTACGTTGGAACCAGAGTTGATGGAGGATGTCGCACAGGCCCGTGCCTATGCGCAGGCGGATTTTGCCGAGGAGAATCAGGGATTCGTGGATCGCTTTCGCGACTATTTCCCTGACTGGAGCTCGGGTCATGTCGTGGACCTGGGGTGTGGCCCGGGTGATATTCCTATCCGCTTCCTTCGTGCCTACCCTGAGGCGCGTGTCACGGCGGTGGACGCCAGTCGTCCCATGCTCGATTTGGCGGCCGAGGCGGTGGCCGCAGCCGGGTTGACGAATTACATCACCCTTCGCTGCGAACGCTTTCAATCAGTGGTGTTGTCGGAACAGGCCGATGTCCTTCTGTCGAATAGTCTTCTGCATCATATTCCGAATCCGTTGCAGTTCTGGTTCCGCCTGAAACAGTTGGCGAAGCCCGGGGCCCGTATCCTCGTCATCGACTTGCTGCGGCCCGAGTCGGCGGAGGCGGCCGAGGCCCTGGTGGAGCAGTATGCGGCCGGTGAAGATCCCATTCTCAAGCGAGACTTTTATCATTCATTGCTGGCGTCGTTTACCGAAGATGAGGTGGCGGCGCAGTTGGCGGAAATGAATCTTTCGCGGCTGCTCATTGATGTCCCTGACGATCGGCACTGGGTTGTCGGGGGCACCATACTCTGACCATGTCGTCCACTTCGGTTCACTACGTCGGGCTTGTGTGATGCCTTCCTCTCGAACGCCGGACGCGTCGACAGCCAGCCCCGCTATGCAAGTCTTCAAGGCCATGGTCGGCCTGCTCATGGTGTGTGTGTGGCTGACTGCTAGCGACTCCGCGCAGGCTCAGTTGGATCGTTTGCGAAAGCAGAAGTCGCCGTTTCCACCACCTGTCCCTGCTACGCCCTCGATCGTAATCCCGGAAGGCGAATTTCTCATGGGGGCTGGAGGGGCTGATGCGCTCGAGGACGAGAAGCCACAGCACCCTGTTTGGCTTGAGCGGTTTGAAATCGATCTCCATGAAGTGACGACGGCTCAATACGCCGAGTTCCTCGCCCGCGAACAGCGGGCGGCGCCATGGCAATGGGAGCTGGTAGACCTGACTCAACACCAAGATCGTCCGGTGATCGGTGTCAGCTGGTTTGACGCAGACGCCTATTGCCGCTGGCGGGAGCAGCGCCTCCCGACGGAAGCGGAGTGGGAAAAAGCCGCACGGGGCAGTGATGCGCGGTCGTATCCCTGGGGCAGTCAGGCTCCTCAGAGCGGCAGGGCGAACTTTGGCCTGGGGGCCAGATTTAGTTACAGCCAGGTGTTGACGCCGGTGCAGAGTTACGATCAGGGGAGAAGTCCCTACGGGCTGTATCAGATGGCAGGGAATGTCGGGGAATGGGTCGCTGATTGGTATGCGGCGAACTATTACGAAGTCAGTCCTGCCAGGAATCCGTCGGGGCCTGCGGTCGGGTCGTTTCGTGTGGTACGGGGAGGATCGTGGTCGGATCTTCCGAAGTATCTGCTGACGTACGGACGCCTTCGGTTGACGCCGGAGACTCGCAACAGCTACACGGGATTTCGATGTGCCAAAACGGTCGGCCCTGCATCATGACCGTGAGCCGGGCGCTCCTGCCCTCCGGCTCACGGGGTCTCGCTCAGGATTAGAACAGACTCTTGCTCACTTCTGCAGACTTCGCGCTCTCATTTCCGGACTTGTCGAAGGCGGACACGGCAAAGTAGTACGTCGTGCCTGTCGGTAAGTTCGGAATCGTGAAGCTGGTCCTGTTGGTGACCTCGAACGGTCCTACGAATCCATAACTTCCAGACCGTGTCCCGACATAGATCCGGTATCCGGCCAGATCTGTCTCGGTGTTGGCATTCCAACTGACCGTCGCACTTGCGACCGTGGGTGTCGTGGTTGCGGCTGAGGCCGACGGGGTCGATGGCACAGGGGTGGGGACCGGTGTCGGCGGCGGAGGCGGGGGGGCTGCCACGGTCGGCTGGGTTGGCGTGGTCGGCGCAGCCGATGCGGTTTGGCCGCCGGTCACCGTGAAGGAAACCGGAATACGCAGCGTATTCGAGAAATTGTTGGGCCCTGATTCCACAATGTAGACCACTGCCGAGTAGGTGCCTGCGGCGAGGCCGGTCGACTGGGCGGTGACCACAATTTGATCGGCTTCAGTTGTGATGGTCTGGGTGCTGCCATAGGGTGGATTCATCCATACCCACGACTGGCTTGCGCTGATGTAGTAGTCGTGTTGG
>WBZQ01000233.1_pt1 | contig 44340 bp, 23 predicted proteins | sample 5204251 | NCBI WGS metagenome assembly WBZQ01 (sample SAMN12412402, study PRJNA552823) | activated sludge metagenome | isolation source: activated sludge from nitrification reactor of wastewater treatment plant... | place: USA: Virginia | collected 2017-09 | reverse complement strand
TTTTAACAGGTAGTCATTGAACCGGCGGCCCACGTAGCAGCCCATCTGCAACTGCACGCCGACGGCGCCGAACAGAAACTCGTCGGCCACGAAAACGGCCAGGCGCGTGGCGTGCCGGCGCGCTTCCTTTTCCTCCTCAAATACCCCCAGGTGCAGCCCGTATTCGTAAACGGCCCGGTTGAATTCGTAATCCACACCCAGGTGCGCTCGGTTCACCTTGTTCAGGTAAAAACAGCCGGAAGCCGCCCCGGCCCAGACCGGGTATTTCGGGCCGTCGAAAATACCGTACTCGATGACCGCCAGGCCGGTTTGCAGCAGGCCTCCGAAACGCCGTTGCGCGCGTTTTTCCCCCTGCGCCGGCCGGAAGTCCGCCTCCCGGACGGGCTTCGGCGACCAGGCCAGGCCCAGGTAGCCCGACGGCAGGTTGATCCCGTAATTGGGCAGGGAGGTGCCGCCGTTGGAAAAGTGGGTCAGTGCAGCGCCGGCGTTCAGGCGCAGGTGATCGCCCAGCCGGGCTTCGCCGCCCAGCCGGAACTGGGTGAGGTTATTCCAGTGCGAACTGACGGCATTCTGCCCGGGGTTGCCGAAATAGTCGTACGGCCGGGCGATCCAGGCCAGGCCGGTGCCCAGGCGGAAAAAGGCGGTAAACCAGCCCGCCCGGAAGATCGGAACGGAGAGGTGAGGCACCAGGCCGTACCCTTCCCCGTGCGAGCCTTCGCCGAGGTGAAAATGCAGGGCCGACACCCCGAACACCGGGTAGCGTTGCCATTGGTGCCAGTCGCGCCCGCCGGCAGTCTGAACCCGGATTCCGATTTCCTGCCCCCAAAGCGGCTCCCCGGTCCGGGTCGTCAGTTTGGGGGTGTGCTTCCAGACGACGCCGTAGTGCAGGGCGGATTCGAGGGCAAAAATTCCGGACTGCTGGGCCGACGCCGCGGCCGGCAACAGGGCGATCGCTATGAAAACCCTGAACAATACCGCCATTAAAAAGGGTAAAAAATTGACTTTCAACAGGTTGAAGTTAAAAAATACGGATTGACTGGAATGCAAACCTAAGCCGGACCATTTTCCCGTTTGCCACTCCCTTCGATTTCGGCAATTTTTTTCAGCAGCCAGTTCTTGGGCATGGAGTACGACGTCTCTTTCACCCGGCGGTGCAGGTCGGCGATGGCCTTCTTGTCGGAGGCGGTCACGGTCGTCAGTTTTTTTACCAGGTTGAGAAAATTATTGTACTCGCGTTTCAGGTTTTTGGAGATCACCTTGTTGCGGCGCAGGAATATTTTAAAACTGTCCACCAGGGAGTCGAGGGCCAGATACTCACCCTGTTCGTAGTAGGTACGCAGGAGGATGGACTTGGCCCCCAGGGAATATACCACGTCGCTATATTCCACATCCCGCAGGTATTCGATGGCCTTCCGGTAGTTTTTCTGGTAAAAATACAGGTAGGCCAGGTTGAACATCCGGGCGTTTTCCCGGATACGGGCCGGCAGGAAAGGAGCGTATTGCTCGATGAACTGCTCCGTCCAGGCAAACTCGCCGACCCCCAAAGCCGAAGTGATGATGTTTTTAAATACCGCTTCGGGAAGTTGCCCGTCTTCGACCAGGATGTTCTGTTCGGCCATGGTCCTGAAGATATTGAATACCTTCTGGTAATATTCGGTCTTGCCCTGGTTGATCTTCAGGGCGCAATAATTCTGGGCGATGTAATAGCACTCGCGCAGGTCCGAACGGGTCAGTTCGGAGGCGTCCCGTTTTAGTCCGGCCAGCAATTCTTCGAAATGCGCTTCGTTGTCCGATTCCGTGAAACAAAGTATGACCTGACGATGCACCCGGATGAGGGGAATCGCGTCGAAACGCTCTTCCCGGCTGTATTCCCAAAAGCCGGGGATAAAGGGTACTTCGCGCTCGGTGAGCCGAAAACCGCGGTACAGCAGCCAGGCGACGTACAGTTTAAGTTTTTGGGCCAGGTAAAAACATTCGAGGTGGAAGTCGGCGGAGAACAGTTTTTCGGTATAGCCTGCGGTAGCCACCATCTTCGAGGCCCGGTTGAAAATATTCCAGTGGTTGCGGAACTGAGCGAAGTAATAGTCGGTGGATTTGCCCTCATTTTGCCCGAGCAGTTTTTCGATCTGGCGTTCCACGCCGGCCAGGTGTTTTTGCAATTCCGCTTTTTGCAGGATCTTTTGCAGGTCCAGCGCTTCGTTCAGCGGCTCCTCCCGGCGGGCTTCTTCCGCCAGGAAACGCAGCGCCATTTGGTTCAGGTCGGAGGCCAGCCGGCGCAGGTGGGCATCGTCCGGCTTTTGCCCCGGATAAAGCGCCTTCCATACCGTCTCCTTGTCCAGGTTTTTGGCCGTATCCCCCTCCTGCCGCAAGGCCCGGTTGATGACCTCGAACAGCCGGGTAAGGTCATCCTGGTCGTTCAGGTAGGGCGACAGCAGGAATTTTTTGAACCGGTTCAGTTCGTATTTGGAGAAGGTTTGCAGCAGAGAAATCAGTTTTTCGCTGAACATGGCGAATGGGCAAGAAAACCGCTAAAATAATTGTGGGAGCATCCGGGCAGTCTAAATTATTGTTATCCAGTTTTTTAAGTAAAAAACAGTGAATAAAAATTCCCGGCAAGTTAAAAAAAATGTTTTTGAAAATTCCAGCCTTATCCTTAACCTTTGTAGTGTTAAAGTCCGCCTGCCTCCCACGGACTGATTGGCTTATCCGTCTTTAAACCTTGAGATTGAAACATATGCGCTCAAATTTCTACCCGGTTTTCGCCCCCTGCAAATGGATGATATTGGTGGTTACGCTGGCTTTGCTACCGGCCGCCGGCAAGGGCCTGTTGGCTCAGTGTGAGCGGGTTGGCTGGGTGGCGACGGCTACCCCGAGTTGTGGCGCGCAGATCATCGACCTGGACAACGGCGATATTTTGAAAGCCGTGGCCGGAGCAGACAACCTGGCCGGCGGGCAAACGATACGCTTTTCCACCGCCCCGGCCCCGCTGCCGTACGGCTGTACCTCCAACGGCCAGGAAGTGGTAGCGCTTACCTGCGTATCGGATACGTTGCCGTGCAAGGCCGGGTTCCTGCACTCCATCAGTACCCTGAATGCCTTCAGCCTGACCTTCGAGGCGGACATTTACGATGCCTCGACCCAGATCTGTCAATGGTCGTTCGGCGACGGCGCGACGGCTACCGGCAAAAACGTTCAGCATACCTTTTCCGGAGACGGCATTTATAATGTTTGCCTGGTAGTGTCCGACGGTTTCGGCTGCCAGACTCACGTCTGCAAGAACGTTCTGGTCAGCGAGCAAAACCCGAACTGGTGCGATTACGACATCCACGTAACGGCTGCCGGCAACCAGTTGTACGGTAAGGTCTTCCCCCTGGGCAATACTTCCGGCACGCTGAAGTCGATCCGGTGGTACGATAACAAAACCAACCAGGTGCTTTCCCAGAATTCGCAGTTCTCCTATTCCCTGCCGGGCAATGGCTACTACCTGGTTTGCGCCCAGTACGAGGTATACGACAGCATCAGCGGGAGTTCGTGCACCACAACCCGGTGCCAGCAACTGACCATCGCCGATCCGGCCTGCGTCAATCCCGGCCTGATCAGCCCGACCGGTTTTTGCCCCTCGCTGTATGCACCCGTGTGCGGATGCGACGGCTACACCTACGGTAATGAATGCGAGGCCATGACCGCCGGTGTTTCAACCTGGTGGGCCGGCGAATGCGGCGCCAATACAGGTACCTGCAGTGCCGACCTGGGTATCGAACTGGTGAGCGGCAATCCGGATGCCGGGTATATTTTCCGCTTTACCAACCTGGCGGCCGGCAATTTTTCCTTCGTCCAACTCGATTTCGGCGACGGCACTCCGATCTACGAAGGCTCTCAATGGAGTTCGGTGCTGCACCATTACGCCGACGGAGGCATTTACCGCACCAACCTGACCGCCTGGAAGAACAACAACTGCATCTCTTCGGCTACCAAACTCCTGGTGACGGATGCCTACTACCTTGGCTGCCAGAACCTGCCCGCCGGCACGGACTACGTCATGCCGGGCGATGCCAACGGCGACAAAAAAGCCAACGTGTACGACGTGTTGAACATCGGCCTCGGCTACGCCGCCACCGGGGCCCCGCGCCCGAACGCTACTACGGCCTGGGCGCCCCAGTTCGCGCCCAACTGGCCGCAGGCGGTGGCTACCGGGGTCAACTACAAGCACCTGGACTGCGACGGCAACGGCCAGGTGAACGATTTCGACGCCGATCCGGTCGAACAACATTATGTCCCCATCGACACCAGCGACGTAGCCTGGGTACCGGCAGCGCCTAAAGTCTGGGTACAGTTCCCGCAGGATACGATCCAGGTCGACCTCAACGACCCTTCGGCCCTGCTCGAACTCAAGGGCAACGTGATGGTCGGATCGGCCTCCCAGCCGGCGCTCGATGTGTTCGGCCTCGCCTTCGCCCTGCAGTACCCCGAATACGTCAACCACGACCCCAAGGTTTTTTACGACCCCGAACTGTTCGGCCCCAATTTCCAGACCCTGTTCCTCAGCCGCGACAACTACGACAACAAACAACTGGACCTCGGCCTGTCGCGTAAAACGGCCGGCCAGGGCGTGTACGGATACGGCCGCATCGCCGAAGTGAACTTCACGACCGACTACATCATTATCATCGATATCATCGAGCGCAGCAGCAGCAACCTCGTGCCCTTCACCATACCGGTAAAGGGCTTGCGCGCAATAGACGCCGCCGGGAATATCAAGGAGTTTTCCGTGCCCGCGCAACAGGATACCATCTGGATAAAAGCCGTGGAACCCACCACGCACGCCCACGACAATGCTCTGAACCGCCAGGTGCACGTCTACCCCAACCCGGCCACCGATGCCGCCCTGCTGGTCACGGAAGACCTCGACGTACAGCGGATCGAAGTAGTGAACACCCTGGGGCAAACGTTGTACAGCGTGCCGCCCTCCGGCGAACGGACTACCCGCCTGAACGTACGGGACTGGCAGAAAGGACTATACACCCTGCGGATCAGCACCAGCGAAGGCATGGCCGAAAAACGCCTGCTGGTGAAATGAGGGAGGTCAGGTGGACGTCCACAACGTCTACCTAACGTCAACAACGTCCACCTAACGTCCTACCTGACGTTGTTTTCCAGGTCGAACCGGACCCAGTCGACCGCCGTTACCTGCTGGGAGGGATTGTTCTCGTTTTTCAGCACAAAGTACAGGTCGTGAAAAGCGCCGTCGCCGATGCGTACGGTCAGCGGGATCGTGATCTCGGCGAATTCCATTTTCCCGTCCACTTTTTTGCCGGGCACGGCGGCCTGGCCCAGCAGCGGCCCGTCGGCAGCGCCCAGCCGGAGTTCGATCCGGCCGCCGGCGAACTGGTAACGGGTATCACCCAGGCCGACCCCCACGGCAACGGAGTGCACTCCAGTGAGGTCAGTGTGTTTAAAAACAAAAAAGGAACGGTGTTTCAGGTCCTTCAGCACCACCGTATCGCCGTTGAAAGGCCGGTAATTGGTGATGCCCCTGGACAGGCTGTCGGCTTTTTCGGCCTGTTGGAAAGCCGGGCGCAGGGCTATGGTTTCGCCCTCCTCCAGGGAGGCCTGGGTAGGGCTGCCGCGGTCTTTATAGGAGGCCTTGAAGATAAAAGTGCCGGGTTCGGCTTTTTCCGTTTTCCCTTTGGGCTCCGGCAGGGCCAGCGCGTAGGTGCCGGCTACGGGGTAACTCGCTTTGGGCTTGGTCGGCGCACCGAGCGACAGTATCCAGCGCACCATCTCTCCCGCATCTTCTTCCGAGACCTGCGGATGGGCGCTCATCACTGTTTGGCCCCAGTTGCCGGCGCCGCCGGTGATCACTTTCCGCGACAGGTTGCGCACCGCAAATTCGTTGTTCCGGTAGCGTTCGGCAATGACCTGATAGGCCGGCCCGTTGATCTGACGGTCCACGGCGTGACAGGTTTTGCAGTCCGAACGGTCGATCAGGATCTTTCCCTTGGCGTATTCGGCCTGCTGTTTGGCGGCCTGGTGGCCGGCAGCAATGGAAGTAATGTCGAACCCGGTTTCCAGGTAGTCGATGGTGGCGGCCACGGCATCGGGCTGAATGCCGCCGGAAGTAAGGTTGCCGTCTTCCCGGTCTTCCACTACCACCTGGTAGTTCAGTACGTCTCCCGGCTGGTAGAAACTCCGGTTTTTGCCGCCCAGATCCCAGCGCACCAGGGGTGGTTCGTTGCCCACACTGATCCGGCATTTGACGGTTTTTACATCTTTCGACTGATCGGATACGGTCAGGATAGCTTCGTAGGTGCCGGGTTTGGCATAAACGTGCGCGATGGAATCCAGCGGGTTCTTTTTCGGATGCCGGGCCAGACCGGCCTGAGCGGCGGGCCGCAGGTTCCGGACCGTCCATTTCGGCGTTCCGTCGCCGAAGTCCAGTTCGAAGTTCAGGCGGTCATTGTCGTAGTCGCGGGTTTTGGAGGCCGAAAAAACAACCGGTAGCGGCGCGGCACCGGCCGTTTTATCCGCCTGCAATACCGGCAGCGGCGGGCGGTTGCCGCGTACGTAGTCGATCCGGCTGATGCGCGCGTCGGGGTTGGAGGCAAACCATTGCGTTCCGTATTCCAGCACCCAGATGGAGCCTTTGGAGTCCACGAACATGTCCATGGGCCGGGAAAGCCGGATGCTGTCGCCGAAGGTTTCCATGCGGCTGAAATTTCCGGCGGAATCCACGGTAACCGCCATCATCCAGTTGCGCATCCAGTCGTAGGTGATGAGTTTGCCGTTGTAATAATCGGGAAGGCGGGTTTCCTCCGGGTAGCGGTCGCAGTAGTAGGTAGGCCCGGCCATGGCGTTGCGGCCCCCGTTGCCGGTCAGCGGGAATTCCGAAGAATTGCCGTAGGGGTACCAGATAAAAGCGGGCTGAGCCGGGGGCAGTTCCCGGGCGCCGGTGTTGTTCGGGCTTTCGTTGACGGGATGCTGGGGGTCGAAGTACACGCCGGATTTTTTGGCGGCAAAATCGTATTTCCGGTAGGGCTTGTTGTTGCCCACGAAGTAGGGCCAGCCGAAAAAACCCGCCGCCCGGGCACGGTTCACCTCGTCGTGGCCGGCCGGGCCGCGCAGGCTGTCCGGATCGCCGGCGTCGGGGCCCACTTCGCCCCAGAAAAGCAGATTGCGCCGGGCGTCGATGGAGATGCGGAAGGGGTTGCGGCATCCCATGACGTAGATCTCGGGACGGCCGCCGCGCTGCCGGTTCTCCGCTACGCGCTGTTCGCCGGGCACCGCGCCTTCGGTAATGTGCAGGTTTTCCGGATTAAAAAGATTGCCGGCCGGGCAGGTGTACGTACCGTCGTCGTGAACCTTCAGGCGCAGGATCTTGCCGCGCAGGTCGTTGGTGTTGGCCGACGATTTCTGGGCGTCCCAGGCGCTGCGCCCCGGGCGTTCGTCGCTGGGGGAATAGCCTTCCGAGGCGAAGGGATTGGTATTGTCGCCGGTGCTGAGGTAAAGAAATCCGTCTTCCGCGTAGCGCAGGCAGCCGCCGGCGTGGCAGCATTCCTCGCGTTGCACGGCCACTTTGAGGATGATCTTTTCGGAGGCGCGGTCGAGGAAACCGTCGCGGTAAACGAAGCGGGAGAGCTGGTTCACCGCCTCTTCGCCCGGCGGGGAATAGTACAGGTAAATCCAGTGGTTTTGCGCCCAGTTGGGGTCGATGGCCAGGCCCATGAGCCCGTCCTCCTCTTCCGAGTGGACGGGGAGTTTATGTACCACGTTCAGCAGGCCGGTGGAGGGTTCGTACAGTTTGATGGCGCCACGGCGCTCGATCAGCAGGATCTTGCCGTCGGGGAACATACCGAACTGCATGGGTTCGGTAAGGTCGGAGGCCAGCACGGTTTTGACGAAGCGGGTGGGGTCGGGCGAAGCCGGGGTGCGCAGAGAACCGTAGTCGAGGCGTTTTTTCTTGCCAATGGCGTATTTCATCCCGCCCAGCAGGTGCTTCAGAAATTCGGGTTCGGCATAACTTTCTTTGGTGTGCCCCAGTGCCGTGTAAAAAGCCCGGCCGCCGTCGTACTCGTGGTACCAGGACATGGGGTGGCAGTCGGGACCGGCATTGCCGGCGCACATGGTGCCGCCCTGGTAGGAATTCTCGTCGATGCTGAGCAGCACGTTCACTTTGGGGTTCAGGTTTTTGAAATTATACCATTCGTCGCGCCGCGACCACGTATCGCCGAGGTGCTGCGTAGCCGGATGCTCGTGGTTTTTTACCTGCAGGGTCGCTTCGGCAGTGCCCGGCGGGTGGCCGTTGAAATAGCCGCCGACCAATCCGCCGAACCAGCCCCAGCCGTATTCCGTGTCCGTAGCGGAGTGGATGCCCACGAAGCCGCCGCCGGCCTGGATGTAGCGTTCAAAATCCGTTTCCTGCGTCGGGCTGAGCACATCGCCGGTTGTGCAGAAAAACACCACGGCGTTGTACCGTTTCAGGTTTTTCTCGTTGAAATCGGCCGCGTCTTCGGTGGTATCCATCAAAATACCGTTCCCGGAACACAGCATCCGCAGGGCGGCTATGCCGGTGGGAATACAGTCGTGGCGGAAACCTTCCGTTTTGGAAAACACCAGGATGCGGGCCGGGATATCGTTTTTGTTACAGGAGTGAAAGCCGAAAAAAGGCAGGGCAAGCGTCAGCAGCAAACAAAGGGAGCGGGTGAATTGTCGCATGGCAATGGTCTGAATTTGCCGCTAAGCAACAAAAAACTCCGGCAATTTCGGGCAGAGAAAATTGCCGGAATTTTTTGCACCGCTTCATCGCAGCAGGGCGACATCCCCTTTCCTGGTCTCCATTCTGCCGTCGTAGTACTCCAGTTCCACGTACCAGGCCAGCACGTCGGAAGGGAATTCCTCGCCGTTGCCGCGGCGGCCGTCCCAGCCCAGCCCGGGGTCGTTGGGCGGGGAGTTTTGCTGTTCGAACACCCGTTCGCCCCAGCGACTGACGATGCGCCACACCCGTACATTGCGCACGCAAGGGTCGGCTTTGGGGTAAAAGCGGTCGTTGATGCCGTCGCCGTTGGGCGTGAAGGCGTTGGGAATGATGACCGAGCAGCGCGAATCCACCGAGATCAGCACGGAATCCCGGGCGGCGCAGCCGTTGGCGTCCACGGCGGTGAGGGTGTACAGGGTGGTTTGCAGCGGGCTGGCCAGCGGGTCGGGGCAGGAGGCGCAACTCAGTCCGCCGCCCGGCGACCAGGTCAGCGAAAGGGGGGCCGTGCCGCTGCTTTTGCTGTTCAGGGTGAGACTGGCGCCGAGGCGCAGGGTGGTGTCGGGCGGCAGGGTCACTGCCAGGGGCGGGAATGAATGGACCTGCACGGTAACCACCGAATCGCATTCACTGTTCAGGCCGGGAATCATCACCGTTGCGGCAGTGTCGGCCGGCCATACCGCCTGATGGAAGGTAACCACTTCGCCTTTGCATATGGTTGTATCCAACAGCAGAAAAGGCGCTTCGAATCCCAATATATTCACCGTGAAGAGGGTGTCACAACCTACACCTTGTGCGGGGAAGAAAAACTGCACGGTGGTGTCCGCCGGCAGATTTATTCCAAACAGTTCTATTGTTTTGTCGATACACACGCCGGTATCGATGGACATGAACAGGGTGTCTCCGATAAAGAAGGTCAGCGTATCCACTGAAATACAGCCAAAATCGGTTTGGGCCACCACAGTCCAGGTGGTGGTGGCCGCCGGGGCGACTGTCACCATGGCACAGGTATCGCACGGGAGGAAATTGCCGGGTGTCCACTGCCAGGTAGAAAAGACGGCCGGGCGTTCGAAAGTCGTGGACTGGCCCGGGCAGATTTGCCGGTCTTCACCCAGATCGAGGATGGTACCCGGAGCAATGCTGATACTGACGGAATCGGCCTGCCGGTTACCGCAGGCGTCCCATACTTCGACCCGGTATTGTCCGGGCAGAAGTGTGGTAAACAGTGAGTCGGGAGAACCGTCCTGCCAGCGATAGCGCTCAAAACCGCTGCCGGCGTTAAAGGTAAATATGCTGTTGTCGCACACCGCCTGGTCGGGCCCCAGGTCGAGGATTTTATCGCTCGGTTCCGCCACCACGATGTTCAGGGTATCGGCGGCAATACCGCACTCGGTATGGGCGGTAACCAGGAGCCTGCCCTGACCCGGTGCCGTAAAGTGTATCCGGCAGCTTACGGAGTCGGTATCCAGCGATCCGGAAAGTCCTTCCAACGTCCACGAAACCGACTTATAGTTGAAGCAGCCGGTTTTACGGAGCCCATACGTGTAGATACTGTCCTGCAGGCAGACCGTGTCGGGCGCGGGATTGGCTATGGCTATGAATGGTCTGGCGAACAGGCTTTGCACGGCATTGGACAAGCCGCCCCTGGTGCCCGGGGTGCCGGTCAGCAACATTCCTTTTTCCTGCAAATGGCAGGCCGGAGCGGGCCGGTCCGGTTGGTGGATCACGTGCAGGAACGGCAGGGGTTGGCCGACCTGCGCTTCCGTAGAAATATAGATTTTACCATCGGGGCCCAGCTGCATGTATCCGAAGTGGCTGTTGCTGCTGATAGCGGAATTGCCGCTGGAAACCAGGATGCGGGAAGCATTGATCGCCTTCGTATCGCCTGCATACAGGTCAAACTGAAACACCCGCGATTTTTTGGTGGCGGGCAATTCTTCTTTACTGCTGGCGTATAGAAAACGTCCGCCGGGTGAGAATTCTATTCCCCGGGATTTGTCGGTACCCGGCAGGGACAGCTGAACAGGCGAAGTGATCTTGCCGGTTTGCAGGTCAAAATCATACAGCAACACCGAAGGACCATCGCCGGCTCTCGCCACGCGCTTTCCATCGGGAGAGATTTTTATTGGTCGGTACGGATTCAGGTGTTCCAGGTCATCACTATTGACCGGATCGGGGTTTATCCCGTTCTGATCGATCCGGAAAGCATGGAAAACGGAGTTGACGCCCAGTGTCTTGCAGATCAGCCAGTATCCTCCCGGAGCACAGGACCGGATGGCGGTCATTCGTATGGCCGGGTTCGGTATGTCGGGCAGGAGCAGGATTTCTTTTTGGCCGGGCACGATGTCGCCCTGGCCGTTGTCCAGTTTCAGGTCGATCATCGAGTAATAAACCCCCGTTCCCGACCCTGTAAAAACATAATAGATACCATTTTGGCCGGGATGCGGAATAATATACACATCCCGGTCAGAAAATAGCAGGAAGGGGTCGAATACGCCATTGGGCATTACATAGTGTGACCGGTTGTATACATTAAAACCGTCCGTATAAAACAACAAACTGCCCGCTGCATCACAAATCGTCGCCGCGTTAGTCAAGTCATTCTTTGATTCCCCGTTCGTCAGGACGGTTGGCGGCTCCGTCCGGAAATCCAGCCCGGCGTGGTCGCCAAAGTACCAGATCCTGGCCTCCCCGGGTGAACATATATCCTCGCTGCAGGCACAATCCGGATCAAGACAGTCGAACAAGCCGTCTCCTTCGTCGTCCAGGTTGTTGCCACAGATCTCGGATTTTATCTGGCATTCCGGTGCACAAATTGTATCCAGTGGCAGGGTCTTGTCATTTGCCTGAAAAACAGCCGACAGGAGGGGCGGTGCAGCGAACGGGGAATACGTATCGGTGCTGACCGTCATCGGGAAATTGACCGAGTTGGGAGTCAGAATTTCGGGAAGGCAGTCCCCGGAGAACCCGGCATCATCCGTTTTTAGCAGCCACCTGGCCCGCGTAAGGTTGGGGAGAACGTAATCCCAGCTCAGCATGTAGAATCCGCCGCCCGGGGCTGTCTCGATGTCTGTCAGATAGGTTCCATTGGGAAGGTCGTCGTGATGGTAGCGCTGTACCCATAGCGCCTGGCCGACCGAATCGAAAAAGAAAATACCGCCGTGTTCCTGACCACCCGGCAGATCGCCATCGGCGGCCATCCCTACTCCGGTAAATCCATTACCAGGGCCTTGCTCCACGTCCGATAAATATACTTCGATTTGTCCGCTTAAAAAAAAGCGCCTCGACCACAGCATCTGCCCCTCCGGCGACATCCTGGCCAGCCAACCCCGGCTCAGGGTACCAATGCCGGAGCCTAACGGGTGGATCGCGCCGGCCAGCAGGATGGTTCCATCGGTCAGTACCTTTACTCTGGCGAGTCCATCATTCAGCGCAGAAGCGAGTTTTTTGTTCCAGATGATTTCTCCGTCTGCGTCTATTTTCAAAACGATACAATCGATTTGACTGGTGCCGGTGATATGCCCACCAATGACATAGTCTCCTCCGGAAGTTCGCGCTATCGTTGTGCCTTCGCGAAACGCATCCGGACCAGGCCGGTATACCTTATCCCACACCAGGTTGCCATCCGGATCGAATTTCACGATCAAAATACCCCCTCCTGTCGGCTTATAGGTGCGGCCACAGGCCACTATACTGCCGTCGGGATCGCAAACCAGGTCACGCAGGACAAATTCGGCCGAATCGCTGAGAAAGTACCGGTACCAAAGCAAATCTCCCTTCGACGAAAGTTTCATGACGCCCGACTGCTCAGGCTTATAATTTACGTCTCCGATCAATGTAACGGCGGCAAAACCACCGTCCGCAACGGGCTGGAGGGCGAACACATCAGCCGACAGGACGGTGTCGCCGAGTGCTTTCGACCAGAGTAAGGCCCCGTCAGGGGTAATTTTGGAAAAAAGAACCTGCTTTTTCTGGCCTGAATACCCCGTACTTCCACCCAAGAGGGCGTTTCCATCCTTTAAAACCACAACCCGGCCGCTGTTCCAATATCCATTTGAATAATTGCCCTGTGGCAAGGCATATTGAAAAACCGAATTCTTGCACGAATCACGCACCGTCAGGATCACTTTCACCTTATCCTGGCAATCGCCGTTCCCGGCCTGTAGTTCCACTACATAAATACCCGGGGGACTGAAGATGGCGGAATCCAGCACTGCGCCCTGGCTTACCCCATTAATAAACCATTCGAATTGTGTCGAATTTTGGCTGGTATTGACCATGAACACCGGCTCATTTTTTACCGGGCTGAAATTGCTTACCGTGAAACCGGCCTTTACCGGGCACAATACGTTTACTGTGGATTGCGCGGTAGCCGGCCAGCACAACTGCTCCTCGACAGGTTGCGCCAATAATTGAACCGTAAAAACCCCCGTTTTATCGAACAGCCAGGCTGCCTGCTGCTGGCTGCTGAACGGCACCCCGTTCAGCAGCCAGGAAAAGGTTGCCGCATTCTGGCTGCTGTTGTCGAATTGCAGCGCCTGGCCGGCCACGATCGTGGTATCTCCCGGGGTAAAAGCAGCCACGGTCGGCAAGGGACAGGGTGGCAAACAGCCCTTTGAGTCCAGCAGGCTCTGGCGCGCACCGCTCAGGAAAAAATTCATCCGCGCCGCCTGCCCTTCGGTAAAGTCGTGCCAGCAGGCAAAATTGCCGTAGTCCAGGAAATTCCAGGTCATGTCCGGCAGGGCATCGGCAGGGCAGGTGTTCACCGTCTGGTCGCAGGGCACACCGGCGGTGCTCTGGTCGGGCGGGGTGTCGCACACCCGGTCGCCCTGTTGCAGGCAGTCGTCGTTGGAGCAGCCGCCCTCGAAAGTATGGTACAGGCCGAGGTAATGTCCCACCTCGTGGGCCAGCACGGCGGTGCCGGCCGGCGACAGGCCGAAAGAGCCCGGTTCGGCCACCACCCCGTCGAGGTTGGAGCCGTGGTAAGCCGGGAAATAGGCGTAGGCAGAAATGCCGCAGCCGCTGACGGCCGAACAAATGGAGCGCACCACCCAGATGTTGAGGTAGTCTTTGGGTTCCCAGCGGTTGAGGTTTTTCAGCGTGCTTTGCTGGCCTTCGATGGTGAATTCGGTCAGCGGGCTCTGGTCACGGGTGATGCCGTTGGTCGGCTGGTTATCGGGCGTACGCCGGGCCAGGCAGAACCGGATGCCCGCGTCGGTGCCGCTGCCCTGATCGTACGCGCCCTGGTTGGCGAAGGCGTCGTTGAGCCACTGGATGGCCTGCTGCACCGCGGCGTCGGAGAGATTCTCCGGGCCGTTGTCGTGAATGAGGTGCACCACGACGGGAATGGTAAGTACCTGGCTGGTTTTGGCGGCGGCGGGTTCGCGGAAGTACAGCCAGGCTTGATGCTCCAGGTTTTGATGCTGTTGAAAAAAGCCAGGCTCCTGCAAAGCCTGATGGTGAAGCAGATCAGTGGCGCAGGAAAAGTTGTTCTGGGCGAGGGCAGTGAAGGCCAGCCCAACGCCGGCCAGCAGCAGTATGGAGGTTTTGCGTTTCATGTGGGAAGATGGTTGTTTTCCGGCCGGGTAACCGGCAAGGAAATTACCTCAAAAATAAAGGTCTCTTCCAACAATCTTCTCTCCGAAGCAATTTTTGACAAAGCCCAATTGGTCTGACGACTCTAAGTCGTCTGACCAATAAGGGTTGTCGCACTGGTCTGACGACTCCAAGTCGTCTGACTAATGAGGGTTGTCGCACTGGTATGACGACTCTAAGTCGTCTGACCAATAAGCGCCGACGTACTGGTTAGACGACTTGGAGTCGTCTGACCAATGAGCGCCGATGTACTGGTCAGACGACTTGGAGTCGTCAGACCAATATAATGGCCCGTCGCACTTGGTCTGACGACTCTAAGTCGTCTGACCAATGAGGGTCCGTCGCACTGGTCAGACGACTCCAAGTCGTCAGACCAATGAGGGTCCGTTGCACTGGTCTGACGGCTCTAAGTCGTCTGACCAATATAATGGTCCGTCGCACTGGTCAGACGACCTGGAGTCGTCAGACCAGGTTGAAACGCCGGGTCGAAGTTTTTCAAGGTCACCAGTATGGCCAGAAAGACGTTGTAGATCACGTTCATGGGCAATTGCAGGATGGCTTCCTGGGCATAGCAGGCCACGGCCAGCATGAAGGTCCAGGTGGTGATGCCCGCATAAATGGACTTGATGAGCGGGTCGCGGCAGCGGACGAAATAATACAGCCCGGTGCGCAGCACGAAATAGTGCAAAAGGGTATAGAGAATCAGCCCGATCCAACCCAGTTCGACCGCCATGCGCACGAAACTGGAGTCGTGCGGGAATTTCGACAGTTCGGAATCGGGGTTGAAACGTTTGCCCCATACGCCGCAACTGCCCAGGCCGCCCCCGATGGGGTGGCTCTGAATAAAAGGCTGGATCTTTTTCTGGTTCTCCAGGCGCAGGTTCATGGAATCGTCCTTAGCGGGCATAAAGGCCGACTGGATCCGGAAGATCACCCCGCTGCTGGTCGATTTCAGGACAAAACCCACCCCGAGCAAGGCAAACAGGGCGCCCACCAGCAGCACCTTCCGGTTCAGGACCATGCCACCGTAAAACACCGCTCCGATGGGTACCAGCGCGAAAGCCGTGCGGGTGCCGGTGTAGGCCATGACCCACAGCGCGCATACGGCCATAACCCCCAGCAGGGCTTTTTGCTTCCAGTTGGACGGGCCGGCCAGCAATGCCACGCAGAACAACGCAAAGCAGGCCATCAGAATGCCAAAGGTGGTGGGGTCGTAGCAGAACGACGGAATGCGCATCATGTTCCACTGGTAGTACAGTTGGAAACGCTCCGGATCGGCCATGACCCAGGCCGTCTCCGCTTCGCTGAAGCCCAGGAATTGCTGCTTCAGGCCGTACAAGGCGGAGACAAAACACATCCCGATGATGAATTTCAGGACCATGGTGATGGCCTTCCGGTTCTGCCGGAAGGCGTAGGCCCCGATAAAAAACACCACCTGCTGAATGGCCACGCTCCGCACAGTATACATCCAGGCCATTTTTGACTCCGCATAGGGGTTGAGCACCTGCATGAAGTTGTAGTACAACCAGATCAGGACCATGTAACTCAGCGGGTATTTTGCAAAACTCCAGTCGCGCTCCTTGATCTGCCGCAATAATATTCCCACCGCCCCGATCAGGATCAGCAGGTCGAGCAGGGTGCCGATGGGCACGGAAATGAACTTCAGCGAAAAAGGCACCATCAGCGCCACGAACAACATCATGCCGATGCTGAAGGCGATGTTGAACAGGCACAACACGATCAGCGGCGCACCCACCAGCACCACGTACAAAACGAAACTCGTCCGGAAACTCGTCGAGGCCATCACCCAGGCCACGGCCAGCGAGGCCAGCAGCAGCAGCGCCACGCCGAGCGGGTTGTTGAGTTTCTGGACCCACAACTGGCGCTCCAGCCAGGTCCTGGCCTTGGTCAGCAGCGAACTGTTCCGGAGAAAAAGGTGTCCGTGGTTGAATCTGCTCATGTGGTTGGTGATCGGTTGATCGGTGACGGTTGATTGGTCTTGAGTCAGGGTTCCAAGTCAGGCGGTGACTGGCAGTCACCGCCTGACTACGCCCGGCTTGACTGACGTTACCGCCTGATTTCACTTTCAAATAATTAACACTTTCAAAAATATCGCCAACAGTATCAGGATGATGAAAGCGTGCATCATCCCGTCGATGAGGCGCTGGTAGGGCGAAAGTTCTATTTTGGGTCCTTTCATTGTCGCGGCATTTTTATCGTTAATTGCATTCCGGCCTTTTGATGATCCGGTCATAATTGCATTCCGGAGGAATCTTGTTGTTTGTCCAGCTTGTTGTTCTGCTGGTCCGGTAGTCCGTTCTTGAAAATTTGAACTTTAACGGATTGTCGTGAAGTACCTGAATTTCAGTGTATTCAAGCGTGTCCAGCGATTTTTTACCGATATTCCATTCCATTTTTGTGCTGAACCCTCCCCCGTTTGCCAGATACCAGGAAAAAACTGTATTGTTTTTAATGTCAAATGTGGGGTTTCGCATCCCAAATAAAGCGGGCCTTTGTTTCCAGGTCCGTGGTATCACGCGCCTGACTATCTTTTTCAGGTTTGTTCTTTTCCCCACATGATTGCAGACTGAAAAAGCCAAGGGCAAACAACAGGAAACCGTATTTCATAATCTTTCTTTCGTTTCCGGTGAGTCAACCTCCTGACTCTGGTCGTAAGTCGCCGATCGCCGGGCGTCGGTCGTAAATCGTAAGTCGTAATTCGCTACAACCTCCCACAACTGCTTTATCCTCGCCTCCCAGGTATTTTCTCTCGCTACCGCCGTCCGTTGTTTTATTCTGTCGGGGTTGTTTTCAGCGATCGCCCGGTCGATCCGTTGCACAAATGCCTCGTGGCTGTCCGCCAGGTAAATACAGTCGGCAAAACCCCGGATGTCGTCGGAAAAACCGGTAGACACCACCGGTTTGCCTGCCGCAAGGTATTCATTGATCTTCAGCGGATAAATACTTTCGGTCAGTGTGTTGCACAGGAAGGGGATCAGGACGCAGTCCATGTGCTGCAGCAGGGGCGGCAGTTGCTCCAGGCGGCGGCTGCCGGCGAACACGACGTTCGGCAGCAGGTCCAGGCCGATGGCTTTGGGTGCCGGGCTGTTCACCGGGCCGACCAGCAGCAGGGTTTTATCCGGATGGGCCAGGGCCGTTTTTTTCAGCAGGGGATAGTCGATGCGCAGTTCGTCGAGGTTGCCGATGAAGCCGATCACCTGGCCGGAGCGGCCGGCCAGTTCGGCGGGGCGCGGGTATTTTTCGCGCAGTACCTTTTGGAAAACGGAGACGTCGGCGGCGTTGAAATAGGTGACGATGCGGTCGGCTGTACGGCGAAACACCAGTTTCGCCGGGGCTTCTTCGGTTTTGGCGAAACTGGTGTTTTCAGCGAAACTAGTGTTTCGCTGTACAAGGGTGGGGTCGGTTCGCCGGATCAGCAGTTTTTTCAGGTTCGTACTGGTCACGAAGGTCAGGTCCGCTCCGAGTACCGCCTCGATTTCCAGGCCCAGGCCGTGTTTGGCGGTATAGGGATTCTGACTGATGTCGTCGATGCAGTGATAGATACACAACGCCGCGCCCATTTCTTTTGGCAGGTAGCCCGCATAGAAGGGGTCGTAGCAGTTGATAAAAATATATTCCCGGATTCCGTGGTCGCGCAGCACCCGGCGGATGGCCCGCAGGATGATCCCGTTGTTGAGGCGCTGGAAAAAATCGTAGAGGCGGCCTTTGGGCAGCCAGTTGACGGGCAGGGTCGGCGGCGGCTGGGCAGCCGTAAAATTTTCCGGGATGGTGTCCACACCCTCGTAGCCCACCTTGCCGCGCAGCAGCCGGGGCAGGCGGGCGCGCAACACCCGGTCGCCACGGAGCAGGCCGGTCACTACGTCCTTCCAGGAATACGGGTGATTGACGTAAAACACACGGTGCGTCTTCGCCAGCTCCTTCGCCATGGACAGCGAGATGGATGAGTACGGATTGTCCGTACGGAAGAGCGTGAAGAAGACAATGTCGTATGGCATGGTTTATTCCCGGCGAGGAGGATAGACACACGGATGACGCGGATGGGACGGATAAAGACGGATCTTTTTACATCCGCGACATCCGCGTCATCCGTGCACCCATCCTCCGCGCCGTGCAAATTTTTTTACGAATTCAAAACCCATGAGGTAAAACTCCGGTATAAAACGAAGCACGTTTAAAATGTTCACCCTGAAGTGTTTGTATAAATAGGCCTGCATCAGCACGAAACTGACGGTATAACCGGCCAGGACGGCGAAGGCGGCGCCGAACAATCCGAACTGCCCGATGAACCAGTAACTCAGGGTCAGGTTGAGAGCCGCAGTGAAGGCCGTGTACGCCAGGTTCGTTCCCGGGCGCCCGGTCGAGTCGAGCACCGTGCCGAACTGTACGGCAAAGGGCATGAACAGGCCGAAAAAAGCGGTCAGCCGCAGCACGTCGGCCGAGGCCAGGTACTTCTCGCCGGCGAAGAGCCAGATGATCGGTTCCGCAAACAGCAGCACCAGCACCAGAAACGGCAGGATGATGGCCAGGATGACCGCCACGCTCTTTTCGTAGAGCCGTTTCACCCCGGCCGCCCCTTCCCGGGCCATGCGCTCGGCGCTTTTCGGGAAAGCCACCGCGGCGATGCTGAACGACGGGGTCTCCACCATCTGGGTCACTTTCCCCGCTGCATCGTAGATGGCAAAGGCCGCCGGGCCGAGCAGGTGCCCCAGGGTGAGTTTGTCGATGTTTTTATAGAACATCGTGCTGAGGTTGGTCCCCAACACGTATTTGCCGTAGGAAAAGAGTTTTTTTACCCAGGACCAGTCCAGCCGTGCCGAAGCTGCCAGGAACGGGCGGGCATACCACCAGGCCGCCAGGGCCGCCACAGCCGCGCCGGCCGGTACCGCCCAGGCTATCTGCGACAGGCGTATGGCCCAGCCCGCCTGCCAGTAGACCAGCAGCGCCACGAACAGGGCCCCCCGGTAAAAAAATGTGCTCCAGAACACGCCGCGGAATTCGAGGTAAGCCTGCTGCACAAAATAGCAGTGGTTGTACACGACCATCAGGCCGTTCGCCACGAAGAGGGCGGGCAGCATGGCCTCGATCTGCGGAACGTGGTACTGCCCGGCGATCCAGCCGGCGCCCAGAGCCAGCAGCAGGCTGGTCACCGTGGAATAAAGCAAACTCAGGAACAGGGAGGCGCTCATGATCCGGCCGCAGGCCTCCGGTTCGTCGCGGTGAATGGCCAGGTGTCGGATCAGGCCATTTTGCAGCAGGCCGCTGCGCCCCATTTCGATAAAATACAGGATCAACAGGAAAATACCCCAGGCCGCAAAGTCCTCCTGGCTCAGGAGGCGCAACAGCAGCACCGCCGCACCGAAATTGAAAAGCAGGCCGAAACCTCTTTCCAACAGGGTAAGCGCACCGGAACGAAGCCAATAGTTGCCTGAAGCGGGTGGATGAACGTTGGACATTGGATGCTGGATTCAATTCATATTCCTCGTATCCACCTCGGTCAGCACGGCGCCGGCAAACTTGTCGCCGATGCCCTGCAGGTAATCGATGGAATTTTTGTCGGCCGGTTTGATGACCGAGCGGGCGTTGAACACGGCGATGACCTTATCGACGAAAGGTTCGAGTTCCTGGGCGTCGGAGTATTCGTTCAGAGAGGCCGACTCCAGGAAAATATAGTCGTAGTGCTCGCGCAGGTCGCTCAGGAACTGCCGGAACTGGTTGGGCTCCAGCACCTCCGAGGGCGATTTGTGCAGGCCGTGGTTGCCGATGATGTCTACTTTTTGCTTTTTGGCGGCCCCGCCGAGCGGCGTTTTCAGCTGGAACACCTTGGCCATGTTGTTCTCGCGGATGATCTTGTTCAGGACGGCGCTGCTGCTGGTGGGCCGGTCGGTGTAGTCTTCCGGCAGCGGGGTCTTAAAATTGGTATCCAGCATCAGAACGCGCTTGTGGTTGGCGGCCAGCGAGTGGGCCAGGGCGTGCATGGTAAAGGTTTTGCCTTCGCGGGTCTTGGTGCTCACCACCAGGAAAATGTGGTCATCCTCGTTCTGCAGGAGTACCGTCCGGATCTTGCGCAGCGACTCGCGGAACAGGGTGTATTTCGGCATTTCGCCGTTGGTGGCGAACACCTGGTTGAGGTTCAGGCCCTGCAGGGGCACCGTGCTGACCGCGCCCAGCAGGGGCAGGTTGCCGGTGTAGCGTTTGAACAGGTCGGGCGACTGGAGACTGCCGTCCATGTAGGCCAGCAGGAACAGCGCGATGGTGGCCAGCGTGCCGGCTACTACCCCGGCGAACAAGCTGAGCAGCACCTGGCGGTTGGGTTCCGGCCATTCGGGCAGCTGGGCGTTCTCGACGATGGAGAGCGGGTTATTCTGTTTCGACAGGTCGAGCCGGGCTTCGATCAACTGTTCGTTTACCTTGTTGAATTCTTCGCGGGCCCGTTCTTCGTCCACGGTCAGGGAAGTGGAAAACTCGTCGTCCACGACCATGCTGCTCAGGCGGCCTTTGAGGGCGGCGATCCGGCCACCTACCTGGCTGGCGGTTTTTTCCGCGTCGATGCGGTCCAGGTCGGCGCTGACGCGCTCCTTGTACAGATCCTCCCGGGTTCGTTTCGATTCGTCTTTTTCCTTCGGTTTGCCGATGCTGCGGGCCGAATTCCGGATGGTCTGCTGGAGTTGCTGTTTGGCCTCGGCGAGTTCGGCTTCTATTTCGGGGTCTTTGCCGTTGGCGGCCAGGCTTTTCTGGGTCAGGTCGCGCACCCGCTCCAGTTGTTCGTCCGTATCCGACTTGTCCACGATGCGGGTTTTGGTTTCGCCGGCGTCGCGGGCGCCGCGGCGGTTGAGGTAGTCGTCGATCTTGTTGACCGAAGCGATGGCGGCGTCGCGTTTGGACTCGGCCAGTTCCTTCTCTTTTTCAAAATAGGAGATCTGTCCGATCAGTTCCTCGCTTTGTTTGCCGATGGAAGGCAGACCACGGCTGCGCAGGTAGCCGTAGCGTACTTCGGTGATGGAATCGACCACGAATTTCCGGCGGATGGTCAGGTCGGTGAGGAACTCGACTTTCCTTTTCTTTTCGCGCAGGGCCAGGTTCTGGTAGTACCGCATCAGGCAGTTGACGTAGCCATTGGCCATAAACTGCGACAGGGTGGGCGACTCGGTGGTCATCTCGATGGTGAGGTAGTCGGTGGCGGCGCGGCGCTTGACCACCAGGCCGCGCAGGATGGCGTCGTTGTCATAGCCGTAGGCGCGGGCTATTTTATCGAGCAGGTAGTCGAACTGCTGGTTGAAGGAAGGGTCGTTGATGCTGTCGAGGTTGATGGTCGTCAGGTCGCTCAGTAGTTTCTGCTTCTCCTCGTCGCTGAAGTCGGACAGGCTTTTATTGGCCTGGCGGAAGGGTTGCAAGGTATCGCTGCGCTCGGCCTGCAGGTCGTGCTGAAGCATGTAGATGGTCAGCAGTTTGACCGTGGAACGGGAGCGCGTGAATTCGATGAGGTTGGAAAAAGCGTTCTCCACCTGGTATTGCTGCACGAAGGCATCCTCGTTCTCCGAGTTGATGCCCTTGTAGTTGACAATACCGGTCGCCATGATGACCGTCGCTTTATAACGCTCCGGTTTTTGCCCGATAAAAACGAAAGTAGCAATGACCGCGGCCAGCATTGCGATGAAAATGAGCCATTTGCGACGGGCCAGTATCCGGAGAAGGTAACCTACATCCATGGGTGGTTTTTGATTTTTGCCGCACAGCGGTTAGCCGGTGTGCGAAATGACGATTAAAAGGTGGCAAAAGACCCAAAAGCGGTAATTTATTACAGGCAAAGGTAATGCCAAATGGCCCTTGCCTCCAAATGGGAAAGCCCGGGCCGGGTGTTTAATTGAACCGGATTTTTTATATGTACTTTTATGTAAAAAACGGGGCCATCAAAGTCCGGGCGATCGATCGACCGGCCCTCCGGCCGGCCTTGGCCCCGGGCCGGGTTCCTTTCGACCCTGCCCTGCCACCGAAAACCGCCTCCAAGTGACAGTTCGTAGAAAATTCCCGGTTTTCCGACACAAACGGCACGTTCTTTCGTTTCTACTCCGCACTGTCCGGAAGTGTTATTGTTTTCTGAAAATGAGACTGTCCGGAATCACGACAACCTACACCGCCTATCTTTGTTCATTAAAAAACTTATCGCGCACGATGCTGAACCTCGATCGCCTTTTCGGCAAATTTGATCTTGATAAATTTCTTCTGGACATGAAACTAAAGACGTCCGTTGTATTCTTCTCCTTCCTCGGTATTGCCGGTATCGCTTTCCTGGCCACGCAGTTTGGCCCGTCCCGCGAATCCGCTCCCAGCCCACAGAAAGAAGCCGCGCTAATGCAGGCCATTTTGCAGGGTTTGAACCGGTTGCATTTCCAGCCCAAACAGATTGACGATAAATTCTCCACCCAGGTGTACGACCTGTACCTCAAAGATGTGGACGGCGGCAAACGGTTCTTCGTACAGTCCGATATTGACCAGCTCAAATCCTTCGAAAAACAACTCGACGACGAAGCCAACGCCGGTACCTTCCGGTTCTTCGACCTGTCGGTGACCCTGCTGGACAAGTCAGTGGTAAAAACCCAGAACTGGTACCGGGAGATCCTGGCCAAGCCGCTGGATTTCAATAAGAACGAAGTGTTCGAGTCCGACGGTAAAAAACTCGACTGGGCCAAAAACGACGTGGAGCTGCGGGCCCGCTGGGAAAAACAAATGAAGTGGGAAGTGCTTTCCCGCATTACCGACGAACTGGACAAACAGGGAAAACCCGACTACAAGGGTGAGAAAAAGACCTTCACCCAACTCGAAGAGGAACAGCGCAAGAAAGTGCTGGAAACCTACGACAAGTGGTTCAAACGTATGCAAAAGACCGACCGGACCCGCCGGCTGGAGATCTACCTGAACGCCGTGACCAACGTCTTCGACCCGCATACCGGCTATTTCTCGCCCAAGGAAAAGGAAAACTTCGACATCCAGATGTCCGGCAAACTGGAAGGCATCGGCGCCCGCCTGCAAAGCGACGGCGAAAAAACCTCGGTCACCGAGATAGTGCCCGGCGGCCCGGCCTGGAAACAAGGCGTCCTGCAACCCAAAGACGTGATCCTGAAAGTCGCCCAGGGCGTCGAACTGGAAGCCGAACCGGTGGACGTAATGGGCTGGGACATCGACGACGTAGTCGGCAAGATCCGCGGAGCCAAAGGCACCAAAGTCACCCTGACCATTCAAAAGCCCGACGGTACGGAAAAGGTGATCACCATTACCCGCGACGTGGTCATCATGGAAGAGGGCTTTGCCAAATCGCTGCTGCTCAGCACCGACACCAAACAGGATAAGGTGGGTTATATCTTCCTGCCCAAGTTCTACGCCGACTTCACCGCACAGGGTCTTACTTCCTGCGCCGCCGACGTGGCCAAAGAAATTGAAAAACTGAAAAAAGAGAATATCCGCGGCCTTATCCTCGACCTGCGCGGCAACGGCGGCGGTTCGCTCCGCGACGTAGTGCAGATGAGCGGCCTGTTCATCGAGGAAGGCCCCGTTGTGCAGGTGAAAAACCGCAGCCGCAAGCCCGAGATCATGACTGACAACGACGACCGCGTGCAGTACGGCGGCCCGCTGGTGGTGATGGTGAATGGCTTCAGCGCCTCTGCTTCCGAAATTCTGGCCGCCGCCATGCAGGACTACGGTCGCGCCGTGATCGTCGGCTCGGCCGGTACCTACGGCAAGGGCACCGTGCAGCGCTTCCTCGATCTGGACAACGCTACGGGCGATGACTCGGTGAAGCCGCTGGGCGAGATGAAGCTCACCATCCAGAAATTCTACCGCATCACCGGCAAAACCACCCAGCTCGACGGCGTAGCACCCGACATCGTGTTGCCCGACTTCTACAACTACGTGGACTTCGGCGAGCGCGACAACGACTATCCGCTCGAATCGACCACCATCGAAGCCGTGCCGTTCAACCAGAACGTTTACCACATCGTGGATATGGGCAAACTCCGCTCGGCCAGTGAATCCCGCGTGAATGCCGACCCGGTCTTCAAAAAAGTCAATGAGAATGCCAGCCGCCTGCGCAAACTTAAAGACCAGAGCCAATACCCGCTGCAGGCCGACAAATACCGCCAGTACCACGAAAAACAGGAACAGGAAGCCGACGAATACGACAACCTGTTCAAACCCATCGAAAGTTTCGTGCTGACCAATCCGCAGGCCGACCAGGCCCAGATCCAGAGCGATACCTCCCGCATCGCCCGCAACGACAGCTGGCTGAAGGACAAAAAGAAAGACATCCAGCTGTTCGAAGCCTTCCACATCATGCAGGACATGATCCGGATGGACGCGCTGGCGGGGAAGAATTAGAAATTGGAAATTGGAAATTGGAAATTAAATAAAAACCGCCCCGCTTCGATGTTTTCGAGGCGGGGCGGTTGCTTTTCTCAATCGATACTACGACTCCAAACCGTAGAACCCGATGTGCATTCCCGGAGTTGCCCGGTAACTCCGGGCTCCCGCACCAGGCCTGAGGCTGAACCGCCCGGCTCTGGCTTGTCATCCCGCAGTGCAGCGGAGGGAACTACAAAACATAAGGTCGCCGCGACGGACCGAAAAAGCAGTTTGGGGGAATACCCGGACTTTTTTACCCCTGTCCTCTGACTCCCTTTCACCGGAATTCACCGTCATTCGCTCCGCAATGACTTCACCGGGTCGGTCAGGGCCGCCTTGATGCTTTGGAAACTCACGGTCAGGAAAGCGATGGCGATAGCCGCCAGACCCGCGCCTGCGAACATCCACCACTGCAATTCGATGCGGTAGGCAAAGTTCTCCAGCCATTTGTTCATGGTCCACCAGGCTGCCGGCGAGGCCAGCAGGATGGCGATCAGCACCAGTTTCAGGAAGTCTTTGGCCAGCAGCCCGGTGATGGCGGCCACCGAGGCGCCGAGCACCTTGCGGATGCCGATCTCCTTGGTGCGGCGATACGCCATGAAGGTAGCCAGGCCGAACAGGCCCAGGCAGCTGATGAGCAGGGCTACTGCGGTAGCCAGATTGATGATGCGCGACAGGTCGGTCTGAGCCTCATACATTTCAGCCAGCGTCTCGTCGTAGAAACTGTACTCGAACGGCTCGGACGGATAGAACTGTTTCCACTGCGCTTCCACGGCGACCAAGGCATTTTTCCAGTCTGCCGGTTCCCGGGAGGCCAGTTTTACGTTGATGGTACTCAGATTGCCGCGGTCGGTGGACAGCATGACCGGCTCGATCTTTTCCGCAAAGGACAGGGCATGAAAATCGCTGACCACGCCCACGATGGGGATCGGCTGGCCTTCTTCCTCCTGCAGCACTTTCCCGATGGCCTCCTGCGGGGAACCCAGCCCGAAAGCCTGCACGGCGGCTTCGTTGACCACGTATTCGCGCATGGTATCACTGGGCAGCAGGTTGCGCCCGGCCAGCAGCGGCAGTTCGTAGAGTTGTATCATGTCGGGGTCCACCCATTTGCGGTAAAGGTTGCGCTTCACTTCCTCCCCTTTTTCATTGCGGTAGCTGTGGACATTGCTGGAATACGACCTGCTCAGCAGCGGGTCGCCCAGCGCGGCTTTTTCAACCTCAGGCAATTTTTTGAGCTCTTCCAGCAGGGTAAAGTGTTTGTCTTTGTAGGCCGGCTGGTCCATCAGTTTCCAGGGAATATCGAAGACCACCACGGCTTCGCGGTTGAAACCCAGGTCGGTATTCAGCATGAAATGCAACTGCTGTCCGATAATCAGCGCCCCGACGATGAACAGCTGGGCCACGGCAAACTGGAAGACGATCAGGCCCTGGCGTACGGTGATGCGGCCGGCGGAAGGGCCGGCGTCCACCTGCCCGCGCAGTACGCGCACCGGCTGGGCACGGGTGATCAGCCAGCCGGGATACAGCCCGGCCAGCAGGCTGACCACCAGCACCAGGCCGGCCAGGAAGAACAGGGTTTGATCGTAGCGAACGTATTTCAGCACGTCTTCCGGCAGCAGGTCGCCGAAGGTATTGAAAAACACTTTGGTGAGCAGGGCCGCCAGCAACACCGAAGCGGTGGCGACCAGCGCCGTTTCGCCCAGAAAATGCAGCAACATGTTGCTCCGGTTGCTGCCCAGTGTTTTCCGGATACCGATCTCGCGGGCGCGCTGCGGAATACGGGCGGTAGCGAGGTTCACATAGTTGATGCAGGCCAGGAGGAGCAGAAAGCCGGCTACACCGGCCAGGGCGAACAACACTTTTTTGTTGGCCGTCCGGGCCGAGCCGCCGTATTCCGTGGCGAAATGGATCCCGGACAGGGGCTGCAACACATGGGTGCGGGTTATCTTGCGCTGCATCAGTTTTTCCCGGCTGTTCTCTTCGGAAATGCGGTTGATCTGGGTCTGCACCGCCCCGGGGTCGGCGTTTTCGGCCAGCAACAGGAACAACTGGTCGCCGGAGTTGACACCGGTCCAGTATTTCTCCGAATATTTTTTGCCGGCATTGGACCGGAATTCCCGGCCGATAAGGCTGCTGGGATAAGCCAGGTCTTCCACGATCCCGCTGATTCGCATCGGGATGGTGTCGTTGTAGGTCAGGATCTGGCCGGGCAGGTATTCCGGCGCCACACCGGGGAAATATTTGGCCGCCCGCTCCCGGGTCAGCACCACCTGGTCGGGCTGGGCCAGCGCGCCGACGGGGTTGCCGGCCAGCCATCGGTACGGAAACAACTGGAAATACCGGTCGTCGGTCAGTATGCAGTTCCGGATATCTTCGAAGCGGGGATTGCCGCTGGCTGGCCCACCCGCCTGGACGCTGCTCAGGCCCGTCTCGAACACCGGAACCGCCAGTTCCACTCCCGCAACCGAGGCGGCGGCAGCCGGCAACGGCCGCGGTATGCCAGTGTTCCCCGCCTCTTTTCCGTCGAGGACAAAGTTGCTGGAAACCCGGTAAATGCGGTCCCGCTGCGGGTGTTGCGCGTCGTAACTGAACTCGAACGCCACGTACTGGTACATGATCCAGGCCGCGCTGATGCCAATGGCCAGCCCCAGCACGTTCAAGGCGGTGGTCAGGCGGTTGCGCCAGAGTTGGCGGAGGGTGACGGTGAGGAAATTGCCGAACATAAGATTGCTGGTTACGGTTGAACGAATTGACGGCCGGTGGGCTTGCACAGGTAAATGTCATACCCTGTGCCGGAAAGGTAACAATTTGATTGTCAGGATTTAATTCAGATTATCTGGCGAACGGCGCGTCCGTTTCCGGACAGTGGGGTGTGCGGGAGCGGACGGCAATATTGGTCTCACTGCGCGCAAGTAATAGTCTCACTGGCAATGTAGTAATAGTCTCACTGCCAGTGAGACTATTACTACTCATCACGGAACCAGCACCAGTTTCCCCACTCCGCACAGACGGTTTTGCCGGTCGAAAAATTGCAGCCGGTAAACGCCTGGAGCCACTGTGCTCCGACCTGGACTGAAAGTCTTACCCCTCGTCCAGGCCTGCTCGAAAAGTACCTGCCCGGTTACCGAAACCAGCAAACAGCGGGCAACATCGTCCGGCAGGCCTTCCACCCGGAACACATCCGTCGCCCGACCCGGATTGGGCACTACCCGGATCAACCGCCGGGCTTTTTCCGGCCCGGAAGCCGATAGCGGCAGAGAAATATGGCCCACCTGATGCTGGGTCGTATTGGTCAGCACCGGGGCGTTGAAGTCGAAGTAAATCGCCGCCCGGTTTTCGATCACCGTACCCGGCGGAACGTCCGGGCGCTGCGGTATCCGGAACTTGATGAAACCGTGCGAGGCCGGTTCGTTCCGGTTGGAGTCGGGCAACAGAATATTTTCAAAGGTAAATTTCAGGATACCCGGCCCGGCCATCTCAAAGCGGTAGGGGTGGCTGGCTGCTCCCGGCACGATCCCGGCCGCATCGACCGTCGCCGGCAGCGTGTCGCGTACCACGACTGTGAAGGCCGTGTCGGTGCCGGTGTTCTGAAAACGGATGCGGTACTCCAGCGACTGGCCGGGCTCGATGCGGTGCTCCGGCCCGTATCCGAGCGGATAGCCGGTTTTGTCGTTGGGGTCGAAAGAGCCGGTGATCGGCTGGCAATCCACCGATACGAACGGATCGTTGTCGTCTTCCCCGAACTGCGACACGAAGCCGACGCTGGCCGCACCGGCCGCGTTTTGCCCGCAGCCCTCCACGGTGGCCGAGGGCTGCGACTGGCCGGGGTGGTTGGGTTCCTGGTCGGCTTCCAGGCGCCAGGTGCGCCCGTCGGCCGGAAAAAGCAGGGTGAGCGCGTCGCTGGCGGGCAGTTGAAACGGGGTTTCCTGGGCCAGGGCTCCGTCGGCAATGACGCGGTAGCGCAGCCCGGCGCTGGAGATCTGGGTGCCCTCGTTTTTGATCTGGAACCGGACACCGCCGGACGTACAGTCGCCCGACACGGCCAGTGAGGCGCCGGAGTAGTTGGCCGACTGGATACACAGGCTGTCCGGGAAAATATGGGCCTGCGGGCACAGCGTTTGGCCCAGGGTGGTGGAGTCGCAGTCGACGTAGAGTTTCAGTAAAAACTGTCCGCAGGAGTCGGGGTCGATCCGGCCCAGATCGAAGCGAAAAGTATGGGCGTCGAGTGGGACGAAGGGCCGTGCCGCCCAGGTCAGTTGCTGATAAGGGTCCGTTTGCAGCACCACGTAGGCGCTGTCGGCGGCGGCGGTGCCGGTATTGCAGAAGCGTACGGCGTAGGTGTTTTCAACACAGCGGCGCAGGAACGGAGCGCCCAGGTCAACTTCCAGAAAAGGGCATTCCAGCGACCTTTGGGCGGCGAAGTCCACCTCGCGGTCGGTTTCCGGTGCATCGATCACCACGTCGGTACCGGGACTGCACAGCAGCCAGTAAAAGTTGGGCGGGATGGCCTGCACGGTATAAACTCCGGTGTCCACCTCGAATTCGTAATGCCCGCTGCTGTCGGTGGCCGCGAACCACGCGATGCCCGTTCCGGTGTTGCCCAGCCGGACGGTCCAGCCCGTTTTGGGCGTCTCCCCGGAGTCGGGCAGGCAATTTTTGTCGTCGTCGGTAAACAGATGCCCCGCTATCCGGTTGGAAAAGATCCGGCCCGCCGCGTCGGTTCTCAGGACGAGCATCTCGTAACTCGTACTCGTCGACACCTCTCCCATGGCGGCAAAATCGCCGTCCGGAGTGGTGATCAGGTCGTAAAAATTGCTGTAGTATTTGTCGGTAAAGCCCGGCAGCCAAAGGCGCTTCGACCAGGCAATGGCCCCGCCGGGACTTAGTTTGGCCATAACCGGCTGGTAGTCCGCCTGCGGGTTGTTGCTGGTGAGCAGCATAAACCCGCCGTCGCCGGCCAGGGTGATCAGGGGGCTGCCACCCGGTATCTGGATCTGGGCCGGCAGAGCCGTTTCGAAAGCGAGTATCTGGTCGGCGCCGTATTTGCGCACCAGGGCGGTATTGTTGTTGTAACCGGTCAATACGACACTGCTGTCGGAGGTAGCGACCAGGCTGTTGCAGTTCAACTCGGAGGAATAAAACTGTTTGTACCAGCGTACGTTGCCGTCCGGGCTGAGCAGGAACAGTACATTGACATCGAAGAATCCGGTGTTTTCTTCGGCCGCCAGGGCGATCCAGCCCGTAGGGCCAACGGAGAGCAGGCCCCGGAATTTCTGGTCCGGAGTGCCGCCGGAAGCCGCGTAGTTCTTTTTCCACAAAATATCGCCCGCATCGCTTACCCGCACTACACTCAGTTTGCCGCTGAAAACCCCGGCCACGATAAACCCGCCTTCCGGATGCCGGGCCAGCCGCGGCCGCCACAGGTCGTTGGTCTGCATGTCGGGGCCCAAAGGCCACTGGCCGTCGCGGTTGCCCAAAGCGTCAAAGTGCAGCAGGCTGACTACGCCGACGGTGGACGGCTCGCGCAGGGCGTAGCAACCGCCGGTAGCCGGGTCAAACGCAAGGCCGGAAAAGATCTCGCCCCCCTGGTTGTCGGTTTGCCAAAGCGGCTTCCCCTCGGCGTCGAGTCTTTTGAGAAAACCGTTGAACCGGGTGGAGCAGAAGAAGCCGCCGGCGGCATCGGCGGTGATGTTGCCGGGGTGCTGACCTGGGAAGGTGTATATCCAGCCCTGTGACAACAAGGGCAAAACAGCCACGGACATCGCCAGGGCCAATAACAATCGGGTTGTGTTCATGTGTTGGTATTTTAGGGTAAAGAAAAGGAAAAATGGCAGTTAGTGCCGTTTTTGTTGGCCCTGAAGGTTTCCCGGGCTATTCATGGCGCTGCTACATTTCCAAAAAGGCCCGGCGGTCAAAAATAAGCGGGATATAAAGCGGCGCGATGGAGGGTATCACCTAAAACGCGGGTGTTGTAATCGAACAGGGTGCTGATTTCCGATAAGTTGCCTCCAAACTGATACCTGCGTTTTTTTGCGAAACCTCATTAATGGCCCCCATGCTACCGTCATTCGCTCCGCAACGACTTGACCGGATTGGCCAACGCCGCCTTTATACTCTGGAAACTCACCGTCAAAAATGCGATCAGTACGGCGGCTGAACCCGCCGCGGCGAAGATCCACCAGGGTACGGCAATACGATAGGCGAAGTCGGCCAGCCAGCGGTTCATGGCCCACCAGGCCAGGGGCGAGGCGATCAGGACGGACAGGCCGACCAGTTTCAGGAAATCGCGGGCCAGCAGGCCGGTAATGCCGGTTACCGAGGCGCCCAACACCTTGCGGATGCCGATCTCCTTGGTGCGCTGGGAAGCCATGAACACCGACAGCCCGAACAGCCCCAGACAGGCGATGAACAGGGCCAGCCCGCTGAGCAGAAAAAACAGGCGTTGCAGAGTTTGTTCGGCGGCGTATTGGCGGCCGAGTTGGGCGTCTACGAAATCGTATTCCAGCGGCACGTCGGGCAGCAAGGTTTTCCAGGTCTTTTCGAGGTGGTCGAGGGCCGCGCGGAGTTGGGCGGCGTCGGCCCGGAACGAGATCAGGCCGCCGCGGCGGGCGAAGTGAATGGCAATCGGCTCCACGGGTTTGTGCAGGGTTTCGAAATGAAAATCTTTCACCACCCCGATGACTGTCAGTGCATCGGCCCCTTTGCCGAAGGGTTTGCCGAGGGCGTTTTCCGGAGTGCCCCAGCCAAACGCCCGGACGGCGGCCTCGTTCACCAGGACGGCTTTGGTGGTGTCGGTGGGGAAGGCGCCGCTGAAAAAACGCCCGGCGGCCAGTTCCATGCCGTAAGTATCGAAGTATTCCGGCGACACGCCCATGCGGTACAGACTGGTGGACACCTCCTTGCCGGTATTGTCGATGGTAGTCGTCCAGCCGTTGCCCAGCCCGCCCACGACGTTTGCGCCATGGTAGGCGACGTTGCGGATGGCGGGCAATTGCAGCAGTTCGTTGCGCAGGGCAGCGTAGCGTTGCCGCACCTCCCGGAGGCCGTGGTAATCGATCTCGACCACCGCATCGAGGTTGTAGCCGAGCGGCTTTTGCCGGATGTATTCCATTTGCCGCCACACGATGCCCATGCCGGCCAGCAGGGCAACCGTTGCCGCGAACTGGAATACCACCAGGGATTTGCGCAGCAACACGCCTTTGGCCGAGGTGGCAAAAGTACCTTTCAGCATACCCGCCGGCCGGAAGGCCGACAGAACAAACGCCGGGTACAGACCCGCCGCCAGGCCGATGAACAGGGCGAACCCGGCCAGCCCGAGGACGACCGGCCCGGAAAATGCTGCGTCGAAGGTCTGGCCGGTGAGTTTTTCAAAGCCGGGCAACAGAGTATGGAAAATGCCTGTGCCCAGGGCGGTGGCCAGCACGCTGACCGTCAGTGATTCGAAGAGGAACTGGGCAATCAGTTGTTCCCGCTGCGCGCCGCTCACCTTACGCAGGCCGGTTTCTTTGGCCCGGCGCAGCGAGCCGGCCGTGGCGAGGTTCATGTAGTTGATGCAGGCCAACAGCAGCACGATGAGGCCGATGGCCGTGAAGGACCACACCGCCGCCAGGCTGCCGTTGTTGTCGGCGTCGTAGCGGAGTTGCGAACGCAGGTGCACGTCGCGGATCGGCTGCACATGGTAGGTATAGGCCATGCGCAGGGAGTCCATCTGCATGCCGGCATGGGCGCGCAGGGTTTCGTTGATGCGGGCTTCCACGTTGGGCCAGTCGTCCGGGTTGGCCAGTTTCAGGTAGGTCATCATCCAGCCGCCGAGCCATTCGTTGTCCACTTCGGGCAGCCCCCAGTTTTCGCGGGCGACCTTTTTCAGGTAGTCCATCGGAATGACTACGTCGAACTGTATCTGCGAGTGGGGCGGCGGTGTGGCCACAATGCCGGTCACGGTCATGGGCTGGTTGTTGCCGTAGTGCATGGTCTTGCCCAGGGGCTCCTCGTCGCCGAAGTATTTAAAGGCGGTTTCCTCGGTCAGCACAATGCTGTTTTCGCCTTTCAGCGCCTCTTTCGTATTGCCTTTTTTCAGGGGGAAATGAAAGAAATACAGGAAGTTGCTGTCCGCGACCAGTACATGATCTTCAAAAAAACGCTTTTCTCCGTAGCGCAGGCGGTCGGCGTCGTCATTGAACCGCGTAGCCGAGGTGATGCCCGCCACTTCCCGGGGCAGGTGGGCGCCAAAAGCCGGGCCGCAGGGCGCCTGCGAGAAACTCTCCGTTTCACTTTTGAAGGTGTTGGACAAACGGAAAATGCGCTCCGCATCGGGGTGAAAGTTGTCGAAACTCCACTCGCGTCGTACCCACAACGCGGTGAAGAGGCAACCAGCCACACCGGTAGCCAGGCCGGTGATGTTGAGCAGGGTAACCAGCGGGTTGTGGCGCAGGTTGCGCCAGGCGAGTTTGACGTAATTGTTGAGCATAGCGAAAGTGGTAGCGAAAAGTACACCCCACAAGTTATGCCGAAGCAATCAGGCAATTGACTATCAATTTTTTACAAAAAAAACCGTCGACGCGAACGTCCGTTTGCGGACGATTTTGTGCGTTACCGAACGATGGCGCGTTCAGTGCCCTGCCCCCTCCGCCCACTGCAAAATGTCGGGATACAACTCGTACAGTTTCTTTCCGGCCGGCCGTTTTTGATACAGTTCCTCCACCTTTCGGTTGAACTCCCGAAAACGGATAAACCCGCGCCAATCGGTCATCTGCCGTTCGGTCCAGGTCTTCACCGCCTCAAAAGTGGCCGCGTCGTAGTGTTCGCGGGCATAGAGGGTGAAGGCCGCCCAGGTCAGGTATTCGTTGAACACGGCATAGGCCGACTCGTAGCCGGCGGCACGGTCCTGATCGGCCCAGAAGGCCCGGTTGCGGAACGCCTTATTGATCCGGGACAGGTAGCCGTCGCTGACCGGATTCACGTAGTTGTGGTCCATTTCGGTGAAACTTATCCGCGTCATCAGGCCTTCCCAGGTCTTTTCCGGGACATCCGGTTCCCGGCCTTCCGTACTGCACACGAAGAGCATCATCTGCCGGAAGCCGTTTTCCCCTCTTTTTACCATACAGACAAAACTGTCGGTATCCGCGTAAAACACCACGCGGTTGCGCTTTTGCACCGCCCCGAAACGCAGGATGTCCGGCTTTACCTCCGGCAGCACCCACCAGGAGTCGGCGGCCGGTTTCCCATTGATGGAATAGGCCAGTACGGATGTTCCGGAGCGGAAACAGGGCAGTTGGGCCTGTCCGAGGCAGCCAACCAATGAAAAAATGAACAGCAGGCGAAATTTCATGACCGGGTTTTACGCAGTGATAAAACCCACTGGCGGCAGAATGGCCGGCGGGGTTGCTTCCGGTAGCATGGCGTTCACGCCGTCGGTAAAGCGCCATTCAGGGCGCTGAAAATTAAATTTACGGGCCATAAATGGCCCGTTACCGGCGGCGTGAACGCCACGCTACCTACTCGCTGCGCAGCGACCTGACCGGATTGGCCAGCCCCGCCTTGATGCTCTGAAAACCCACCGTCAGAAAGGCGATGCCCACGGCGGCCATGCCTGCCGCAGCGAAGATCCACCACGGAACGTCGGCGCGGTAAGCAAAATCGGCCAGCCACCAGTTCATGGCCCACCAGGCGATGGGCGAAGCGATGACGATGGCCAGCAGCACCAGTTTCAGAAAATCCTTGGCCAGCAGCGTGGTCACACTGGCTACGCTGGCGCCCAGCACCTTGCGGATGCCAATCTCCTTGACCCGCTGTTCGGCCATGAAGGTGACCAGGCCCAGCAGGCCCAGGCAGGCGATGAACACGGCCAGCCCGGCCCCGAGGCCGGTGAGCCGGCTGAAACGGGTTTCGGACTTGTAGGCTTCGGCAAAACTTTCGTCGGCCCATTTGTACTCGAAAGGCCGGTCGGGGATGAGGGTTTTCCAGACCTCCTCCGCCTGCCGCAGGGTGGCCGGCATATCCGCGGTCGCTACCTTCAGGCTGATGCTGCTGGCCAGGTTGCCGGCCCGTACGCACACCGGTTCGATCTTGTGGTGCAGGGAATTGAAGTGAAAATCCTTGAGCACGCCCACCACCGTACCGAACTGCGGCTGCCAGGCCACGGCGATCTGCTGGCCGACGGCGTTGTCGCCCCAGCCCAGGCGGCGGGCCAGGGTTTCGTTAATGAGGTACTCCGAACCGTTCTCCGCGCCGGTTTTGGAAAAGGCCCGGCCGGCGGCGAGGCGCATGTTGAAAAAGTCGACGAAGCGCTCGTCGGCTGAAAGGCAGGGCAGGGCGACGTGTTCGGCCTTGCCCTCGTGCACGTAGCGGACGCCGTTCTGGATGAGGCCGTTGCCCATGACCTGGTCGGAAAGGGTGACGCCGCTAATGCCGGGAATGGCTTCCATTTTTTGTTTCAGCACCTGCCCCTTGAACAGGTTCGACATGCCGAGGTCGAGGTGCAGGATCTGGGCGGTGGAGTAGCCGAGGTCGGCTTGTTGCAGAAACTGCATCTGCCGGTAACAGATCAGCGTGCCGGCAATGAGCACTACGGCAGCGATGAATTGCCCGGTCACCAGGACCGGAACCAGCCGGTTTTTGCCGCTGAGGGCGGCTTTCTGGCCGCGCAGTACGCTGGCCGGGGTGGTTTTTCCGATGAAAAAAGCCGGATAAGCGCCGGCCAGCAGGCCCAGCGCCAGTACGCCGCCGAGGCCGAGGGCCAGTACGCCGGGCTCCCGCAGGGTGTCGAGGGCGGCAGCCGGATAGTCCAGCGTTTCGAGGAAGGGGCGAACCGCCAGCAGCAGTACGCCGGCCAGCAGCAAGGCCAGAGCGGCGGTCAGCACCGATTCGCTGAGAAACTGCACGGCCACGGCCCCGCGGTTGGCGCCGATGGTTTTGCGCACAGCGATCTCTTTGGCCCGCCGGCCGGCCAGTACGGTAGCCAGGTTGGAGTAATTGACCGCGGCGATCAGCAGCACGAATAGTCCGATCAGCCCGAAAATACGCAGCAGGCCGCCGTCGAACGGCGCGAAGTTGCTGACCCGGTCGGCGGTGATGCCTTTGGAGCCGAGGTGGATGGCCGCCAGCGGCTGGAGGTGATGGGCCACGTTTTCGGAGCCCTGCATCCGGGTTTTAAGGGCGGCGGGAATCTGCTGCTCCAGGGCCGCCAGGTCGGTTTGTTCCGAGCGGAACAGTACGTAGGTCAGGGTGCCCAGCACGTGCCAGTCGTGCTCCAGGCCGGGATTCCACACCGCCCAGAAGGGTTTCTGCACGCCGGAGAGCAGGGCGTCGAACTGCAAATGCGAGTTTTCGGGCATGTCTTCCAGCACGCCGGTGACGGTAAAAAACTCCGTGGTATCCTGCTGGGTATAGGGGGAGACGTATTTTTTGGCCAGCGTTTTCCCCAGCGCATCGGGGCGCAGGAAGATCGTCTCGGCGGTTTTGCGGGTCAGCACGATGCCTTGCGGGCTGCTGAGCGCCGTGGCGGGGTCGCCGTAGAGCAGTGTGAAGCCGAACACGTGGAAAAACGTGCTGTCGGCGGCGAATACCTGGCGGATGGTGGCCCGGTTGTGTTCGTTGTGCAGGATAAAATCGCGGTCGATGGGCGCCAGGCGGCAGTACGTTTCCACCTCTTTTTCAAAAGTTTCGGCCAAAAAACCGCCCATCGGGTACGAGGCGTAGGCGCTGGTCGTCTCGCTGGTACCGGGGTACTTCATGGTGGTGTTCAGCCGGGCGATGCGCTCCGCTTTGGCGTGGAAGCGGTCAAACGACATCTCGTGGCGGACGAACAGGGCGATGAGCGTGCAAACGGCGATGCCCACCGACAGGCCCAGGAGGTTCAGGCCGGCGACGAAACGGCGGCGCCACAGGTTTTTCAAAGCAAGCAGGAAGTAGTTTCCAAGCATATCGGGCGGTGCCGGATGCCGTCCGGCGCGGTTTTTTACGGTATCACGGCGTTATTGAGGTTTCGCAAAAAATGCAGTTATCCTTTGGGGGCAACTTGCCGGAAGCAGCATCAAACCCGATCATAAATCCGGCTTTTTTTGACCACCAGGCCTTTTTGGAAAGTAGCAGCGCCCTGAATGGCGCCGTACCGACGGCGTAAACGCCATGCTACCATCACTCGCTGCGCAATGACCTCACCGGGTCGGTCAGCGCCGCTTTCACACTCTGGAAACCGACGGTCAGGAACGCGACGGCTACGGCGGCCGCCCCGGCCATGAAAGCGATCCACCAGGGTATTTCGATGTGATAGGCGAAATCGTTCAGCCAGGTATTCATGGCCCACCAGGCCAGGGGGGCCGCCAGGACGATGGCCAGCAGCACCAGTTTCAGAAAATCGCCCGCCAGCAGTCCGGTAATGCCGGCCACCGAAGCGCCCAGCACTTTGCGGATGCCGATCTCTTTGGTCCGGCGTTCGGCCATGAACATGGACAGGCCCAGCAGGCCGAGGCAGGAGATCAGGATGGCCAGGCCGGCGAAATAGCGGGAAAGCAGCGAAACCCGCTGCTCCGATACGTACAGGGCCTGATAGGCTTCGTCCAGGAAGCGAAATTCGAAGGTGAAACCCGGGTTGAAAGCCTGGTAAAAAGCACCCAGCCGGTCCAGCGTGGCTTTTTCCTCGCCGGCCTTGATCCTGACCAGCACGGTCGAAGTTTCCTCCGGCGAAAACCGGATCACCAAGGGGGCGATGGGCTCGTGCAGGGAAGTGAGGTGAAAATCCTTGACCACCCCGGCGATGATCTTCGATTCTCCCCACATTTCCACTTTTTGCCCGACGGGGTTTTTCAGGCCCATGGCCCGGATGGCCGTTTCGTTGAACAGCAGTTGCGAGCGCTCGTCGGAAAATTCGCGGGAAAACCCGCGTCCTTCGGCCAGGGGCAATTCCAGCATTTCCAGAACGTCGTAGTTCACCGCCCGGATATTAAAATCGATCAGATCCTTTTCCGATTTCCCCGGCCAGTTGATGCCGTAGGTACTTGCTGCGTCCACGCCGGTGCTTTGCACCATGGTCTCCTGCATGGTCGAGGCGTATTCCACTCCGGGTATCCGGCGCAGTTCGGCCAGGAAGGCTTCCTGGTTGCGGGCCACGGTGCCCATCTTGTCGAAGTAGAGGATGTTGGAGCGGTTGTAACCCAGGTTTTGCGACTGCAAAAAGTCGAGTTGCCGGTAAACGACCACGACGGCGAAGATCAGCGCCAGCGACACCATGAACTGGAACACCACCAGGCCGCGGCGGGCCAGAAACTCGCCCGGCGAACGCGGCGTGCGGCCTTTCAGCACCGCCGCCGGTTTAAAGCGCGACAGGTAAAATGCCGGATAACTGCCGGCCAGCAACCCCGTTACGAGGGCCAGACCGCCGACGGCAGCCAGCCAGAGCGGCGAAAAATGCAACGCGATCTCCTTGCCCGTCACCTTGTTGAACACCGGCAGCAGGGAAGCAGCCAGTGCGGCGGCGACCAGCGTGGCCAGCACCGACATCAGTACGGCCTCTCCCAGAAACTGCGCGACCAGGTGCTGCCGCGACGAACCCACCGCCTTTTTGATGCCGATCTCCTTGAAGCGGACCGCCGATTTGGCCGTGGACAGGTTCATGAAGTTGATGCAGGCGATCAGCAGGATGAACAGGGCAATGATGGAGAACAGGCGCACGTAGGCGATGCGCCCCCCGGCCTGCACCCCGTTCTCGTATTTTCCGTACAGGTAGCCGCTGGAATAGGGGCGTACGGAACAGGTGAAAATGGTTTCCGGGCGGTAATTTTTAACGAAACCGGCGATTTTGCGGTTAAAATCCGGAATGTCCGTGTCCGGTTTCAGCACCAGGTAGGTCTGTACGCCTTCGTTCCACCATTTCTGACCATTGGTCCAGATCTCCTGCAGACACATGTCGTACGACATCACGAAGTCGAAGACCAGGGTGTTGTTGGCCGGCAGTTTTTCAAAAACGCCGGATACCTGCGACTGTCTTTTTTTGCCGATGAACTCCCATTCCAGTGTTTTCCCGACCGCGGCTTCGGCGGAACCGAAAAGGCTTTCCGCCATTTCCCGGGAAATCACCACGGCATTCCGGTCCAGGAACAGGTTGGCGGACTGCCCGGCCAGCAGGGGGAAACTGAAAACGTCGAAGAAGTTGTGCGTGGCGAAAAGGCCCGCCTGCCGCACCGAGCGCCCGTCGAAAGTGAAGGGCAGGAAATTCCCGTACTTCGCCAGGTTCAGGATGCTTACCGCCGATTCCACTTCCGGCAGATCTTTGGCCATGGCCTGGCCGAGCAGACCCTGGGTGCCGTCATGCACCACGATTTTCCCGCCTTCCGCACTCGTTTCCATGACCTGGTACAACCGGTTGTCACGGGTGTGGAACTTGTCCACGCTCCACTCGTCGTGAACCCACAGGCTGATCAGAAAAACGCAGGCCAGCCCGCCGGAGAGCCCGGCCAGGTTGATGAGAAATGCGCTGTTGAAGCGCCTGAAATTGCGGAGTATGAGGAGCAGGTTGTGTCGGAACATGATGCGGGCAGGTTGGATGGGTTGGATGGTTGGATGGTTGGATGGTTGGAGGGTTTGATGGTTGGATGGTTGGAGGGTTTGATGGGTTGGATGGTTGGAGGGTTTGATGGGTTGGATGGTTGGAGGTATCGCAAACCAGGTAAAGTTGCCCCATCCCGAGCCATATGGCGCTAACCCGTTTTGTCATTCTGACGGAATCCGTCCGCTCTACGGGAGAAAAATACGATTCCATGCACTTTTTCAACAGGCGGCCCCAAGAGCCGGGATGGCACATGGTTCCAGTTCCATATGGCGTGCCGAAATGCCGGTGTTTTGATTTACAGGTAGTTAGTGAAATAGCGGAGTGTGGTGGGTGTTCGTTTTCGGACGTTGGGGTGTGCGGGAGCGGACGGGAATGCTTTACGCGCTAACGTCTGCAAGGTGGTTTAACCGCTGATTCGCATGATTTACACTAATATATCCCCAAGGTGGCTGTCATGGAATGCCTTATACATTCTGTTGGCTGCTGCATTCCACCGCTCTTGGCTGACAAGATATTCTGCGTCGGTAAAGGCTTCCCTAGCACGACCAATTCTGTACCGGATTAGTTCTTCTTTGGAATAACTCATGCCTGCTTGCCTTCTTTCTTAATTATCTGGTAAATTGGAGTAACCGCTAACTCCTCCCATTCCGATTTGGAATGAATAATAGCGCTAATTATTGAATTGTATTCGAGTTCTAAATAGTATAAATTGTCGAGAATAAGTGACTTTAGCCCTGGTGTTAATGGTCGATCCAATAAAACCAAAAAATCCCAGTCCGAATCTTTTCGGAAATCGCCCCTCGCACGCGAGCCGAACAAAATGACCTCGGCATTGGGATCAACCTTAATAACTTCCTGTTTTACAAGATTTTCTATTTTCATTTCGCAATCAAATATGATTAATACTCCAAAGGTACAGGATTTTTGGGGTGACGCCATTCTATTTTCATCACTATCCTGCATTGCAAATATTCCTAGTCGTCTGGCCCGCTTATGCTCCAATTCACTACAACGCCACTACCTCCGTCATCAACAGGAGCAAGGACTTCGCTATTGGGTCAATATTGGATGTTCTCCCAAGTGTTGTTTCCGTATTGTCAAAAACCAGCCAACAAGAACTTTTTAAAAGTTGACAAATTTAATCCAGAACGCTGAAAATCAAACTGTTTCCCCTATTCGCCCGACCCGAAAAAATTGCCGATACACTGCCCGCCCCGCCTGTTCACTCGCTCCGCAACGACTTCACCGGATCGGCCAAAGCCGCCCTCACGCTCTGAAAACTCACCGTCAGGAAGGCGACTGCTACTGCCACTGCTCCTGCTACTAAAAACATCCACCACTGCAGGTCGATGCGGTAGGCGAAGTCGGCCAGCCATTTGTCCATGAAAAACCAGGCGACCGGGCAGGCCAGCAGAAAGGACACCAGCACGATCCGCAAAAAATCCCGGGCCAGCAGGCCGGTGATGCCGGCTACCGTGGCGCCCAGCACCTTGCGGATGCCGATCTCCCGGGTGCGCTGCCGTACGGTGAAATCCACCAGCCCGAACAGGCCGAAACAGGCCAGGAAAATCGCCACGCCCGCGAAGTCGCCGACCAATTGCATCAGCCGCGATTCCTGTTGGTAGGAGTCGCGCAGGTCGTCGGCGATGTAAGAATACTCGAAGGCTTTGCCGGGAAAAAACTGCCGCCAGGCTTTTTCAATGTCGGCTGTGACGGCCTGGGTGTTGTCGCTTTTGAGGCGGATGGCGAAGGCGGTGAAGGCGCCGGGCGCTACGTTCATGATGATCGGCGTCATGGCGTTCTGCAGGCCCAGGGTATTGAAATTGTTGACCACGCCGATGACCTTGCCCGGCGGCGCGCCGCCCCGCGAGAGGTTTTGGCCGAGCGCGGCTTCAGGGCTTTCCCAGCCCAGCGTACGCACCGCCATTTCGTTCACAACGTAACCGCCGAGGTGGTCGGTGCCGTAGGATTTGTCAAATTCCCGGCCGGCGATGACCTTCAGCCGGAAGGTTTCCGCAAAGTCGTAGTCCACCGAAATGCTCCCGACGAACACGTTGTCCTCCAGTTTGATCTTGTCGGTGGCCACCGGGAACAGCGGCGCTCCGAAGCCCGGCATGGACGAGGCCAGGGTGACTTCGGCGATGCCGGGGTTTTGCAGCAGCAGTTCGTCGAAGGCGTTCATGCGGCGGCGCATGGTGGAGTCGCCCGGCGAAAACGCCGAGTTGATGTTGGCGCTGGAAAGCGGCACCTGGATGATCCGGTCGGCGTCGAAGCCCAGGGGCATGTTCAGCCAGTATTGCAACTGCGACTGCATGATCAGGGTGCCACACAGCAGGGCAATGCTCACGGCGAACTGGATGGCGATCAGCGATTTGCGCAGCCACTGCCCCCGTCCGCCCATCCCGACGGGGCTGTTTTTCTGAAATACCTGCGCGGTGCCGATCCGGCTGGCAAACAGCGCGGGGTACAGACCCGCCAGCAGGCCGGTGCCGATAAAAATACCGGTGAATGCGGCCGTGAGCGGCCAGTCGCGCAGGAAAGGATAGGTGATGTATTTGGCGTTTTGGGCGTTGAACAGCGGGATCAGCAGGAACAGCAGGCCCAGGGCCAGCACGAAGGCCAGGCCGCTGACCAGCATGGTTTCGGTCAGGAACTGGCCCACCAGCGCGGTGCGCGACGCGCCGAGTGTTTTGCGCACTGCCACCTCCTTGCTGCGGTCGAGGTAGACCGCCGTGGACAGGTTGACGAAGTTGATGCCGGCGATCAGCAGGATCAGGAAGCCGACGATGCCGAAGATGCGCAGGAAATCGGGGTTGGCCGTGGCCACCACCTCGTCGGTAGCCGGGCTGTGGAGGTGCAGGTTTTTGACCGGGAACAGGCTGAAAAACTGCTTGTCGCGGAAGCGCGCGTCGCCGTGTTTTTGCATAAAGGCCGGGAACAGGGCGTTGGCCGCCTCGGCGCTGGTGTGGGGTTTCAGCAGGACGTAGGTGTAGGTATAGGAGGCCAGCCAGTTGTTGGTCAGCACATTGGTGACCACCGGCCGGGCCGCGGGCGCTTCGGCGTCAGTGATGTTGCGGAAGGGCAGCAGCAGTTCCACCTCCAGGTGCGACTGGCGCGGCAGGCGCCGGATGACGCCGGTGACGGTAAAGAGCGCTGCTTCGCCGACCCGCAGTTGCCGGCCCAGGACGTTGTCGGTCCCGAAGACGCGCCGGGCCGTCTCGTCGGTGAGCACCGCCGAAAAGGGCGCATCGAGCGCGGTTTCGGGGTCGCCGTACAGAAAATCGAAGCCCAGCACTTCCTGTGCCGTGCTGTCGGCAAACAGGGTCTGTTCGATCTCGAACTGCCGGTCGTTCTGCGGGTCCCGCACGCTCAGGCTGCGCGGGAACAGGCGCGCCACCGCTTCCACCTGCGGGAAAAAATCGTACATGGCCGGCCCGATCGGGGCGGGGCAGCGGTTGAGGTCGAGGGGCTCGCCGGTGAATTCGGCGTGGTAGCCGATGCGGTACAGCCGGTCCAGTTTCGGGAAAAAGGCGTCGAAATTCCACTCGTAGCGCAGGTAGGCCATGATGAGGAAGCAGCAGGCCATGCCGACGCTCATGCCGACCAGGTTGATGGTGGTGTACTTGGCGCTTTTGCGCAGGTTGCGCACAGCGAGGCGGAGGGTGTTCAGGTTCATTCCGGCAGGTGGTTGTGCCGGGGCGGTCACGCCGCCCGGCAGGAGGGTAAATCTATTATAGCCTGACGGCTATGGTAAATTTACGGGAGTGGTGTAATGTAGGGCAGGAGGATTTGGATAAAGAGGCGGTTTTGGCGCTTTAATGGCAGATTCGCTGTGCTTTTATTCTTCAAGTCTTGAGAGGACTGTTTCTCAGCGGGCTGCAAATCCATCCCGTATGGCCGCCTCCAGTACATTCAGGGTTATGGCTTTCAGGGTTTTGAACTTGATGCAATACCCGGTCACACTGGCTTTGCCCAGGTCTTTCCCGTAGGTTTCGGCCAGGTAGGTCTTGTCTTTGATGGCCATGATATAGACCGAGATCCCGCTGGTATTGGCGCTCAATCCAACCTGATAGAAGTCGCGGGTGCTTCCGTCGGCATAGTGTATGGTGTAAAATCCGTAGCCGATATTGGGGTTGGCCACGGTTTTGCCTTCGCTGTTTTTACCGTCGGTGAACCACAGTTGGCAGTCCGGCGCCACCCCGAGTACCAGCCGGTGCAGGGCCTGCAGGTCGCTGCATTTGGGTTCGGGTTGGCCGGCGATATAGGCTTCGATTTGTGCGGGTATGTTCATACGGGCAAAGTTCGTTTTTGTCGGCTCCTTTTTAGCCTGCCAGGGGCCATTTTGTTTTACCTGATAGAAGCGATTGCCGTCAAATCGATACAGCCCTTGTCCGGCGCCCCACCACATATTCCCCGAGCGGTCCTGATACATGCTTTGTACACAACAATTCAAGCCGTTTTAAGCTGTGAACATCGGTTTATTCACCTTTTTAGTAGCAGTCGGCTGAGATTTTAACGTTGTCGAAATTTTGTTTTTTCAAGTCATCTTCGTGAATGAAGAAATAGATCCTTCCCCAATCGGCGAAACTAAATTCGAGGTTATTATCCGAATCAAACTGAAAGAGGAGTTTCCATTGTAAAGCGGCGTTTATATCTTCCATCGTCAACTGCCCGGTTTCACTAAAGCCGGAGCCCAGACAGTTCAATTCGTGAAATTCATTTTGAATTCCTTTATAGTGGCCGGTCAGGTGATGGTTCGAACTGGTTTCCGATTCTCCTTCGTCGTACATATCCTCGAAGATGCCTTCTTTAAAAGCGTGGGCCGGTTTGACAACGGTTCGGGTCTCCTGGTGGATTTTCTCCAGCCGGAGTGAATCCGCGGAAGGCAGGTCATATTCCGTAGATATTTCAACCCGGCTCTCTTTCAGCATTCGTTTTTTGTTTTTCCCGGTCAACAGCCTTTTCCAAAACGATTTCTTTTCCTCCTGCAGATCGTCGGGCGGGGAGGTTCTTTCCAGAGCGGTTTCTTCCCGGGAAA
>WBZQ01000205.1_pt2 | contig 44376 bp, 41 predicted proteins | sample 5204251 | NCBI WGS metagenome assembly WBZQ01 (sample SAMN12412402, study PRJNA552823) | activated sludge metagenome | isolation source: activated sludge from nitrification reactor of wastewater treatment plant... | place: USA: Virginia | collected 2017-09 | reverse complement strand
TGCTCGAGCGGGGAGAGGACCGATGACCGCGCGCCGCTCCCTGCTGTCGATGCACGACCTCGATCCCGACGACATCCGCCGCATCCTCACCACGGCCAACCGGTTCACCGAGGTGATGGGTCGCGACAACAAGAAGGTGCCGACCCTGCGCGGGCGCACCGTCATCAACCTCTTCTTCGAGGCCTCCACGCGCACGGCCACATCGTTCGAGCTTGCCGCCAAGCGCCTGTCGGCCGACGTGATCAACATCAAGGGTTCGGGCTCCAGCGTGGAGAAGGGCGAGAGCCTGAAGGACACGATCCTCACCCTCAACGCCTACGGCCCCGACATCTTCGTCATCCGGCACAAGGGCATCGGCGCCTGCAACCTCGCCGCCCGGTTTACCGAGGCGGCCGTCCTGAACGCCGGCGACGGCAAGCACGAACACCCGAGCCAGGCGCTGCTCGACCTCTTCACCATCGAGCACGAGATCGGACCCCTGGATGGCCTGCAGATCGCCATCGTGGGCGACGTCGTGCACTCGCGGGTCGCGCGCAGCGACATCATCGCGATGACCAAGATGGGCGCGAAGGTCACGCTGGTGGGACCGCCGACGCTGATCCCGTGGAAGGCGGAGTCGCTCGGGGTGCAGACCAGCGTCGACATCCGCGACATCGCCGACGCCGACGTCGTCTACGTGCTGCGGATGCAACACGAGCGCATGGGCGAGGGCGGCTTCGTGCCGAGCCTGCGCGAGTACGCCAGCCGCTACGGAGTGACCCATGCCCGGCTGCGCCCGGGACAGCGGGTGATGCACGCCGGGCCGATCAACCGCGGCGTGGAGATCTCCGGCGCCCTCGCCGACGACCCCGCCACGCTGATCGAACGTCAGGCGGCCAACGGGCTCGTGGTCCGCATGGCCATCCTGTACGACCTGCTCGCCGAGCCGGCAGCACTCCCCGATCCGGCGACGCTGCGCCAGGCGGTTGCCGCATGACCGACACCCGACGCCTCGTACAGAAGCCCGGGCCGCCGGCCAACCTGATCATCACCGACGTGCGCATCCTCGACCCCGTGGCCGGCATCGACCGGGTGGGCGACCTCGTGGTGCGCGACGGGCACATCGGCGGCGATCCGGACGGGCTGGAGCGGATCGACGGCACCGGCAAGATCGCGGTGCCCGGGTTCGTCGACCCGCACGTGCACCTGCGTACGCCGGGCAAGGAGGACTGCGAGGACATCGGCTCCGGCAGTCGCGCCGCAGCCGCCGGCGGCTTCGTGACCATCGTGGCCATGCCGAACACGCAGCCGGTCACCGACAGCGCCTCCATCGTCGGTTCGCTCATCGAACAAGCGGAGCGGGAGGCGGCGGTGCGCGTCGGCTTCTTCGCCGCCATCACCGCCGGGCAGGAGGGCACGACCCTCACCGAGCAGGGCGAGCTGACCGACCTGGGCGTGTGTGGCTTCAGCGACGACGGCCGGCCGGTGGAGAGCGCCGAGGTCATGCGTCGCGCCCTGCGCTACCAGCAGGTCACCGGGCTGCCCCTGGTCCTTCACGAGGAGGACATGGCGCTCTCCGGGGCCGGCGTGATGCACGAGGGCGAGATCTCCACCGAGCTGGGGCTGGCGGGCATCCCCGGCATCTCCGAGAGCGTGCAGGTGGCGCGCGACGTCGAGCTCGCCGCGTACGAGGGGGGGCGCATCCACATCTGCCATGTGTCGGCGGCCGAGACGGTGGCGGTGATCCGCCGAGCGAAGGCGGCCGGGGTGGCCGTCACCGCCGAGGTGACGCCCCACCACCTGATCCTCACCGACCAGCGCGTGCGCGACCTGGACGCCGCCCGGAACAAGATGAACCCGCCGCTGCGGGCCGAGGTGGACCGCCAGTCGCTCATCGCCGCACTCCGCGACGGCACGATCGACTGCGTCGCCACCGACCACGCACCGCACCGTGGCCACGAGAAGGAGCGCCCCTTCGAGGACGCACCCTTCGGGGTGACCGGCCTCGAGACCGCGTTCGCCGCCTGCTACACCCACCTGGTGAAGGAGGGCGTGCTGGAGCTGGAGCTCCTGGTGCGCCGCATGGGTGCGGACGCCGCCGCCGCGGTCGCTCTGCCGGCACCGTCGCTCGCCGACGGCGCGGTGGCCGACGTTGCGCTCATCGACCTGGAGCGAACGCAGCGGGTCGGCGAGCGCGGCTTCCAGAGCAAGTCCACCAACTCCGCCTTCCTCGACGAGGAGCTGGCCGGAGTGGTGGAGCTCACGATCGCAGGAGGGCAGCTGGCATGGCGGACCTGACCCGAGGCGCGGGACTGTTGCACAAGGACACCACCGGACTGATCGTCATCGACGTGCAGGAGGGCTTTCGGCCGGTCATCGACGGGTTCGACGAGATCGTGCGCAACGTCGGCATCCTGGCCGAGGGCTTCGGCGTCCTCGGACGACCGGTGATCGTGAGCGAGCAGTACCCGAAAGGCCTGGGCCACACGGTGGCGCAGATCGAGGAGCGGCTGCCGGCGTTCACGGAGAAGGTGGAGAAGCTGCGCTTCAGCGCCTGCGGGGTGCCCGAATTCGACTCGGCGGTGCGGCGGGCCCGCTGCACCCAGTGGGTGGTCTGCGGTATCGAGACGCACGTGTGCGTGAATCAGACGGTCGCCGACCTGCTCGGCGCCGGCTACGAGGTGCACGTCGCCCAGGACGCCGTATCCTCGCGGGCGCCCGCCAACCGTGACATCGCGATGGGCAAGATGGTGGCGGCCGGGGCGCACGCCACCAGCACCGAGATGGCGCTGTTCGAGATGCTCGAACAGGCCGGGTCGGGCGAGTTCAAGGCGATCTCGAAGCTCGTACGCTGATGGCGACGATCACGACGCACGGCTCCGCCCCCGCGTGGGTGGTGCTCGAGGACGGCCTGGTGCTGAAGGCTCGGTCGGTGGGCGCCCCGGGCACCGCCCTCGGCGAGATGGTGTTCTCGACCGCGATGTGCGGCTACCAGGAGTCGGTCACCGACCCCTCGTATCTGGGGCAGATCCTGTGCTTCGCCGCCCCCATGATCGGCAACTACGGCACGGGCCCGGGCTGCGACGAGAGCGACCGCCCCTTCGTGGAGGCCGTCATCATGGCGCGCTCGGGCGACCGGGGCGGTGCGGCCGGCCCAACCGGTTGGAACACCTGGCTGCGCGAACGGGGCGTGGTCGCCGTGGAGGGGGTCGACACCCGCCGGCTCGTGACGCACCTGCGCGACCACGGCGCCATGCGCGGCGGGGTCACCACGGAGCTCGATCCCGACGCCCTGGGCGAGGTCGTCCGGGCACACCCGGTGCTCGACGGCCGCGACCTGGTGAGCGCCGCGGCCGGCCCACGGCGCCGCCTCGGCACATCCGGGCCACTGATCGCCGCCATCGACTGCGGCATGAAGCGCAGCATCGCCCAGGGGCTCGTGGACGCCGGCTGCCGGCTTGAGGTGCTTCCGGCGGGCGCCGACAGCGACGAGGTGCTCGCCCTCGATCCGGCGGCGCTGTTCGTCTCGAACGGGCCGGGCGACCCGGCGGCCGCCACCAGCGTGATCGACACCATCGCCGGCACGCTCGGCAAGGTTCCCGTCTTCGGCATCTGCATGGGGCACCAGCTCCTCGCCCGCGCCCTGGGCATCGCCACCGAGAAGTTGCCGTTCGGGCACCGCGGCGCCAACCACCCGGTACGCCGCAGCGATGACGGGCGCGTGGAGATCACGGTGCAGAACCACGGCTACGCGGTGTCCTCACACGATCTGCCCGACGGGGTGGAGGTCACACGCACCAGCCTGTTCGACGGGTCGGTCGAGGGCATCAGCGCCCCGCAGGTGCGCGCCTGGTCGGTGCAATACCACCCGGAGGCGCGACCCGGACCACGGGACGCGGGCTACGTCTTCCGGCAGTTCGTCGCGGAGCTCGACTGATGCCCGCACGCACCGATCTGCGCACGATCCTCGTGGTGGGCAGCGGACCGATCGTGATCGGCCAGGCCGGGGAGTTCGACTACTCCGGCACGCAGGCCTGTCAGGCGCTGCGCGACGAGGGCTACCGCGTGGTGCTGATCAACAGCAATCCGGCCACGATCATGACCGACCCCGAGGTCGCCGACCGCACCTATGTCGAGCCACTCGACGTCGAGACCGTCGAGCAGGTGATCATCCGCGAGCGTCCCGATGCGCTGCTTCCGACCCTCGGCGGCCAGACGGCCCTCAATCTGGCGATGCAACTGCACGAGCGCGGGGTGCTCGACAAGTACGGCGTGGAGCTGATCGGCGCCCGCGCCGACGCCATCCGCACGGCGGAGGACCGTGAGGAGTTCAAACGGGCGATGACCGCGGCCGGCCTGACGGTGCTCGACGCCCGCACGGTCACCAGCGTCGCCGAAGCGATCGGCGCGGCCGACGAGCTCGGCTACCCCGTCATCCTGCGCCCGGCCTACACGATGGGCGGCGAGGGCGGCGGGGTGGCCGTCGACCGGGCGGACCTGCGCGAACGAGCGGCGAACGCCGTGGCGGCCAGCCCGATCGGGCAGGTGCTGATCGAACGGTCGGTCACGGGCTGGGGCGAGTTCGAGCTCGAGGTGATCCGCGACCGCAACGACAATGCGATCATCGTGTGCTCCATCGAGAACCTCGACCCGATGGGCGTGCACACCGGCGACTCGGTCACCGTGGCACCGGCCATGACGCTCACCGACGGCGAACTGCAGACGATGCGCGACGCCGCCATCGCGGTCATCCGGGCGGTGGGGGTGGAGACCGGCGGCTCCAACGTCCAGTTCGCGCTCAACCGGGCCACCGGCGAGCTGGTGGTCATCGAGATGAACCCGCGCGTGTCGCGCAGCTCGGCGCTGGCCTCGAAGGCCACCGGGTTTCCGATCGCGCGCGTCGCCGCCAGGCTGGCTGTTGGCTACACGCTGGACGAGCTGCCGAACGAAATCACCGAGGTCACCCCGGCCAGTTTCGAGCCATCGCTGGACTACGTGGCCGTCAAGGCGCCGCGCTTCGCCTTCGAGAAGGTCGCCGGCGCCACCGGAGCACTGTCGACCTACATGCAGAGCGTGGGGGAGGTGCTGGCGCTGGGCCACACCTTCGCCGAGGCCTACGGCAAGGCGATGGGTGGGTTGGAGCTGGACGTGACGTTCGCGCAGCCAATGTCGCTGGAGGACGCCTACGGCCGCCTGGCGGTGGCGAGCGGCGACCGCTGGCAACTCATGCGCTGGGCGGCCGAGCACGGCGCCACGGCGGAGCGCCTGGCGCAGGCGAGCCTGGTGCACGAATGGTTCTGCCACGAGATCGTGGCGCTGGCGCAGGCGCAGCGCAGCGCGACAGGCGACCTGGCCGCACTCGACGCCGACGACCTCGTCGAGGCGCGCCGGGCGGGGCTCACCGATGCCGACATCGCGGTTGCCACCCACAGCGACGAGCGCGCCGTGTGGGACCGCCGCCGCACCGTCGGCCTGCGCCCCAGCTACCACTCGGTCGACACCTGCGCCGGCGAGTTTCGGGCGCGCACGCCCTACTACTACGGCGGATTCGCCCCGTCGGGCGACGAGCGTCCCGACGACGCGCGCGAGTCGATCGTGGTGCTCGGGTCGGGTCCCAACCGGATCGGCCAGGGGGTGGAATTCGACTACTGCTGCGTGCACGCCGCGCTTGCTGCGCGCGACCTGGGCTACGCGGCCATCATGGTGAACTGCAACCCCGAGACGGTGTCGACCGACCACGGTGTCAGCGACCGGCTCTACATGGAACCCCTCACGCTCGGGACCGTGCTCGATATCTGCGAACGGGAACAGCCCCGGGGGGTGATCACGTCCCTGGGCGGGCAGACACCGCTGCGGTTGGCGCGCGGTCTGGAGGCGGCCGGCGTTCCGCTGCTCGGCACATCGGCCGACTCCATCGAGCTGGCCGAGGACCGCGAGCGGTTCGCCGACCTCATCGAGCGCGCCGGCCTGGATGCCCCGCCCTGGGCGATCGCCCAGGGGCCGGATGAGCTCGTCGCGGCGGCGCGCAGCGTGGGTTTCCCGGCGCTCGTGCGACCCTCCTTCGTGCTGGGCGGGCGCGCCATGGCCATCGTGTACTCCGAACGCGAGCTCGAGGAATACCTCGCGACCGAGCGTCCGCGCTGGCCGGTGCTCATCGACCGCTTCCTGGAGGACGCGATCGAGCTGGACGTGGATGCCCTCGCCGACGGCAGCGATTGCCGCATCGGCGCGATCCTCGAGCATGTGGAGGCGGCGGGCGTGCACTCGGGCGACTCGGCCTGCGTCATCCCGCCCCAGGAGGTGGGCCCCGGCGTGGTCGACCAGATCGAGCAGACCACCCGCACGCTCGTGGGAGCGCTCGGCGCCGTCGGCCTGGTGAACGTGCAGTACGCCTACCAGGACGGCACCCTCTACCTGATCGAGGCGAATCCCCGTGCGTCGCGCACCGTTCCGTTCGTCGCCAAGGCGACCGGCGTCCCGCTGGTGCGCCACGCGGTTGAGCTCATGTTGGGAGCCCGCCTCGACGACCTCGACCTGCCCGATCGCGCACCCTCACGCCATGTGGCGGTGAAGGAGGCGGTACTGCCCTTTGCGCGCTTCCCGTCCACCGACCCGGCCCTCGGGCCCGAGATGCGCGCTACCGGCGAGGTGATGGGGGTGGGACGTTCGTTCGCTGAGGCCTATGCCAAGGCGCAGGCCGGCGCCGGATCGCCGCTGCCGCGCAGCGGCACGGTGGCGCTGTCGGCCGCCACGATGGACAAGCCACGCATCGTCGCGGTCGCCGGCCGGCTCGTGCGCGCAGGGTTTCGCCTGGTCGCGACCGAGGGCACCGCGGCGGCGGTGCGGGCGGCCGGCCTTCCGGTCGAGACCGTCGGCAAGATCCGCGAGCACGGCGGCGATATCCCGACGCTGATCGCCGACGGCAGCGTGGATCTGGTCATCAACACCCCGAGCGGACGCACCGCGCAGGGCGACGGCGGTGCCATCCGTCGCGCGGCCGTCGCGGCCGGTGTGCCCTACATCACCACGATGGAGGCGGCGGAGGCCGCCGCGCTCGCCGTGCGGTCCGACCGGTTGACCCCGGTGGCGCTTCAGGATCTCTTTCCCGTGAGGCCGCTCTCGACCTCAAGTTGAGATTGATGAGGTCGTCGGGGACGACGGGAGTTCTTCCCTGCACGATGCGGACTATTTACATAAACGAACCAGCGTCCGGCGCCTTGTGGAGGGCAGTGCTCGCGGCCTATATTCCCACCCGATGGTCACCACGTTGAAAGCACCCACCCAGGCCCCGGAGCGCTCGCTCGATCAGCGCATGGATGCCCTCCGCCGCGCGAACGAGATCCGCTCGTCCCGAGCCCAGCTCAAGCGCGATCTCAAGAGCGGCCAGGTGAACATCCGTGACATCATCGCCGCGCCGCCCGACTATGTCCTCACCGCCAAGGTGTACGACATGCTCCTGGCCGTTCCGAAGTACGGCAAGGTCAAGGCAACTCGCTTCATCAACCACTGCCGCATCTCGCAGGGCAAGACCGTCGGGGGTCTGTCCGACCGGCAGCGGAACGAGCTCGTCGATCTCCTGAGCCGATAGCTCACCAAGCCCGCGTCCTCGTCATTTCAGGCCCGTCGGGGGCGGGGAAGGGCACGCTCATCGCCAGTGTCCTACCCCGCTTCCGCGACCTGACCGTCGCGGTATCGGCCACCACCCGCACCATGCGGCCGGGCGAGGCGGACGGGGTCGATTACCACTTCATGCGTCCCGAGGAGTTCTCGGCGGCCGTCGCCGCCGGCGAGTTCCTCGAGCACGTGGAGTACGCGGGCAACCGCTACGGCACCTTGCGGCGTGAGATCGAGCGTCATCTGAACGCGGGCCGCTCGGTCATCGTCGAGATCGAGCTCGAGGGCGCGCGGGCGATTCGGCAGATGGTCCCGGACGCCGTGAGCGTGTTCATCGCGCCGCCGTCGATGCAGGAGCTCGCCCGGCGTCTGACCGATCGGCGCACCGACAGCGCCGCCGAGATCGCCGCGCGCCTGGCCGTGGGCGAACGGGAGGTCGCGGCCATGGCAGAGTTCGACCACAGCATCGTGAATGACGATGTGGCACGCGCCGCGCAGGAACTTGCTGACATCATCGCGGCGTCGACCGGCACGCAACCGAAGGACTGATCATGGCGAGCGTCCTGCTGGGCGTCAGCGGTGGCATCGCGGCCTACAAGGCGGTGGACACGCTGCGGGCGTTGCAGCGCGCCGCGCACGACGTGCGCGTGGTGATGACCCGCGGTGCCGCCCATTTCGTGGGACCGGCCACCTTCGCCGCGCTGTCGGGGCACGCGGTCGGCACCACCCTCTTCGCCGACGCCACCCAACCCGACTACCGCCACCTCGAGCTCGTGCGGGGCGCCGACCTGATGCTGGTCGCTCCCGCCACGGCCAACACCATCGGACGCATGGCGGCCGGCCTCGGCGACGACCTGCTGACCTCCTGCTATCTGGCCTTCGGCGGGCCCGTCCTGGTGGCGCCGGCCATGAACACCCGTATGTGGGAGCACGCGGCCGTGCGGGCGAACGTCGCGACGCTCACCGCGCGCGGGGTCGAGATCGTGCCGCCCGGCACCGGCCTGCTGGCCGACGGCGACGTAGGGGAGGGCCGGCTGGCCGAGACCGAGGACATCGTGGCGGCCGTGCTCGCGCGACTCGACGCCCAGGGCGGCGCACTGGCCGGGCGGCGTGTGCTGATCACGGCCGGCGGCACGCGGGAGCCGATCGACGCGGTGCGCTACGTCGGCAACCGCAGCAGCGGCAAGATGGGCTTCGCCCTGGCCGAGGCTGCCCGCCGCCGGGGCGCGCACGTCACGGTGATCGCCGCCAACGTCGAACTGCCGCACGACCCGCAGGTGCGCTACCTGAGCGCGGCCACCGCCGGCGAGCTCCTCACGGCCACCCGTGCCGCCTTCGCCGAGTGCGACGTGCTGATCATGGCCGCGGCGGTGGCCGACTTCCGGCCCACCGCGGCCGCCGACGGCAAGATCGACAAGTCGGCGACCGACCGGCTGCAGATCGACCTGGAGCCGACCACCGACATTCTCGGCGCGCTTGCCGACGCGCGACACCACCAGGTGGTGGTCGGATTCGCGGCCGAGCACGGTGCCGCCGGCCTGGCGCGGGCACGCGAGAAGCGCACCCGCAAGGGTCTCGACCTCATCGTCCACAACGACGTCTCCCAGCCGGGGATCGGCTTCGAGAGCGATATGAACGCGGTGACGATCGTCGGGCCCGACTCCCACGAGACCGTCGTCGAACGTGCAAGCAAAGCAGAGTGCGCGGCACGCATCCTCGACGCGGTCGAACCGCTGCTGCCCGCCCGCTGACCGGCGCCATCCGATGTCGGCGGTTTCCGGTTCGCCTGCTACGGTGACGACGTGGAAGCCGCCGCCGCCGTGACGTCGCCATTCGTCGCGGGACAGGAGTTCGAGAACGCCACACGCCTCGCCGGCGCAGTCGTCGAGGCACTTGCCGGTGCCGTCCGCGCCCCGAAGACCACGCTCATCTCCGCCGTGGCCTGCATGTTCTCCGGCGGCCACCTGCTGATCGAGGACGTGCCGGGGGTGGGGAAGACGGTGCTCGCCAAGAGCCTGGCCCGCGCAGCCGGCTGCGGGTACTCACGGCTGCAGTGCACGTCCGACCTGCTGCCCTCCGATGTGACCGGCGTGCACATCTACGATCAGCGCAGCCAGACGTTCGAGTTCCGTCCCGGTCCGGTGTTCACGAACGTGCTGCTGGCCGACGAGATCAACCGTGCGTCCCCGAAGACCCAGTCGTCGCTGCTCGAGTCGATGGAGGAGCACCAGGTCACCGTCGACGGGCAGACGCGCCCGCTGCCGCGCCCGTTCATGGTGGTCGCGACGATGAACCCGGTGGAGTACGAGGGCACGTTTCCGCTGCCCGAGGCCCAGCTGGACCGGTTCACGCTGGCCCTCACGATCGGCTACCCGCCACCGGAGCAGGAGGCGAGCATGCTGCTCGACCTCGCCGACAAGGACCCGGTGGAGCAGGTGCCGGTGGTGGGCGACGACCGCACGGTGGCCGCCGCGATCGCCGCCGCCGAGCGCGTACACGTCGACCCGAGCATCGCCCGCTACGTGGTGGACCTGGTGGCGGCCACGCGGCTCGATCGGCGCCTGGTGCTGGGCGGCAGCCCGCGCGCGGCTCTGACGGTGCTGCGCATGGCGAAGGCGACCGCGCTGATCGCAGGCCAGCCATACGTGCTGCCCGATCACGTCAAGCACGTCGCACCGGCCGTGCTCGGCCACCGACTGGTGCTGGGACCCGAGGCGCGGGTGGCCGGCGTCAGCGGCCTCGACATCGTCGGCGAGGCACTGCATGCGGTCAGGACGCCGGCTCTCTAAGCGCCGTCACTGGCGTGCCGCGCTGGTGGTCGCCGCTGGCGTGGCCGCCCTCGTGGCAGGGGCGGGGTTCGGCACGCCTGCGCTGCGCCCGCTCGGGGTGACGCTGCTCGTCATCGGCGCCGTTGCCATCGGGGTCGTGGAGCTGGCCGCGCGCGGCCTGCGCATCGAGCGCACGCTGGACCGCGACACGATCGTGGCGGGCGAACCGATCCGCGCCACCATCCGGCTCACCGGCTGGGCGGCCCGCAGTGGCCTCATCCACATGCTCGATTGGGACGTGCACGCCGGCGCGCCGCGCGGCACCGCCGAGCGCCCACTGGCTGCCGCCCGCCGCGGCGGCGACGTGGTGCAGCCGGTCGTGCTCGCCGGTCTGCCGCGCGGCGAACACGTGCTGGGGCCGCCGTGGGTCGGACTGGGCGATCCGTTCGGGCTCGTGCGAGTGCGCCGCGCGGTGCGTTCGAGCAGCAGCGTGCTGGCCCTGGCCGCCACGGTGCCGGTGGGGCTGCCGTTCTGGGAGGGCGCCACGCGCAGGACCGGCGACAACGTGGGGCGTGTGCGCGGACGGGTGGAGCTCGGCGGCATCCGCGACTACGAGCCCGGCGACCCGCTGTCGCTGATCCATTGGACGCAGACCGCGCGACGCGGCAGGCTCCAGACCAAGGAGCTGCACGGGGAGTCCGGACGGGGGCGCAGGCTGCTGGTCGTGCTGGACGCCCACACGCCGGCCCCTGGCTCGGAGGCGCTCGCCGCCTTCGAGACCGCGGTCTCCGCGGCGGCCAGCCTGGTGGCCGGCTGCGCGGCCCGCGGCAGCGGCGTCGGACTCGAGCACGCCGCAGACCCGGCGGCCAACTGGCCGGTGGGCAGCCCGGAGCCGGGGATGGAACGCTCGCTGGCACTCGTACGGCCCAATGGACGCGAGCCGATCTCGGCGCTGCTTCGCTCCATCGCCACGCGCTCCGATGCGCCCGACACGGTCGTCGTGGTTTCGTCACACGACGACCGCCTGCTGTCCGGAGCGGCGGCGGCGGCGCGCGGCGCGGGCGTCAACGTGGCCGCGGTGCTCGTGGGACCTGCGCGTGGCAGCGCCCAGGCACTGCGACGCACCGGCGCGGTGGTTGCCGAAGTGGCGGACCGCGACCACCTGGCGACCTCACTCGACCTGATGGCCGTCCGTGCCTAGGCGCATCACGATGCGCCAGCTCGCGACCCTCACTCCGGCCGCGGCCACCTTGCTGCTCGTCGCGTTCGTGGCGTGGAGCTGGTCCGGCATGTGGGTGGACCCGCCGGCCCGCGTGGTCGCACTCGCCGCCGTCGCCGGCGTCGTCCCAGCCCTGGCGTCGCTCATCCCGCACCGGCGCGCGGGCCTCGCCACCGTCGTCACCGGCGCCGTCGGCGCGTTCCTCGTGGCCGCCGTGGCGACGGACGTCAGCATGCAGAGCCTGCTGCGGCTGCGCCGCCACGCCTGGCGCGCGGTGGCGACGCTGATCGACGACGGCATCGCCGGGGCCGCCACCATCACCATCCCGCTTCCCGCCGATGCCGACTCCCGAGCGGTCTCGGCCACGCTGGTGGTGCTGCTGGCGATGGCGGTCTTCCTGATCGCCGCCATCGGCATCGTCACCAGACGCCCGCTGGCCGCCGTGGTGACCTCCGGTATCGCGCTGGCATACCGGTGGACGCTGGCGCCACCAATCCACCCCCTGCGTGACGGGATGCTGGGGGCGCTCGTCGCCCTGGTCGTGTTCGCACTGCTGCGCCCCGGCGTGCGCGACCGGCGGCGCAGCGCGGTGCGCCCGATCGTCGCCGGCGCACTGGTGCTGGCAATCGCCTGGGCCGCCAGCGCCGGGGCGAGCGATCGCGCCTGGTGGGATTGGCGCACCTGGTCGTGGGGGTCATCGCAGCCACAGGGCGCGGTGCTCTCGCTGAATCAGTCGTACGGCCCGCTGTCGTATCCGGATCAGCCGCTCGTGCTGGCCCGGGTGAAGACCGACACCCTGGCCCCCCTGAAGGCCGTGTCGCTGAACCGGTTCGACGGGCTGTCGTTCACCGAGGCTCCCGGCACGCTCATCGCGGATGTCGAGATCGCCGACGGCACGCTCGACCTCACCGCAAAGGCGGCGTCGCGCCCGCCGACGAGCATGACCGTCGCGCTCACCGGCACCAAGACACCGTGGCTCTTCCTGGGCGGCGCCGCTCAGCGCGTCGACGGACTGGGGAACCGGAGGGCCAAGGTGTTCGCCGACAGCGCGGTCAACATCGACCCGCCGCTGGGCCGCGATGCCACCTACACCGTGACGTCCACGTTCCCCGATCCGGGCCCGGCCAAGCTCCTCGACGTGCCGGGCTACGAGCCGTGGGAGGACCTGGACAACGAGCTGACGATCGAACCCGGACAGGGGCTCGACCCGGTGATCGCGCCCGCCTGGGGCACCGGCGACCGGGTCGCAGCCGAGATGTTCGGCCCGTATGCCGAGGTGGCCGAGCGCTCCCGCCAGGTGATCGGCGACGCCACGACGCCGTACCAAGCCGTCAACCGGGTGGAGACATACCTGCGCAACCAGCCGTTCCAGTACGACGACCGGGCACCGCGGGCGGTCGGCGAGCCGGAGCTGGCCGGATTCCTCCTCACGACCAAGCGCGGCTACTGCCAGCACTTCGCCGGCTCGATGGCGCTCATGCTGCGGATGAACGGCATCCCGGCGCGGGTCGCGGTGGGACTCAACATCAGCGCCTCACGCTACGACGCGACCAGCCAGACCTATGCGATCGTGGACCGCGACGCACACTCCTGGGTGGAGGTCTACTTCGGCCAGGAGTACGGCTGGCTTCCCTTCGACCCCACGCCCAGCCGCTCGGCCGTGAACTCAGCCTCGGTGTCGTCGAGCCGCTATTCCACCGCGACGCTCCCGACGACCGTCGCGAACTCGCTCAGCAACGCCCCGGTCAACCCGGCGCCCACCGCCCCGCCCGCCAAGCGCGAGCCGAGCGGCCCGACCGGACCGGTGGCGGCGGCCCCTCGCACCGGCATCTCGCCCTGGCTGTGGTTCACGCCGCTGGTGCTGGCAGCCCTCGCGTTGCTTCCGGGAGCCCTGAAGCTGCTGCGCCGGGCGCGCCGTCGCCGCGGTGACGAGCGCACCCGCATCCTGGGCGCGGCACGGGAATTCGAGTCGTTGCTCGTGGATCTTGGGGCCTCGCCCGACCCGACGGCCACGCCGCTGGAGCGCGCCACCTGGGTGCGGCGTGATCTCGGCATCGACGCGGCGCGGATCTACGGCCTTGCCAGCGAGGCGCGCTACTCGCCGGTGGCGCCGAAGGCCGGTGCCGGGCAGGAGGCGTGGGACGAGCTCGACCAGGCCCGCCGGCAGCTGGGCTGGCGCCACCGTGCCCGCGCCGGCATGCGGCTGCGCTCGCTGCGCCGCGACCGCGAGCGCGCCGATGTCTGAGCAGTCGGCGTACGAGCACTTCCAGCGCGGCCAGGAGCTGCTTCGCACCCGCGACTTCCGGGCCGCCTCCGTCGCCCTCGAGCGCGCCAAGCGTCTCGAGCCCGAGAAGGCGTCCATCCGTGAGGCGCTCGGGCGTGCCTACCTGTCGTCGCGCGAGTATCGCAAGGCGGCCGGCGAGTTCCAGAAGGCGGTGGAGCTTGCGCCCACCGACCACTACGCACACTTCGGGCTGGGACGGGCGTTCGAGCGTATGGGCCAGCGCGCCCTGGCACGCCGGCACTACACGCTGGCGCGCTGCTTCGGCTCAGACCTCGTCTGAGCTCGACGGCGGGCGCAACGCGACATCGTCGGGGATGTCGAAGCCGGTCCGTGCGATGCCCTCGAACACCGCGTCCACCGCCGCACAGGCCCCACCCAGGAGTCCGTCGAGCTGCTGGGGCCTGGCCGCGTCCTTCGGTACGTAGGCCGTCAGGTAGACGTCGCCCCACTCGTCGAGCGCGAAGCGCCAATCCGAGGCCGCGAAGTTCTTGACGAGCAGCCGCCGGTAGACCTCCTCGTGGCGGCGATCGGGAGCACGCATGATGAAGGCCCGCATGGCGAGTGCCCGCTCGGTCGGGGCGAGGTGCAGCACGAAGCTGCCCCGGCGCTCCGAGGGCAGTCGCACCGCCACGCCGCCGTCGACGACGACCGGTTCCAGGTCCAGGGCCCGCAGGGTCGCCGTCAACTCGTCGATCACCCCGTCAGCGTAGCCGCCCCCGGACCGCCGCGATCCCTACCATCCGCGCCAATGCGAATCGTGCTGCAGCGGGTGAGCCGAGCATCGGTGAGCGTCGGGGGAGTCGTCGTCGGAGCCATCGACGTCGGGTTGCTGGCGCTGGTCGGGGTTGCGGCCGGCGACGACGCGGCCGATGCCGAGGCGCTTGCCGCCAAGACGGCCGCCCTGCGCATCTTCGACACCCCCGAGGGTGCGCGTTCGGTGCGCGACGTGGGCGGTGCGGTGCTCGTGGTGAGCCAGTTCACCCTGCTCGCCGACACGCGCAAGGGCAACCGGCCCTCGTGGTCGGCGGCCGCCCCGCCCGACGTGGCGGCACCGCTCGTGGAGCACTTCAGCGCCCGCCTGGCCGCCGCCGGCATCGCGGTCGCTGCGGGACGCTTCGGCGCGCACATGGTGGTCGAGCTCGTCAACGACGGGCCCGTGACCATCGTCTTGGAGCGCCCGGACCCGCTCGGGGGGTGACGGATGGGGCCGTGCTATGATCGCCACTGGCTTCAGCACAACAAGTGGTTCGCGCGAAGTGGGTGCCAAGCCCACTTTTTTATTGCGCCGAGACGGGGAGTTCAGCAACGGTCGTGGCAGTCAAATCCGAGGTCGAGCAGCAGGTTGCGGAAACCATCGCCGCGGCCACTCCCGACGTCGACCTGCGTGAGATTCAGGTCGTCGGACGCGGCGACGAGCGGATGCTGCGACTTGTGATCGATCACCCGAGCGGGGTGGATCACGGTCTGTGCGTGGCGGTCACGCAGGCACTCGACGCGGCCGGACTGCGCGAGCGCTTCGGGATCGAAGTGTCCTCACCCGGGCCCGAGCCGCCACTGCGCACGATCGACCACTACCGCTCGGCGGTCGGCGATCGGGTCAGGCTGGGCGTGCGCGGCGAGGAAGACCGCCGCACCCGTACGGTGAGTGGCGTGCTGAGTGAGGTGGAGGCGGACCGGGTGCAGCTCGTGACCGCCGACGGCGAGCGATGGATCGCCTTCGATCAGATTCAGCGGGGCCGGGTTGTCGAGAGGAGCGAGGGGTGAACAGAGAGATCCTCGAAGCGGTGAAGACCATCGAGCGCGAGAAGGGCATCAACGCCGAGACGTTGATCCTCGCGCTCGAGGACGCACTGCTTGCCGCATACAAGAAGACGCCGGACGCGGCGGAGTTCGCTCGCGTGGTCATCGACCGCGACAGCGGCGAGATGCGCGTGCTCCAGCTCATCCTCGAGGAGGACGAGGAGCCGCGGACGCTGCCCCAGGAGGAGCCCGAGTGGGGTGAGGACGGGCCGCCCGAGGACTACGTGCCGCCCGCGCCCGACATCGACTGGAACGCCTACGACGAGGAAGAGCTCGACGAGGTCGACATCAGCACCGACAACTTCGGGCGTATCGCCGCCCAGACGGCCAAGCAGGTGGTGCTGCAACGCATCCGCGAGGCCGAGCGCGAGATGATGTACGACGAGTACGTCGACCGGGTGGGCGACATCGTCACGGGCATCATCCAGCAGTCGGACTCCCGCTACACCCTGGTCGACCTGGGCCGGGTCGAGGCCCTGCTGCCCGAGTCCGAGCAGGTACACGGCGAGCGCTACGACCACGGTGCGCGCATCAAGGCGGTCATCGTCGACGTACGCCACTCCACCAAAGGTCCGCAGGTCATCGTCAGCCGCCGCAGCGACGAGCTCATCAAGCGGCTGTTCGAGCTCGAGGTGCCCGAGATGGCCGACGGCCTGGTCGAGATTCGCGGGGTCGCCCGCGAGGCCGGCTGGCGTTCGAAGATCGCGGTGGTCTCGAAGGTGCAGGGCGTGGACCCGGTGGGCGCCTGCGTCGGCCCGCGCGGTTCGCGGGTGCGCATGGTGGTCAGCGAGCTGCGCGGCGAGCGCATCGACATCATCCCGCACAACGACGAGCCCGCCCGCTTCGTCGCCAAGGCGCTTTCGCCGGCTCGCGTGCGGGAGGTGCTGGTGGATGACGAGAACCGCCAGGCCACCGTCGTGGTGCCCGACGACCAGCTGTCGCTCGCGATCGGCAAGGAGGGCATGAACGCCCGTCTGGCCGCGCGGCTCACCGGCTGGCGGATCGACATCAAGAGCGAGTCCACCTTTGCGCTGGAGGAGTCGCAGACCGGCTTCGGTGCCGGCGGCGAAGGAGCACTCGTGCGCTGCGCCGCACTGCTTCGCAACGGCAAGCGCTGTGTGAACGCGGCCCTGCCCGGCACGCGCTACTGCAGCCTGCCTGCGCACGCGCGGCTGGCCGAGATGGAGGCGGCCGGCGAGGTCGTGAGCCCCGACGAAGCCGTCGGCCTCGAGGCTGAGACGCCCGCAGCAACCCCCACGCCGGAGCCCGAGAGCGCGGCGGCGGTCGAGGCGACGGAGGCGACAGCGGCCGTCGACGGTGCGGAACAGGCGAGCGATGTCACGGCGGACGCCGAGGCCGCAGTGCCTGCGGACGAGGACGCGGCGGCGCCCGCTGCCGACGCCTCCGAACCGCGACCGGTGGCCGAGGTCTCCGCGGAGGCCGCGGACGATGCGCAACGCGACGAAGGGGAGCTCCAGTAGGTCCGACGGTCACGCACGAATGGGGAGCCGGCACGTTCCGACTCGACGCTGTGTCGCCTGTGGCGCACGGGCGCCCAAGCCCGAACTCGCTCGGTTCGTGGTCGAACCGATGGGGGACGGCTGGCAGCTCGCTCGTGACGACCGGGCCGGCCGACCGGGTCGAGGGCTCTACGTCTGCCCACATCGGGCATGCTTTGAGGTTGCGGTGGCGCGCAGGGCATTCGCCCGTGCGGCCCGGCTGCGCGGCGCGACGATCATTGTCGACGCAGCGCTCGCCGATGCGCTTGACTGAGGGATGGGGGAAGCGATGGATCTGACCGAGAAGCGACGGATACACGAGATTGCGCGGGACGAAGGGCTGCCCAGCTCCCTGGTGCTGCAGCGTCTGAAGGCCGCCGGCATGCCGATCAAGACCGCGTCCTCGACGGTGATCGTCGGCGAGGCGCTGCACCTGCTGAACCCCAAGCGCTACGCCAAGCCGGAGTCGCTGGACGCGACGCTTGCCGCGGCTGCCGAGGCCAAGGCCGCGCCGGCACGCAAGGCGAAGGCCGAGAAAGAGGCCGCCGAGGCGGCCGCCCCGGTCAAGCCCAAGGCACGCCGCACGCGCCGGCCGGTGGAGGAGGCCGCACCGGCCGAAGTGGTCGAAGTTCCGCCCGCCGAGATCACCACGGCCCCGCCCGCCGAGGTCACCCCCGCGGAGGCGGTCGCCGAGGTGCCCGCCTCGTCGGACACCCCTGCGGACGAGGCGCCCACTCCCGAGGCCGTCGCGACGCCTGGCGAACCCGTTGCCGACGCGACTGCGCACGCCGCCGAGATCGAGGCGGCCCCGGAGGCGGCCGCGGAAGCGATCAGCGAGGAACCGGCAACGGTCGAGGCACCGGCACCGTCCGAGCCCATCGTCGTCGACGAAGCGACGCCGGCCGAAGCCGCCGAGGCACCCGTGGCCGACGCCCCTGAGCCCGCCGATGAGCCCGCCCCGGAGACGAAGACCGCGGGACGCAAGGTGGTACCGCCGCCACCGCCGGCACCCCGCCCACCCCTGCGGCGCGCCGAGCCGCCGGCACCCCGCCCGCCCCTGCGGCGCGCGGCTGACGAGCCCACCGCTCAGCCCGGCGCCGACGGCGAGACAGCCGACGAAGCGGCAGCGCGTCCCGCCGCGGGTGGCGGCGCGGCCGGACCCGTCCGCCGTCCGGGCGAACGCGACCTCGGCCCCGGCCGTGGCGGCAAGCGCCGACGTGTGGTCATCGACGCCCAGGCCAGTCGCCGCGGCCCCAACCAGCAGGGTCGGGATCGACGCGGTGGCCGCAAGAAGGGCGAGGAGGCACGCGAGCCAGCCGTGCAGATCCCACCGTCGGAGATGCCCGAGGTCGAGATCCGCTCCGGTGCGACCATCAAGGAGATGGCCGAGTCGCTCGGCATCCCCGCGACCCGCATCATCACCACCCTCATGGGCATGGGGGAGATGGCCACCATCACCCAGTCCCTGTCGGACGAGGAGATGGAGCTGGTCGCCGCCGAACTCGAGCGCAAGATCAGCATCGTCCACGCCGAGGACCAGGACGAGTTCGCCTCCATCGAGGAGGACGCGCCCGAGAGTCTCGTGGCGCGCGCCCCGGTGGTGACCGTCATGGGTCACGTCGACCATGGGAAGACCTCGCTGCTCGACGCCATCCGCGAGACCGAGGTCGTGGCAGGCGAGGCCGGCGGCATCACTCAGCACATCGGTGCCTACCAGGTGCGCCACAACGACCGCGGCATCACGTTCCTCGACACCCCGGGTCACGAGGCGTTCACCGCAATGCGTGCGCGCGGTGCGAAGGTCACCGACGTCGCGGTGATCGTGGTGGCGGCCGACGACGGCGTCATGCCGACCACGCTCGAGGCGATCGACCACGCCAAGGCGGCCGACGTGCCCTTCATGATCGCGATCAACAAGATCGACAAGGAAAACGCCAACCCCGACCGGGTGCGGCAGGAACTCTCCCAGCACGAGGTCATCCCGGTCTCGTGGGGCGGCAATCACGAGTTCGTCGAAGTGTCGGCCAAGCAAGGCGTCGGACTCGACAGCCTGCTCGACACGGTGCTGCTCATCAGCGACGTCGATGCGAACCCGCAGGCCAACCCCGGCGCCGTGGCATCGGGCAGCGTGATCGAGGCGCGGCTGGACGCCGGCCGCGGCCCGGTCTGCACCCTGCTCGTTCAGCGCGGCACCCTCCGCGTGGGCGACGTGTTGCTGGTCGGTCAGACGTTCGGTCGCGTGCGCGCCATGAACGACTACAAGGGCGACCCGCTGGAGCAGGCCGGTCCGTCGGTGCCGGTCGAGGTGCTCGGCATGGACGCGGTGCCCGATGCTGGCGAGCGCTTCCGTACCGTCGAGAACGAGCGCGTGGCGCGCCAGCTCGCTGCGCAGCGCTCCCAGCGCATCCGCGCCGAGGAACTGGCCAACCGTCGCCCGGTCTCGCTGGAGGACCTGTTTGCACGGGTTCAGGAGGGCGGGCTCAAGGAGCTCAACCTCATCCTGAAGGCCGACGTGCACGGTTCCGTGGAGGCGTTGCGCGACGCCCTCGAGGCGATCGAGCAGACCGAAGTGCATGTGCGCGTGATCCACACCGGTGTGGGTGCCGTGACCGAGAGCGACATCAACCTCGCCGCGGCCTCCGACGCCATCATCATCGCGTTCAACGTCCGCCCCCGGCCGGAGGCGCGAGCCCTGGCCGAGCGCGAGGGCGTCGACGTGCGTACCTACCGCGTCATCTACCGAGCCATCGAGGATGTACGCGCCGCCCTCATCGGCATGCTCAGCCCCGAGATCGTCGAGTCTGCGATGGGCTCGCTGGAGGTCCGCACGACCTTCCGCGCATCGCGCATCGGCACGATCGCCGGCTGTTACGTCACCGAGGGCACCATCCGCCGCAACGCCCAGGTTCGCCTGGTGCGCGACGGAACGGTGGTGTACGAGGGCAAGATCGGGTCGCTGCGTCGCTTCGACGACGATGTCCGCGAGGTCCAGCAGGGCTTCGAGTGCGGCGTCGTGATCGACGGCTACAACGACGTCAAGGAGGGCGACGTGATCGAGGCGTACGAGCTGACGGAGGTCGCGCGCACCGAGCAGGCGCCCGCCGCGCCGCCGCCGCCGCCCGTACTTCCGGAGACCGGCAACAACGGCTAACGGGACGAAACTCCAGTGAACGGCGGGTTCGTCGGCATGATGACGGCGGATCTGCACCTGCCCGGCGCCAGTTCGCTGAAGGACAAACGCAAGCCGCTGCACGGGTTGAAGGCCGCCCTCGTGAAGGCCATCGGCTGCAGCGTGTCCGAGGTCGACGACCACGATGTGCTGCGCCGTAGCCGCATCAGCCTGGCGGTGGTGGCGACCGATGCCGCCGGCGCCGAGCGGCTGCTGGACATTGCCGAGCGCATCGCCCACGGCGGCGAGTTCGAGGTCCTGTCGATCCAGCGCATCACCTGCTCGCTGCGCGAGCTGGTATCCGACGAAATCGAGGTCCGCTGATGGCACCGTCCGGTCACCGCACGCGCCGCATCAACGAGTCGCTGCGCGAGGTCATCGCCGACACCATCCAGCGTGAGCTCTCCGATCCGCGGCTCGCGCTCGTGACGATCACCGGCGTGCGGGCCACGCCGGATCTCGCGGAGGCCACGGTCTTCTGGACGGTGTACAACCGCAAGGCACGGGACGGTGCGGCCGCGGCCCTCGCCTCGGCCACCGGGGTGCTGCAGGGGCGTGTCGGCCGTGAGCTGCGTACGCGCCATACGCCACATCTGCGCTTCGTGTTCGACGAACACCAGGATCAGGCGGCGCGCCTGACCAAGCTCATCGACGACGTGACCGCCGACCTGGCCCCGCCGAGCGAACCGGAGCAGCCGTGAGCCGCACGATCACGCCCGTCGATGCCGACATTCCCGCGGTCGGCGCGCTGCTGCGTGATCTCACCGGCGGCGTCATCGTCGCGACCCACCGCAACCCCGACGGCGACGCCATCGGCTCGCTGCTGGCCGTGGCGCGCGTGTTACGGGCGCGAGGCCTGGACGTGGTGATGTGGCATCCCGACCATCCTGCGGTGCCCCACGAGCTCGTCTTCCTGCTTCGGCCCGGCGAAGAGGTCGTCGCGCAGCTGCCGCCGGACGCCGCCGACCGCACGGTGATCGCTCTCGACTGTGCCAACGCCGGCCGCCTTGCCGAGGTGCCCGTCGGTGACCTCGGCGGCAGGCTGATCAACATCGACCACCACCACGACAACGGGCGCTACGGCGACGTGAACCTCGTCGACGCCACCATGTCCAGCACTGCCGAGCTGGTGCTCGCGGTCATGGACGCGGGCGGGTTGGAGCTGACTGTCGACGTCGCCGAGCCGCTGCATGTGGGCGTGGTGACCGACACCGGACGGCTGTCGTACTCCAACACCACGCCTGCGACCCTGCGGGCCGACGCCCGCCTGGTGGCGACGGGGATCGATGTGGCCGCACTCGCCCGGGCGCTCTACGAGAACGCCGACTTCGCCCAGGTGCGGCTCACGGGCATCGCGCTCGGACGAGCAGAGCGCCTGCTCGACGGGCGCCTGGTGGTCTCGGTGCTGCGTGATGAGGACTTTCACGCAGCGGGCACCAGCGACGCCGACGGGATCGCCGAACTGCTGCGTGGCGTGCGTGGCGCCGAGGTCGGCGCGCTCGTGCGCGCGAGCGCCGACGGGGTGCGGGCCTCGCTGCGTGCGGCCAGCGACCGTGTGGACGTATCGGCCATCGCCCGGGCGGCGGGCGGCGGCGGCCACCGTGCCGCGGCCGGCGCCAGCGCCGCCGGCACCCCGGAGGAGTTCGTGGCGTGGCTCGCCGAACGCGTGGCCCAACAGCTGGACGCGGCGCGGTGAACGCCCCCTTCGGGCTCTTCCTGGTCGACAAACCGTCCGGACCGACGTCGCACGATGTCGTGGCACTGATCCGTCGGCGCCTGCCGAGGGGCACGAAGGTCGGCCATGCCGGCACCCTGGATCCGTTCGCCACCGGCCTGTTGGTCGTGGCCGTCGGCAGGGCGACCAGGCTGCTGCAGTTCCTGGTGGGGCACGACAAGACCTACGAGGCGCGGGTGCGCCTCGGCGCCACATCGGTCACCGGCGACCCTGAGGGGCCGATCACGCCCACCGGGGCGCCTGCGCCACCGCTCGCCGCGATCGAGGCCGCGGTGGCCGACCTCGTGGGAGCCCACACGCAGGCCACACCGATGCACTCCGCGGTGAGGGTGGACGGAGAGCGCCTCTACCGCAAGGCTCGCCGCGGCGAGCAGATCGTGACCCCGCAGCGGAACGTGACGATCCGCGCCGCGAGCGTCCTCGCGGCGGACCCCCACGGAAACTGGTTTGATCTGCGGGTGACCTGTTCGACGGGTACCTATGTGCGACAGCTCGCGGCCGACCTCGGTGACGCGCTCGGGGTTGGCGGGTATTGCGAGACGCTCCGGCGCACGGCGGTGGCCGAGCTGCGGGTGGACGCCGCAGTGGCACCCGACGTTGTGCCCGACGCCGGCAAGGTGGCGCCGACGCTGGCGCTCGCGCCGATGCCGCTGCGCAGCCTCTCGGACGGTGAGCGCCACGACGTGATGCACGGACGGCCGATCGTCGGCGAGTGCACCGGCGAGATCGCACTGGTGCACGGCGACGAAGTCGTGGCCATCGGCGTGGCGGCCGACCATGGCATCCACCCCCGGGTGGTGATCGCGTGACGCGCTACGGCGGCCTGGGGTCGCTGCCCATGGGCGCCGGCCCGCGCAGCGTTGCCATCGGCGTCTTCGACGGCGTCCACGTGGGCCATCAAGAGGTCATCCGCCTGGCCACCGAGGCGGCGGCGCGGCGCAGGATCCAGTCGATGGTCGTCACCTTCGCACCAAATCCACTCACGGTGCTGCACCCGACGCTCAAGACCACCCAGCTCACGCCGCCGGCCGAGCGGGCGCGGCTGATCGAGCGGTTGGGAGTGGACGAACTGCTCGAGATCCCGTTCACGATGGAGTTCTCCCAGGTGTCGTGGGAACGGTTCTGCGAGCTGCTGACCGGACCGCCGATCCAGGCCGTCGCGATCGCCGTGGGGCGCAACTTCCGCTTTGGCCATGGGGGCGAGGGCACCACCAAGATGCTGCGCGACTATGCGCGGGCACGGGGGATCGAGGTCGAGGTGCCCGGGCTGGTCACCAGCGCCGACGGCAAGCCGGTCTCGTCCACGCGGGTGCGCCGCCTGATCGCCCAGGGCGACCTGGCCGAGGTGATTCCGCTGCTCGGCCGCGCGCACACGCTCGGTGGCACGGTGGTGCGGGGCGACGGACGCGGGACGGGCCTCGGCGTGCCCACGGCGAACGTCAACGTGGACGACCACATGGCGGTGCCGTGCAAGGGGGTGTACGCCGCCAAGGTCCGCGTGGGCGACCGCTGGTGGCCGTCGGCCGTGAACGTCGGCCACGCGCCCACGTTCCGCAGCGGCGGCGAGTTGCGCCTCGAGGCCTTCCTGATCGGCTACGAGGGGCCTGCCCTCTACGACCAGCATGTGAAGATGGCATTCCTCGCGCGCCTGCGGCCGGAACAGCACTTCAGTGGTCCGGAGGCCCTGGTTACCCAGATCCATCGCGACATCGACCAGGCACGGCAGCTGGCGGAGAGCGCCGCGGACCCCCTCTGATACCCTGTTGCGAGGTGTTCGGGCCGCGGACGCATCCAGATGTGTCGCGCCGGGGCACCGCAGAACGAGAATCGACCCGGTGTGGGGCCGTGAGGCTGCTGCGCCGTGGCCGTGTCGAGGAGAGAAATGAACAAGGAACGCAAGACCGGCGTCATCGAGGCGCACCGTCGGCATGACACCGACACCGGATCGCCGCAGGTGCAGATCGCAATCCTCACCGACCGGATCAACTCGCTCACCGAGCATTTGCGTGAGCACGGCCACGACCATCACTCCCGCCGAGGGCTGTTGATGATGGTCGGTCGCCGCCGCCGGCTGCTGAACTACTTGCAGAAGACGGACGTTGACGGGTACCGCGCGCTCATCGAGAAGCTCGGTCTGCGCCGTTAGGACGGCACGAAGCATGACTCAAGCAGCCCGCCATTCGGGCGTGCTGTGGACGACGCGTCCGCCGTGGCGGCGGGCGAGACAGGGGAAGAGATGGCAGTAGAGGCAGTGACCGCCGACATCGGCGAGGTGCCGATCACGTTCGAGACCGGCAAGCTTGCCAAGCAGGCAAGCGGCGCGGTCGTGGTCCGCGCGGGCGACACCATGGTGCTCGTGACCGCGGTGGGGCTGATGGAGGCTCGTGAGGGAGTGGACTTCTTTCCGCTCACGGTCGACGTCGAGGAGCGCATGTACGCCGCGGGCAAGATCCCGGGCGGCTTCATCAAGCGCGAGAGCCGGCCGAGCGACCGCGCCACGCTGACCGCGCGCATGACGGATCGTCCGATCCGTCCGCTGTGGCCCAAGGGCTACCGCAACGAGACCCAGCTGGTGGCGACCATCTTGTCGGCCGACCAGGTGAACGCGTTCGACATCCTGTGCATCAACGGTGCATCGGCCGCGCTCACGATCTCGGACCTGCCCTTCCAGGGCCCCATCGGCGCGGTGCGCATCGGGCTGATCGACGACGAGTTCATCATCAACCCGACCCTGCAGGAGATGGAGGAGTCGGAGCTCGACCTGATCGTGGCCGGCAGCGCCGACGCGATCTCGATGGTCGAGGCCGGCGCGCAGGAGGTTGACGAGGAGACGGTGCTCGAGGCGCTGGCGATCGCTCACGAAGAGATCCGCAAGATCTGCGACGCACAGCTCGAGCTCGCCAAGAAGGCCGGCAAGCCCAAGCGCGAGGTGGCGCCGATCGGCGTCGACCCCGACATGCTGGCCAAGGTGGAGAAGGCCGGTCTGGCCGCCATCGAGGAGGCCACCCTCGAGCAGGGCAAGCTCGAACGCCGCGACAAGGTGTCGGCCGCACGGTCGGCCACGGCGGCAGCGGTGCTGGGCGACGAGCCCGACGCCGAGGCCAAGTCGTCGTTCAACCGCGCGTTCGACAGCGTGATGAAGTCGATGATCCGCAAGCGCATCGCGGTCGACAAGCGCCGTCCCGACGGCCGCGAGTCCACCGAGATCCGCCCGATCGAGTGCGACACGTCCGTCGCTCCGCGCGTGCATGGCTCCGGCCTGTTCACCCGTGGTGAGACGCAGGTCATGACGCTGCTCGCCCTGGGCACCCTCAAGGACGCCCAGCGCATCGACGGCATCGGCATCGAGACCACCAAGCGCTACATCCACCACTACAACTTCCCGCCCTTCAGCGTGGGCGAGACCGGCTTCATGCGCGGCCCCAAGCGGCGTGACATCGGTCACGGCGCGCTGGCCGAGCGGGCGCTCGCCCCGATGATCCCGAGCGAGGACGACTTCCCGTACACGCTGCGGCTCGTCTCCGAGACGCTCGAGAGCAACGGCTCGTCGTCCATGGCATCGGTCTGTGGCTCCACCCTGGCACTGCTCGACGCCGGTGTGAAGCTCACCCGCCCGGTCGCCGGTATCGCGATGGGCCTCATCAAGGAGGGTGACGACTACATCATCCTCAGCGACATCCAGGGCGACGAGGACCACCTCGGCGACATGGACTTCAAGATCGCCGGTACCGAGCAGGGCATCACCGCCCTGCAGATGGACATCAAGATCTCGGGCGTCACCTTCGACATCCTGCGCGACGCGCTCGCCCAGGCGAAGGCCGGCCGCGAGCACATCCTCGGCATCATGACGTCGCACATCGCGACGCCACGCGAAGAGATGAGCAAGTGGGCGCCGCGCATCACCACGCTCAAGATCGACCCGGACAAGATCGGGGCGGTCATCGGCAAGGGCGGCGAGACCATCCGTGGCCTGGAGGCCGACTACGAGGTCGAGATCTCCATCGAGGACGACGGCACGGTGCACGTCTACGGCGTGGAGGGTCAGAAGGCCGAGGAGGCCGTCGAGGTCATCCGCGCGATGACCAAGGACGTGGAGGTGGGCGACACCTTCCACGGCGCCAAGGTCGTCAAGACCACCACCTTCGGCGCGTTCGTCGAGCTCACCAAGGGCATCGACGGGCTGCTGCACATCTCGAACCTGTCCAAGGGCCGGGTCGAGAAGGTGGAGGACGTCATCAACCGCGGCGACACGGTCGACGTGACCGTCGTCGAGGTCGACAAGGCGCGTGGCCGCATCGGCCTTCGCATCGTCGGGCTCGAGGACGCCGGTGACGACGAGGCGAGCGAGGGCTCGGAGGGCGACGGCGGCGACGCCGGCCGCCGCCGCCGTCGCCGCCGGGTGAGCACCAGCGACATCGAAGAGTGAACGAACTTCGTCGTACCACCCTGGACAGTGGGCTCCGTATCGTGACGGAGCCCACTGCGGGGGTGCGTTCGGTGGCGTTCGGCATCTGGGTCGGTACCGGCTCGCGTTACGAGAGCGACGCGCAGGCCGGCACCGCCCACTTCATCGAGCACCTGCTCTTCAAGGGCACTCCGAGCTACTCGGCGCGCGACATCGCGGAGCGGTTCGACGGGCTCGGCGGCGAGGTCAACGCCGCCACAGGGCGCGATTACACGGTCTTCTACACGCGGGTGCTCGACGAGCACCTCGACCAGGCCGCACCGATCCTGGCCGACATGCTTCAGCGTCCCGGCTTCTACGAGCTGGACCAGGAGCGCGAGGTCGTGCTGGAGGAGATCGCGATGTACGACGACGATCCCCAGGACAAGGTGCACGAGTTGATCGGCGCCGCCGTCTTTCCGGCCCAGCCGCTGGGCCGCCCGGTGATCGGCACGTCCGAGGTGATCGGCGGGATGGGCCTGAGCGACCTTCAGTCGTACTTTCGCAGCCACTACACCACCGGCAATACGGTGATCGCGGCCAGCGGCAACATCGACCACGACCACATCGTGCAGCTTGCCACCGCGCTGTTCGGCGCCATGCAGCAGGGGCCGGGGGAGTCGGCCTTCACACCAGCCGCCCCCGGCGCGCCAACGCTCGTGCTGGAGGAACGCTCCACCGAGCAGTACCACCTGGCGTTCGGCGCGCCGGGCATCTCGCGCGACGACCCACGCCGGCACGCCCAGAGCGTGCTCGACACGGTGCTCGGCGGATCCATGAGCAGCAGACTGTTCCAGGAGATCCGGGAGAAGCGCGGCCTCGCCTACTCTGTCGGCTCGTACACCGCGGGCTACGCGGACGCCGGGCAGGTGGGTCTCTTCCTCGGTACGCGCGGCGACAACGTGGGACCGGCCTGCGCGATCATCCGCGACGAGCTGGCCCGACTCGCGAACGAGCCGATCCCGGCCGACGAGCTGGAGCGGGTCAAGGAGCATCTCAAGGGGCGGCTGATACTGTCGCTCGAGAGCGCGACCATGCGGATGAACCGCATCGGCCGCGCCACGGTCACCGGGTCGGAGCTGCTGTCGATCGAGGAGCACCTGGAGCGCCTTGCGCAGGTCGGCTCCGAGGACGTGCGCGCGCTTGCCGCCGACTACTGGACGCCGGAGCGCTTCTCGCTGGCAGCGATCGGTTCCGACGGCGATGTGATCGCCAAGGCAGCCGCTGGGTTCAGCGCCCGCCTGACTCGCGGCTGACTCCGCTCAGATCGACGCCTGGTGGTGCGGCGAAGGCCCTACGCCCCGACGGCGTGAGTGTGTCACCGCTCGACGAGCACCTCGGGGGCGCTCGCGGGCGCCGTCCGCTGCGGGCGTAACCCACGCTGAGCGGGGCGCGACGATCGCCCGTTTGTAACGTCCACGTTCGGATTCGCAGGCGTTGTGATGAGCACTTGTGGGAGAGGTAATCACTTCGTTGTGGCCGCCTCGAACGGTGATCGGCCACCTTAGGGTCATGCCGCCATCATCGAAGGGAGTTCAGGTGCGTCGGTTGTTCATACTCATGTTCACGCTGACCGCTTCGGCTGTTCCGAGCGTTGCCGGCGCGGCCACGATCTCTCGCTCGTTCTCGTCGTCGGACCAGATCGCGTTCCGCCCCGGCCTGTGCATCATTGCCACGTCGAACGGGACGATCGCCGCAACCCGAACCGTTCAGTACACCCGCGCCGGCGCGGTGATTCGCCTCTCGAACCCAAGGATCACTCGGCTGTCGCTCGCGGCTTGGTCAAAGAGTGCGTGCAACACGCCGCTTGCGCGTGATGTCACGCCGTTTCGCTGGATCACGATCAAACAGCACTTCTACGGCTATCGCTGTTCGTTCAATCCGACGTTCACCCTGGGTGCGCCCTGGTCTGCGTCCGTCAGTGTCACACCGGACTGCGGTCAGGAGACGACCGGCAACGCCGGAACGCACGAGGCACACGCCCGCCACCGCAACTACTTCCTCTTCGACACTGACCACCAGATTGGCTGGAAGCAGTCCGGGGCGCGACTGGCACTCACGCCCGATCCGGTCCGCCTGTGCACGAGTTCGGCGGCGACTGTGAAGTTCCGACTCAAGAGCAAGACCACGTCAGAGACGTATGAGCGCGTGCTCGCCTTCAAGGACCCGTGTATCTCCGACACCGACTGATGGGGGACGGCGGCGTGCGCCGGGGGGTGCACGTACGGCGGCACCACCTGCCCGCCGTCCACTACTCTCCCGCGCATGATCAGGGTCATGGTGAGCGGGGCGGCGGGGAGGATGGGACAGGCCGTTGTGGGCGCGGTCGGTGGAGCCGACGACATGGAGCTCGTCGCGCGTGCCGACCCCGTGGCATCCGGGGAAGGTGCCTACCCCGACGTCTCAGCGGCGATCGCGGCGACCGCGCCGCAGGTGTGCGTCGACTTCACCCAGCCGCACGTTGCGTTCCCCAACGTGCGCGCGTGCCTGGAGGCGGGCGTGCACGTGGTGCTCGGCACTACCGGGCTCACCGACGCCAACCTCGCTGACCTTCGCCGCATGGCAGATGAGGGCACCGCGAACTGTCTGTTCGCGCCGAACTTCGCCGTGGGGGCCGTGCTGATGATGCGCTTCGCCGCCGAGGCCTCCCGCCACATGGCGAAGGCGGAGATCATCGAGCTGCACCACGACCAGAAGCTCGACGCGCCGAGCGGCACCGCCATCCGCACCGCCGGCCTCATGCAGGGCGACGTGCCGATCCACTCCGTGCGCCTGCCCGGGCTGGTGGCCCACCAGGAGGTCATCCTGGGCGGGCTGGGGGAGACGCTCACCATCCGCCACGACTCGCTGTCGCGCGAGAGCTTCATGCCGGGCGTGCTGCTTGCGGTCCGGGCCATCGGGCAGCGCCCGGGGCTGACCGTGGGACTCGAGCCGCTGCTGTTCGCCGACTGACGCACCGATGCGTGGCACGCCGATTCCTCGCAACCGGCTGCTCGTGCTGGACGATCGCGGGTATCCGACCGCCGACGCGTCGGGACGGCTGTGGCCCTATACGCAGCATCGCTGGCGCTGGTGGCGCTCCGGCCGCCCGGAACTCGTCGATCCCATCAACGGCCTGGTCGTCGGCGTGGCGCCCGCCGAGATCCACGGGGCGTTGACGGCCCGGGGGTGGGTGCGACCGTCGGACGGGGCGGTGCACCGCACCTGGGTCGACGGTCGCTTCGTGCGCATGAGCGACCACATCGCGCTCGGCGACCGTCAGGAGCGCGTGCATGTGCGCCTGTTCGCCTACGGACCCCACACGCTGGTGGCCGCCCACCACGAGGTCGCCGACGAACGCGGCCACCATGTGGTGACCTCGTGGGACCGGGCCCGCGCGGCCCTCGTGGCGGCGCTGATCGCAGCCGGCTACCGCGACGACGGTGCCATCGACGACGCGACGGCGGCGAATGTCAGGGGTGTTCCCGGCGACGGACGCATCTGGCGGGCACGCGGGGGCGGCGAGTGACCCGGTGGCTATACTCGCGCGAGTGAGTGAATTCGGTTCGATCCTGACGGCCATGGTCACGCCGTTCGACGCGCGTGACGCCGTCGACGAGGCGGCCACCGTCTCACTGATGCACCACCTCGTCGCCCACGGGTCCGACGGCGTGGTGCTGTCGGGCACCACCGGCGAGACCTCCACGCTCACCGACGACGAGAAGCTCCAGCTGTTTCGCCTGGGCGTCCGCGAGCTGGGCGGCAGCGCCGCGATCATCGCCGGCACCGGCAGCAACGACACCGCACACTCGGTGCACCTCACCGAGCAGGCCGCCGAGATCGGCGTCGACGCGGTGCTCGTGGTCACGCCGTACTACAATCGCCCGCCGCGGGCCGGCATCGTGGGCCATGTGGCCGCGATCGCCGCGGTCGGCCTGCCGGTGATCCTCTACAACATCCCCACGCGGACGGTCATCAACGTCGACCCGGGCCTGATCGCCGAGCTCGGGCAGATCCCGCGCGTGGTGGGCGTGAAGGAGGCCAACCCGGATCAGGCGATGGCGACCATCGCCACCGGCCTGGACGTGTGGGCCGGCAACGACGACCTGTTCTGCGAGGTGGCCGTCGGCGGTGGCGCCGGCGTCATCTCGGTGGCATCCCACCTCGTGGGCGAGCACATGCGCGCGATCTGGGACGCGGCCCGCGCGGGCGACCGCGCCGAGGCCGAACGCCTCGACGCCATCCTGCACCCGCTCTACGAGGCGCTGTTCGTCACCGCCAATCCAATCCTCATCAAGGCGGCCCTGGCCATGACCGGCGTCATCCCATCCGACCGCGTGCGGCTGCCGCTCGTCGATGCGACCCCCGTGGAACGCGACATCCTGCGCACCGTGCTGGAGGCCCAAGGCCTGCTCGTGAACGCATCGTGAGCGCCCCGACGGTACGGGCCACGCCGATCGGCGGCGTCGGCGAGATCGGCAAGAACATGTACGCCGTCGAGCACGACGGGCGCATCGTGGTGATCGACTGCGGGGTCAAGTTCCCCACGCCGGAGCAGCTCGGCGTCGACCTGGTGCTGCCCGACTTCGACGTGCTCGCCGACCGCGTGAAGGACATCGAGGCGCTCGTGCTGACCCACGGGCACGAGGACCACATCGGGGCGGTCCCGTACTTCCTGAAGACCCTGGGGAAGGTGCCGATCCTCGGCACCCGGTTCACGCTCGCCCTCGTGAAGAGCAAGCTCGACGAGCACCGCCTGGGCGACGTGGAGCTGGTGGAGATCGCACCCGGCGAGCGCGTCCCGCTCGGCCCGTTCGAGGCCGAGTTCGTGCGCGTGACCCACAGCATCCCCGACTGTGTGGCGGTGGCGCTGCACTGCGCCGCCGGCACCGTGCTGCACACCGGCGACTTCAAGTTCGACCATGCCCCGATCGACGGCGAAGCGACCGACGTCGCCGCGCTCGCGCGACTGGGCGACAAGGGCGTCCTGCTGCTCATGTCGGATTCCACCAACGCCGAGGTGCCGGGTGCCATCGCGCCGGAGCGCACGGTGGGCGGCGAGCTGCGTCGCCAGTTCGCGTCGGCACCGGGGCGCGTGATCATCACCTGCTTCTCGTCGCACATCCACCGGGTGCAGCAGGTGCTGGACGCCGCGGCGCACGACGGTCGGCGCGTCGCGATGGTCGGCCGGTCGTTGCTTCGCAACTTCTCGATCGCCGTCAACCTGGGCATCGTGCGTGTGCCGGGCGACGTGCTCGTGAACGTGAAGGGCATCGAGAATCACCTGGACGACGAGCTGGTGATCATCACGACCGGTAGCCAGGGCGAGCCGCTGTCCGGACTTCGCCGCATGGCCTACGGCGACCACCAGAACGTCACCATCAAGCCCGGCGACACCGTCGTGTTCAGCTCGCGCATCGTCCCGGGCAACGAGCTGGCGGTGAACGAGACGATCAACCGGCTCATCAAGTCGGGCGCCCAGGTGATCGGCCCGGACGCGGCGCCGGTGCACGTGTCGGGCCACGCGGCCTCGGACGAGCTGCGGCTCATGCTGCGCCTCATCCGTCCGCGCTTCTTCGCTCCGATCCACGGCGAGCTGCGCCACCAGAACCGCCATGCCGAGATCGCGCGCAGCGTCGGCGTTGGCGACGGGGCGATCCACATGCTGGAGAACGGCGACGTGCTCGAAGTGTCGGCCGACGCGGCGAAGGTCGTGGGCCACCACGACGTCGGCCTCGTGTACGTGGACGGCCTTGGCATCGGCGACGTGGCCGACGGCATTCTGCGCGATCGCCGGCACCTGTCGGAGGATGGGCTCATCCTCGTGGTCGCAACGATCTCCGCCAGCGACGGCCTGCCGGTGGGCGAGGTGGACGTGATGACCCGCGGCTTCGGCCACGCCACCGACGACGTGCTGGGCGCCATCCGCGAAGAGGTGGCGATCAAGCTGAACGACTCGGTGACCGAGGTCGACATGCTGCACCGGCTGCTGCACGACGCGGTGGCGTCGATCATCTGGAAGCGCGTGAAGCAGCGCCCGCTGATCCTGCCGGTGATCGTCGAGGTCTAAGACCCGGCTGCTGAGGCCTGCGAGGAGCACGAGGGCGCCCGCCCAGCAGCGTTCCGTGCGGTCCCCGCCCCGGGAGTGGCGGATCCCGCAGCGCGCGCTGCCCGATGCAGCCAGTGTTTCAGGGAGCTCCGAGCCCCCAGAAGGCACCGCGCAACGGGGGCGCGGCAGGCTGCCCCGCCCCCGAGGCCTCAGCCCATCTGGCCGATGCGGTACTTGTCGAAGCGCGCGTTGATCGCCGCCCAGTCGAGGTTGGCGATGAAGGCGTCGATGTACTTCGCCCGCGCGGTCGAGAAGTCCCTGATGTAGGAGTGCTCGTACACATCCAGCGCGATGATGGGCGTGCAGTTCCACACCGGGAAGGTGTGCTGGGCGTCGCCGATGTAGACGTCCAGGCGGGCCCAGTCCCAGTCGTAGGCCACCCACGCCCAGCCGCGCCCGGCCATGCCGCCGGCCTTCAACTCGGCCAGCATCGCGTCCAGACCGCCGAAGTCGCGCTCGATCATGGCGCCGAAGGCGTCACTCGGCGCACCACCGGCCGGACCGAGGTTGTCGAAGTACACCTCGTGGTTCTTGATGCCGCCGATGGCGAACGTCAGGTTCTCCCGCAGCGCCCGGTAGTCCGAGTAGATCTGGTTCGCGGCCCCTTGATCGGCGCCCTGCAGCTTCTCGGCGATCTCGTTGTACTTGTTGCAGTAGGCCTCGTAGAGCCCCCAGTGGGCTTCGACGGACTCCGGCGAGATGCCGTCCAACTTCAGGATCTTGTCCGGCTTCGCCATGGGCGTGACCTTGTGGAGTTTCGCCACCGATTGCTCCTTCGCTTGTTCTGAACCTCGGAAAGACCCTAGCGCGACGCGAATGCCGAAGGCCGGTGGGGGAGGGAATCGCACCCGAACCGCCAATTTCGTCGTACCGAGAAGTAGTTCGCCCACCCCGTCCCCGAGGATCGCATGCCAGCGACCACCGCAGTTCGCAGACGACGTCAGCCAGCCTCGCGCAAGCGTGGCCGCAATCGCGGCCGCGGCGGCGGGCAGAGCATGCAGACGCGCGAGATCATCGGCCTTGGCCTGCTGGGGCTCGGATCGTTCCTCGCGATGACGCTGTTCCTCGGCATCTCGATGGGTCCGGTGGGCTCCGGATTCGAGACGCTCGTGCGCCTGATCGTCGGGCGCGGCGTGGTGCTGGCGCCTCTGGCGCTGGTGGCTGCGGGAATCGCGGTCATCTTCAACCACGAGTTGCTCGCACGCATGCCATTTCGCCTGGGCGCTGCGGTGCTGACCGCAGCGGGCACCCTGGCGCTGGCCTCCGGCACGCTGGGTCTGGCCGGACGCACCCGCTACGCATGGTTCGACCCGCTGACGATGGCCGGTCGCGGCGGCGTGGTCGGCGAGCTGCAGTACTTCATCACCGCCCACTCCGTCGGCAACCCGGGCACCACGTTGCTCGTCGTGCTGGGGCTCGTCGCCGGCCTTGTGCTGGTGACGGGCGCCTCGCTGTCGGTGGTGCTGCGCCGGTCGGGCAAGGGGGCGGCAGTCGCCACGCGGGTCGTCGGGCGCGGGGCCCGGGTCGTGACCCAGAGCGCGGTGCGCAGCAGCCAGAAGCTCGGGGACCAGGTCCGTCACCTGCGCGAGGTGCGCGCAGCCCAGCCGGCGGCCCCCGCTTCCCATCAGTCGGAGGGCCCTCCGCTTGACGGCGCCTCGCACTACCCGGATCTGTTCGAATTGCGCGGCAGCCTGCCGCCCTCACCGGCACTGACCGGCTCGGGGAGTGAGCACGTGGATGGCGATCAGTTCGAGCCGCCCATGGCGCGACGCACCACCGGACCCGAAGCACCCGCACCGGCCGCGCCCACCCCTGCGGCCCGAACGACGGCAACGCGCAGCGCCGAGGAGCTGATTCCGCCGCCCGCGCGACGCACGAGCGAGTACTCCCTGCCGTCCACAAGCCTCCTGAAGCGCTCCAGCGGAACCACCACCCAGCCGGCCTCCGTGATCAAGGAGACCAGCCGTCGACTGGTGGAGACGCTCGGACACTTCGGCATTCAGGCCGAGGTGACCGATGCGGTCAGCGGTCCGCGCGTGACGCGCTACGAGCTGGCGCTCGCCCCGGGCACCAAGGTCAGCCGGGTCACGGCCCTGCGCGACGACCTGGCCTACGCCCTTGCCGCCCGCGAAGAGATCCGCATTATCGCGCCCATCCCGGGCAAGCAGGCCGTGGGCGTGGAGGTCGCCAACCCGAACGCCGACATCGTCACGCTCGGCGACATCTTCAAGGATTTCCCCGACGGCGCCGGACCGTTGATGGCGTGGCTCGGCATCGACATCGGCGGCCACGCCGTCTACCTGGACTTGGCCGGGATGCCCCACATCCTGGTGGCCGGCTCCACCGGCACCGGCAAGAGCGTGTGCCTGAACGTGCTGCTCGCGTCCCTGCTCTTGCGCTCAAGCCCGGACGAGCTGCGGATCATCCTGATCGACCCGAAGAAGGTCGAGCTGAACCACTACGAGGGCATTCCGCACCTGCTCACACCCGTTGTGACGAACATGAAGAACGCCTCGGCGGTGCTGCAGAACGTGGTGCGCGAGATGGAGAGCCGTTACGACCTGATGGGCCAGGACCGGGCCCGCAACATCCGCGACTGGAACAAGATCCGCGTCGCGCGCGGCGACAAGCCCATGCCGAAGATCCTGGTGCTCATCGACGAGCTGGCCGACCTCATGATGGTCTCGCCGGCCGAGGTGGAGGATGCCATCATCCGTCTGGCGCAGAAGAGCCGCGCCGTGGGCATCCACCTGGTGCTGGCCACGCAGCGCCCGTCGGTGGACGTCATCACCGGAATGATCAAGGCCAACGTGCCCTCGCGCATCGCCTTCGCGGTGTCGTCGCAGATCGACTCGCGGGTGATCCTCGACGCCACCGGCGCCGAGAGCCTGCTGGGTCACGGCGACATGCTGTTCCGGCCGATCGGCTCGTCCCGTCTGCAGCGCCTGCAGGGCGCCTACGTGACCGAGGCCGAGCTGCTGGAGATCACCGACCACTGGCGCCGCCAGGGCAAGCCGGAACTGCGCGAGGATCTCCTGGAGCGGCCCGAGGTGGTCGACGACGACCCGCTGGACCCCGATGCCGACGATCTCATCGCCAAGGCGGTCGAGATGGTGGTGGCGCAGGGCACCGCGTCGGTGTCGCTGCTGCAGCGCCGGTTGGGCGTGGGCTATGCGCGTGCCGGGCGGCTGGTGGACATGATGGAACGCATGGGGGTCATTTCCGGCCACGAGGGCTCCAAGCCCCGCAACGTGCTGGTGGGCGAGGGCGATCTCGACCGCATCCTGCGGCGAGGTGGCGACGCGGTCGTCGAGGATGGCGGCGACCTGGAATTTCGCGACGCCGTCTAGCGCCGGTCGCGGGGACGGGCCGCCCGCACACCGGCCCGTCCCCGGAAAAGCCCCTGCTAATCTGGATGCGCGGGTCGCCCTCGACCCGCGCCCTCCATGCCTGAGATCGGTCACACACTTCGAGAGGCCCGCATGCGCCGTGGCCTCGACATCGCCGACTGCGAATCGGCGACGAAGATCCGCGGCAAGTATCTCCGGGCCCTGGAGGAGGAGCAGTTCGAGGTGCTGCCCGGTCCGACCTACGTGCGGGGCTTCCTGCGGACCTATGCGGACCACTTGGAGCTGGATGGCCGCGCGGTTCTGGACGAGTACGAGCAGCGATTCGAGCGGGTACGCGAGGCGAGCGCCTTCGAGGAGGCAATTCGCCGGGGGCGGATGCGGCGCAGAAGCCGCGAGAGCCGACTCCTGATCGCCACGAGCACCCTGGCGCTCATCGCCTCCGTCGGTGTGTGGGTGGGCATCGACGGCCAGCGGGCCGGCGTGCGGGATGCCCCGAAGGTCGTCGTCACCTTCAGCTCCACTGGCCGACAGGCGACCTACGTCGAGGCGCGGCAGGGCGACGTGGACGGCACGCAACTGTTTACTCCAGGCAACATCACCGCGACGAATCCCGTGAGTGTGGCGGTCAGGCCCCCGATCTGGGTGCACGTTGGCGAGGGGTCCGGATTGGTGATGACCGTCGACGGGCGGCGTATCGATACCCCGAAGGGGCGTGCCGACTTCAAGGTGCTCGACACCGGCGTCGTGCTGGCGAACCCGACGCCATGACCTCTGTCGGGGCGGGAGCACGGGCGGCCGTGCTGGTCACCGGCGACGAGGTGCTGGGCGGGCGCGTGGCAGAGCAGAACGCCGCGTTCATCGCGCGCCGGCTTGCGGCACACGGCCTGCCCGTGGAGTGCACCGTGATCGTCGGCGATCGCACGACGACCATCAGCAGCGCCATCCGACGGTTCGTCGCCGAAGGCTATGAGCTGGTCTGTGTCACCGGCGGCCTCGGCCCGACGTACGACGATATGACCATGCAAGCGGTCGCCGATGCCGTCGGCGTGCCCCTGCAGCTGGACGAGCAGGCACTGGAGTTCGTGCACCGGCGCAGCGCCGGTCTGCGCGCGCAGCTGCACGTCGACGACGGCGACCTGGAGGCGATGCGCCGCAAGCAGGCCATGCTGCCCAGGGGCGCGACCGTGCTGCCGCCCATCGGGACCGCTCCCGGGTGTGCCGTCCACAGCGGGGCGACGCTGGTGGTCGTGCTGCCCGGACCGCCGAACGAGGCCCATCCGATGTGGCAGGCCGCCGTGGCGGCCGGACCGCTGGCCGACCTCCTGGCGCGGGTCCCGCCGCGCCCCACGCGGACGATCCGCCTGTGGGGGGTGGTCGAGGCGGAGCTCATGGGGGTGCTCAACCATCTTCCCGAGCATGACCTGGCCCGCATCGGCACCTACACGCGTACCGGCGAGCTCGAGATCGTGACGCCGCCGCAGCTGGCCGACGATGTCGCCGACCGGTTGGCGCATGCCTTCCCCGGCGCGGTGTTCGCCCGTGACGGCGCCGAAGTGGACCAGCTGATCGCCGGCTGGCTGATCGAGCGCGGCGAACGGTTGGCGGTGGCCGAATCGTGCACCGGCGGCGGGTTGGGGGCGCGTCTCACCGCGCGGCCCGGTGCGTCCGAATGGTTCGCCGGTGGTGTGATCGCCTATGCGAACGAGGTCAAGGAGCACGTGCTGGGCGTGCCGGCGCAGGTGCTGGCGACGCACGGCGCCGTGAGCGGCGAATGTGCAGCGGGTATGGCTCAAGGGGTGCGGCGCGCGACCGGCGCCGAGTGGGGCGTGTCGATCACCGGCGTCGCGGGCCCCGATGGTGGCACCCCCGACAAGCCGGTCGGCTTGGTGTGGATCGGTGTGGCGGGGCCGGCCGTCGTGCGCACCGTCGAGCATCGCTTCTGGACCCGAGACCGCGAGGGTGTGCGCCTGCGTGCGCAGACCGCCGCGCTGCATGCCGTACGCCTGACGCTCACCCGTCCCTGACGAGAGGCGAAGAAGTCACCACCGGTCACTGACCTGTGACGTGTGGCTGGGTACGGTGCAGGCATGTCATCGCCCGGCTCAGAGCAGCATCGCCTCTTCGTCGCCTACGACCTCCCAGATACTGCACGGGAGCACCTTGCGCGACTTGCCGCCACCGTCGTGACGAGCGCGGGCGGTCGGGCGGTCCCGCGCGAGAACCTCCACGCCACCGTGCACTTCATCGGCGCGGTGCCCGCTGAGCGCCTGCCCGAGATCGCGACGGTCGCGTTCGATGCGATGGCGGGTGACGTGCTGCCCACCGCGATCGGACGTCTTCACTGCCGGCCACGGCCCTCGGCGGCACGCCTCGTGGCCGCCGAACTCCTCGATCCGACCGGCGCGATGGCAGCGCACGCGGCTCAGGTCTCCGGCGCACTCGCCTCGCTGCCCGAGCATCCCGCGCCGACGCATGCGTTCTGGCCTCACGTCACGATCGTGCGAATGAGCCGTCCGACCCAGGTGAGAAGGTTCCCGAAGTCCCAGAGCGAACATGTGTTCGCAATAGACCGCGTCACGCTCTATGATTCCCACATGTCACCAGGCCGGCCCCCGAGCTACGAAGCGCTCATGACGGTCCCGCTCGGTCAGCACCTCGAAAGGATGTACTCCCATGGAAAAGGCCCAGGCACTCGATTCCGCGCTCTCCCAGATCGAGCGGCAGTTCGGTAAGGGCTCCATCATGCGCATGGGCGACGACGCCATGCAGGTCGACGTCAATGCGATTCCCACCGGCGCACTGTCGCTCGACGTCGCCCTTGGCATCGGCGGACTGCCGCGCGGGCGGATCGTCGAGGTGTTCGGACCGGAGAGCTCCGGTAAGACCACCCTGCTCTATCACCTCATCGCCCAGGCCCAGAAGCGTGGCGGCACCGCCGCGTTCATCGACGCCGAGCACTCCATGGACCCGGGCTACGCGCGCCGCATCGGCGTGAACGTCGACGAGCTGCTGGTGTCGCAGCCCGACCACGGCGAGCAGGCGCTCGAGATCGCGGACCTGCTGATCCGCTCAGGCGCGCTCGACATCGTCGCCATCGACTCGGTGGCTGCGCTCGTGCCGAAGGCCGAGATCGAAGGCGAGATGGGCGACACCCATGTCGGCCTGCAGGCGCGCCTCATGTCGCAGGCGCTGCGCAAGCTTGCCGGAACACTGAACCGGGCCGGCACCATCTGCATCTTCACCAACCAGCTCCGCGAGAAGATCGGCGTGATGTTCGGCTCGCCCGAGGTCACGCCGGGTGGCCGGGCGCTGAAGTTCTACGCGTCGGTGCGTCTCGACATCCGCCGCATCGAGACCCTCAAGGAGGGCAACGAAGCCATCGGCAACCGGGCGCGCGTGAAGGTCGTCAAGAACAAGACCGCACCGCCGTTCCGCCAGGCGGAGTTCGACATCATCTACGGCGAGGGCATCTCCCACGAGGGCAACCTCATCGACCTCGGCGTCGAATCCGGCATCATTACCAAGAGCGGCGCCTACTTCTCGTTCGGCGACGAGCGCCTGGGGCAGGGCAAGAACGCCGCGCGCGCGTTCCTGAAGGAGCATGTGGACATCGCCGACCAGATCGAGGCGAAGATCCGCGATCACCATGGCGTGGGTGGTGGCACGCCGATCGTCATCCGCGATGAGGCGATGATCGACGACGTCATCGCCGAGGCCGAAGAGGCGCTCAAGAGCTAGCTGCCTCACGGCAGGAAGTCGCCGAAAGCTCGGGCGCCCACCGCTGTCGGGGTGGGCGCCCGGATCGCGCTACTGCGCGAGTTCCAAGTCGGCCACCGCGGCGGCCATGAAGCGGGCGGCCTCGCCACCGACGACCGCACGGTGATCGACGGTGAGGGAGAGGGGCAGCACGCGGTGCACCGCCGGCTGACCGTCCACCGCGACCACCCGCATCGACGCGCGACCGGCACCAAGGATCGCCACCTGCGGCGGCACCACCACGAGCATCGCGTGGCGGCCCCCAAGGGACCCGAAGTTCGAGAGGGTGATCGTGGCGCCGCGCAGGTCCTCGGGAGCGATCGACCGGTCGCGAACCTGGACGATGAGCTCATCGAGGCGGGCGCGCACCGCGGCCGGGTCCAAGGTGTCGACACGCCGGATCACCGGTACGAACAGGCCGTCCTGGGTGTCGACGGCCACGCCGAGATCGATATGGTCGTGTTCGCGGCGGCCCTCGGCATGCGCCTGCAACCAGGCGTTCAGGGCCGGTTCTGCCTTGCATGCGATCACCAGGGCCCGGATCAGGCGGCCGGTGGCGTCGGTGCCCGGAACCCAGGCGTTGACGTCGACCTCGTCCATCAGGGTCGCGGGCACGACCTCGGCACCCGACCGAGCCATGTGCTCGGCCATCGCACGCCGGAACCCGCGCAACGGCTGGTAGCCCACGTCCTTACCGGTGCCTGATGCAGCGGGGGAGGCAGCGCGCTCCACATCCTGAGCGGTGACCAGGCTGCCGGGACCGGTGGCCACCACGTCACCCAGGTCCACGCCGAGCCGCTTCGCCAGCGCACGCACGGCCGGGGATGCCTGGACGATCGAGCGATCGGTGGCCGGCGGCTTGCGGACGGGGGCCTGGTGGGCGGCGGCAGGGGCCGCCTCAGTAGATCCCACGATGCCGGTGAACGTGGTCTCGCCGGTGGTCTCCTCGAAGTCGACCAGAGGGTGGCCGGTCTCGATGATCGCGCCCACCTCGCCGTAGAGTTTCGCCACCTGGCCGGACCATGGCGCGGGGATCTCCATCACCGCCTTGTCGGTCTCGACCGCGACGAGCGGCTGGTCGGCAACCACGACATCCCCGACCGCGACGTACCACGTCACGATCTCGGCCTTGTCGAGACCCTCGCCGAGATCGGGCAGCGCAAACGTTCTCACGTGTACTCCAGGACGCGGTGGGCCGCCGCGACGACGCGGCGGTGGTTGGGCATGTACCGCCCTTCCAGGCGGGCCAGCGGGAAGATGGTGTCGTAGCCGGTGGCGCGAGCCACGGGCGCCAGCAGCGACGTCAGGGCCTCCTCGGCGATGCGCGCGGCGATCTCAGCACCGAACCCGCCCTGCTTCGCCGCCTCGTGGGCGATCACGCATCGACCGGTCACGCGCACCGAGTCGATGATTGTGCCCATGTCGAGCGGGCTGATCGTCGCCACGTCGATCACCGTTGCCGAGATCCCCTCCGAAGCAAGGTCGTCGGCCGCGAGCATCGATTCGCCCACCATGGTGCCCCAGGCGACGATGGTGAGGTCGGTGCCCTCACGCTCCACGAACGACATGCCGAGCGGCAGCGCCACGCCGTCGTCCTCGAGGTCCTCGCGAATGGACCGGTAGAGGCGGGCGGGCTCCAAGTAGACCACGGGATCCGGGTTGCGGATCGCCGCCAGCATCAATCCGTAGGCCTTGGAGGGTGACGACGGCACCACGGTGGTGAGGCCCGGAATGGTCGCGAGCAGGCCCTCCGGGCTGTCGGAGTGGTGTTCGGGCGGCTTGATGCCGCCGCTGCACGGCGTGCGCAGCACCATCGGGCAGGTCAGCCGGCCACGGGTGCGGTTGCGCATCCGGGAGGCGTGGTTGATCAGCTGATCGAACGCCGAGTACATGAACCCCGCGAATTGGATCTCCAGCACCGGCTTCATGCCCTCGGCGGCCATGCCGACGCTCATGCCGGCCAGGACCGTCTCGGCGATCGGCGTATCCATCACGCGATCGGGTCCGAACCGCTCCAGCAAGCCGTCGGTCACCCGGAACACGCCGCCGCTGCGTGCGACATCCTCGCCCAGCACGACGACCGTGTCGTCCTCGGCCATCTCGTGCGCGATCGCCATCCCGATGGCCTGGACCATCGTGGTCTCAGGCATCGCCACCCCAGTCGAGGCCCGCCTGGATACGCTGCTGGGCGAATTCGGGAGGCATCTCGGCCCACACGTAGTCGAACATCGCCTCGGTCGGCGGCGGCTCGATCGCAAGGAACTCCTCGGCGGCCGCGTCGACCTCGGCGCTGGAGTCGGCGCGCAGCGCCTCTTCGTCCGGCTTGCGCCACACGCCCGCGTCGGCGAGGAAGGTGCGGATGCGGGCGATCGGCTCCTTCTGCCACGCCTCGCTCACCTCGGCGTCCTCGCGGTAGCGACGGGCGTCATCCACCGTGGTGTGGTCGCCAAGTCGGTAGGTCACGGCCTCGATCAAGGTCGCTCCACCACCCGCCCGGGCGCGCTCGACTGCACGCAGGCACACGTCGGTGACGGCCACCACGTCGTTGCCGTCGACCTGCTCGCCGCGAATACCGGCGGCAAACGCTTTGTGCGCCAGGGTGGGCGCGGCCGACTGGATCGACCGCGGCGCGGAGATCGCCCACTGGTTGTTGACGATCACCACGACAAGCGGAAGGTGCATGACGCCGGCCATGTTGAGCGCCTCGTAGAACGCGCCCTTGGACGAACCGCCGTCGCCCAGCGTGCAGACGGCGACACGCGGCTCCTTGCGGAGCTTCATCGCGAGCGCCACGCCGGCGGCGTGCGTCGGATGCTCACCCACCGTGATGCAGTTCGGGAAGTCGCGCCGAGGCACCGCGAAGTCGTTGCCGCGCTCGTCGCCGCCCCAGTAGAGCAGCAACTCCACCGGCGTGACACCGCGAATCAGCTGGGCCGCGATTTCGCGGTAGCTGGGGACGAACACGTCCTCCGGCGCCATGGCGCTCGCCACGCCCACGCCGACGGCCTCCTGACCCAGGATCGACGAGTAGGTCCCCAGGCGGCCGGTGCGGTGCATGGCCACCGCGCGCGCATCGAACGTGCGCGCGCGCACCATCGCCCGGTACAGCGGCACCACCGACGCGGGGTCCGGGGTCGACTCGGGAAGCGCTCCGGTCAGCGTACCGTCGGGCGCGATGTACGTCGTGTACGGGATGTCGCTCTGCATGCTGGTTGTCGCCATCAGATCGAGTCCAACCTTAGTGGTCTGCTCGGCCGACGGACGTCCTCACATCGGTGCGCGTGACGTCTCCGATGGTGCGGGCTCTGCGGAGCGCTGCCCCGGCCTCGCCACCAACCACAGCGCCATGACGACGGCGAATGCCGCCAGGACGCCGCCGAACACCACCATCCCCTGACCGATGCGCTCGATGAACAGGTCCGCGAACGCCGGAGCGGGTGCGACGCCGGTGACGGGGTCGGCGACGCTTGACTTCGCCACGTCCTGGGCCGCGCCGGCCGCGACCGCGGCGCCGGCCAGCGCGATCACCAGGCCGGCGAAGATCGCGCCGAGAATCGCCGTCGCCCGCATTGCCGTACTGGCCGTGGCCCGCTCCGTTCCGCCGGTCCGGCCAGGCAGTCCGGAGAAGTCATAGTCGCCGGCGGTCACCGGTTCGGTGTTCGCTTCGCCCACGCGCGAGTCGTCTCCCAGGTCGTGAATTCCAGCGCGGATGGCACACTACGGGACGTGCGCTACCACCTCACCACCTTCGGGTGCCAGATGAACGAGCACGATTCCGAACGTATGCGCGGCCTGCTCGAGTCGATCGGCTACACACGTTCGGAGTCGCGTGACGACGCCGAGCTCATCGTGTTCAACACCTGCACGATCCGGGCGAGCGCCGACGATCGCTTCTTCGGCAACCTGGGCGAGGCGCGACGCATCAAACGCGAACGCCCCGACACGATCGTCGCCATCGGCGGCTGCTGGGCGCAGAGCCAGAAGGAGGCGGTGTTTACGCAGTTTCCCTTCGTGGACATCGCGTTCGGGCCCGGCGAGGTCACCAAGCTGGGGGAGATGGTCGCCCGCGAGCGCATCGCGGCCATCGGCGCGTTCAACTTCGACGGCGAGTTCGCAGCCAGCCTGCCCTCTCGCCGTGAACGCCCGCATCAGGCCTGGGTGCAGATCAGCGTCGGCTGCAACTCGGTGTGCTCCTACTGCATCGTCCCGAGCGTCCGTGGCAGGGAGCGCAGCCGCCTGCTCGACGAAGTGGTGAGGGAAGTGGAGGCGCTGGCGGCCGACGGCGTGCGCGAGATCACGCTGCTCGGCCAGAACGTCAACAGCTACGGGCGCGACTTGCGCGGCGAGGACAAGACCGGCTTCGCCGAGCTGCTGCGCGCCGTGGGCGCCGTTCCGGGCGTTGCCCGCCTGCGCTACACCAGCCCGCACCCGAAGGATATGAAGCGCGACGTGATCGCCGCCATGGCCGACGTACCGGCCGTCTGCGAGCACCTGCATCTGCCCGCCCAATCGGGATCCACCCGCATCCTCAAGGCCATGCGGCGCACCTACGACCGCGGCCGCTACCTCGACCTGGTCGCCCGCCTGCGCGAGGCGATTCCGGATCTGTCGCTCACCACCGACATCATCGTGGGCTTCCCCGGCGAGACCGACGCCGAGTTCGCGGAGACG